>Ga0126378_10001444_pt1 | contig 17684 bp, 18 predicted proteins | sample PanSoiMetPlot_23_FD_92587 | JGI IMG/M metagenome (GOLD analysis project Ga0126378, IMG submission 92587) | Tropical forest soil microbial communities from Panama - MetaG Plot_23 | ecosystem: Environmental > Terrestrial > Soil > Tropical forest > Bulk soil | place: Panama | collected 2016-02-17
ATTGTCGCTGTCGTATAGCAGCAGCGGCTTGCCCACGCGCTCTTCGAAGCCGCGTTCGTCATCCACGCTGTCGCCAACATAAAACAAGCGCCGCGTCGGCGAGAGGTTGACAAAGATTCCCACACTTCCTGGAGTATGCCCGCGTAGCGGCACCACGACGACGGAACCATCTTTGTAAAGGTCGGCGCTTTCGTCGAACACTTCATAAGGCTTCGGTTCGAATTGGAGAGTTGGCGCGTTCGGACTGGGAAGGGCTTTGGTGTATGCCGCGAGGACGTAGCCTTTTGCTTGAATCTTAGGATCATTGGCGAAGGTGATCTCTTCGCGCGTCATCAGGACGGTTAGATGTGGCAAGTCCACGAGACCACCAGCGTGGTCCAGATGCACGTGAGAGAGAATGGCCCAGCGCAGTTTGGCCGGATCCTCGCCAGCCCGGCGAAGCATTTCGGGCAGGGGAACGTCTGGGTTCAGCTGTCCCGCGAGCGATTGGAGTTTCAAGCGCAGCCAAAATGGATAGTCGCTGATGTCCTGCTTGAAATGACTGGAATTGCCGGCGTCGATCAGCAAATCGCCGGCGGGATGCCTGACCAGGATGGTCCCCGCGGTCATGCCGATGGAAAAACTGCTGAACGTTTTTCCCGTTTCGATCCAGCAGGCAGAAAGACCAGGCAGCAACCTCGCGATGGTGGGAGCGACGCGCGCATGCGGCGGCGCAGGCGGAAGAGGCGTGCGGTGGTAATAGAGTATGTAGAAGCCGGCCGCGACGATCGCTACAAGAGCGAGAAGCAGCATCGCGATGCGCTTGAGTGCGCCCGGCATTCTGGCTAGGCCTCCGTCCGGGGAATCGGGTTTGCCTATGTTATCTTCTTCGAGAGTGGCCGCCTAGCGGCGAACGGCCAGGAGTTTGTGTTGTGTTTGTTGATGAAGCGAAAATCTTCGTGAAGGCAGGCGACGGCGGAAACGGCTGTGTGGCGTTCCGGCGCGAGAAATATGTTCCGCGCGGCGGCCCCTCAGGAGGCGACGGCGGAAATGGCGGCAGCGTCTACCTCGAAGCCAATCCCAATGACAATACGCTGCTGCGCTACCGCTACAATCGGGAATTCAAGGCCGTCCGCGGGCGTCACGGCGAAGGTTCGAACTGCACGGGGCACTCCGGCGAAGACATGCTTTTGCAGGTGCCGGTCGGGACGCTGGCTTTTGACGACCAAACCGGTGAAACGATTGCGGACCTGGCCACGCCTGGACAGCGAGTGCTTATCGCGCACGGCGGGCGCGGCGGACGAGGCAATCAACACTTTGCCAAGCCCTGGCATCAGGCGCCGCGTGAACATGAAGACGGTTTTCCCGGCGAGGAGAGGCATCTTCGGCTTGAACTGAAATTGCTCGCGGACGTAGGGCTTGTGGGCTTTCCCAACGCAGGCAAGTCCACGCTGATTTCGGTGATTTCTGCGGCCCGCCCAAAGATTGCGAATTATCCATTCACCACCCTGGAGCCAAATCTAGGTGTGGTGAATGCGGATGGCGGCACTGGAAAAGAAGGACGAGAGATTGGCCGCACGTTTGTGGTTGCCGATCTTCCCGGGCTCATCGAAGGCGCGCACGAAGGCGCGGGACTGGGCATTCGTTTTTTGCGGCATGTGGAGCGAACCCGGCTGCTCGTGCACTTGATTGACACGAGCGATTCGAATGACGACGATCCGGTGCATTCGTTTGAAGTCATAAATGGAGAATTGGCGGAGTTCAGCGAAGCGCTTACCCAGAAGCCCATGATTGTGGCTGCCACAAAACTTGACGCAACAACCGACGCTGCCCGGTTGAAGAAGCTGCGCGCTTACTGCAAGAAGCGTCAACTCGAATTCCATTCGATTTCCGCTGTAACCGGTGACGGCGTGAAGTCGTTGGTGCGTGGCATCGCCGACACGCTGGATAAAATTCCCCGTGCGATTGCCGCGGCCATTCCAGACGAGCCATCAGTGGATTCGACCAACGCTGATCGCTCGCACGGTCGGGAAGCGATGCCTGCAGTGGCCAAAGTTGACCCTTCGGCGCGCCGCACTCGCGCAAGCCGCAATTCATGAGAAAATCCAAGATGAAGAGTTCTTGGGAGGCGCATTGACGACAGCGCAGGTGCAGCGCACCGCCGCGAAACACCAACCTCGCCGTATCGCGCTTTTCGGCGGGTCTTTCGATCCCATCCACAGCGGCCATCTTGGCGTCGCGCGCGCGGCCGACCGGCGTTTCAATTTCGACGAAATGCATTTCATCGCAGCGAGCCGGCCGCCACACAAACTCAAGCAGCATCTCGCGCCTTTTCCGCACCGCTTCGCCATGGTCGCCCTAGCATGCACCGAGCATCCGCACTTCGTGCCATCGCTGGCCGAAGCGGGCGAGGACTTCAGCGGTACGCAGCTTCACTATTCGGTGGATACGGTCCGTTATTTCCGCCACCTTTACCACGGCCAAGGCGACCGCATCTATTTCATCATCGGCGCGGACGCCTTCCTCGACATTCCGATGTGGAAGGAATACGAGACGCTGCTGGGCCTGTGCGATTTCATCATAGCCAACCGCCCTGGCATTCGCGCGGAAGCGCTGCGTCTGGTGATTCCGCCAGACTTGCTGGGGCGGTCAAACGGCAAAAAGGAAACTGAGGCGGAACATCCATCGCAGACTGTTGCGAATCTTCACCGTACAACGGTTTATCTGCTCGACAATATCTCAAGCGACGTTTCCGCAACCGATATTCGGCGCCGCGCACAACGTGGCCAATCCATACACGGGCTTGTTTCCGCGCGCGTCGAGGAATACATTCTCAAACAGGGCCTATACCGGTGAATTTCGAATCGTTGTCGCCAGGCGTCCGTCTTGCCATTCAAGCCGCACAAGAAAAGAAAGCCGCGGGCATAGTCGTGCTCGATCTCTCGAGCGCAAGCACATTCACGGACTTCTTCGTCGTCTGCACTGGCTTCAGCACACCGCAGGTGCAGGCGATCTGCACTGAAATCGAAGAGCAGCTTTACAAACAAATGGGCCGTTCAGTGGAGCATCGCGAAGGATACCGCTCCGCGGACTGGGCGCTGCTGGATTTCGGCGGCTTCGTCGTGCACGTGTTCAGCGAACAGGCGCGGCGCTACTACGATCTCGAACGCCTTTGGCGCTCGGCACCGAGGCTGGAAATCGCCGACGCCGGAGGACTCTCTGCGGCCAACGACACTGACCTCTCCCGTTACGGTCGCGAAGATTTCCGCGAAGCGCCGGTGTCTAGCCGAGGGCACGGCATTCGTCCTCGAACATGACGAGGGAGCGATTGCCGTGGATCGCAGAAGATCCGGCATCGCTGCGCCTCCTGGAACTTGCCGAAAAAGTTGCTCCTGCGCCAACGACTCTGCTCATCACCGGAGAAAGCGGCACGGGAAAGGATCACCTTGCGAGGTTGATTCACGAGCTCGGCCCGCGCCGCGATGCTCCGTTCTTGAAAATTGACTGTGCCAGCCTGCCGCCGCAGCTCGTCGAGAGCGAGCTGTTCGGCCACGAGCGTGGGGCGTTTACCGGAGCGGTGGAGCGCAAGCTCGGGCGGTTCGAATTGGGCAAGAACGGAACGATTGTTCTGGACGAGGTGGCGGCGCTGTCGCCCGTTGCACAGAGCAAGCTGCTGCGCGTTTTGCAGGAACGCGCCTTCGAACGCCTGGGGGGCACAGAGACGCTGCGCATCGAAGCGCGCCTGATTGCACTGACGAATGTCGATCTTCCGGCAGCGGTGAAGGCAGGGAGCTTCCGCGAGGATTTATATTTTCGACTGAACGTTCTCACCCTCACCGTTCCGCTGCTTCGCGAGCGGCCCGCGGACATCCTTCCGCTTGCGGAACACCTGCTGGCAAGGCTGGGCACGGCGCACGGGCGTCCCCACGCGCAATTGAGCGAGTCTGCGAGGCGCATGCTGGCGGCTTACGGCTGGCCTGGAAACGTCCGTGAGTTGCGGAATGCGCTCGAGCGCGCGGTTGTTTTTTCTAGCGGCGGTCGAGGCGGACCCGGTGCGCCCACGTCAGACATGCTGGAGCCGGACAATTTTCCCGAGAACGTTCGCGCCACAGCTCCGGGCGCTGCAAGTCCGGTGGCCGGGTTGCGCTCGCTCGAAGACGTCGAACGGGAAGTCATCGCCGCCACGCTCGAAGCCACGCATTACCAGATCAGCCGCTCTGCCGAAGTGCTTGGGATCAGCCGCAAGACGCTTTTGGAGAAACGCAAAAAGTACGGGCTAAAGTGAGAGCCTGGAGTCGAAATCAAGAGTCGAAAGGCAGAGGCTGAGAGGGAGTCCAGCGTGGCCGATTCTTCTTGAAGTTTAGGCTTTCAACCTTTAACTTTTTTCTTCTACCCGCCATGCGCATACAGCTGCTCATGCTTGGCAAATCCCGCCGTCCCGAAATTTGTGGTCTGTTCGACGATTATGTGAAGCGCATCAGCCGTTCTTGTCCGATTGAAATCGTGGAAGTTCGGGATGCCGAAGCGGCGGTGAAGAAACTCGACGCCGACCGCTCGGCCACTGCCATCCTGCTCGACGCGGGCGGGAGGATGATCGATTCGAATGCGCTTGCGAGATGGCTGGGCGACCTTCGCGACCGCGGCACCCGCCAGGTCATTTTCGTTTGCGGAAACGCTGGCGGTTTCCCGGAATCGCTGCGCGAGCGCGTCCCTCAAAAACTTTCGCTTAGCCCTATGACCCTTTCGCACGAATTGGCGCGCGTCGTTCTGGCCGAGCAGCTCTACCGCGCGTTCGCCATTCTCTCCGGCAGCCCCTACCCGAAATAGCCCTGCTGGTGTACAACCTTAGCTGCCATGCCTGTGCGTATTGTTCCTGACGAAAACGAGCCTTCCGCGGCCATCGAAATCCCTCTCGAAAAGCCGCTTCCGGATTACGATCTAGAAGGGCTTGCACAACCGACGCCGCGCGACGTGGACGCCATTCTGGTCACGCAGGGTTTTCGCGATTTAGTAGACGATGCCCGCGGCATTTTGACGGAGCTGATTTGCGCCCCTGCTTCTGCGCACCACAATAGCGGAAATGTGCTTGAAATTGGCTCGGCGCTGCCGCCGCACCCACTCGAGATTACGCAGCTGACCGGCGCCATCTGTCCGGATGAAGAAGAGTCCTACCGCCCTGGCTTGTGGATTGTGCTCCTCGACCCCGCAGCACCCGCCAGGTCCCGGCTTCCCAAAGCCACGATGCAACACATCTCCGCGATGACCGCGGAGCTCGTCAAGCGCCTTCAGCTTGCTTGACGTTTGGGCGGATACTGCGCACACTTTTTTCTCCGCAACTCGCCAGGGGAAACCGTGCCTGAAGAAAAGGGATTAGTGATCGTTTACACAGGGCCGGGCAAGGGCAAGACGACTTGCGCGCTTGGTACGGCGTTCCGCGCTGTTGGCCAGGGGCTCCGGGTGACGATGGTGCAGTTCATCAAAGGCTCGTGGCATTACGGTGAGCTCGATGCGGCAAAAATGCTTGGCGACGAGAAGTTCGAGATTCGGCCCATGGGGCGCGGCTTCGTGAAAATCGGCGGCGCAGAAACCGATCCGCAGGACATCAAGCTGGCGCAGGAGTGCTGGCAGGCCGGCCGCGATGCGATTTACGGCGGCAAATACGACCTCGTCGTGCTGGACGAGATCAACTACACCATCAGCTACAAAATGCTCGATGCTGACGAGGTCGTCGAAGCGCTCAAGAATCGCCCAGAGCGCGTGCACGTGATTTGCACCGGGCGCAACGCGCATCCCAAGCTTGTCGAACTGGCGGATCTCGTCACCGAGATGCGCGAGGTGAAACACCCATACACGAAGGGTATACTGGCTCAGCGGGGAATTGACTACTAGAAACTGGGATTCGAAATTAGGAACTCGAAATTCGTTATTCGTGATCGCGGCAAAGCGCACCAGGGGCGGCCACTGGCCAGTTAGATGTTGCGGCTCCGCGGAAGAAAATTAGTAGTTAGTTCTCACTTGAAAACTGACAACTGAGGGCTGACAACTGCCTAATGGCTTGGTTTAAACGCGAAAAAAAAGGCATTGAAGATTCGACCCCGCCCGAAGAGCGCCGCGTGCGCACCGAGGGTCTGTGGGTAAAGTGCGAGTCCTGCCGCACCATCGTATTTCGCAAGGATCTGGAAGCGAATCTCCACGTCTGCCCCAAGTGCCAGTTTCATTTCAAGATGGGTGCCAGGCCGCGCCTAGAAATGCTCCTGGACGGGCGCTGGACGGAACATGATGCCGGAATGACCTCCACCGACCCGCTGAGGTTTGTCGACACTAAACCATACGCTCAGCGCCTCAAGGAAGCGCGGAAGAAACTTGGCATGAACGACGCCATCATTACTGCGGAGGGGCAGCTGAACGGGCGGCCCGTGGTGATGTGCGCCATGGAGTTTGGCTTCATCGGCGGCTCGATGGGTGCGGTGGTCGGAGAAAAAGTTACGCGCGGCATCGAGCTGTCCATCGAGACGCGTCAGCCGTTCATTGCTGTTTCCTGCTCAGGCGGCGCGCGCATGATGGAAGGTGCAATCAGCTTGATGCAGCTGGCCAAGGTTTCCGCCGCGCTCGCGAAGCTTGACGACGAAAAGCTGCCGTACATTTCGGTTCTGACGGACCCCACCACGGGCGGCGTCACCGCCAGCTTCGCCATGCTCGGCGACCTCAACATCGCGGAGCCCGGGGCGCTTATAGGCTTCGCTGGCCCGCGCGTCATCGAGCAGACCATTCGCCAGAAGCTTCCGGAGGGCTTTCAGCGCTCAGAATTTCTGCTCGAACACGGCTTTCTCGACGCCGTTGTGCATCGCAAAGAGCTCAAGGCCTTCATAGCTAATTCCCTCGACCTACTGATGAGCTGAGATGAATTACGACGCGGCGGTTCGCTACCTTCTGACGCTGGGCCGGGAATTGGCTGCACCGACGCAAGCGACGGCTGCGAAATTCGATCTGGAAAATATCAGCGTTCTTGCGGAACGTCTTGGCCGCCCGGATCGGGCGTATCCCAGTGCGCATATCGCGGGAACAAACGGCAAAGGCTCCACTGCGGCCTTTCTGGAATCGATTCTTCGGCAAGCCGGTTTCCGGACTGGGCTAAACACCTCGCCTCACCTCGAAAAAATCAACGAGCGGCTCCGCATCAACGGTGAAGAAATCAACGATGACGCCTTTGCGGCGGTTTTCACGCGCTTGCAAGATGTAATCGAAGAGCTTCTGGCAGGGCACAAGCTTCGCGCGCATCCAACCTACTTCGAGTGCGTCACCGCGATGGCGTTCGAATGGTTTGCGCGGGAACGGGCCGAATTCGGCATCTTTGAAGTCGGCCTCGGCGGGCGCCTCGACGCCACAAATGTTCTTTCGCCCGTGGTGTCGATCATTACGCGCATCGATTTCGACCACGAAAATTTTCTTGGCCACTCGCTCAAAGAAATCGCTGGCGAAAAAGCTGGAATCCTCAAGCCAACCGTGCCTGTCGTTCTCGCCGAACAGCGCCCCGAAGCTCGTGAAGTGATTCAAGCTCGCGCCAGAGAACTGCAATGCCCGGACTTGGAGCCAGCACAGCTTTTTCAAATGGATCAGCAATCGAGCGGCGAGGGTCTCTTCCGCGCTCGCGTCACCGAACTTTCATCCGGCGAAACCTTTGAATTTGCTCCAAGCCTACCTGGCCGCTTCCAACTTGAGAATGCCCTGAACGCTCTTACCGCCACGCGATATCTCCAGCAACGCGGCTATCGAATTTCAAATGAGGACATCACCCAAGGCATTGCCAGCGCCGTTTGGCCTGGACGCCTTGAAAAGCTGCAGTCCAGGCCGGACATTTACCTGGATGGAGCGCACAATCCCGGCGCGGCGCGCGAGCTCGCTCAATTCCTCGAGCAAGACTTCGCCGGGCGCAAAATTTGGATTATCTACGGAGCCCTTCGTGACAAAGCCGTCGACGAAGTTGCCGGCCAGCTTTTTCCCCATGCGGCCGAGGTCATTTTCACCGAGCCGCGCACCGCTCGCGCCATTTCCGCACCGCGCCTGGCGGAAATCGCTTCTCACCACGCCTCGAGTTTCACAGTAGTCTCTTCTGCCGAACAGGCGCTCGACCAGGCGCTCTCGGAGGCTACTCCCAGCGACGCCATTTTCATTACTGGGTCGCTGTATCTGGTCGGCCAGCTTCGCCACTACTGGAAGAGCCATGTTCAGGTTCCCGCTAGTTGAGCAGACTAAAACTGTAGCGCTTGTCTCATTGTAAGTGCACGATATATCGTGCCTACAGCACAAGAATAGATATGGCCTCCAAAGCACACGACTCATCGCAGTCCGCGAATCCGCTCGTCGGCATCATTATGGGCTCCACGTCTGACTGGGAGACCATGGAGCACGCGTCGAACATGCTCACCAGCCTGGGTGTTCCACATGAAACGCGCGTTGTTTCCGCCCATCGCACGCCCGACTTGCTCTTTGAATACGCTTCCTCCGCCGAGCAGCGCGGCATCGAAGTGATTATCGCCGGCGCGGGCGGCGCCGCTCATCTCCCTGGCATGACGGCTTCGAAGACCGTTCTCCCCGTCCTGGGCGTGCCTGTCGAATCGAAAATCCTCAAAGGCCTCGATTCGCTGCTCTCGATCGCGCAAATGCCTGGCGGCATCCCTGTTGGCACGCTGGCGATCGGCAAAGCGGGCGCGATCAACGCCGCGCTGCTTGCGGCGGCGATCCTGGGCGCCAAACATCCGGCCATCCGCGAGGCGCTGCGAAAATTCCGCGTCGAACAGACGGATCGCGTCCTGGCGCAACCTGATCCTTCCGTCTCTGCCGTGGCGCTGCCCTTTAACAATTCGCAGAAAGGGAAACGCCGGTGACCCTCGGCATTCTCGGCGGCGGACAGCTCGGCTATATGCTGGCGCTTGCCGGCTACCCGCTCGGTTTGCACTTCCGCTTTCTCGATCCCTCGCCCGAAGCGCCCGTAGGCCGCATCGCCCAGCGCGTCACGGCCGATTACACCGATCACGCAGCCTTGGAAAAATTCGCCAATGGCTTAGAGCTCGTCACTTACGAATTTGAGAACGTGCCGGTGGAAGCCACGAAATTCCTCGCTCATCGCATTCCCGTTTATCCGCCGCCCGCTGCGCTCGAAGCCGCTCAGGATCGCCTTGCTGAAAAGAATCTTTTCCGTAAGCTCGGCATCAGCACCACAGATTTTCTGCTCGTGTCAAAGCCCAGTGAATTTGATCCCGCTGTGAAGCAGCTCGGACTTCCTGCGGTCCTTAAGACTTCGCGCATGGGATATGACGGCAAAGGCCAGTGGATTCTGCGAACCCCGGATGACGTGGCGCGTGCGAAATCCGAGCTTCCCAAGGTACAGCTCATCCTCGAACGCTTTGTTCCCTTCACCCGCGAACTCTCCGTCCTGGCGGTCCGTTCCCGCGGTGGCGAGACTGCTTTTTACCCCCTCGTCGAAAACCACCATCGCGGCGGCATCCTCCGCCTTTCGCTCGCCCCCGCGCCCGCGCTTGAAGAGCGAGTCCAGCGCGCTTCAGAAGAAGTTGCTGGCCGCGTCCTCGAATCGCTGAAATACGTCGGCGTCCTTGCCATCGAATTCTTCGAGCACGAGGGCCGCCTCCTCGCCAATGAGATGGCTCCCCGCGTCCACAATTCCGGTCACTGGACCATCGAAGGTGCCGTCACCAGCCAGTTCGAGAACCATCTGCGTTCCTTGCTCGGCCTGCCCCTCGGCTCGACAGGCCTGACTGGGCACTGCGCCATGATCAATTTGATTGGCGACCTGCCCGAACCCTCGGAAGTGTTAGCCGTTCCCGACGCCCATCTGCATTTCTACGGGAAGGTCTCTCGCCCTGGCCGCAAACTAGGCCACGTCACCCTGCGCGCCGCTTCCTCCGAACGCCTTGCTCTCCGCCTCTCAGAACTCCCCGCCTTCTTCCACCGCCCGGATTTCTGCCTCGACTCGGTTCTTGCTCAGTCCGCGTCATCCCCGCTCTAAGCTCTCTGGTGCCCTTTTTCAAAGTTTTGAGAGCGTGGTCTGTGAATTTCTGGAGGATTTCACCTGAGTTGCCGCCTTACTATGCGAATGTTACGATTTTATGTTCCATGACCACTGCGAATCCCCAACTGAGCACAGGATTCCGGCCCCGTGTGGGCATCCCCTGGCGCACCACCCAGGAAGAAAGCGAAAACAATCGCCCTAAGATTGAGAACTATGAGGAAGCCGTTAGGAAAGCTGGCGGTGAGCCTGTCCTCTTGCCTCTGACCCATGCCGCCGAGCTCCACCAGGTCTTGCCGACCCTGGACGCCTTTGTTCTTCCTGGCAGTCCTTCGGACGTAGAACCCATGGAGTACGGCGCCGTCAATCGTGGCCTCTCTGAGCCGCCCGACCCCCGCCGGGAAGCCACCGACAGGGCTATCTTGGACCACGCCTTTGCCGAAAAGAAGCCAGTCCTGGCTATTTGCTACGGTTGCCAGCTCCTGAACGTCTATCTGGGCGGTACCCTTATCCAGGACCTTAAGGACGAAACAGGTACTTCGACTGCGCATCGCAAGAAGGATCTTGTGCCGGAACCGGCCAAGGACCCGGTCCACGCGGCTTCGTTAGGCCCGGGAAGCAGGCTTGCCGCGATCGCAGGAGATAGGCAGACGGTCATCAACAGCTCGCATCACCAGGCAATTCGAGAGCCCGGCCGGAATCTGCGCATCACGACGCGGGCCTCGGATGGTACGGTCGAGGGTGTCGAGTGGACGGGCGATTCCAATTGGGTGGTAGGCGTGCAGTGGCACCCGGAACGGATGTTTGGGGACGCGTTCTCCGAGCGGCTATTCCGCGATTTCGTCACGGCTGCCAGCAAAGCGCACGGGGCCGTCGCGCACAAAACGTAAGGCAGACGGACTTCGTGTTTTGAGTCTTGCAATTCGATCATCGGTTCCGAATTTCGGTTTTCAAGTTTAGAGTTTCTACTTTCTCCTATCCGGGGGCATGATGATTTCTCTCGCAGGCAAGGCAGCACTTATTACCGGCGGTTCGCGCGGCATTGGCGCGGCGGCGGTGAAACTCTTTGCGCAAGCAGGCGCCGACGTGGTGTTTAGCTACAACAAATCGAAAGACGCGGCGCTTCAGATTCAGCAGGAAGCCGGCAAACACGGCACCCGCGTCGAAGCCTTCAAAGCCGACGCCGGCAAACACGCCGACAACAAAAAACTCGTTGAGCACACCATCGCGCGTCTTGGCCGCCTGGACATTCTAGTCGCAAACGCCGGGATCTGGAATCTCGAGGATCTTCCCATCGAAAAAATGTCCGAAAGGCAGTGGGACGACATGATCCGCACCAACCTAAAGAGCATCTACTCGATTATTCACTTTTCCGTGCCGCAGATGATCAAGCAGAAGTCGGGCAAAATTATCCCGATCAGCTCCACGGCCGGCCAGCGCGGCGAATCGCTACACACACATTATGGCGCTTCGAAGGGCGGGATCATCAGCTTCACCAAAGGGCTCGCGACCGAGCTCGCTCGCCACAACATCCTCGTCAATTGTGTTGCTCCCGGCTGGGTGGCTACAGACATGTCCAACCCGGTGCTCGAAACCAAAGCCGGCCAGAAAATGGCTTCGACGGTGATTCCCCTGGGCCGCGCTGGTACTGCGGAAGAAATCGCCGGCCCCATTCTCTTTGCTGCTTCCGATCTGGCCAACTTCATGACCGGTGAGATCATCAATGTAAATGGAGGCGCGGTCTTGTGCGGATAGTGTTGTCCCAACTTACGAAGAAAATTTCTCTCGCCGCCGTGCTTGCTGCCGCCGCGTGTTTCATTCCTCGCGCAGCAGCGCAAAATCCGGACACCATGATGCCGGAGCAAAGCGCCGCCAAAGGCAAGGAAATCCTGCGCGATTTGGTCAACGGCTTAGGCGGGCCCGGTTTTAGCGAAGTGCGCGAAACCGAGTGCTCGGGACGCCGCGCTCTGTTTGGTCACAGCGGCGATTTGACCGGCTACATCGATTTCAATGATTTCCGGCGTTATCCGGACAAAGCGCGCATCGAGTATTTCCGCAAGGGCCGCAATACGATTCTCCTGTCGCTGATCGGTCTGGACGGGCTCGATTTCACCCACGGAGGACTTGTCATCGCCCTGTATGATGGCGATCGCGCCTGGTCGTACGATCGCAGCGGCGTCAATGAGCTTCCTGTAACTTCGGTCACCGACTTTCAAGAACAGTGGAAACGCAACGTCGAATACTTGCTGCGCCGGCGCCTAAACGAGCCAGGCCTGACCATCCGCTTTGGCGGGAACGACACGGTGGACCTGCGTCAGGTGGACTGGGTAGAAATCACGGATACTCAGGACCAGAAATACCGCTTGGCCGTGAATCGCTCCACTCATTTGCTGGAGCGGGTGGTTGTCAGCACACTGGACACAGAAAACCAGCAGATCAACGACGATGTAACGATTTATACGAACTACCAGTTGAAGGACAGCGTTTGGACGCCCATGCAGTTTACTCGCGAGCATAACGGCCGTCGCACCGCGCAGTTTTTCCTTGATGAATGCCACTTCAATCCCGGACTCCCCGATAATCTCTTCAACAAGGATTCTCTGCAGAAACGCGGCACCGAGGTGGTTACCCGAAAGAAATGAAAGCCGCAAACGGCTGAAACCGCGGCCGCTCGAATACTGAACACACATATTCTTCGATGTTGCCGAGCGATAAAACGCTTGGGCTTTCGTCTGCCAGATTTCCTCCGCGGTTCTTGGGTTGTGTAATATCATAGAGGCCGAGGGTCCAAGAAGTACCATCTCTAGCAGCCGCGAGCGGCATGTCCCTGCGTCGCGGCGATACGGAACCGGCATTCCTAACGCGCCCGCAGGCGAGAGCACCGGTCCCACCTTCGAACGAGGAAACGACCTTGGCACAGAGTGCAACCCGCTCCGGCACTCCCGGTTTCAGCGTCGTCGAACTCGTCGTTTCTATTTGCGTGATGCTAATTCTCACCGCAATTGCCATCCCTTCCTTGATGCGTTCTCTGAGGGTTTATCAGCTCAATGACGCTGCCGCGCGCCTGGCGGACATGCTGAAATTCACGCGCTTCGAAGCCGTCCGCCAAAATACGAAAATGAGTTTCCTTATGAAAGCTAACCCTAGCGGCCCCGGCTGGATCGCTTGGACCGGCCCTCCCACGGACACTGGCCCCTCTACGACTGCGAAACAGCTGCCTATTGCGGGTTTCGCGTCCCTCGTTACTTCGGGCTATCCTCCCGGGCTGACGATCACTGGCAGCGGAACCCTCAACCCTATATCCGGAAGCACCTGCACTCTGGCGTGCCTCGCATTTGACGCCCGCGGCGCGGTTTCCCCGCTTCAGGCGTATGTGTTGTACATCGGCAGCATCAACGACCCCGATCCAGGGTATCGGGCCGTAGTTTTGCTTCCTTCGGGAAGCACGCAGATCTGGACGTCGCCATACAACGGCCCCTGGCAACAGGTGAATTGAGGTCTTCGAATACGGGAGATTCATGCAACGTTTGGCCGCCAAATCGCACCACCAGCAGAATGGGTTCAGCATCCTGGAGATGCTGCTGGCCACCACGATTCTCCTGGTGGGCCTGGTGGCGCTAGCGCAACTCGTTCCTGCTTCGCTGCTTCTGAATTACCGCAACCGCATGGATTCTTCGGCGATGGTGTTTGCGCAGCGCCAGTTGGATCAGATGATCGGCCAACCGATCAGCGCCCTCTCCTTCACCGATCCTCAGGGAATTTATTGTCCCAGTGGCAACACCTGCAATCTTGGCGATCCCACAAAACCGAACCAGGTCGTCGGCACGAACGTATTGGTAAGCATAAACAATACTCCTATCATTGATTTCTCTTCGACGGTGTCCGGCTACAACTTTACCTACCCGGATCCCACCGACCCCAACGGCACAACCTACGACGTTCGCTGGGCCGTGATCGTCACCGGGAACGGCACCGTCCCTTCTTCCAAGCGTTTTATTCTTGGGGTTCGCCAACTAGGTGGGAATGGCTATTTTCTGCCGATTACGCTGGATGCGATGGTGAGCAAATGAAGCTGCCGCAATGCGACAAGCAGCAGCGCGGTTTCACGCTGGTCGAAATGCTGACGGCGCTGGGCATTTTTCTTGTGGTAACTGGAGCCGCTTTTACCTTGCTGACCTCATCGCAGCAGCGCTACCTAACCGAGTCTCAGGTCCTGAACTCTTTTCAGGAAGCGCGCCTGGGCCTGGACCAAATGGTCCGCGACATCAACAACGCCGGCTTTCCGCCCCCAACGTATTCCTCCGCGCCCTATACCCCTTCTCTGAATTATTTGACTAGCTCTCCATTTGCTTGGAGCAGCAGCGCAGGTTACCCCACTAATCCATGCCAGATCGCCACCGGGAGTGTCGGTGCTTGCACGACATCCACAGACTTGGCTCCGGGGGATTTCGATATCATCATCGAAACGAACCCCGACTATAATCCCTCGGATTCCACTAAGCAGGTTCAATGGATTCGCTATCAGTTGGTGGGGACAACCCTCATGCGTGGCATAGCTCCTAAAGTCTCGGGCAGCGATCCTGATGCTGCATTTAACGGCAATTCCGCCCTGGTTCCCTTCGTTCAAAATGTGGTGAACAATTGCCCCAGCCCCGCAACCAGTGCAATCAGCCCATGCCCGCTTGCCTTGTCAAATCCCAATGCCTTTCCTGGCGGCAGCCCCATCCCCATTTTCCAGTACACCTGCGACCATCCTGCCACCCCTCAATTTCCCCCGCCCCCGGCCATACCGTGCATCTCGTTCTCGGCGGGCGCGGATAACGCGCCAGCGAACATTCGCGATGTCATCATTACGTTGATCGTGGCTGCTCCTCTGCCGGATGCCACTACTGGCCAGGCGCGTCTTGTACAATTGCAAGGGCGCGGCCGCCGGTTCAATCCCAACCAGTGAGGAGGGGTACCGAATCCAGGTGAAAGCCGGAAGAACCAATCGAAGGCGCCGCAGCGAAGCAGGTGTTGCCCTGCTCATTGCGATTTTTGTTCTGTTGCTGATTGGCGTTGCGGCCATTGCCTTGATTGTTTCTTCGGGGACGGAGACAGCGCTGGCCGGCAACTATCGATCTTCCACCAACGTTTACTATGCGGCCGTTGCCGGGCTCGAAGAGGTCCGCGCACGCTTGCGTTCCAGCGATCCCAATGCCTTTGCCAAAACGGCGCCTGCGGGATTCCTGCCTGCTACTGGGACAGCGTTCTCTGTTTGCAATCCCTCCTACCTCATCAATCCGTTGGGCAGCGAGACGGTCACACCTTGGGTTTCCGGTTCGACATATCAGGACACTCAGTTTGGCCAGGAGTTGGGCACGATTTGCAGCAACCAATTCCCGACCTCCTGGCATAGCACGCCCTCCATTTGGCAAGGCATCAGCCTAGCGTTCCCTGGCCCGCGGTACAAATGGGTGCGCATCAACGGCGTTTCGGAGCAGTCGCTTCAGCTGGATGTCGACGGTGACGGTAACGCGGACTCCTCTGCACCGCTCTATTACAATGGCGCGGGTTTCAGCAATAGCTCATCCGCTGGCCAACAGGTGCTGGAGGTCACCGCGCTTGCGGTTCTGCCAAATGCCAGCCAGCAGCCCACCCAGAAACTTGTCCAATATCTGATCGTGCCCGTCCCGGTCACGCTGCCTCCTTTCCTCGCAGCCCTGACGATTTCGGACAGCTCCGTCCCGGGTAACAGCGCGACCTACCTTGCGCCTGCGAACAATAGTAACTTTCTTGTTTTGGGAAACGACTTCGGTTGCAATGGCAATCCCACAGCGCTGCCGCCTGTTTTGGCGATCGGCGTTTTCCAGTCCCCGGACGTTGCGGGTGTGAAGGGAGGCATTCAATCGACGCCAGCCAGCGTTGCGGGCAACTACACCGGCTCTGGCAGTGCGCCAAGTGTGAATACCGTCTCAAATACCCTAACTCCCAGTCAGCTCAACGCCATTGTGCAGACGATTCAGCAAAACGCGGATGCTACCATCCCCAGCGGCTCTCCTGGAGCACAGAAAGCCTTCCTCAATTCCTTAGGTATGTCACCTACAAATATCCTGACCCTTGTTGCGAACGGTGACTTGGACTTAGCCGGTTGGGGCGGCACCGGGTACGGTCTTCTCTTGGTGACAGGTACCCTATACTACGACCCCTCGACGTCCTGGAACGGCATCATTCTTGTTATAGGGAACGGAGTGCTGACGAACAATGACAAGCATCTTAATGGCCTGATTAGCGGCGCGGTATACGTCGCAAACACGCAGTTGCCCGATCCCAATCTTGGCGGGGGAGTCGTCTCATTCAGTCAGGACATGGATGGCAACGGCGTTCGCTACAGCAGTTGCTGGATCCAAAGGGCGCAGCCAACCTCTGGCTACAAAGTTCTCTCCTTCCACGAAATCGCCCAATAAGAAGAAAAGCCCGAACCGGCATTTCCTCCGGTTCGGGCAAATGAGGTGCGAATTAGTTGATCAGGCCTTCGAATCGGCCTTCAGAATCAGCGCTTAGTTCATCAGCTCGCGCATTACCATCACGTGGTACGTGCTGAGCGTGCTCGCCTGTATGACGCAGCCGCTGCTGTAGTTCATCCCGCCGTGTCCTCCACCGCTGACGCTGACCGTCACTGACCCAGCAGCTAGTGTGCTCAAAGGGTTGCCGAGCGCATCGACGGTCTGCGCCACGACGAGTGTGCCATTCCACACGGTTGTGCCATCAGCTACGAAATTTCCCTTTCCCACCACGAGCACGATGCCGTTCCATCCGGAAGTGCCCGTCGCGGTCAAGGTTCCTGTCACAACCAGGATTCCGTAGCCCTGCGTGCTGCCGCTCAGATTTAGGTTGCCGTTGACGTAAATGATTTCCGGGTTGCTGACCGTACCCACGTTCGCTGGATTGCCGCACCCGCTTGGACAATTGAGGACGGGTTGCGTGACGGCATTCTTGATGGTCGACAATAATGTGTTCAAACCGGAGATCGTTGAGAACTGCGGCTGCATCGTAGAGGAAACATTCGCAACGTCCGGGGACGACGTCGTACCAGGATAGTTGGACGCTCGCACTCCGTTGCCTTGCAAGTTGTTAATGGTATTGGTGATCGTTGCCTGGTCCGCATTGTCGGGCACGCCGATGGCATCCACGGGAGCCCCCGTGGTCGCCACACCGCAGCCGGGGTGATCTGTTCCGTCCACGCCCCATTGAACGCTCGAACCTGGGTTAAACGTATCACCCGTACCGTCCGCCATGAGCGCTGCGGGAGCCTGGAAATTCAGACGGTCTTCTGCTACTTCCGTTTGCATCATCCGGCGCGAGCCGCTGGGTGTCACTGCCAAGGACGTCAGAATATAGACAGGCAAGTTGGGCGCGGTGCAGCCCAAAGTCGCGTCCGCGTACTCGTTCGTGCCGTTCCAGCACACCTGATAAGTATTGTAGGTGCTGGAGCTGCTGCCGTTGACGTTATAAGGCGAGATCTGATTGTTTTGCTTGAGTGTGATGCGTGTCCACTTCCAATCCAGGACTGGCGAGGGTGCGTAGGTGCTGCTCGCCGAAACGGATTGATACCAGCCGCTCCCGCTTGGCAGTCCGCTCGAGCAAGTAATGGTCGTGTTCTCCTTGCAGATTTCGTCGTCCGGATAGTTGCTGCCCCACG
>Ga0126378_10001445_pt1 | contig 17667 bp, 17 predicted proteins | sample PanSoiMetPlot_23_FD_92587 | JGI IMG/M metagenome (GOLD analysis project Ga0126378, IMG submission 92587) | Tropical forest soil microbial communities from Panama - MetaG Plot_23 | ecosystem: Environmental > Terrestrial > Soil > Tropical forest > Bulk soil | place: Panama | collected 2016-02-17
GCCTGCCGCGCGAGCCGGGTGGCCTCGCCGGGCGCGGCCGTGAAGGCCTCGTCGAAGCGCAGGCCGGCGCTCCGCAGGGCCGCCGCGGCGGCGGGCCAGTCACGCCGCGTCCGGCCGCCGCCGGACGCCGGGTTGACCACGATGAGCACGTCCTCGATGGCCGCGCAGGTTAGCACTCGGGACGCCGCAGCACCAGGGTGGCGTTGTGGCCGCCGAAGCCGAACGAGTTCGAGATGGCCACGTCCACCCGGGCCGGGCGCGCCGTCCAGGGGACGAAGTCGAGGTCGCACTCCGGGTCCTGGTGATCGAGGTTGATCGTGGGCGGCACCTGGCCGTGCTCGATGGCCATGATGCAGATCGCCGCCTCCAGCGCGCCGGCCGCGCCCAGCAGGTGGCCATGGACCGACTTCGTGGAGCTGACCAGCAGGCGGGGGGCGTGCTCGCCGAAGACTCGGCGGATCGCGCGCGTCTCCGCCAGGTCGCCGAGCCGGGTCGAGGTGCCGTGCGCGTTGACGTACTGGACTTCCTCGGGGCTGATCCCGGCCCGCGCCAGGCCCTGGCGCATCGCGCGCTCGGCGCCCAGGCCCTCGGGGTGCGGCGCGGTGACGTGGTGGCCGTCCGCGCTCGCGCCGCAGGCGGCGACCTCGGCCAGCGGGGTGGCGCCGCGCCCCAGCGCGAAGTCCAGCGCCTCCAGCACGAGCACGGCGGCGCCCTCGCCCATCACGAAGCCGTCGCGTTCCAGGTCCCACGGCCGGCAGGCCCGCTCGGGCTCGTCGTTGCGCTCGCTCATGGCCCTGATCCGGCAGAACATCCCGGTCGCCAGCGGCGTGATGCAGGCCTCGGCGCCGCCGGCCAGCATGGCCGTCGCCTCGCCGCGCGCGATCAGCGCCGCCGCCTCGCCGATGCCGTGGGCGGAGGAGGCGCAGGCGCTGACGACGCCGTAGTTGGGCCCGACCGCGCCCGTCTGCATCGCCACCAGGCCGGCGGCGGAGTCGGTCGCCATCATCGGGATCGCGAAGGGCGACAGCCCCCGGATCCCGCGCTCCGCCATGGCCTGGTGGTTCCGCTCGATCTCGTCCAGGCCGCCCACGCCGGTGCAGATGACCGCCCCGACCTCGCCGGCGTCGAGCCCCGTCGGGTCGAGGTCGGCGTGGAGGAGCGCCAGGCGTGCCGCGGCGACCGCGAGCTGGCAGTAGCGCGACGTGTGGCGGGCCGTCTTCCGGTCCATGTGGTCCAGGGGATCGAAGCCGTGCACCTCGGCGGCGATGCGGGTGGGGAAGGTGGAGGTGTCGAACCGCGTGATCCGGCCGACGCCCGACCGGCCCTCCACCAGGTTCGACCAGACGGTCTCCAGGTCGCTGCCGATTGGCGTGACGACCCCGATCCCGGTGACCACCACACGCGACACGCTGCTAGCCTACCGGCCCGGATGCGCCCGGCTACCCTAGACGTCGTGGCGCGACCGCCGCCGGCGCCGGGCCGGCCCACAGGCCTCCGCCGGCTGGGCCGGCTCCTCCCGGACCTCGACGATGACCTCCTGCTCAACCTGTTCCACAAGGGCGCCAGGGTGCAGTGGACGTCGGAGGACCTCGACTGGGAGCCGCCGCTGCGCCTCAGCGACCGACAGCGGGAGTCGCTCGCCCGGCTCCTGACGCCCGTGTACTTCGGCGAGCAGACCGCGATGCTGGGCGCCAGCGGCATCCTGCCTCAGCTCGCCGGCGCGGGCGAGACCTCGGCCCAGCTCTACCTGACGTCGTTCATCATGGACGAGGCACGGCACTTCGAGGCGCTGACCCGGCTCTACGGCAAGCTGGGCCAGGACCCGCTCGGGCTGCGCCAGATCCCGGAGCTGCTGCGCTACCACCACCGCATCCGGCAGGGCGACCGGGCCGACTGGGTGTGGGGCATCCTCTTCAGCGACGTGATCGCCAAACACTTCTACCGGTCGTTCGGGGTGGCCCAGGCCGACCCCCTCTTCGGCGCGATGTCGCAGCGGATCCTGCTGGACGAGTCGCGCCACCTGGCGTTCGCGGACCACTACCTGCGGCGCAACGTGCCCCGGATGGAGCGGGCGCGGCGCCTGGCGCTGGTGGACATGCGGGACGACCTGTTCCGCCTGCTGGGCTCCATGACCGAGCGGGTGCGCGTCGACGCGGCGCAGTTCGGCGTGGACCCGGACGACTACCTGGCGCGGGTCTGGGCGGACGTCGAGTCCTTCGGCCGGCGCATCGGGCTGACCGACGGCGGCCACGGTGACGAGCCGCCGGGCGGGCCCGGTCGCACCGTCCGGTCGGGCGCGGGCGCGGACGGGGCCGCTGACCCCGCGTCGGCCGAGCCGCCGCCGGAGCCGCCCCCGAGGGCCTTCCAGATCTCGCTGCCCCGCTGCTTCGGATGCCTCCTGACCCTGCTCTGCGGCCGCCGGCTGGCCCCGGCGTAACGCAGCCGGCGCGGGGCCGGCGCCGCTGGCCCTGGCCGCGGCGGAACACGCCCGAGGACATCGCCGAGCGGCAGTCCCTCCTGCGCGCGCTGCCCCAGTGGGACGCCGCCCACGACTTCGTCTGGGACTGGCCCCGGCCGCCCGACGAGTTCGCCGGGATGGTCGAGGCACTGACGGCGCACATGGTCCTGCCGGTGTCGGTGGTCGGGCCGCTGCGCCTGTCGCTCGGCCGCTACCGCCTGGACGAGGCCGACGGCAGCCTGGTCGAGGTGGGCCGCGACGTCGAGGAGGTCTACGTGCCGCTCGCCCACACCGAGGGCGGGCTGTCGGCGTCGATGCAGCGTGGCCTGGCTGCGGTCCTGGAGTGGGGCCCGATCCGCACGCACGTGGTCCGCGATCGCATGACGCGCGACTCGTGCTTCCTGTTCCGGTCGACGGCGGAGGCGGTGACGTTCGCCGGCTGGGTGGCCGCAAACGCCGCCGGGATGCGGCGCTGGCTGCACGACCCGGCCAACCCGCTGCACGGCCAGCGGGTCGGCGGGGTGGCCCGCCTCAGCCGGCACGCCCGTCTCTGGGAGGTGGACACGCACGTGCTCGGGCCCGCCTGCCACGTGCTCTACCGCTACACGACCGGCGAGGCCTGCGGCCCGAACATGATCACCCGCAACTCGTTCGCCCTCAACGCGGAGTTCCTGGCGCCCCGCTTCCTGGCCGAGACCGGCATCGCGCCGGAGCGGGTGCTGCTGGAGTCGAACATGGGCGGCGACAAGAAGCCGAGCGCCCAGTACTCCATCGCCGGCGGCCACGGCAAGACCGTGCTGGCGGAGGTCACCGTGCGGGAGGAGACCCTCCGCCGCGTGCTGCGCAGCACCGGCCGCGACCTGGCCGCCCTGGAGCACCTGGGCCTGCACGGCAGCCACGCCAGCGGCATGCAGTCGGTGGCCTTCACCCCGGCCTCGGCGATCGCGGCCATCTTCGCCGCCACCGGCCAGGACCTGGGCATGGTGGGGACCAGCAGCATGGCCCACGACGTGCTCGAGCAGGTGGAGGGAGGCGTCCACCTGGCGACCAGGTTCTCGGGCCTCGAGGTCGGCACCGTGGGCGGCGGCACCGGGCTTCCGCACGCGCGCGCGTTCCTCAACCTCATGCGCTGTGCCGGCGCCGGCAGCGCCATACGGCTGGCGCAGATCGTGGCGGCCGCTGCCCTGGCGCTGGAGCTGTCGGCCTCCGCGTCGGCCTCCCTGCGCGGCAGCGAGAACTTCGCCACCGCGCACCTGCGCCGGAGCGGCCGCGGCGCGACGTGATCGCATCGAAAGGAGGCGCTTGCTCCAGGAGGTAGGCATGGACGCGCCGCTGCTCACGACGCTCGTCGGCAGCTATCCGCAGCCGGAGTGGCTGGTCGACCGGGACCTGCTCGGCTCCCGGCTGCCCCCGCGCGTGCGGGCGGCCGATCTGTGGCGCGTCCCCGAGGCGCTGCTCGCGGGAGCGCAGGACGACGCCACGGTGCTGGCGATCCGCGACATGGAGCGGGCCGGCATCGACGTGGTCACCGACGGCGAGGTCCGGCGCGAGAGCTACTCGAACCGCTTCGCGACCGCGCTCGAGGGCATGGACGCCGACCGTCCCGGGCTGGTACCGGGCCGGACCGGCCGGCTCACGCCGGTGCCGCGGGTGAGGGGCGCCATCCGGCGCGCCGAGCCGGTGCTGGTCGCCGACGTCCGCTTTGCGAAGGCCAACACCGACCGTCCGCTCCGGTTCACGATCCCGGGGCCGTTCACCATGAGCCAGCAGTGCCTGGACGAGCACTACGGCGACGAGCGCGCGCTCGCTATGGACCTGGCCGAGGCCGTCAACGCCGAGCTCAGGGACCTGAAGGCGGCCGGAGCCGACGTGCTCCAGCTGGACGAGCCCTACCTGCAGGCCAGGCCGGATCGGGCGCGGGCGTTCGCCCTGGAGGCGATCGAGCGCGCGCTCGCCGGCGTGCCCGGCCCGACCGCCCTGCACACCTGCTTCGGCTACGCACACGTGGTGCGGGAGCGGCCGGCCGGCTACCCGTTCCTGGACGAGCTGGCCGCCTGCGCTGTCGACCAGGTGTCGATCGAGAGCGCCCAGCAGCGGCTGGACCCCGCCATCGTCGCGCGACTCGGGCGCAAGACCGTGGTCCTGGGCGTGCTCGACCTGGCCGACGACAGCCCGGTCGAGTCGCCGGAGGAGGTCGCGGCGCGCATCCGGGCGGCGCTCCGGCACGTCGAGCCGGAGCGCCTGGTCCTGGCCCCGGACTGCGGCATGAAGTACCTGCCCCGCGCCACCGCCTTCGCCAAGCTGCGGGCCATGGTCGCCGGCCGCGACATCGTCCGGCGCGAGCTGGGGCTCTCCTAAGAGGTGCGGCCGGCGTCGGGGCTCGTCAGATGCCGGCGAGCAGGCGCGCCTCCTCCAGGTACGGCCTGGAGGTGTCCCTGGTGATCAGGTTCAGGACGACGTGGTCGGCGCCCGCCTCGCGGTGCTGCCGCACCCGCTCGCGGAGCTCCTCGACGCCGCCCCAGGCCACCAGGGCGTCGAACAGGGCGTCGGAGCCGGGCGGCTCGAGGTCGGCGTCGCCCCAGCCCAGCTCCACCAGGCTGTTCCGGTAGTTGGGCGCCCTCAGGTAGAAGCCCGTGTACCGGTCGCCGAGCGCCCGTGCCTCCTGGCGCGAGCCGGCCAGGACCACCCCCTGCTCCGGCGCCAGCAGCCGGTCGGGGCCCAGGGCCGCCCGCGCCCGCCGCGTGTGCTCGACCGGCACGAAGTAGGGGTGCGCGCCCGCGGTGCGCTCGGCCGCCAGCGCGAGCATGCGCGGCCGCAGCGCGGCAAGGACGCGGTCGGGCGGCGGCGCCTCGGGACCGCGCCAGAGCGGCTCTGCCTCGTCCATGGCCGCCAGGTAGGCCCGCATGGTGGCCACCGGCCGGCCGTACTCGTGCCCGCGGACGGTGACGTTGGCCGCGTGGGCGACGCCCAGGCCCAGCAGGAAGCGCCCGCCCCCCAGCTCGTTGAGCGCGCGGCCGCCGAAGGCCATGGCCATCGGGTCGCGGGCATAGATGTTGGCGATGCCGCTGGCGACCACCATCCGCTCGGTGGCCGACAGGAAGATCGCGCCCTGCGCGAACGTCTCCCTGGCGAACGCCTCGCCGTACCAGATGGCGCCATAGCCGAAGGCCTCGAGCTCGGCCACCACGCGACGCTGGGTGTCGGCGGGGAATGCCGCCAGGTCGCCGCTGAAGATCCCCAGTGCTCCGAGCCGTTCGCGCTCCATCGGCGGGACAGGGTACGTGAGTGGTGCGCGGACGCCGCCTGGCCGGCGTTCCGTCATGCGGCACGCTCGGCTTGCACAAGGAACAGCGCCCCGAGGACGGGGTCGGCCGGGAGAGTGCGGCGGGCCCTCAAAGCTCCAGGATGAGCCGCAGCGCCTCCTCAATCCGGCCCAGCGTGACCCGGTCGATCTCGCCGAGCCGTTCTTCGAGCCGCTCTGTCGAGACGCTCTTCACGTCATCAACCTTGGCCCACGTCTCTCTGCTGAGTCCGGTTCCGTGCTGCCCGGCGACCCTCACGTGGGTCGGCAGCTGGCGCTTCTGGGACGTCATCGGCACTACGATCGCGACCGCCCCCACGCGGTTCAGCCGATCGTTGCTGATGATCACGGCCGGGCGCGGGTAGCCGACCTCGTGCCCGATCGGCACCCCGAAGTCGGTAAGCCAGATCTCCCCGCGGCCCGGACGTGCTGTCACTCGGCCTCCAGCCCGTCCCGGAGCGCGCCCGCCTCGCCCTCCTGCTCCCCCCTGTAGTCGGCCCAGGTCTGCGGGTCCCGCCGAAGACGTTCGATCCCGTCTTCGTACTGGCGCCAGAAGACCTCCCGCCGGTAGGCGTCGACCGCTTCCTCGATCACGCTCGCCATGGACCGGTTCGTCGCCGCCGCGGCCGCTTCCGCGCTGGCACGCGCTCGCCGGCTGATTCGCACCGTCGTTGTTCCCGTCACACATGAAGTCTACTTGATGTGTAACGGCCTCGCTGGACCCGGCCTATCGCCAGGGCTGGACCAGCACCCCGACCAGGTCGCCGGGCTGGCGCAGGCGCCGGAGCGCGTCCGGGGCGCCGGCCAGCGACACGCGCTCGGTGACCAGCGGGCCCATGTCGACCGCGCCAGAGCCCAGCAGCTCGACCGCCCGGCGGTACTGGCGGGGGCCGAACGCGCAGGAGCCCACGAGGCGCAGGTTCCGGCCGACGAACAGCCGCGTGTCGACGGCGGCCGGGGAGCGGGGCAGGGCCACCTCGACGATGGTGCCCCTCACCGCCAGCGCCGGCGCGCAGAGCGCGATGGCGTCGGGCGCGCCGGAGCACTCGTAGACCCGTGGGAACGCAAGGCCAGAGCGGGCCGCGAACTTCTCGACGCTCGTCTCGCGGGCGTCGAGCACCACGTCCGCGCCCACCGCGGCCGCCGCCGCCCGCCGCCCCGGCGATCGGCCGACGGCCACGATCGTGCCCGCGCCGGCGGCGCGCAGAGCCATGACGACCCGGAGCCCGATCGGGCCGACGCCGAAGACCAGCGCGTCATCGCCGGGCCCGGGCGCGGCCTGGTCGACGGCGTGCAGGGCGACCGCGAGCGGCTCGGCGTGGGCGCCCAGCTCGGGGTCAGCTGCCTCCGGCAGCGCGTGGAGCTGGGCCGCCGGGACGGCTACGAGCTCGGCGAACCCGCCCGGCGCCGATAGCCCGAGGTTGGGCAGGGCCCGGCACAGGAACGGCAGCTCCTGCCGGCAGGGGCCGCAGCGACCGCAGCCGCCCAGCGGATCGACCGCGACCGCCTGGCCGGGAGCCCAGGCGCGGACATCGCGGCCGACCTCCACCACGGTGCCGGAGAGCTCGTGGCCGAGGACCTGGCCGGGGCGGGCCCAGCCCTCCTCGACGCCGTGGACGTCGGAGCCGCAGATGCCGCAGGAGTGGACGGCGACCACGACGCCGTCCGCCTGGGCGTGGGGGTCCGGCAGGTCCACGACCTCGACGCCGCCGTCCGGCGCCACCACGAGCGCCCTCACCCGAGGGTCACCCGGCAGCCAGCAGCCGGCGCACCTTGGCCGCCACCGCCGGCGCCGTCAGGCCGTACCGCTCGCGCAGCACCGGCGGCGTCGCCACGTCGAGATCGGCGTCGGGCAGCCCGTGGATGCGGACGCGGGCTCGGACTCCGTGGCGGCCGAGGACCTCCGCCACCGCCGCGCCGAGCCCGCCCACCACGCTGTGCTCCTCGACGGTGAGAATGGCGCCGGTGGACGCGGCCGAGCGGAGGACGGCGGCCTCGTCGAGCGGCTTCAGGTAGACGGCGTCCAGCACCTCGACGCCGACGCCGTCCGCCTCCAGCAGCCGGGCGGCGCCCAGCGCCGCCGCCACGGCCACGCCGGTCGCGATGATCGTCGCGTCCGAGCCGGGCCGGACCGGGAGGAACCGCCCCGGCTCGATCGCCGGCGTCTCCGGGTGGACCTCGCCCTCGGCGCCCTCGCTGACCCGGAAGAACACGGGCCCCGGGTGGTCCACGGTGGAGCGGAGGAGCGCGACGGCGGACCACTCGTCGCTGGGCGCGACCACGGTCAGGTTGGCGATGGACCGGGCGATCGCGATGTCCTCCACCGCGTGATGGGTCGTCCCGAAGAACCCCATGGCGAGGCCGGACAGCCTGGCGACGAAGCGCACGGGAAGGTGTGTGTAGGCGACGTCCGCCCGCAGCTGCTCCGCGCACTTGATCGCCCCGAACGGTCCCATCGAGACGATGTACGGGATCAATCCGCAGGCCGCCAGGCCGGCCGCCACCGACACGGTGTTGGTCTCCGCGATGCCCAGCTCGAAGTAGCGCTCCGGGCGACGCTCGCGCAGCTCCGTCACAACCGCGCCCATGTCCGCCGACAGCACCACGACGTCGTCGCGCTCCTCCACCAGGCGCAGCAGCTCGCGGCCCAGGAACGCCGGCCGGTCCGCCCTGGCCGCCCGGCGCTCGGAGAACACGTCCTCCATCGGCGAGCTCACCGCATCCGGCCCTCGATCTCGGCGATCGCCTCGTCCCGCTGCGCCGGCGACAGCAGGCCCAGGTGCCAGGCCTGGGGCGACCGCTCCATCATGGCGACCCCCCTGCCCTTCCGCGTCCGGGCCACGACGCAGACCGGGGTGTTGGAGGCCGGCGCGGGCAGCTCGTCGAACGCGTCCACGAGCGCGGTCACGTCGTGGCCGTCCACCTCCATAGTCAGCCAGCCGAAGGCGTGGAAGCGCGCGGCGATCGGCTCGATGTTCATGGCCTGCGAGGTGGGCCCGCCGCCCGAGAACCCGTTGGCGTCGACGACGGCGACCACGTTGCCCAGCCGGTGGTGGCTGGCGGCCATCGCCGCCTCCCACACCTGGCCCTCCTGCAGCTCGCCATCGCCCGTCAGCACGACCGTGCGGTAGTCCCGGCCCTGCAGCCGCCCGGCGAGGCCCATGCCGACCGCCACGGAGAGGTTGTGGCCCAGCGAACCGGAGCTGAAGTCGATCCCCGGCGCGGTGCGCATGTTCGGGTGGTCGTTGATCGGGCTCCCGCTGCGGCCGAACCGATCCAGCCAGCCAGCTGGAAAGTAGCCGAGCTCGGCGAGCACCGGCCACAGCCCCACGGCGGCGTGGCCCTTGCCGAGCAGGAAGCGGTCGCGGTCGGGCCACGACGGCTCGCCTGGGCTGAGCCGCAGCGCCCGGAAGTAGAGGACGGCCAGGATTTCGGCGCACGAGAACGTGCTGGAGTAGTGCCCGAGGCCGGCCGCGTCGATCAGCCGGACGGTCTGGAGCCGGATCCAGTCAGCCCGGAGGCGAAGCTCCTCCGCGGTCGCGGGCCTGCCGCGCTCCAGCACCACCGCCGGCGCCGGGCGCCCGGCCGCCGTCACGCCGACTGGCGGCGCTGCGGATGCGAGCGGCGGTAGCCGAGCTGCTCGCTGATCCGGGCGGCGGTGTCGAGGACGATCGTCGCGTACCGCCGCCGCGTCGGCTCACCCATCCGCGACAGCGGGCCGGCGACGCTGATGGCCGCGATGGCGCGGCCGCCGTCGTCGTGGATCGGGGCGGCCACCGACGCCGTGTCGGTCGCGCTCTCGGCCACGTTCTCGGCGAAGCCGCGCTCCCGCACGGCGGCCAGCTCGAGCCTCAGCCGGGCGGGGTCGGTGATGGAGTTCGGGGTCCTCGCCGGCAGCGGGGCGTCGCGGAGCATCCGGTCCAGCTCGACGTCCGGCAGGGAGGCGAGCAGCACCTTGCCGCAGGCGGTGCAGTGCGCCATGTTCCGGTGCCCGAGGTCCACCATGTGGCGGAGCGTGCGCAGGCTCTCGCGGCGCTCGATGTATACGACCTCGCAGCCATCGAGGACGCCCACCTGCACGGTCTCGCCGGTGCTGGCCCGGAGGTCGTCGATGTACATGGCCACCGCCTCGTGCAGCTCGAAGTGGGTGGAGACCACCGTTCCCAACTCGTAGAGCTTGATGCCCAGCCGGTACCGGCCCGAACGCGGGTTGAGCTCCACCAGGTGCTCGGCGGCGAGCGTGGTCAGCAGCCTGTGGACCGTGCTCTTGCCGAGGCCGAGCCGCCGCGCCAGCTCGCTGACGCCGAGCTCGCGATCCGTCGCCGTGAACGTGCAGAGCAGACGGGCGGCCGAGCGGACGGACGAGAGGAGCTGTCGCGCCATTCACTCTCCTGTGGTCGCCTGGATGGCGGTGGTCGACGCGGCCAGTATGGGGTCACCCCCAGCGACCGTCAACGAGAGGTGTTCCTCCATGCGGTACGCGTCCGTTGCCTCCCGAGCCGAGGCTGGCCCAAGCTCTCCTGCAGCCGTCCACCGGAGTGCGCGGCACGGAGGAGCGTTGGGGATCCTGAGGCTGTCGCACCTGGAACTGCGGGTCGCCGACCTGGAGCTGGCCACCGCGTATTACACGGAGGTCGTCGGCCTAGTCGAGGTGGAGCGGGACGACGAGCGCGTGTACCTTGCGTGCTGGGACGAGCACGACCACCATTCGCTGGCGCTCCACGGTCATCCGAGCCCCGGCCTCGATCACGTCAGCTTCAAGGTCGAGTGCGACCAGGACCTGGACGAGCTGGAGACCGCCGCCATCCACCGGGGCTGCCACGTGCGCCGGCTCGCTGCCGGCGAGGAGGTCGGCCAGGGCCCGGCGATCCGCGTCCGTTCGCCGTCGGGGCACGAGGTGGAGCTGGTGCACGTGCGGACGAAGACCGGCGGCCTCCTGCCCAGGGTCAATCCCGCCCCCGAGCCGCCCGGCCTGCTCGGCATCCATCCGCCCCGGCTGGACCACGTGCAGCTCACGGCCGAGGACGTCGGCGGAGCCACCGCGTTCTTCACCGCGGCGCTCGGCTTCCGGCTCACGGAGCGGCTGGTCGGGAGCGGCGGCTCCCTGCTCGGCAGCTGGCTGGAGCGCTCCCACACGCCCAACGACGTGGCCATCCTGCGCGGCCCCAACGGCGGCCTCCATCACGTCGGCTTCTGGGTCGACGACTGGGACCAGGTCCGCCGGGCCGCCGACGTCCTCGCCGACAACGGCGTCGACATCGAGGCCGGCCCCACCCGGCAGGGGGTCACCCGCAGCCTCGGCGTGCACTTCTTCGACCCCTTCGGCAACCGCAACGAGGTGTTCACCGGCGGCTATCGGCCGGACCCCGACGACGAGCCCACGACCTGGACCGAGGACGAGATCGGGCGGGCGTTCTTCCACTACCAGGGCCGGCTGGACGCCCGGTTCCTCGCTGCCAGCGACTGATGGAGGGCACAGATGGGCCCGCGTACCTCCGCCGCCACCGGGAACGCCGGGCGCTCGCCGGCGAGGGCGCTCCCGACGGTGAGGGTCGCCCGTTCCACCTCCGGCGGCCGGCGCGGGATCATGGTCCGGTGCCGGCGGATGGTTCCGTCCACCTGGGGGAGCCCACCCGCAGCCCCGAGATCGTCCGTGGCTGGCCGGCCGCGGACCCGGAGGAGCCGGTGGACCTGCACCTCGTCCGCCATGGCGAGACCCAGAGCTACGTGGCGGACGCCGGCCTGACCTCGCGGGGAGCCTGGCAGAGCCGGAGCTGCGGCCACGCGCTGGCCCGAGAGGTGCGGGAGGGCGAGGTCGTGCGGCTGCTCTCCGCGCCGACGGCCCGGGCCGCGCGCACGGCGGAGCAGGTGCGGCTCGGCCTGGAGGACGGGCTGGCGGCCCGGGGCCGGACGGCCACCGTCCTGGGTCCGGAGACGGCGGCGGAGTTCCGCAACTTCCAGGTCCGGACGCCGGCCGGGCTGCTGGACCCGACGCGGGCGGCCGGCGAGTACCGGTCCGGCCTGGCCCGCCGGGGTTCTGGGGAGCCTGGCCCCAGGCCGCTCTGGGAGCTCGAGCTGGCCCGGTTCTGGGTCCTGCAGTCCGGCGGCGCCGATCCGATCGAGTTCTGGATGACGAACCCCCTGCTGACCTTCGAGCCGCCGGCGGCCGTGGTGCGGCGGGTCTGGACAGGCGTGATCCGCCTCGCCGCCGCCGCCGACGGGCTCACGCGCGTCGTCTGCTGCACGCACTCGGGACCGATGCGCGCGTTCGCGACCTGGGCGCTCGGTCACGACGCCGGCGAGCCCTTCAACGGAGAGCAGGTCAGGGTCCGGGTGTGGTCCAGCCGGGCCAGCGCGATGGTCACCTACCGGGGCCGGACGCAGGAGATGAGCGCCCACCCGATGCCCGACGGGACGGACTGGTGCGAACGTCCTGCCGGATGCGTCGCCCCGGCGTGAGGGCGGGGCCAGCAGGAGGAGAGAGATGGCAGCGAACAGCGACCGGCGGTTTCCAAGCCCGTTCCGCACGCCGGCGCCGCCGGGAGCCGAGGGCTGGGAGAGCATGTACCCGCCGTACCTCCTCTTCTCGGAGGAGAACCGGGACTGGGAGGAGGGCGTCTTCTGGTTCCTGGACAGCCTGCACCGGCCCGAGGTGGAGTATCCCTTCGACACGATCGTGCACGAGGCCTGGAACATGGCGGCCAGCGCGAACGTGTCCCGGATCCTGGCGATCCCGCCGGCCAACGGCTACTGCGACCGGATCCTGAACGGCCGGCTCTACACGACCCCACTGGCGGTGACGAGCGAGGCGACGGTGGAGGAGCGGGTGCCCACGTACATGCGCCGGGCCGGCTTCTACTTCGAGCACTGGGCCGAGCTGTACGACAGGTGGTGCGTCAAGCTGGAGGGGGTCATCGCCGACCTCAAGGCGATCGAGATCCCTCGCCTGCCGGTGCTCGAGGACGAGACGGTCGTCACCGAGGCACGCGGCTTCAGCACCGGCTATACGCTGCTGAACGCCTACGACCGGGCGGTCCAGAACGTGTTCCTCGTCTACCAGTACCACTTCGAGCTCCTGGTGCTCGGCTACTCCGCCTACCTCAACCTGCACCAGTTCTGCAAGGCCGCCTTTCCCGGCATCTCCGACCAGACCGTGGCGAACCTGGCGGCGGGCGCCGACATCCTCCTGTTCCGGCCCGACGACGAGGTCAAGAAGCTGGCCCGCCGGGCGCTCGACCTGGGCCTGGCCGAGCGGATCCGGGCCGACCGGAAGCCAGAGCTGATCGTCGAGGACCTGCGCCGGGACCCGCGAGGCAGCGAGTGGGTCGCCGACCTCGACGCCGCCAAGGACCCGTGGTTCCACTACTCGACCGGCACCGGCCTCTACCACCACGAGCGGTCGTGGATCGACGACCTGACCGTGCCCTGGGCGGCTCTCAAGGGCTACCTGGAGCGCCTGGAGCGCGGCGAGGATCTGGACCGGCCAACGGGCGAGATCCTGGCCCGCCGGGAGCGGCTGGCCGCCGAGTACCGGGCGCTGCTGACCTCGGAGGAGGACCGGACCGCGTTCGACCAGAACGTGGGCCTGGCCCGCCTGGTCGCCCCGTACGTGGAGGACCACAACTTCTACATCGAGCACCGTCACCACACGACCTTCTGGAACAAGATGCGCGAGGTCGGGGACCGCCTGGTCGAGGGCGGCATCCTGGAGGACCGCGACGACCTCTTCTACCTGAACCGCTGGGACGTGGGGCAGGCGCTGTACGACATGGTGTGCAGCTGGTCGGGCGGCGGCGCGATCCCCACGCGACGGCAGTTCTGGCGGTCGCTGGTCTCGCGGCGTAAGGAGATCGTCGAGGTGCTCCGCGGCTGGGCTGCGGAGCCCGCGCTGGGACCGATGCCCCCGGAGATCGACGAGCCGTTCATGGTCATGCTGTACGGGCTCACCACGGAGAGGGTGGAGCAGTGGCTGGCCGGCGCCGAGGACGGCTCCGCCGAGCTGCAGGGCGTCGCGGCGTCGGCCGGGGTGGTCGAGGGGACGGCCAGGGTGGTGCTGTCACCGGACCAGATCCCGAGCGTCCAGGAGGGGGACATCATGGTCTGCCCAATCACGGCGCCGTCGTGGGGGCCGGTGTTCGGCAGGATCAGGGCCACCGTCTCCGACATGGGCGGGATCATGTGCCACGCGGCCATCGTGAGCCGGGAGTACGGCCTGCCGGCAGTGGTGGGCACGGGCCGCGGGACCAAGGTCATCCACACCGGCGACCGCATCCGCGTCGACGGCGACAGGGGCGTGGTGACGATGCTGCCGTGAGTCATGCAAGGGGGGCCGGGCCCCACCAGAAGCCCCTCCCCCCTTGCGGGGGAGGTGGCCCGCCAGGGCCGGACCCGGGGTCCCCAGGAAATCGCGGTCCCGGGGTCCCCGCGAAATCGCGGTGGTGGGGTGCGGATTTCGCGGGGTGGGGTGGTGGGGTGCGGATTTCCTGGGGTGGGGAGGGGGGGTCGCTCGCATGAGCAGGCGCTATGTCCTGCCGCTGGCGGACTGCGCGCTGGAGGAGGCCGGCCGGGTCGGCGGGAAGGCCGTCGGCCTCGGGCGCCTGCTCCGGCAGTCCCTGACGGTGCCGCCCGGCTTCGTGGTCACCGCGGACGCCTACCGAGACTGGGTGGCCGGCCGGGCGCTCCAGCAGCACCTCGATCGCCTGCTCGCGGGGGCCGCCGACGCCGCCTCCGAGCGGGCCGTGGCGGCCAGGATCCAGGCGCTGTTCGACGACGCCGAGCACGCCGGCGACCTGGTGGCGGAGATCGGCGCGGCCTACGCCCGGCTGGGGGAGGGGGCCGACGTCCCGGCCGCGGTCAGGTCCAGCGCCACCGCCGAGGACCGGCGCGATGCCTCGTTCGCGGGCCAGCAGGAGACATTCCTGGGGGTGACCGGGACGGCGGCGGTCGTGCGCCACGTGGTGAGGTGCTGGGCCAGCCTGTTCACGCCGCACGCGATCGGATACCGGCGCCGGCTGGGCGTCCCCGCCGACCAGGTGGCCATGGCAGTCGTGGTCCAGCGCGTGGTGCCGGCCGAGGCGTCAGGCGTGATGCTGACCGTCGACCCCGTGACCGGCGATCCCTCGCAGATCGACATCGAGGCGACGCATGGCCTCGGGATGCCGCTGATGGGGGGCGAGATCACGCCGGACCGGTACTCCGTGGACAAGGTCTCGCTGGAGATCCGCTCGCGGGCGATCGCCCGCCAGCCGTTCGCGGACCGCCTCGATCCCGCGACCGGCGCCGTCGTCCGGGTAGACCTGCCGGGCGAGGAGGGAGGCTCGCCCTGCCTGCAGGAGCCGGAGGTGGCGCTGATCGCCGAGACCGGGCGGCTGATCGAGCAGGCGCAGGGCGGCCCCGTCGACGTCGAGTGGGCGATCGGGCCGGGCCCGGCGGGCTCCCGTCAGCTCAGCCTGCTCCAGGCGCGGCCGGAGACGGTGTGGAGCCGCCGCCGGCGGGCGCCGGTGGCCCAGCCCGGGACCACCCCGCTGGACCGCATCGTCTCGATGATGCTGAAGGGCGTCCGCACGCCCGGGACCAGGAGCCAGACATGAAGCGAAGCAGCGACCGCATCCTCACCACGCACGTCGGCAGCCTGGCTCGCCCGGCGGACCTGCTCGAGACCATGCGCGACAAGGAGCAGGGCCGGGCGTACGACCGGGAGGCCTTCGCGGCGCGGGTGCGGACCGCGGTGGCGGACGTCGTGCGCCGGCAGGCCGCGGTCGGGCTCGACGTGGTGAGCGACGGCGAGCAGGGCAAGCCCAGCTTCGTCAGCTACGTCGCGGAGCGACTGAGCGGCTTCGAGGCGCTGGCCGGGCAGTCGAGCATGGCCCCCTCCTGGAGGCGGGAGCTCGAGATGTTCCCCGACTACTACCGGGAGTACTTCAAGAAGTACGCGGCGGCGGTCGCGCCGATGCCCGTCCTGGTCTGCCGGGGCCCCGTGCGCTACACGGGCCAGGCGGCGGTGGCCGCGGACATCGAGAACCTGAAGGCGGCACTGGCGGACGTGGAGGTCGAGGAGGCATTCCTGCCGGCCACCTCGCCGCGGGGGTTCGGCGGCAACGAGCACTACGCGACCGACGAGGAGTACGAGTGCGCAGTCGCGGACGCGCTGCGCGAGGAGTACCGGGCGATCGTTGACGCGGGCCTGGTGCTGCAGGTCGACGACCCGCACCTGACCGAGATCCTGAGCGAGGACCCGGCCACCACCAGGGCCCAGCGGCGGGCCGCGGCCGAGCGCCACGTCGAGGTCGTGAACCACGCGCTCAGGGGCATCCCGCCCGACCGGGTCCGGTTCCACACGTGCTACGGCCTGAACCACGGCCCCCGTCTCCACGACGTGCCGCTGGCCGACGTGGTGGACCTGATGCTGGCGGTGGACGCCGGGGCGTACTCGTTCGAGGTGGCCAACCCCCGCCACCAGCACGAGTGGCGTGTCTGGGAGACGACCCGCCTGCCCGAGGGCAGGATCCTCATCCCGGGGTTCCTGAGCCACGCCACGAACTTCGTCGAGCACCCGGAGCTGATCGCCGATGGGATCGTGACCTACGCCCGGCTGGTGGGCCGGGAGAACGTGCTCGCCGGCGCCGACTGCGGCTTCTCGTCCCGCGCCACGTTCGCGCCCGAGGTCGATCCGGCCGTGGTCTGGGCGAAGTTCCAGGCGCTGGGCGAGGGCGCCCGGCTGGCGTCGCGGCGGCTCTGGTGAGCCCGGCCTCGCGTTCGAGCTCTCGACGGTAACGACGTCGGTGCTCAGGAGGGATTGACGGATGGCGGATCCCCGCTTCCAGGGGCAGGTCGCGATCATCACGGGCGGGGCCGGGGGCCTCGGCAGGGCGCTGGCCGCGCGCCTGCTGGCCGACGGCGCGCGGGTCGCGCTGGTCGACGTGGAGGAGGCCGAGCTGCGCCGGGTGGCCGACGACCTGGGCCCGGTCCTCGCGCTCGCCGGCGACGTCACCGTCGAGGAGGACGTGGCCGGCTACGTCCGGCGGACCGTCGCCGAGTACGGCCACGTCGACCTGTTCTTCAACAACGCCGGCGTCGAGGGCCGGATGGGGAAGATCGTCGACACCGACGTCGCGGACTTCGACCGCGTGATCGCCGTGAACGTCCGGGGCGTCTTCCTCGGGCTGCGAGAGGTGCTCCGCGCGATGAGGCGGCAGGGCACCGGCGGGGCCATCGTGAACACCGCCTCCGTGGCCGGCTTGCGAGGCTCGAACCGGCTCGCCCCCTACTCCGCCTCCAAGCACGCCGTCATCGGGCTGACGCGCAGCGCGGCGCGGGAGGCGGCGGAGTACGGCGTGCGGGTGAACGCTGTCGCCCCTGGCTTCATCGACACCCGGATGCTGGCCGCCATCAACGCGGCCGCCTCACCGGACGACCCGGCGGCGGCCGTCGCCGACCTGGTCTCCCGTGTCCCGGCCGGCCGCCTGGGCACCGCCGACGAGGTGGCCAGCGTCGTCTCCTGGCTGCTCAGTGACGAGGCGAGCTACGTCAGCGGCGGCGTCTACGTGGTCGACGCAGGCGTCATGAGCTGAGCTGTCCCAGCGGCTGACACCTTCGCCTCGGCACGGTGGGCCATCCCGTCCGAGCACGAGCCGCTCGGCATCGTCGGCCTGGACAGCTTCGAGCACATGGCCTTCCAGCCGTTCTCGCTGACGGCGGGGAGGCTGCCGGGACCGGCCCGGTGTGGTCGGCCTCGCGGACGCGGATCGCCGAGACGCTGCGCTACGAGTAGACGTCCCGAGGTGGAGGGGGAGGCCTGGCCTCCCCCTCCACGCATGCACCGGTCAGCCCCCCGAGTCCTTCAGCTCACTGAGGACCCGGTAGGCGTGCCGCCGGCCCCAGCCGAGCGCGGCAGACGCGGCATCGGCGA
>Ga0126378_10001446_pt1 | contig 17620 bp, 11 predicted proteins | sample PanSoiMetPlot_23_FD_92587 | JGI IMG/M metagenome (GOLD analysis project Ga0126378, IMG submission 92587) | Tropical forest soil microbial communities from Panama - MetaG Plot_23 | ecosystem: Environmental > Terrestrial > Soil > Tropical forest > Bulk soil | place: Panama | collected 2016-02-17
CAAGCAAATTATTGATCGCTCGAATTACTCAATCCATCCGCGCTCGAAAACCCGGATGGTTTCGAACAGATTCTGGCACATCGTATCGGTTGTCAAAGAGCGTACCCCCCTGTCCAGCAGAAAGGCACTACCAAAGCCCAACGAGTATGCCAAAGCCATCGCTTCTTGTCAACACCGTTTAATTCCATTTTCACGCGTTTTCCACAGGGGTTCGCGAGACCAATATCCTTCCCAGCCGGGCGCGCTCGGGTTGGCATTCGCTTGGAATCTTGACGGGCAAATCAGCACTGGACTTCCCGCGGCAATAAAACTAGCCTTTCGGGCCGCCGGGAGACGAAGACGCAATGAGCGGGTTGAAGAAAGAGGTGATAACGATGAAGGCGAACAAATCAAAAGTCAGGGCACGGCTGATCTTGCTTTCCTGCGCGATGGCGTTTATTGCATTGCCGTCTACCGGTGCTCAAAACCCGAATGGCGCGGAGCAAGCCGGGCCCTACGAATCGCTTGAAATTCGCGACGTTACGGTAATTGATGGCTCAGGCGCGCCGGCCTTTGGCCCAGTCAATATTCGCATCAAAGGCAACCGCATCGAATCGGTTGCCGCAGTCGATGCGATCGCCCGCGCGCGAAGAGAGGAGGAGAAAGCGAACGGAAAAGAAGCCAAGCAGCCGGACCGCGTCATCGAAGGCAAAGGCATGTATGCGATGCCGGGCTTGATTGACGCGCATATCCACATCAACGAGAGCAAAGACGTTCCGGCCGAGTATATTTACAAACTCCTCTTGGGGCACGGTGTGACGACGGTTCGAGTATTCAATGTTGGCCATGAAGATCCTAAAGGGATGATGGCGGAGAAGAAAAAGATTGCGGCGAATCAGGTTATCGCGCCACGCATGTACGTCTATCCATTCTGGGGCCGCGGTGACGATCCGCGTTATTCGAGCCCGGAGAGCGCGCGGCAGATCGTCGACGAATGGCACTCTCTGGGGGTGGATGGCATCAAGGTTATCGGCAAACCCGGGCTCTGGCCGGATGTGTTCCATGCAATTGCCGACGAGGCGCGGAAGAATGGCATGGGCGTGGCCGTGCACATTGGCCAGGACGGCGTGTATCCCATGAACGCGGTGCGGGTGGCAGAGCAAGGAGCTTCGACCATCGAGCATCACTACGGCTATCCGGAATCCTCTTTCACAACAGAAACGATTCAAGACTTGCCCCCGAACTACAACTATTCGAGCGAGCCCGACCGGTTCCTTGAAACGGGGCGCGCGTGGCTGCAAGCGGACCTCCAAAAACTGCATGGTGACGTCATCAATTCCCTGTTGGACACCATGCAACGAACTGGCTTCATCATGGTGCCCACGTTTAGCATTTACGAAGCGAATCGAGACGTGACGCGAGCGGCAAATTTGCCCTGGCATTCGGCGTACACGCTGCCGATGGTGATGGATTCGTTCTTGCCCAATCCGGCGCATCACGCGTCGTATTTCTACGAGTGGACTTCCAATAAAGAAGCGGATTGGGCGATAGCCTACCGGCGGTGGATGGAATTTGTTAACGACTATAAGAATCAGGGCGGAATCGTGGCGGTTGGGTCGGACACGGGTTTCCTGTTTAGCTTGTGGGGGTTTGGGACGATTCGAGAGCTGGAGATGCTGGAAGAAGCTGGATTCTCTCCGCTTGAGGCGATTCACGCGGCCACAGAGAATGGGGCAAAGGTTGTGAAGAATCCAGAACTGGGGCTGATTCGGCACGGCTACCTGGCGGATTTGGTGGTGTTGTCAGAAAACCCGCTCGCAGACCTGAAAGTGTTTTATGGGAACGGCGTGGCGCGAGTGGGCGCAGATCGCAAAGAAGCGCACCAACAGTGCGTCAAATATACGATTCGCGATGGAGTGGTCTTCGATTCTCAAGCCTTGTTGCGCGACGTGCGAGAACTGGTGAGTAAAGCCAAACAAGCGCAGCCTGCGGCGAGCAAAACCAATAACTAGGCAAGCTTCGCAACGTGAGTTTTAGGAGCCTGGCTGCTAGGATGACGGGTGAAGGCGTAGGAATCGGTCGGCCGTGCGCACATCTTTGAGCCAGCGACTGCTGCAACACATGAAGGCGCAGAAGTTTGTGCGTCCGGGTGATCGTGTCGGAGTCGCCGTGTCAGGCGGCGCGGATTCGGTGGCGTTATTGCTCTTGCTGCTGGAATTGCGCAAAAAGCTCGGCATCGTTCTTAGCGTGGTGCATTTCAATCACAAATTGCGCGGAAAGGCTTCCGACGCGGATGAAGAATTTGTTACCAAGATTGCTGGCAAGCACGGCCTGGAATTCTATCTGGAGCGAGGAGACGTTGGGTGCGCAGCCAGGTCCGCGAAAGCCAACGTCGAAGAAACGGCTCGAATCCTAAGGCGCGATTTTTTTTGGAGACTCGCACAATCAGGAAAATTGAAGTACATCGCTGTCGGCCACACTGCCGACGATCAAGCGGAAACGGTTCTTGGACACACCCTGCGTGGCACCGGGCTGGCTGGCCTGGGAGGCATCCATCCTTTTGCGGGGCCCATTTTTCGCCCTCTGCTCTGGGCTCGTCGGGCTGAATTACGTTCCTACCTAAGGTCCCGCCGACAAAAATGGCGTGAAGACGCATCCAATTTGGACGAGACACGCTTTCGTGCGCGCATCCGACGGCGGCTCATCCCTCAACTCGAGTCGCATTTCCAAGAGAAAGTCGTACTGCACCTGGCGAAGCTATCGGAACTGGCGCGAGAAGATGAAGGGTTTTTCGACTCTCTAATGGAGCGGCTGGCAAGCACGCTGCTTCGCGGAAGGTTCGGCGACATGACCATAAAAGTCCGCGACTTAATCGAACCTCTTTCAGCATGGGGCATTACCGGGGCATCGCTCTCTCCAAAGCAAAGGGAGGAACAAGGAGCGAAGAACGAGTATGGAATCCCTTTAGCTGGTGCCCCGGAACCTTGGCGCCGCGATTCCGCTCGAACCCTTCGGGCGGTTAGCAAGAGGCTGGTGCGACGCATCGCAGAGAGCGTAAAGCTGGCTGCCGGGGAATGGTCGTCGGTCCACATCGAGGCCGTACTCGAACTGGCCGAGCAAGGCCGACCCGGGCAATCCATCTCGCTACCAGGAAACGTCGAGGTGAGGAGGAACGCTGACGAGCTTCGCTTCTTTCTCGTAAACCCGCCCTGGGAAAAAGGAGCCAAGGGGAAGAACCACAAGGTTGACTTCGAACACTTGTTGTTTCTTGGCCGGCATTTTTCAAGCTTGGAAACGTCAAGCTTTGAGACGTGTCGCGTCCCCGAACTGGGTTGTGCGTTCCGCTTCACGGTGATTGACTGGCCTTCGACGGGAGAGGAAAATAATAAGCGGGAGATGGTCCTGGACCGCGAGCGGCTGCGTTTACCCCTAGTCCTGCGCAACTGGCGTCCCGGAGATCGGTTGCGCCCTTCCGGCCATCAGAACGCCCACAAGCTGAAGCGCTTACTGAACGAAAAGCACGTCAGCCATTGGGAACGGGAGGGCTGGCCGGTGTTGACGAGTGGAGGAGTTCTTGTTTGGGCCCGTGGCTTTCCGGTAGCCGCCGATTTTGCCGCGAACGAAAAAACCCGGACGGGGATTGTGATTGCCGAGGAAAAGATTTGAGCGCGCGGAAAGGGCCAACTTATTCCGGTGCGCGGATCGCGGCCCGCGTCGCTGAGTGGGCAAAGAAATCTCGCGCGAATGCGGGTTTTTGCGGCGGATTTGATCCGGCATACTGACGCGCCAATGGTCTGCCACGTTGTTCGGGAAGATGTGCGTGACGTTGATGATGAAGGGCGTACGAGGCGCGAGGTTTTGTTCGGCTCGCACCCGGAGTTGAAAGGCCGAGACGTCTTGGTTGTGGATGCAGTGCTCGAAAGCGGCGTGACGCAGGATTTTCTTCTGCGCCGCCGGGGCGAGAGCCGACCTCGCTCGATTCGCCTGGCGACCAGCCCGGCAAGCGCCGCGTGGCCTTGGAGCCCGATTACTTTGGGTTCCGCAGTGCATCTAATGAAGTATGGGTAGGGTACGGTTTAGCTGCCCCCAGTGGCATGGGGAGAAATCACAGACAGCTTTCTTCGGGAACGAACAATTCTTCCCGGAAGAGTGGAAATGGGCGAAAAAAGAAAGCATGATAGAGGCAGCGTGCGGCTTCCGGAATCAGCGAGGGAAACGTGAATTCTAGCTCGACGGTAAAAACAATTCTCTTCTGGATGTCCATTGTCTTGCTGGGCGTGATGCTCTGGAAACTGGTCTCGGCCAACGGCGGCCAGGCCCGCGAAGATCAGCCAAGCTACAGCGAGTTCATGGCAAAAGTGGAAGCGGGTGACGTCAAGGAAGTTACGATGTATCTCGGCCAGGTCAGCTACGACCTGCAGGGCGAGTACAAGAATCCCGCCAACCGCAAGTTCCAGGTGACCATCGCAAAGGAAGATGCCCCCAACGTTGAAAAAGAGATGCGCGACAAGCAGGTGTTGATCAAGGTCAAGGAAGTCCGCAGCGCTGACTGGGTTTTGCTCCTCCTCAATGGTCTCCCTCTTCTGCTTCTTGTCGGGTTCTGTCTGTTCCTGATGCGCCAGATGCAAGCCGGCGGAAACAAAGCTTTGAGCTTCGGCAAATCCCGCGCGCGTTTGCTTTCCGCACAGCAAAAGAAAGCTACTTTCAAGGATGTCGCCGGAACCGATGAAGCCAAAGAAGAACTTCAAGAGATCATCGAATTCCTGAAAGATCCGCAGAAATTCCAGAAGCTCGGCGGGCGCATTCCCAAGGGCGTTTTGCTGGTTGGCCCTCCAGGCACGGGCAAGACTCTTCTCGCGCGGGCGATCGCCGGTGAAGCCAACGTTCCGTTCTTCTCGATCTCCGGTTCGGACTTCGTGGAAATGTTTGTTGGCGTCGGCGCCAGCCGCGTGCGCGACCTTTTCGAGCAGGGCAAAAAGAATGCTCCGTGCATCATTTTCATCGATGAAATTGACGCCGTAGGGCGCCACCGTGGCGCAGGCTTGGGCGGCGGCCACGACGAGCGCGAGCAAACCCTCAACGCGCTGCTCGTTGAAATGGACGGCTTTGAATCCAATGAAGGCGTGATTTTAATCGCCGCAACAAACAGACCCGACGTGCTTGATCCGGCGCTGCTTCGTCCCGGCCGCTTTGACCGCCGCGTGGTGGTCGCGCGTCCCGACGTCAAAGGCCGCGAGGAAATTCTCCGTGTGCACACCCGCAAAGTGCCAATCGGTGATGATGTAGATCTTTCCATCATCGCGCGCGGCACTCCGGGCTTCTCCGGCGCAGACCTCGCGAATCTCGTGAATGAAGCTGCGTTGTGGGCCGCGCGCCAGAATCGGAAGTTCGTGACCATGGCGGATTTTGAGATGTCCAAGGACAAAGTCCTCATGGGCGTCGAGCGCAAGTCCATGATTCTTTCCGACGAGGAAAAGAAAAACACGGCGTACCACGAGGCCGGCCACGCGCTCGTTGCGGCCATGACTCCGGGCGCCGATCCTGTACACAAAGTCACCATCATTCCGCGCGGGATGGCGCTGGGCCTTACGATGCAGTTGCCCGAAGCCGACAAGCACACCTACACGCGTGAATATCTCGAAGCCATGCTGGCTGTGCTCATGGGCGGTCGCTCCGCGGAAGAAATCTTCCTAGGCCACATCACTACTGGCGCCGGCAACGACATCGAGCGCGCCACGGACATCGCACGCAACATGGTTTGCGAATGGGGCATGAGCGAACTTGGTCCACTGGCTTTTGGCAAGAAGGACGAAGCCATCTTCCTTGGCCGCGAAATCGCCCAGCACCGTGACTATTCCGAAGACACTGCCATTCAGATCGACAGGGAAGTGAAGCGCATCGTCAGCGCCTCATACGACCGGGCCCGCAACATTCTTTCGAGCAATAAGGATGTTTTGGAGCGTATCGCACAGGCTCTGCTTGAACGCGAAGTCATTGACGCTGCCGAAGTGAAGCTTCTCATGGAAGGCAAACCGCTTCCGGAAAAGCCTCGTACACCGCCTCCGCAAGCACCGCCTGCGCCAAGCGTGGATCCCAAAACCGTGCGGCCGGAGTTGCGGCCCGCACCCGGCTTCACCCGCGGCGAAAACCCCGCCAAAGCATAGTCGGACTTCCAAATGGTTCGGCGGCCCCGGTCGGCAGGCGGCGCGTTCGCTGAAATATGCAACAGTCAGGTACGGCCCCTTGACTGTCCGGCGAATCGATCTCTCTGAGAATTTCCCAACCCCAGTGCCGCCAAACGCCCGCAGGAGTCTTCGCAAAAGCCAGCCGCGCAGCCTCCCCCCTGTCCAAATCGCCCGGTTCGCGAATTAAGGGCCCTCACGTATCCCCTTCCCTCCAGGTTTGAATCGCTCGAAGTCTTTTCCTGACGTCACCCCCGAACGCGGTGATTCGCAAAGGAATCCTGAGTTGCTCCATCCATTCCAAGAACTGTGCGCTCGTCTTGCTGCTCGCTAGCGACGCTGCTGTTCCCATTCCGGTTCCCGTCATTCCTTCGCCGACGAATTGACCATGCTGGTAGCCGCTATTTTTAGCCATTCCCTCACTCCATACTTCTTTTACCTGCCTTACCTCCTTTTCTCGGAAAGGCGTAAGATAGGCTCATGTCGAAACAAGGCGACAACCTGAGCGTGACTTGCCCCTGCTGCCAAGCCAAGCTGGTGATTGATCCGGTGTTTGGCGCGGTGCTTTCCCATGAAGCGCATGTAAGGCCTGGACCTGACGTGGACCTTACCAAGGCGTCGGACATCCTCGAAGAGCAGAAACGCCAGCGCGAGGACAAGTTCGCGGACTCCTTTTTCCAGGAAACGCACAAAGAAGACATCCTCGCCAAGAAATTCGAAGAAGCCATGAAAAAGGCCAAGGACGCCCCCGCCGGGAAGCCTATCCGCGACTTCGACCTGGATTAGCCAAGCCCTTATTTCGTTTTTCCGTTTCATCGAATGCACAGATTGGATTTGACGCGAGGCTCAGTCCGGTCTAGCCTGTCGTGGTTCATGAGCATCCAAGGAAGGTTGATGAGCTACCTGCGCCAACTTCGCTCGCCACGGGAAAATGCGCCCTCGCGTTGTCCTTCTTTCTGCGAACTGGCGCGTGGAGGGCTGAGGGCGTAGAACCTAGTTTCTAAGTTTTTAGGCGGCCACCGTCGGATTTGCACCAGCGGTGGCCGCTTTTCTTTTCTAAAGCAACTTCAGGAGAAATCGACATGAAGCCAAGGCTAAAGATAGCCGCTGTAATCGGCGTTGGCGCTTCGCTGATGGCGGCAGGCGCGCGAGCCAACGATCCCCAATGGGATGGCCCATGGTCTGTCCACCAGCAGGACATGAAAGCCGAATCTGCCCAGGAAACGCTTCATTCTCCGGCGGCCCAGACTCAAGCGCCTAAACACCAGGAGAAAAAACATCGCAGCCTGTGGGGTTCCTGGCTTCGCATGGCGGAGCAACTACAAGCCACTCAACCGGATTGGCTTTCGCCCTTGGCCACTACCTCAGGGCGGCTCAAGCAGGAATTTCGTTTCGACACTTTCGACCAGCCTTCCGCAAACGGAAATCGCACCTACCAGCTTGGCGGAAGCAAAGGCCTGGAGCTCATCACCAGCTCGCGGACACAACTCCTGGTCGGGGTACCGACGTATACGGTGGTTTCGCCCAACGGTCCGCCTGCCGGATTGGGCGATCTTCCGCTTCAGTTGAAGTTCCGCATTGCTTCAGCGGAACCGGGCGAAGGCAACTATCTGCTGACGTTTATCTTGGCTGCGACGGCGCCTACCGGGTCGCATCGATATGGAGCGGGCGACGCCGTGCTGACCCCAACGATCGCGGCGGGCAAGGGTTGGGGACGCTTCGAGGTGCAATCTACGCTTGGAGGTAACTTGCCTGCCGGCAGCACAGCAAAGCTTGGACGCCAGCTCTTGTGGAACACCGCTTTCCAATATCGGGCGTCGTGGAAGCTTTGGCCTGAACTCGAAGTGAACTCCACGTTCTACAAAACCGGACCGCACGCCGGTGACAAACAGACCTTTTTGACACCAGGCCTCGGGTTTGGACGCGTGCGCGTTGCGGGCAGGTTTCGTTTTTCGTCGGCGGCGGGCATGCAGATCGCGGCCACCACGTTTCATACTTACAATCATCGCTGGATCTTCTCGGAGCGGTTTTCGTTCTGAGCGCGCATAAGCAGCTTGCGCTAAACTGCTTCGCGCATGTTTCATCGAAAAACCTTCAGGCTAAAACTCCCTTCCCGCACGCTCGAACTTGGCGAGCGCACTCTTATCATGGGCGTTCTGAATGTCACGCCGGACAGCTTTTCCGACGGCGGCAAATTTCTTGACGCTGGGCGAGCCGCCGAACATGCAATGGCCATGCAATTTGCGGGCGCGGATTTGCTGGACATTGGCGGCGAATCGACGCGGCCCGGATCGCGCGAAGTAGAGGCATCCGAGGAACTCGAACGCCTACTTCCCGTTCTCGAAGGCTTGCGCGGCCACCTCGCAATTCCCATCTCGGTGGACACTCGCAGAGCCGCGGTCGCCGAACTGGCTGTGCGCGCAGGCGCGGAGATTATCAACGATGTTTCCGGGCTGAAAAATGATCCGCGCATTGCCGACGTTGCCGCGCGGTGGCGCGTGCCGCTCATCCTGATGCATATGCGTGGCGAGCCTCGCACCATGCAAAAAGCAGGCTTCGCGCGAGACGCCTTGAAGGATGTCGTGGCCGGTTTGCGCAAGTCCGTTTCTATCGCGCGCAAAGCCGGCGTCGCAAAATTGCAAATCATCCTCGATCCAGGGATCGGCTTCGGCAAGAGTTTCGCCCAGAATTACGAATTACTCGAAAAACTTCCACGACTCGGGAAGCTCGGCTATCCGCTGCTGGTCGGCACTTCACGCAAAGGTTTCCTTGGAGCGACTTTGGCCCGCGATGGCAAGCCTGCTCCGCCCGAAGACCGCATCTGGGGTACGGCTGCCACGGTTACGGCTTCCATTCTCAACGGCGCGCACATCGTTCGCGTCCACGACGTCGCCGAAATGGTTCAGGTTGCCCGCATCGCCGACTGTTTCGCCAATCCCGGTCTCCGCCGCTCATTGTAGGAGCGACCCTTACTCATCTGTCGGGGCAATCGCACGCAAGAAAACCCTGCAAATCATCTTTGAAGCGCACTCGCTCAGGGGTTCAGCGCTAGCACGTCGGCCGTTACACGGTCCACAGCCCGCTTGCTGTAGCACATCGGGAAGTATTTCCCCTGCAGCCACAGCGGCAGCAGGTCATCATAGTGGACACTCCCCGGCTGTCCGCTCTGCCCCGACACGTTGATACCAACCGCATTGTCCCAGTCGCTCAGGTCGAAAATCTCCCGGTAACTCGCTCCTGCGACTTGATGAAACGAACCTCTTGGGAAGGAAGTCGCGTTCACAGTCGTACCATCGCCCGGCCGAGCCGCTGGCCCACGATCAAAGAGTTTCGCCATTGCATCCCCAACGTCCAGAGGGTGGTTGAACGACACCTGGTGCAACCTTCCCCAGTCCCAGTTCTTTGGATCCGACCCCAACTTGGCCGAGATCTGTTTTTCGGCTTCCCGCAACGTCTCGAGCAGCAGTGCATTGCGGCGAGCCTCCGGATTTCCGCCGAACGGCTCGGCGCGAGGATTCCTCAGCTCACGCACGACCCGAGGTAGCCACAACCTACCGGCGGCTTTTTGCGCTTCCGCAGGGACAACCAGTTTCGTCACCGCGTCGGTAAGCTCGCCGACCCAGAACTCATAGAGAGAAGTTGCAGCCGAATCCGCAGTCAAGGCGCAGTCCCACTCTAGCAGGAGCTTCGCGGCACCACTGTTCGCGTTGCCCGCCCCGCCGGCCACCGCCAGCTTCAGCAGCTCCTGCAACTCCCGAGCCGGCAAAGAAACAGTGTCGTTCTGGAGACTCTTCATATCCACAACGGTAAGCTTATGGCCTTGTTTGGTGGCGTCGTTGAGAACCTGTGAAATGCGCAAGAATCTGTCGGGAGGGGCCCACTGAAACCCCACTGCGTAACCGTAGTTCTCAGGAATCATTTTGTGATTGGCCGTGGCAATGAATCCCGCAGGTGGATTAAACGAATGCGGCAATTCGGTGTTGGGCACAAATCCGCTCCATTCGTAGCCGCCATTTTCCGGAACCGGCAGCAGCCCCGTCCAGTTCTTGCGCACAGGCGCCAGTCCCGTCGAGTACTCCCCGATGTTTCCCTCGCGATCCGCGTACACGATGTTTTCCGAAGGAACTTTCCAGCGTGCCATGGCCCCTTCAAACTCCTGCCAGTTCGACGCCCGGTCGAGCGACAGCGATCCCAAATATCCCGCCGTGCCCGGCTCAGCGCCTACCCAGCGCAACGTCAGCGCGCGTTTTCCGTCTTCCCACAAGACAGGCCCGTGCCTGGTGAATTTCAGCTTCACCGAAACCGGCTCACCTCCGCGCACGCCGATGGTCTCCGTCTTCAGCTCCATGCGAGCCCAACCCTGCTCGGTTTCATATTGCTCGGGATCCGCCGGGTTCAATTCCGCGAGATACAAATCCTGCTGGTCGATGCCGAAAATCGTGAAGCCCCACGCGATGTGCTCGTTGTGGCCCGCCGCGACCCCCGGCAAACCGGGCTCGCCCGCGCCAATCACATTCCATCCTGGCGCAACCAGGTGCACGATGTAGCGCAATGAAGGCTCGGCGATCACGCGATGCGGATCATTCGCCAGAAGCGGCTTTCCGCTCGCCGTCCGCGCGCCGGATACCGTCCAATTGTTGCTTCCTTCGAGCGCCAGCCCGTGAAAATCAATTCGCACATCACTGCCCACAAGGTTTTCGAGCAGAGCCGGAGAAAGCCCGGAAAAGTCGATTCCCGGGGCTGGGTCGAGCCCTACTCGCGGATCGAGTTCCGGGAGCTCCGTGGCCTTTGTCGCTCCCAGCAGCGTGACCAGTTGCGCGTTCTGCAACTCGCTCCCGGCGTTGCCGGTCATCGAGTAAGCCGCCATACGGTTCAGGCAATCTTCCGGTTTCCAAGGTTCCGGCTTGAATCCGGCAATCTGAAATTCGACGGGAATCCCGGTGCCCCCTGGTCTTTGAATTTCTTCGATGTAGGCGTTGATTCCGGCCGTAAAGGCTTCCAGGATTTCCTTCGTGTCCGAAGCATAGCTCTGGTATTCGGCATTCATATCACCGCGAAAGCGCAGCAGACGCGCGCTGACATCTCTTTTCACAGCGCTGGGTCCCAGGATTTCGGCGAGTCTGCCTTGCCCCGAGCGCTTCCACAATTCCATTTGGAATAACCGGTCCTGCGACACCACAAAGCCCTGTGCGAAGAACAGGTCGTGTTCGTTTTGCGCGTAAATGTGTGCCACTCCCCAGCGGTCTCGCTGCACCCGCACGGCCTGCCGCAATCCACGTACGCGCAGCGACCCGCGAATTACTGCCAGCGCAGCTTTGGCCCGACCTTCGAGGGTCGCCGGGCCTTTCTGAGCCGGCGATCTCGCCGCGCTCACGGTCATGCCCGCCAAAATCAGTCCCGCGATTCCAAAACTTTTTTTCATCGCGAACTCTCTCCGCCGTTCCTGTCAAACAACTCGCGCTTTCCACAGCGCAATTGCCCTTTGGGCGGCCAGCAGCTTACTCCACTCCGCTCCAGCTTGCACGGATGCCAGCCATCCACCAAGAATCCGGAAGAAGAGTCCGAGCGTAATGGCCCGAGTTAGCCCGTGTCGAGCACCCAGAGTTACGTTTTCACGTTCGGCAGCACTCACCGCGCGCTGCTATAATCCGCCTGCCGTTGTCCCGCTTCTCTTCGCAGCGGCAAAGTCAATCATCCCGGAGCGCGGCATGCATCGTAAATTCCTTTTCATCGGTTCCTTCCTTCTATACTTCTTTACCTCCTGTCTGTCTTCTGATGCGCAACTCCCTCCGCTCAAAAATCCGCTAACCCCCGCGCAGAATCCTGCGGCTGGTTGCTCCACAACCGACGCCTCCAGTTGCGCGCAAGTCGCGGCAAAGCTTTTACCCATCGTCATGGGGCAATCGCCGATGGAAGAAAACCTGCGGCGCCTGACCGACGAAATCGGGGGCCGCGTGACCGGTTCGCCGGAAATGGCTAAAGCCGTGGAATGGGCCGTCGCCGCTTTCCGCGCCGCGAACGTTGACGTTCACACCGAGAAGTACACCCTGCCGACAACCTGGAGCGAAGGCGACACGCGGCTCGAATTGGTGGGGCCGGTGAAGTTTCCCATTCGACTGAAATCAACGGGCTGGTCGCCGGCAACTTTGCCCGGCGGTATCGACGCCAGCATGATGGATGTCGGATATGGCACGGAAGACGATTTTGCCAAGGCGGGGCCGCTCCAGGGCGCGGTCCTCCTTGTTTATACCGACATTAGTTCCACCTGGGCGGATCTCTTCCGGGAGTACCTGAGGGATCCTGGGATCCTTGAACGTGCTATTAAGGGCGGAGCGGCGGCGATTTTGTGGATGGGCGCAAGGGAGCGGCTGCTGCTCTATCGCGACACGAATGCGCTCAATGGGGAAATCGACAGAATTCCTCAGGCCGACGTGGCCAGAGAAGACGCCATGCGCCTGGCGCGAACGATCGCCGCATATCCGGGGAAGGTTCAGGTGCACCTGGCCATGCCCAACAAGATTAGCGGTCCCGTGCAGCAGGAGAATGTCATCGGCGAGATTCGCGGGTACGAAAAGCCGGACGAATCGGTCATCCTCGGTGCGCACCTCGATTCTTGGGAGCTGGGAACAGGCGCTCTGGACGACGGTTGCAACGCGGCGCTGGTCATCGAGGCGGCGCGCGCGATCAAGGCTACGGGACTGTTGCCGCGGCGCACCATACGCTTCGTGCTGTTCAGCGGCGAGGAGCAAGGCACGATCGGCTCCCGCGAATACGCAAGGGCTCATCGTGCGGAACTCGATAAAGTGCGCGCGATGATCACTTTCGATGAAGGCGTGGGTCGGGTCACCGGGTATTCGCTCGGCGGACGGCGTGACACGGAAGCGGGGGTGCGCGAAGTCCTAAAGCCGCTCGAATCCTGGGGAGCGAACCATCACACCTACGACGCATCTTTCGGCAGCGACAATTTCGACTTTCTCCTGGAAGGCGTGCCGACGCTAATGGCCAACCAGGAAGAAGCTAACTACCTGCCGAATTATCACGCCGCTTCGGACACGCTCGACAAGGTGGACATGCGCGAATTAAAGCTGCACACCGTGCTCGCGGCGCTCACGGCGTGGGGCGTCGCCGACCGGACCGAACCGCTCGGCAAGCGGTTGACGCGCTCGGAAATTGAAGCACAGATGAAAGCAACCGGCCTCGATCAGCAAATGAAAATGCTCGGCTACTGGGATGCCTGGCAATCCGGCGCCCGCGGCCGCAAACCTTAAATTCTGTTAGCGGAGTTCGCGGATGATTTCGCGGGCCGCGTTGGCGCCGCTTGCGCCCGTCAGCCCATTGCCGGGATGCGTGCCGGAACCGCAGAGGAAGAGTCCGCGAATCGGCGTTTTGTATCGAGCCCAATCCAGCACCGGCCGCATGGTGAAAAGCTGGTCGAGCGCCAGCTCGCCATGAAAAATGTGGCCGCCCGTGAATCCATAGCAAGTTTCTAAATCCTCCGGCGTGATGACTTGCATCCCTTCTACGAGGCTCGAAAGGTTCGGCGCGTAAGCACCAAGCGTGTTGATTACTCGAAGGCCGAGCTCTCGCCGGTGCGAGTCCCAATTCCCCTCCTTTAGCTTGTAGGGAGCGAACTGCACGTAGGCAGAGAGCACGTGCTTGCCTTCGGGCCCGAGCGCCGGGTCCAGAATCGTGGGAATCGTAACGTCCAGATAGGGAGCGCACGACAACTCGCCATACTTGGAATCGTCAAAGGCGCGCTCCAGGTAATCGATATCCGGTCCAATATGAATTCGTCCGGAGAGCACTCGCAACGCGCGCTCATTCGCCTCCAGGGCGGAAAAAGCAGGCAGGCCGCCCAGCGCGAGATTGACTTTCGCGACATGGCCCTTCGCGCGGAAATTCTTGATGCGATTAGCGAACACGGGATCGAGTTGCGACGGATCGATGAGCTGAAAGAAGGTGCGTTTCGGATCCACGCCCGAAACAACCGCTTCCGCGGCAACTTCTTCGCCATCCTTGAGCGCGACGCCCACGACCGCGCCACCTTGGACCCGAATCCGCTCGACTGCCGCATCTGTTCGGATTTCCGCGCCTGCTTCCTTGGCGGATTCCGCAAGCGCGCGAGCGAGCGAGCCGAGCCCGCCACGGGGAAAGGCCGCTGAACCAATCGGATGAGGATCGGCAGCCGCACGAAGAAGCAAAACCGCTGTCGATCCCGCGGACCATGGGCCCAACGCATTTCCAAAAATGCCGCGCGCCGCAATCGCCGCCCGCAACAATTCCGTCTCAAAAAACTCGGCGACGAAGTCCGCAACTGCCATTGGCGACCAACGGAAAAGATTGAAGATGCCTTCTTTGCCGAGTTGGCGGACTCCGCGCCCGGTCTTGAAAAGATTCCAGAAGTCTTCGGGGCTCGGCTTGTCGATTGCGGGGGGAGTCATCGAAACAATTTGCGCGAGAACGTTGTTAATAGACTCGAGCGACTCCGCGAACTGTGCGTATTTTACAGCGTCCTTTTCCGAAAAGCTGGCGATGCTTTCCGCGGTTTTCGCGGTGTCGTTATGGAAAAACAGCGCTCTGCCTTCCGGTGTGGGGGCGAACATGCGCGGGTCGGGAGAGAGAATCTCGCAGCTAAACCGCCGCAGTTGCATATCGCGGACGATATCCGCCCGCAGCGGCCCCACCGTATGCGCGAGAGCGGAAGCGCGAAAACCCGGATAAAACTCCTCGGTGATGGCTCCGCCGCCAACCATTTCCCGCCGTTCGAGAACCAGCGGCTTGAATCCACCTTTGGCCAAATAAAATGCGGCGACCAATGCATTGTGGCCGCCGCCGACAAGCACGACGCGCTGTCCGAGCGGCATCTCAGTTCGCCGCCTTCGAACGAGATGCGCCAGATTTCCAGTTTTTCAGGATGACCTGGCTCGCGAGACGCCCGTTCGCACCCATGATTCCGCCGCCCGGATGCGTGGCTGAACCGCACATATAGAGGTTGTCGATTGGCGTGCGGTAATACGCCCAGCCCGCGACCGGGCGCAGGAAGAAAAGCTGTTCGAGAGAGAGCTCGCCCTGAAAAATATTCCCCTGCGTGAGCCCAAACTCGCGTTCCAAATCAAGCGGTGTCAGCACCTGCTTCCCGATGATGATGTCTTTGATGTTCGGTGCGTACGCAGAAATCGTTTCTATTACATTGTTGCCGAAAGCTTCGCGTTGCTCGTCCCACGTACCCGAGGCAAGTTTATACGGTGCATACTGAACGAAACAAGAAAGGACGTGCTTACCGGGAGGCGCTACGCTGGGATCGGTCAGGCTTGGAATGACCATGTCAATGTACGGGCGGCGCGAATAGTGCCCGTACTTGGCGTCATCATAGGCGCGCTCCATGTAATCCATGCCGGGAGAGATAGAAATGGCTCCGCGAAGATGTGCGCCGGGCCCGGGCAGACATTTGAAATTCGGAAGCGCGTCGAGCGCGAGATTCACTTTGCCGGAAGAGCCCCGGAATTTGTAGTGGCGCACGCTTTCCCGAAAATCGGACGGCAGCTCGCTAGGCTCGAGAAACTTTTCAAACGTGAGATGGGGATCGACGCTGGATGACACCACGTCGGCCGAAATTTCTTCGCCGGACTGCAGCACTACGCCGCAGGCACGCCCGTTTTTCGTCAGGACTTTCGCAACCGGCGCTTTCGTGCGGATTTCCGCCCCGAGTTCTCTCGCCGCGGAACCTATGGCGTTAGAAATCGCGCCTGTTCCACCTCGGCTGAAACCCCAGGAGCGAAACGCGCCGTCAATTTCCCCCATGTAATGATGCAGGAGGACATACGCGGTCCCCGGCGAGCGAATGCCCAAAAAAGTGCCAATAATTCCCGACGCCGACATCGTTGCCTTCAGCACGTCGGTTTCGAACCACTGGTCGAGAAAATCCGCGGAACTCATCGTCATGAGCTGGACCAAGGTGTAGCGCTCGTCAGAAGAAAGCTCGCGGAAGCGCTGCAGCAAAAAATGAAGCTGCTTCAGGTCGCGCGGATTGAGCGTTGTCGGGTCCGGCGGGATCATCGAGAGGATGGGCTTCACGAACCGGCACATCGGGACCATCATCTTCGAAAATTCTTCGTACGCTTCGGCGTCCAGGCGCGAATGCCTCCGAATTTCGCGAATCGTTTTGGCGTGATCATTTGCGCGCCAGAGGTAGTCTCCACTCGGCATGGGAGTGAACGTGCCGTCGAGCGGAAGGATTTCCAGTCCATGCCGGGGCAGATCCAGCTCACGGATAATTTCCGGCCGCAGCAACGAGACCACGTAAGAGCATTCCGAGAAAAAGAAGCCGGGAAAAATCTCCTCGGTCACCGCTGCCCCGCCCAGCACATGCCGGCGCTCCAGAACGACCACTTTCTTACCAGCTTTGGCGAGATAAGCCGCGTTGACTAGCCCGTTATGGCCGCCACCGATGACGATGGCGTCGTAGTGCTGCCCCATGCAGTCTGGCTCCGGTATGACCCAATAAGAAAAGTGCGGGAAGCAAAGACCCACTATTCTACTGGCGCCCGCAATTGCAAACAAGGCTAGCCAGATCGGCCGCAATACTTTTTCCCAAAATGTTCACTGCGCTTTCCATTTGCGTGCGAGCACGAGAGTTCCCCGCGCCTTGCGACCACGCTGTGCCGACACCTATAATTCCGTGTTCGGAACCGTCTATCTAAGGCGCCGTTAAGCCGCGGAGGAATCGTGCCAGTCGGAACTGCTTTTCATGAGCGCACCCTGGCGCTGTGCGAGAGCCTGAGCTATCGCGAATGGTCGGGCTACTACACCGTCAGCGTTTACGAGATGCACCACGAGCACGAGTACAACGCCATTCGCAATTCCGTTGCGCTCATTGATATTTCTCCGCTCTTCAAATACCGCGTCACGGGCCGCGATGCCACGAAGTTCGTCAACCGGGTCATTTGCCGCGACATCAACAAAGTCGCAGTCGATCAGGTCATCTACTGCTGCTGGTGCGATCCCGAAGGCAAAGTCATCGACGACGGAACCATCACGCGCCTCGGTGAAAACGAATACCGCTGGACGGCCGCCGATCCCAGCCTGCGCTGGTTTCAGCAAAACGCGCTGGCTCTCGACGTGGCCATTGAGGACATCTCGGAACAAACCGCCGCGCTGGCTATCCAAGGCCCCATGTCGGGAAGCGTCCTACGGCAAGTGACCGACGCCCCTATCGACAATCTGAAATATTTTCGCGTGACGCGCGGAAAAATCGCGGGCGTTCCCGTGGATATTTCCCGCACCGGCTACACCGGCGATTTGGGCTTTGAAATCTGGATGCCCTGGGTCGACGCCATCAAAGTTTGGGACGCGCTCATGGCCAAAGGCCAAGCCTTCGACATTCATCCTGCGGGCATGGTCGCACTGGATGTCGCGCGCATCGAGGCGGGCCTGATTCTGATTGAAGTTGACTACATCTC
>Ga0126378_10001447_pt1 | contig 17618 bp, 10 predicted proteins | sample PanSoiMetPlot_23_FD_92587 | JGI IMG/M metagenome (GOLD analysis project Ga0126378, IMG submission 92587) | Tropical forest soil microbial communities from Panama - MetaG Plot_23 | ecosystem: Environmental > Terrestrial > Soil > Tropical forest > Bulk soil | place: Panama | collected 2016-02-17
AAAGGGCCGTTCCGGTGGGCGGCGCTTTCGGGAGAGGCTTCGGACATTGCGCGGACGGACCAGTTGGTGCTGGAAATGTTTCCGCACGATGAGCATTTGAACCGCTGGATCAAGCTGGCGCAGAAGCGCGTGAAGTTTCAGGGGCTGCCGTCGCGGATTTGCTGGCTGGGGTATGGAGCGCGCGACAAGTTTGGCTTGGCGCTGAATGATTTGGTGGCGAAGGGCGAAATCAAAGCGCCGGTGGTGATGGGGCGCGATCATTTGGATTGTGGCTCAGTGGCGTCGCCGTATCGCGAGACAGAGTCGATGCGCGATGGCTCGGATGCGGTGGCGGACTGGCCGCTGCTGAATGCGCTGATCAATACGGCGAGCGGAGCGTCGTGGGTGTCGATTCACAATGGCGGTGGCGTGGGGATTGGGTATTCGCAGCACGCGGGGCAAGTGACACTGGCGGATGGAACGAAAGAAATGGCAGCGCGCATCGAGCGCGTGCTGACCAACGATCCGGGACTGGGCGTGGCGCGCCACGTCGATGCTGGATATCCCGAGGCAATCGCATTCGCAAGGAAGACCGGCGTGAAAGTGCCGATGGAGTGACAGTGCTAGACAAAGTCAGAACCGAAAAGCAGATTCCTCGCTACGCTCGGAATGACAATTCCTCCTAGAACGCTGCCCCGGCTGTTCGTTATATGAGGACGCGCTAAAGCGCGCCCCTACACGTACTGCACAGCAATCCGGCATAATACGAGGGCCTTGGCCGATTCCCTGCTCATAACGGGTGCGTCGCAGTTGCTGACGCTTGGCGGACGCGGTCCGCGGCGCAGCGATTCCCTTTCCAACTTGGGCTTGATTCAGGATGGCGCGCTGGTCGTGCGCGACGGCGTAATTGCGGCGGTGGGAGCGCGGGCACAAGTGGAAGCGCTGCCGGAAGCGCGCAGGGCGGAAAAACTGGATCTGGGCGGGCGCGTGGCGCTGCCGGGATTTGTGGACTCGCACACGCACCTGGTTCATGCAGCGAGCCGCGCGGAAGAGTACGAACTGAAAATTGCCGGAGCGAGCTACGAGGAAATTGCCCGCAAGGGTGGCGGGATTCTGAATTCAGTGAAGAAGCTGAGAGCGGCTACAGCGGAGGAATTGAAAAAACGGGCACTGAGCGCGCTGAAAAAATTTGCCGCGCATGGAACGACGACAGTTGAAGCAAAAAGCGGGTACGGACTCGATGTTGCAAGCGAATTGAAGATTTTGAAGCTGCACAAGGAACTGGCGGCGGAGCAGCCGCTGGAGATTGTTTCGACATTTCTTGGCGCGCACGTGGTCCCCGAAGAGTTTCGCAAAAAGGTGGACGGAGCCAAGCGTTACATTCAATTGCTGGAAGAAAATCTTTTGCCCGCGGTTGCCGAACACAAGCTTGCAGAGTTCTGCGACGTGTTTTGCGACCGCGGCGCGTTTAGCGTGGCGGAATCGAAGTGCGTGCTGCAAGCGGGGCGGCAGTGGGGACTTGCTCCACGGATGCATGCAGAGCAGCTTTCGCGGACCGGAGCGACTCGATTGGCGATTTTGTTGCGCGCTGCGAGCTGCGATCATCTGGAGAATGTGAACAAGAGCGATATTCAGGCACTCGGAAAATCGGAGACGGTCGCAACGCTGCTGCCGGGATGCGATTTTCATATGGGATTGAAGAAGTACGCGCCATCTCGCGCTCTAATTGATGCGGGGGCAATCGTTGCGCTGGCCACGGATTACAATCCCGGCACGAGTCCCACGCTGAGCATGCCGATGATTCTATCGCTTGCATGCACGCAATTGCGCATGACGCCGGCGGAAGCCCTCACCGCCGCGACTATCAATGCAGCCTATGCACTACGACGGGAAAAGCAGATTGGGTCGCTTGAGGTTGGCAAACAGGCAGACCTCGCGGTATTCGAGGTGGCCGACTACCGCGAAATTCCTTATTATTTTGGAGTGAACCACTGCTGGATGACTTTGAAGCGCGGTCGCGTGATCTATGCTGCCAAAGATTCCACGATCTAGGTACACGGGCAAGCCGGTGCGGAGGCTGCGGCTTCCAAAAATCGGGCCTCCGAAGAGCAAAGGATTCTTCGAGGAGTATTTGTACGTACTCCTGGGAATGGTTTTTGTCGCCGCGACGATCCTGGGAAAAGCAGGGGGCATGAGCCCCTACAACTCGCTGGTGGTGGGGGCATGGATTACGGCGGCACTGTGGTTTGCGAGCCAGTGGAAAGGTTATCTCTCGGAAAAAGAGAAAGCGGCAAACGGGAAAGCTCTCGCGACAGCGGAGGCAGCACGGGCAGAGGCGGCTAAGGGACCTTTGCCGCTCCCAGCCGGGATGAAGCCGATGATTGGGCCACAATGGCCGGTGAGGACGGGAGTGTGGCCTGCGAGTCCGGGGCGGTTAAGACAGTGGCCGAAGCCGCCAGCGGATGAGCAGGAGCCGCCCCCCGACCCAAACAAAAAGGTCTTTGTTTATGAGCGGCCGACTCTGCCAGATCGCACGCCAAAGCTGCCGAACAATTGGAAAAAAACTGACAAAAAGAAACCCAAACGATGAAACGACTGATTGAGTGCGTGCCCAATTTTTCAGAAGGGCGAGACGCGGCGAAAGTCGAAGCTATCGTCTCGGCCATGAGCGGCGTGCCAGGCGTATACGTGCTCGACCGCGAAATGGACGCGGACCACAACCGCTCGGTGGTTACGCTGGCGGGCGAGCCGGATGCGGTGGCTGAAGCCGCTTTGCTGGGCGCCGGGAAAGCGCTGGAGTTGATTGACCTGACGAAACACACGGGGGCGCATCCGCGCGTGGGCGCGACAGACGTACTGCCGTTCATCCCGATTGACGGAGTGACGATTGAAGATTGCGTGGCGCTGGCGCGTCGCGTGGGCAATGATCTCTGGAAGCGCTACCGTATCCCGGTGTTTTTTTACGAAGCGGCGGCGACGCGGCCAGACCGCGTGAACCTGGAAAATGTGCGGCGCGGGCAATTCGAGGGGCTGCGCGAAGAAATGAAGAAGAATCACGACCGTCAGCCCGACGTGGGAGAGCCGAAACTTCATCCCACGGCGGGCGTGACCGTGGTGGGCGCGCGCAAATTTCTGATCGCCTATAACGTGAACCTGAACACTTCCGACGTGGGAATCGCCAACAAAATTGCCAAGGCCATTCGATTTTCTTCGGGCGGATTCCGATACGTGAAATCGATGGGCGTAGAGCTAAAAGCGCGCAACCTGGCGCAGGTCTCCATTAATTTGACGGACTTTGAACAAACGCCGATGCACCGCGTTTATGAAATGGTGAAGCGCGAAGCGGAGCGTTACGGCGTGATGCCCGTCGGGAGCGAAATCGTCGGGCTGGTGCCGAAAAAAGCGATCGAAATGGCGGCGGACTTTTTCCTGCAATTGGAGAATTTTTCTCCCGCGCAAGTGTTTGAAAACAAGTTGACAGATGCGCTAAGCGGCGCGCCGATCACAACGACGGCGAAAGACGGAAAGCTGGCGGGATTGGCGCGGCCGTTTCTGGATGCGGTGGCAACTCCTGCGGCGACGCCGGGCGGCGGAAGCGCATCGGCGTTCGCTGGAGCGTTGGCTGCTGCGCTTGCGCAGATGGTTGCGGGCTTGTCTCGGAAAAAGAAATCGCAAGCCGAATTTGTGGATCAACTCTCGGCGGCCCTGGACGAAATGCGGAAAACAGCGGACGAGCTTGCCTCGGCGATTGACCGCGACGCGGAGTCGTACGACTCAGTGATGGCAGCGTTCAAAATGCCGAAGGGTGATGCGGAAGAAACCCGCTTGCGCGAGGAGGCGATTCAGCAAGCGACGCGCGGCGCTTCCGAAGTTCCCATGCAAGTGGCCAAGCGGACGGTTGCGCTTTTCGAACGCCTCGGACAACTGGAAGCTATCGTCGCCGCATCCATGCGTTCAGACTTACAAGTGGCGAGATTGATGGCGGAAGCAGGGGCGCGCGGCGCGTTGGCCAATGTGGAGATCAACCTCGACGGGTTGACAGATGCGGCTTATACCCTGTCGATGCGCGCGGAAGTCGCGGCGCTGCGACAGCGGTTGGGCGATGCGCCCCGCGCGACGAGCGCGTAAAATAGAGGTTATTTCGGCCCTTTCTGAAAGGAGCAAGTCATGAAAGTATTCACGGCGATCCGCAGCTTCGGAATCGCTGCCGTCTTGCTGGCTATGCCGCTGGCAGCGCCGAAGCCGGTACGGGCTGGGCGCCTGGGCCCGGACATCATAGCGCTGTTCCCCAAAGAAGTCGGCGAGTTTGCGTATGCGGACTTAAAAAAAGCGCGCACGTTGAAATGGTTTCCGCAGTTGCAGGAGCAAGTGATCCCAGAGCGGTTCCGGCAATTCGAAAAATTTCTCGCGTCGGCCGGCGTTGATCCAAATTCGCAGGTTGATGAACTCGCATGGGGGCTCGTGGCGGAAGGAATGAGCACGAAGACGGAGAGCGCTGGCTCTTCGGCGGTTCCTACAGGGGAAGAGGTCGTGGGAGTCGCGCTCGGAAACTACAACCCCGGCTCGACGGAAGCGTATTTCAAACAGCAGAAGCTGCCGACGTTCAAAGCGCGCGGCTACACGCTGTATGCGTTCGGCACGGGCTCGGGCCCAAACGATTTGTTCTTTCTTTTCATCGATTCGAATACCGCGGCGTTTGGCCATCGCGAAATCCTCGAGAAAATGGTGGAAGTGCGCTTTGGCGGCGAAGAGGGCTTGATGACGAACGACAGGCTTTTCCCGCTGATCAACGAGGCGAACGGCAGCGGCGTGGTGTGGGCGGTGCTGAATCCGGCTTACACGCGGCTGGCGATGCAGCAGCTTGCGCCGGAGGTCGAGCAGTTTCCAGAGGCGGCGAAGCTGGTTTCGCGGATGCGAAACCTGGTCATCAACGTGGATGCGGGGAGCGGACTGGACGGAAAATTCCAAGCTGTTTGCGGCTCGACAGAAGACGCGAATACCCTTGGCCAACTGATGCAGGCAGGATTCCTCTACAAGCGGTATCAAGCACAAAAAGAGAATCCGGAACTGGCTGACTTGCTGGACAAAGCAACCATCACGCCTGCCGGCGATCGCGTGACGCTGAAGATGTCGCTCAGCGACGACCAGATGACGACACTGATCCGGAAAAACACGTTTGCGCTGAAGATGTAGGAGCCGTGATTGGTGACTGGTGAAAGATCGGGTCGCAGCCCGTTAGGCTGGGGACGATTTTGAAGCCTAGTTTTTGCTGAAAATCGATACTAATTGAGTAAGAGGCCAGAACACAGTGCTCTGGCCTTTTCTCTGTCTGAGCTAACGGCCAAACTATTCGTAGCGCAGGGCGACCATCGGGTCCACGCGCATCGCGCGGCGGGCGGGAATGTACGTGGCACAGAGCGCGACTGACGACAGCAAGACGGCTACCCCAATAAACGTAAGCGGATCAGTTGTTCCTACGCCATAAATCATTTGCGTAATCAATCGCGTCAACCCAAACGCGGCGGCGATGCCGATTCCAACTCCAATCAAAGTCATGCGCATGCCCTGTCCCAGTACCATGCGCATCACCTCTTCACGCGATGCGCCGAGCACCACGCGCACACCAATCTCGTGGGTGCGCTGACCTGTCACGTAGGAAATCACGCCGTAGATTCCGACAGCGGAAAGCACCAGGGCAAGACCGGAAAAGAGGCTCAGGAGCAGCATGGTGAGCCGTTGAGTAGAGATGGAGCGCGCGACGATCTCCGCCATAGGACGAACATCGAAAACGACGGCACTCGAATCCACCTTTTCTGCGGCTTGACGAATGGACGTTGAGAGACCGGCCGGCGAACCGCTGGTCCGGGCAACGTACTGGGCGCCATTGGCCAGAAGCGTCCAGAACCTGTCCGGAATCTGCCATACGGGGAGATAGAGCTGGGCCTCAAGATTTTCGTGCTCGCGCGCACCCAGGCCCCAGTGCTGAACGTGGCCGACCACGCCCACGATTTCCGGCTGTATCTCGATCAGCCCGACGTTAATGCGTTTTCCGATGGGGTCTTCGTTGGGAAAGAACTTCCGCGCAAGGCTGGCGTCAATTAATGCGACGGGAGGCGTATGCTCATTATCCTGTTCGGTGAAAGAGCGTCCGCGCAGCACCGGAATGCGCATGACGCGGTGATAATCCGGGTACACCAAGTAAAAAAGCGCGAAGGTCATTTCATTGTCATGCAGCGGCCGCGGCCGGCCTTCGCGCCAGAACGGCACTTCGGAATCTCCTGTCATGGGCAGAGAACCGCCCATCAGAGAAACTCCTTCTACTGAGGGAACATGCTCGATGGCCGCCAAAGTCGCGCGATATTTTGCCCGAAGCTGGTCCGGCGTAACCGATGGATCGGAAGTCGAAGAAATCTGGAAAGTTAGAACATTTTGCGCATTGAAACCGGGATTGACGTTCCAAAGCGCCGAGAGCGTGCGAATCATGAGTCCCGCACCGACGAGCAGGACCACAGCTAAGGCCATCTCGACCGCGACAAAGACGCTTTGCGTGCGGTGGCGCGCGCCGCTGGAGCCCCGCCCGCCTTCTTTTAAAGTGTTATGCAGGTCGGGCTTCAAGGCTTTGAGAGCAGGGACCAGTCCAAACGCAATGCCAGTAAGAAGCGAGATGCCAAACGTGTACACGACCACATGGGCGTCGAGAGAGATTTCTTCTGCTCGCGGAAGCGTTTGCGGCAGACCGGCAAGAATCACTTTCGTGCCCAGCTTGGCCAGAGCCAGCCCAATGCAGCCACCAGCGAGGCCGAGCAGCACACTTTCCGTCAACAATTGGCGAACCACCCGAACGCCTCCTGCTCCCAGCGCAGAACGAATGGCAAATTCGCGGGACCGGCCGGTGGAGCGCGCGAGAAGCAAATTGGCAACATTCGCGCACGCGATGAGCAAAACGAAACTGACGGCGCCAAGCAGAATGAGCAGAATTCCGCGCACATCCCCCACCACGTCCGCCTTGAGCGGCACCAACGTGATGCCGGAGCCTTTGTCCGCTTCGGGATAGGCAGCGGCCAGGTTTTCGGCAACGCGATCCATGTCCGCGCGCGCCTGCGCGATGTTAACACCGCGTTTCAGCCGTCCAATGGAATTCATGCCCATGCTGATGCGGCGGTCGAGAAATGTGGGATCGGTCCACTGGCCAATAGGGACATAGACGTCGCTCGGGCTTAAGCCCGTGATACGCCCAGAAGCGACGCCGACAACGGTATGAACCTTTCCGTTTAGCGTGATGCTTCTTCCCAGGACTTCCGGGGACGACCCAAATTTGCGCTTCCAGACTCCATCACTGAGGATGGCAACGGGGCCAGCGCCCGCGCGATCTTCCTCGAGAGTGAAATTGCGACCGATCAGCGGTTGGAGGCCCAATGCCGGGAAAAATTCCGCGGAAATCATGTGTGCGTGCAAGCGCTCAGGCTCTCCGACGCCGGTCATATTGAAATCGTCTGAACGAAAAGCGCCTAAGTACGCAAAGGAATGGCTGTCCTTGTGCCAGTCAAGAAAGTTCAGATAAGAAATAGAACTTTCTTGGAAAGTCGCTGTTCGGGAGTAGACGGCTACGAGTTCGTTAGGATCTGGAAACGGCAGCGGATTCAGGAGCACTCCATTGACTACCGAAAACAGGGCACAATTCGCGCCGATGCCGAGCGCAAGCGTCAGGACCGCCACCGCGGTAAATCCCGGGTTCTTCCGTAGCACGCGAAGTCCGTAGCGCACATCTTGCCCAAAGCTGGTCATGATTAACTCTCGAATGGCGGCACCAATGGAACCAAGCCGTCATCAGGAGTTACGCAATTTCTCTAAGTTTTGTTCCTTGGAGGGAGCGGCGGATCTGGCCAGCTATTTATGGGCCTGAATGCCAGCCTCACTCATACCTCAGCGCGACCATAGGATCGACGCGCATGGCGCGGCGTGCGGGAATGTATCCGGCGACAGCGGCCACTGCACTGAGAACTAGGGCAACAACGAAGAGCGTAGCCGGGTCATAAGGCGTAACGCCGAAAAGCAGACGCCCAAGCAGACGAGAAGCCGCAAGCGCACCGCATAGGCCAAAAGTGAGCCCTCCGGCGGTCAGGACGAGGGTCTCGCGCGAGACCAGGCCCAGAATCATCGCGCGCGAGGCGCCGAGCGCGACGCGAATGCCAATTTCGTGCGATCGGCACGACACCGAGTAGGAAATCACCCCGAAAATTCCTGTGGCGGCGAGGATCAGCGCCATCGCAGCAAACAGGCCAAGCAAAAACGCGCGGAAACGAGGTTGCGCGACGGAGGCGTCCAGAACATCCGGCATACTCGCGATTTTGCTGACCGGCAAATCCTTATCGATCTTTTCGACGTCGCGGCGAATCGTGGCCGCGACGGTCAAAGTGCTCAGAGGGCTTTTGACTACGACCACCGCGCCCCAGAAAGGCGCCTGAGCAAAAGGAACATACATCATTGGCTTGGGATCATTGCCCAGAGAAACGTCTCGCACATCGCCGACAATGCCGACGATCTGGCGGGGCACTCCAGGACCGGGAGGAAATGAAAACACGATCTGCTTTCCGAGCGGATCCTCGTCGGGAAAATAGGTTCGCGCCAGGACTTTGCTGACGACCGTCACGTTGGGAGCAGACATGAGATCACGGTCATTGAAAGTGCGCCCAGCCAAGAGCGGAATTCCCATGGTGCGGAAATAGTCCGTGCTGACGGAAACATAGTTTGCAGTTCTGGTGCTGCCGGCAGTGGCCGGTGGCTTCCCGACAATATCCAAGGGAAGGTTGATGCTTCCGAAGGCGATGGGCGCAGGGACGCTCAGGGCGCAATCTTTCAGCCCAGGTTCTGAGTGCATCTGTCTCAGCAACTCGTCAGAAAGCTGGATCCACTGCTGCGGCGTGGAATACTGAAAGCGCGGCAAAGCAACTTCGGCGGTCACCACGTGCTGAACAGTGAACCCGGGATTCACCGCAGTAAGATTGGCAAAGCTGCGCAGCAACAAACCGGCGGCTACAAGGAGCACCATTGCAAGGGCAATTTCTCCTGCCGCCAGAATATTGCGGGCTCTGCGTCCGCCGCTGCTTTCGCCGGATTGCGCGCCGCCTTCGCGGAGATTCGATTGCAAATCGGAATTAGCCACGAGGAAAGCCGGAGTCAAACCAAAGACGACACTGGCAGCAGCCGATAGAACCAGGGCAAACGTCAGAACGAAGTAATCGACGCGAATGGCATTGACGAGCGGCACGCCCGCAGGGATAAGCGCGACCAGAATTTGAACGCCCCAAAAGGCCAGAAGAATGCCGATGATGCCGCCGAGCAGACCGAGAACCGCGGTCTCGCTCAACAATTGGCGAATAATCCGCGCGCGGCTGGCGCCGAGCGTTGTCCGCACGGCAATTTCGCGGGCGCGCGACATCGCGCGGGTGAGAAGCAGGCTGGCGATATTGGCGCAAGCAATCAGCAGAACGAGGCCCACGGCGCCAAGGAGGACAAAGAGTGCGGACTTTACATTTCCGACGATCATCCGGCGCAACGGCGCGATTCGAACGATGTAGCCGTTATTCTCGGCGGGAAAGTCTTTCGCGACGCGCTCGCCGAACGCGTCCACCTCTGCCTGAACCTGCGCCATCGAAATGTCCGGCTTTACACGGGCGGTGACTTGCATCCAATGGCCGGTGGGCCGTTCGATCCAGGGGCCAAAGAGGGGATCTTGGGGAAGGGGAATCCAGACTTGCGGCGCTTCCGTGACAGACGGAAAAAGAGGAAAAATAAATGCGGCCGGCATGACGCCAATCACCGTGAAGGAACGCTTGTCCAGGCTGATGGTGCTCCCAATGACGTTGGGGTCCGCCCCCAGCGAGCCACGCCACAGATTTTCGGCAATGATGACCGCGGCGGGAGCGCCGGGTTTGCCGTCTTCTGAATAGAACATGCGGCCTGCGAGAGGCTGAGCGTCAAAGAGTGAGAAAAAGTCGCCGGTTACGGCTGCGGTGTTCACCTCGAGAGGCTCGCCGCGGCCGGTCAATGTGAGCTGGTGACGCGTTGCTCCCGCCACTGCTGTGAAGACGCGATTCTGCTCGCGCAGCTCGGAGAAGCTTGGATACGACCATCCCTGACCATTCGGGTTTGGGTGCTGCTGCTGAAATACGTTGAGTATCTGCGCCGAGTTGGCGTAGGGGAGCGGTTTGATGAGAATGGCGTAAACAACGCTGAAGATGGCGGTGTTCGCGCCGATGCCGAGGGCGAGAGTGAGCACAGCGACGGCGGTGAAGCCAGGAGATTTGCGCAACATGCGGGCGGCGAAGCGCAGGTCCCGCCAACAAGTTTCGATAAGAGATTCCCAGCGAGCAGAACGAACTTCTTCCTTGGTGGCGTCGAGGCCGCCGCGCTCCAAGCGAACCGCGCGCAAGGCTTCTTTGCGGCTCATGCCCTGCTTCATTTTTTCTTCGATGGCCAACTCGACGAAGCCGTTAAGTTCTTCGTCCATCTCGCACTCGACGCGGTCTTTGCCGAATAGAGAGCGGAGGCCGCTGACTACGGTTCGCAAAAGAGACATGCGGTTTTTCCCTTTTACAACGCCTGCAAAATTCCGGCCGTAACTACTCGTCGCGCAAGGCAACCATCGGGTCGTTCCGCGAGGCGCGCCCAGCCGGCAACAGACTAGCCAGCGCAGATACCACCGAGAGGCTAAGCAGCGCTGTGCAGAGCGTGGAGGGATCGCTTGCCTTCAGCCCGAAGAGCATGGATGTTGCCGCCTGTCCTCCGGCGAGCGCCAGGGCCATGCCGATCGCTAATCCCACGAGCAGCAGTGTCCCCGATTCCCACATCACCAGCTTTACGATTCCCAGGGGCGCCGCCCCCAGAGCCATGCGAATGGCGATCTCCTTGCGCCTTTGCGCAACCATGTAGGACATCACTCCATACAGACCGATCACCGCCAGAAGCACTGCGAGCGCCCCAAAAAAACCGGACAGTGTGGCCATCAAACGGTCGCGCAGCAGGCCATCCTCGACGGTCTGGCGCAAGGTAGAAAACGCGATATCCATGTTGGGGTTTACTGCCGCGGCGGTATTTTTTATGGCGGAGATAAGACCAGTCAGTCCCGCGCGGGAGCGGATGAGAATTTGCGCATCGGCCCCGGGGGTATCGTACTGCGCCTTGGCGATGTACACGACAGACTGAGGATCCTCACGCAGTTCAAAATATTTGGTGTTTCGCACAAGGCCTATGATTTCGTAGAGCCGGGTGGACTGCATGCGCCGGACCCGGAATTTCATGCCGACGGGATTCACACCCTTCGCAAACTGTTTTGCAAACGTCTCGTTCACGATGGCTACGGTAGGCGCAGCGGCGGTATCGTGATCATCGAAATCGCGGCCAGCCAGGATTTTCGTTTGCAGGGTTTCAAAGTAACCAGGGCTCACGATATTAAACGCGGCAAAGGGAACCTCTCCTTCTGGTTCGCCGGTTTCTCCCCACAAAATATCGCGGTTGATTCCATTGCCGCTCAACGGCACGATGGTTGCCAGAGCCGCGGATTCGACGCCCGGAATAGCGCGCACCCGTTGCAAGAGATCGTTCGCGAAGGCTGCGCGTCCTTCTTTCGCAAGCCTCAGAGGCGTGAAATCGATATCCGCCGCCAAAATGCCGTTTTGCCGGAAGCCTGCATCCAGTCCGGCCAAATTATTCAAACTCCGCGCAAACAGCAGCGCGCCCACGAGCAGCGTGAGCGAGAGAGCGATCTGCGAGACGACTAGAATGCGCCGGAGGCCGAAGCGCGAACGCCCCGTGGTCGTCCCGCGTGCGCTCTCCTTGAGGACCACGCCCGGCGGCACATTGGCCGCGCGCAGAGCCGGCGCCAGGCCAAACAATGTGCAAGTCAATACTGCGAGCGCCATGGTGAAGCCCAGCATTCGCCAATCGGTTGCCAAGTCGACGAAGAGGGGATCGTTAGACGTGCTCAACGAAGCCACTAGCACTTGGCTCAGATTCCGCGCAACCACCGCTCCGAGGGCCGCACCGACGAGCGCCAGCAGCAGGCTTTCCGACAAAAGCTGCCGGATAACCCGTCCGCGCCCCGCGCCCAGAGCCAAGCGCACGCCAATCTCTCTTTCCCGAGTGCTCGCGCGCGCCAGCATCAGGTTCGCCAGATTTGCGGAGGCAATGAGCAGCACGAGACCAGCTAGGCCGAGCAGCAGCCACAGAGGCTTTTCATAATTTTGGCGGAGCTCGGAAAGGCCGGAATCCGCAGGAAAGACGCCTAGCTTGTATTCCAGAAAATGTTTAGCGTTCGAGGGATTGAATTGCGGCGGCAGCGTGGCTTCAAACAGGCCCGGCGAAATCGCCCGCAACTGTGCGGAGGCGCGCGCGATGCTCCAGCCGGGTTTTAGTCGCCCGAGAACTGAGAGCCACCAGCCGGACTGATTTTTCAGCTGGCTGTCTTCTCCGTTGACCAGCAGCTCGCTGCACAGCGGCGCGGCCACATCGAAGGACCTGCCGACTTCCACGCCCGTGAAATCGGGCGGGGCTACGCCGATGATTCGAAACGACTGCCGGTTGATCGTAAGAGTGCGATCGAGCACGGAACGGTCGCCGCCGTATTCGTTCTGCCAAAAAGGATAACTGATAGCTGCAACCGGCGAACCGCATCCTGGCTGATCGTCTTCGACGTTTAACAACCGCCCCAGCGCCGGCTGCACGCCGAGTGTTTCGAAAAATTCGCCGCTGACCCACAAGCCTTGCACGTTATGCACTTCGCCGCCCGGCGCGATGTTGAAAGTGTTTGGGCTCCATGCAAAGACTTCAGAGAAGCCCTGCTGCTGCTTCCGAACCTGCTGCCACAGCGCGTACGTCAGATCCGGATAACGCGTGCTGAAAGTCCCCGTCCCCCCGCCGCGATGGTCGATTGCGATTCTCGCGATTTCCTGCGCATTCTTCACCGGGAGAGCGCGCAATCGCACGGCATCGATCAATTGAAAAATCGCCGTATTGGCGCCAATGCCCAGCGCCAACGACAAAACCGCGGCTGCCGTGAACATCGGATTTGCCTTCAACTGCCGCATGCCAAAACGCAAGTCCTGCCAGCAGGTCTCGACAAAAGATTCCCAGCCGGCGGAGCGGACTTCTTCCTTGGTGGCGTCGAGGCCGCCGCGCTCGATGCGCACCGAGCGAAGTGCTTCCTTGCGGCTCATGCCCTGCTTCATCTTTTCCTCGACAGCCATTTCGACAAAGCCGCCTAGTTCTTCGTCCATCTCTCGCTCGACGCGTTCTTTGCGGAACAACGATCGAAGTCCGCTCGTTATGTTTTTCAGAATTGACATGTCTCACCCGTTGAAAATGGAAGATTTACCGGCGCTGGGGATGCGAAAAGTGGAAAGAGCAGATCCCTCCGCCTCAGGCTGCGGAAGACGGCACCCTGAGGATCGGGATGACAACAGTTGGCGTGTGAGCCTCAATTTAGACGTCTCCAACATCTCGTGACCGTTATTCGTAGCGTAAGGCGACCATCGGATCCACGCGCGTGGCGCGGCGAGCGGGGAGATAGCAAGCCAGCAGGGCGACAACAGTCAGGGCAACTGAAACACCAATCAAGGTTGCCGGGTCATTGGGGCCAATTCCATAGAGCAGCGAAGAAAGCAAGCGCGCAGCCACCAATGCCACGCCAAGTCCAAGGGCGAGACCAATCGCGGTTACGGACAGCCCCTGCTTGAGCACGAGCCTTAGAACGTCGCCACGCCGCGCTCCAAGCGCCACGCGGATTCCAATCTCGTGCGTGCGCTGCGACACAATGTAGGAAATGACCCCGAACAACCCGACGCAGGTCAGCACGAGCGCCAGAACGCCGGACGCCCCGAGCAGCAACCCGACGGTGCGCGCGGGAAACAGAGGAAGGGACATATACTGTTGCATCGTTTCCAGGTCCGTCGCAGCCATGTTGCGGTCAACAGTCTGGATTTCTCGCCGGATCGCATCTAACAGAAACTTCGGATCGCCAGAGGTGCGCAACACCAGGGTGCGTCGAGGCGGCAGGGTCGCCAGGTACGCGACAGGTATCGGATCCTCGCCCAATGTGCGGTACTTGCCGGTCTTCACAACTCCGATGATTTCAGTAGCGGATTTGTCGCCTCCTGAGGTGATCCGCTGGCCTACTGGATCCGCCCCCGGCCAGAGCCTCCGCGCCAAGGCCTCATTAATGATAGCGACGCCAGCGGGCTCATCGCTTTCGCTGACGCCAAAGTCGCGGCCCCGCAACAGCAGGATTCCCATCGTCTGAAAATATCCGGGCGCAATGCGGAATACATCGACGGGAACTGCACCTTGAAGAGGTTCGTCTGAGGGGGCTCCAGCGGTCACGGTGGTTTGTTCTCGTGCAGGTCCCATTGGGAGATGGTTGACAAAGCTGGCAGATGATACGCCGGGAAGCGCGCGGATGTGTTGGGTTAGCTGCTCGTAAAACGCGCGCCTTTGCGGTTCGGAGTAACCCATGCTGCCAGGATCGAGAGTGGCGACGGCGACGTGCTGAGTGTCGAAACCGGGATCGATCGAACTGGCGTTCATGAGACTTTTTACGCACAAAGACGCGCCGACGAGCAGCACAACACAGACTGCAACTTCGCCGATCATGATGAAGGTTCGGAGCCGTGATTTCCGCCGGCCGGCCGATTGCGTCTCGTCCTTGAGAACAGGAGCGGCCTGAACTTTTGCGCTGCGGAGAGCTGGAGTCAGCCCAAAGGTAACGCCTGTGATCAGCGCAAGCGACGTGGCGAAGAGGAACACTCGCCAGTCGATTGGAGTCCGTAACGTGATTGGCAAGCTCGCGGGTTTTAGAGCGAGCAGGAAAGGAGCGCACCAGTACGCCAGGATCAATCCTGCGCCACCTGCGAGGCCGGAGAGAAGAGTGCTTTCGATGAGCATTTGGCGGATCAACCGGACACGGCTTGCGCCCAAAACGGAGCGAACCGTCATTTCTCTGGCGCGCGCGGTCATTCGGGCCAGCAAAAGACTGGCAGCGTTCGCACATGCGATAAGAAGCACGAGAGCGAAGACGCCCAAGAGCAGTCCCGCAAAAGCGCGGACGTAAATTCGATAAGGGGCAGGAACGAGCGTAGTGGGGTAGGTAATCGCGTCAAGGTTCTTATTTGTGTCGGGGTGATCTTGCTCGATCTGGTGGGCGAGAACGAGCGCCTCTGCCGCGGCAGTTCTTGCGTTGGCCCCAGGCTTCAAGCGGCCAGCCACCAAAAGCCAGTAACCGTTGCGATTGCTGAGCCTGCCTTTGTCGCGAATGATTTGCTCGACCATCGTAATCGGAGCCCAGAAGTCTGGCTCGATGCCCGCCAACAGACCTGCGAAGCCCGGCGGGGCCACGCCGATAACGGTGTAATTGGAGCCATTCAGAATGAGATTCTTGTCAATAATGCCGGGATCGGAACCAAGGTGTTGCTGCCAGAACGAGTGGCCGAGAACCACGACTGGTTGAGGGTTTGACGCCTGGTCGTCTCCCGCGGAAATGGTGCGCCCGAGGACGGCGTTCACACCAAGCAACGAAAAGAAATTTCCGGAAACAAGCTGCCCTTGCACAATTTCTCCTTCGCCGGACCTGTTCCAGACGACGGAGTGCGGATCACCGTCAAATGCGAGCATTCCCTCGAACGACTGACCGTGATCACGGTAGTAGGTGTAATCGGGATAGGTCAACGGCAGGTAGCCTTCGATTCCGGAGGACTGCCGGTTGTGGAGCCAGATCTCCAGCAACTGGTTGGGCGCTTCCACGCCTACGGGAGGACGGAAGAGCAAGGCATTCGCAAAGCTGAACACCGTGGTGTTCATGCCAATTCCAAGCGCCAGAGCCACAACCACTGCGGCGGTTGAGCCGGGATTCTTGCGCAGCATGCGGACTGCGAAGCGCAGATCCTGCCAGCACGCTTCGAGAAATGATTCCCAGCGGGCGGAGCGAACTTCTTCCTTGGTGGCGTCGAGCCCGCCGCGCTCAAGGCGAACGGCACGGAGAGCTTCCTTGCGGCCCAGGCCCTGCTTCATTTTTTCCTCGATGGCCATCTCGAGGAAGCCGTTTAGCTCTTCGTCCAGTTCTTTCTCGACGCGTTCCTTGCGGAACAGCGACCGGAGCCCACTGGCTATGCTTCGCAACAACGTCAGTATGTTTCCCACGAGGGACATGGCTCACCTACGAGGCTTCGAGAATCCTGGCGATGGCAGCTACTTGCCTGCCCCATTCGCGCGTTTCAGAGTTGAGCCGCTTACGGCCCTGCTCGGTCAATGCGTAGTACTTTGCGCGGCGGCTATTTTCGGTGGCTTTCCATTCGCTTTGAATTAGTCCAGCTCGTTGCAGCCGCTGAAGAGCCACGAACAGCGAACCTGCATTGACACGGAACACGCCTATGCTCACCTGCTCGATGCGGACGGCGATGCCATACCCGTGCATGGGTTCGAGCGCCAGCGTTTTCAAGATAAGCATGTCCAGCGTGCCTTGAACGAGATCACCGGGCTTTTCGGCCATATATGTGTGCTCCTCTTGAGAATCAAGAGGAAGCATACCCTTCTCATCTTGATTGTCAAGAGGAAGCTAACGCTTAAAAACCGACCCCTTGGCCAGGATGACGGGTTGGGGGTTTTCGGTTTAGGGACGCGGGGTGCTAAGGCATCGGAGGCGGCATGGACTCGACTGGGGCGCAGCATGCTGCGCCCCTACAAGGAAGTAGCCAGAAAGAAAAGCGGCAGCGAGCTGCCGCACTCCCAAAAAGCCTCGGGCCTAAGGCCTTAGCTACGGCGTGCTTTTTTGGAATCAGTGAAGCGCGATCCGCCCCCTCGAGGTTCAGGGCGAGCGGAAGGCGGACCTCAAAGGGCTGGTGCCGCACCGCCAAAGTACTTGGTCAAGCGAATTAGGCATTCCTTGCCGCGCGTTTCGTATTGCACACGATCGACACCTGCAAGAGACACGGAGCCAGCTCCGCTCTCTTTTTTTTGGCTTGCGCGGCGTTCTCCCGCTTTTGACCCACTTGGAGGAGCGGAATCACACCGATGGGACAACGAAACTTCGAGGCGGTCGTGAAATCGAGCGAATGTAAGGTCCAGACGCGAGTGATTTCCGGTCAGGTGCTTGAAGGACTCCTCGCAGGCCTCGACGACGGCAGATTGCAATCGACCGGCAGCATCGCCCTTCAGACCTGCGGCATCGACCAAAGCGTGGGCCAGGCCTCCCGCCGCCGCAGCCAGGCGGGCGTCGGCGTCCATCAACATGTGCAGAGTAATTGGTTCAGCGGCCACGGCTGCTGGCCAGGGAGACGTCGCAAGCCTCCCGGCAATCCGGGCAATAGTAAAGGCCATCGGAGCAGAGGCGGATATTGTGCTGTCCTTTGCAGATGGTGCAATACTTTTCGCAAGCGCAGCGGTCTTCCGGCAAGTCGCACTGCACGCAGACGGTTGGACCTTCCATGGTGCCCTCTAGAAAACTGTACCTGAGCGAAGCCGCGCGCGGCAACCCGAACATGGCGAAAGTGCCGGCATGAAAAACAATATTCGCAATGGATTCGCGTGTTCGCGACTCGGGCGGCGTTCTTTGACCGCTCTGGAAGCGCATGTTAGTATCGTTCTCTGCTCGG
>Ga0126378_10001448_pt1 | contig 17618 bp, 30 predicted proteins | sample PanSoiMetPlot_23_FD_92587 | JGI IMG/M metagenome (GOLD analysis project Ga0126378, IMG submission 92587) | Tropical forest soil microbial communities from Panama - MetaG Plot_23 | ecosystem: Environmental > Terrestrial > Soil > Tropical forest > Bulk soil | place: Panama | collected 2016-02-17
CAACATTTCGAGCTAAGGAGACCGAATGAATGCAGAATACCAATTACCGTTAGCAGATGGATGGCTAACAATTGAACTAACAAATTTAATTTCTTTCTTTCTATGTTGCTGCCTGGCCTGGGGGGTCGGCGGACCGACCATGTTGCTAGCTGTTCGCGCCGATTGCATATGAACGCAGCGTAGCAAATCCAGGCGCCGGCGTCAAACCGTGAACAAGCAACGTTTTGTCCACCTTTAAAGAGCAGGTAGATAGCCGTGCGGAGCTTGCGGTTGGCCTGAGCTCTTGGCAAGAGCATAGCTCGAGGCGCATGCGTGGGCAGAATACATAGCACATGAGTGTGCTCTCGCGGTACACAGTATCCAGGTGGATCGTGGCACGGATCCACGTAAATACGGGGGTATTTGCTGGCACGATTGCTGCAACATCCACCGGTATGCTCACGTTGACTCGCCAAGACGGCCGCGACACAAAGTTGCCCCGGCTTACGTCTCAACAGGTGAACGAGATGTTGACCGAACCACAAAAGCCCGCAAGTCTTGGTTGACTCGGGACACGCAAACGGGTAAGGTCATCAAAGGCCGGAAGCTTAAGCCGGAAGGGAGGTGAGACACAAATGGCAATCACAGTTGAGATCAAGACGCCCAAAGTTAAGGACGCAAAGGGTAGCAAGGGCCACACGTACATCCATTTCGGTGGCGATCTGAAGAAGCGCTTTCAGGTGCTTGCAGAGAAGTGCGGTTATACCCGCGCGTTGAACGAATTTGGGGTACTGATCTTCGCTCAGGCGCTTGAAGAGGCGGAGCGAGACTTTGAGACTAAGGACTCAGAGTAGCACCACAAATGCAATCGGTGGGGCTAGCTAGTTTCCGGCGCTAGCTAGCCCGCCAACACAGCCCGCTAACAATGGAGGTGACATGCTATCTTTTTTAGTCGTCATGCTACTTCTCACTCTTGCTGGTTTTTGATAGGGGTAGCAACCTGGATGGTCAGCCTAGCAAGCTCGACCATCCTTTTTTTAGCTCGCAACATAGAAAGAATGTTGGAAAGCTTGATACCCCCCCGGAGAGATTTCAAGCCAGGGACCCGCAGGGTATCCCTATCCTGAACCGATGATAGAAAATCATCTTTTGAATTCTTTTCAACGTCTACGAGTTTCATAGGGCGCTGCCCGTTCCGCTTCCATTGGCATCGTTCCTGCATGTTTATACATTCGACCCAAAATGTCAAGCACAAAGCCGCGACCGCCAAGTTGGACGTACCGATTACTCGCAGAAATTGACGCAGGTCGCTTGGTCGAGAATCATGAGGTTGTGCACCACAGGGACCACAATCCTCACAACAATGATCCCACCAACCTTGAGATCATGGCCAAGAGCACGCATGCTCGGCTGCATCCCGAGCGATGGATGAACCAGCGAGCAAAGCTATCAGATCACGAACGTAGCATCCTCCGAAAATACGCACCGAACAGCAAGTGGAAGTCACGAGAATTGCAACAGTTCAAGGACGAAAACTGTTAGCAGAAGGAGGCCAGGGATGGCATCTACCACAAAGACCGAAGAGCACAGTTCCGCAAAGCCCGCGTCTGCAAAGCTCGCGGACGATTTCCAGCCCAACGAGCCCACGGTCAAGAGCGGGGTCGACGACAAAAATCAGCCCAACGATACCCTAAGCGACAACCAACTCACTCGTGCGGCAAACGAGGCGCTCCTCAGCCTGCGGCCCCAACCGACCGCAATCGAGTGTCAGAACGTCTTCGACAAGCTCCTCGAGCGCAACGAGAAGGGCCACCCCAAGAAGCAGTTCAAGACCGCCAAGGAAGCAGGTGACGCGGCCGTGACTGCATACAACGAACTAAAGGGCGCATAAATGGCCGCGCCAGTCCCGGATCCAGGAATAGCGCAGCTCGTCGCGCAGCTACCCTGCACGTACCGTCGGTGGCTGGGCAACACGGGTAACGCCGCGCTCTTCGTGAACTATGACCTGTTCCCCTGGAAGAACCAGAACATCGACTCCCCCGTTGGCAAGGCTGCACCTTATTGGACAAGTGACGACGACATCAAGCCGATTCCGTGACCGCAGCGACGGCGGTAATGCTGATCTGCCTTAAAACAATCGGGGACACGGTCGCGACGTCGCCGGCCTCGCCAGCGAACATGGGCGGCGCCATCGACTCTACGCTCACGCCCGTTGGGCCTATCTTCATAGATCACAACGAGACGATCGGCGAGGACGAAACCAACGTCAACGTGCTAGATCAAGAGGAAGACCTCGAGCTCGTTACGCACACGGGCGTCGACCTAAGCGTTCGTGCCAATACCGTCGTCGTAGCAGTCAGCCATGGGTTCACCGATAACCTAGACCTTAGCCTCGTCATGCCTATCGTGCAAGAGCACATTGACGTGACGACCACAGGCGCGCTCGTTGGGCATACACAGGTCACCTTCGCAGGTGCTAGCGATCTTGCCGTTCGGCTCAAGTACCGCCTGCTCCCTTGGCTATCAGCCCTGCTCAAGGCCACGTTCCCAACCGGCAACCCGAGCGAGGGCTTAGGCACGGGTGAATACTTCCTCACACCTGGTCTAGCAGCCAGCCAGATCTTTGGCCCGGTGCAACTCAACGCGCTGCTCCAGTTCAACGTAGATCTGTCGTATGCACGCAAGTCCTCAATCAGTTACGGTGTTGGGGCAGCCACACAGCTGTATTGGCCGTGGCTTGGTGTGGCCTTCGAGTTTTTAGGCGAGTCGGGTGGCTCCCCTGATCCGCTCTTAATCCTCGGCACGGACTACGCCCAGAACCAAACGTACATACTAGCGTTTGGCCTCCGTGCAGTGCTGCCACACGACTTCATGCTGTTCGCAGCGGGGTCATATGCACTCAGTCGTGGCGGTCTTCGTTCTCGTGACGTGTTTCCTACCGTCGGTGTCGGGGGCCGCTTCTGAATGTCTACACATTCCCCTCAAGCTGGCAAAGAGGTGCAAGGGGCCGGAGGGCCCTCCTGGTGCTCCTGGCCCCCCGGGTCCGACTGGACCCACTGGCGAGACTGGCTCGCAAGGACCCTCTGGACCCTCGGGGCCGCCGGGAACGCCTGGGTCAACTGGCGCCCAGGGGATATCCGGTCCGCCTGGGCCAATCGGGGGGCGGGGGGTGGTGGGGCCTACAGGACCGACAGGTCCGACGGGCATGACGGGACTGATAACAGCGCGGAGCGCCACAAACTCGATCCTACGCCCAAATAACGGGGAGCCAGTTATCGCAGAAGTCGATTGCTTGACGGGTGAAACGGTCATAGGTGGTGGCACACGAGCAGAGGCAACTAACCCGGTGAACAGTCCCTTTATGCATATGCAAGAGAGCGGCCCGACGCAGTCGGGATGGCTTGGTCGCGTCTCTGCAACCACCCGATTTGCACAGGGCAGTTCTCTTGTGGTCACCGTCACGGTCTATTGTGAGGGACCTTAAATGGGCTTTATCAACCGGAAGTATTACTTCGATACCGTCCGGGGCTCGCTCTTTAGCGGTCACATGAACCAAGATCAGGTCGACGGTCAGAACGCCCTACTCGACTACAACGAGCAGCTTTCGTGGGATGACCGTTGGTTGGCGTATCTCCTAGCTACCACGTACCACGAGACTGCGCTCACCATGCAGCCGATCGCCGAGTATGGCAAAGGTAAGGGCAAGCCTTACGGTGTCCCAGACGGTCCCTACAACCAAGTATATTACGGTCGCGGGTTCGTTCAGCTGACGTGGTACGACAACTACAAGAAGCAGGACGCCAAGCTCAATCTCAACCAACAGCTTGTCAAGGTTGCCGACACGGCCCTCGACCTTCAAATCGCGACGCAGATTATCTTCGGTGGCATGGCGGACGGCGACTTCACGGGCGTCGGCCTTCCCAAGTACATCAACGACAGCCAGACCGACTTCTACAACGCTCGCAAGATCGTGAACGGGCTTGACCAGGCAAGCACGATCCAGGGTTATGCGGTCAAGTTCCTAAATGCCATCACGCACCTAGCAGGTTGATTGCCCACACGCATAGCACGCTTGCACGAACTGCGAGCCATTTTGGTAGCGTACCTTGAGGCTAAGACACGTGAACAAGATTGGCATGGCGTCTCTGACGCCGCAAACGATCTCCGCGAACTCGAGGCGGAATTGAAAGGAATCACAATGCCAGCAAAACGAATGCCTACGGCGAATCCGAGTGGGATGGGCCCGGGAATGTCGCCCCAACAGTTACGATCGCTAGCCGCGGGTGGCACCCAAGTTGCTTTGCCGAAGCCGCGCCAGCGGCGGGGCGGGGTGACCGCGAAGATGCCCCGAGCCAAGAAGTCCAAGGGGCTCGCGTTCTAAGTGCCATGCCATCGGTCAGCAAGGCCCAGCAGCATTTCATGGGCATGAAGTATGCGCAAGCGAAGAAGTCGAAGTCGGGCAAAGCGAGCATGGACGGAAGCACGATGACCAAATCCCAGCTTCGCGACTTCGCGGTGACCAAGACGGGCAAGCTACCCGCGCATAAGGGGAGGCGGGGGAAATGAGCACCGGTAAGATTTTCGACATCGTGGCAATCGTGTGCTTCGCGATCTCCGCTGTGCCGATCACCCAACCAGTCAACTTGACGGCCCTTGGCCTAGTCTTCTTCACACTAGGCCACATGTTCCCATGATAACCGAGTTCAACTGGCCCCAGTGTGCCAAGTGTGGTCGTGGTGTAGAGAAGATCAAACGTGAGATCGACGTCTTCACGGGTGATGTTCTCTACACCGTGACCTGCCATGGCCAACAGATGGTCCAGCGCGTGATTGGCCTCGATATGCATGACGTATCGATGATGCACACTACGGCACACTGGGACGAGGGACCTACCGACGCGTATCCAAGCGTCACCTACCAGAAACAATGAGCAGACACCTAGACTACCGCGATCTTGAGCCCATTGAGCGACGCGTGGCGCTCATGCGTGCAGCGGGGATGTCAGAGGCGGTTATTGGGCGGTTCCTAGATACCGACTATATGACCGTCAACGCTATCCTCAAGCGGCCACGCGTTGCGAGGTACCTTCTCGCGCTTGAGACGACATTTGTCGACGAAATCGGGCCCTCCGCCAAGAATCTCACGGCTGCGATTGATGAGTCGGCTCATCGGGCGTTTGAGATTGAGAAGGACGTGATGGAGCGCCTCTATGCAAAAGACCAGGACATACGCGCCCAACTGGGCGCCGCAGCGACCGCACAAGATATACTGGATCGCGCAGGGAAGCGGGCCCCGACGAAAATTCAGTCTGAAACTATCCACACCATTGACGCAGAAGCCCTCGCACACGTCGCGAAAGTCCTCACAGAAGTTAATGGGCACGGTGTTATAGACGTAACGCCAGAGGAGGGATCCGATGGCACGTAAATGGATTCAGAAGGCGATCAAGAAGCCTGGGCAGCTTCACAGAGATCTAGGAGTTCCCCAGGGTCAAAAGATTCCGGCGAGCAAGATCGCGGCCGCAGCGAAGGGTGGTGGCAAGGTGGCACAGCGTGCCCGCCTCGCCAAGACCCTCAAGAAGATGTGACATGGCCAAGAAGAAGCTAGCAACCGATTGGCAAGGCCGCGGGAAGCCTTCGAAGATGCAACAGGATTTCATCAAGAAGGTTCGCTCCATGCCCGAGCGGGGGGCGGGGAGGGGCGGGGCCACCCGCGGTAAAAAATGAAATCCTTAAACACAACCCGCTGGGTAAAGGTCAAGTATCCCCGTGATACGCCCCGAATCTCGCGCAAGCGCCTGTGGTACGACCGATCGGAGTGGCGAGAGAACCCAAACGTGAACCTCGAGGGCGGGGGTCAAATTATTGACAACGCGATGAACGCCAACCGGAATCAGCCCGATATCGGGCAAACGGACTACAAGAATCTTCGCGGCCTGGCGAATCGTGCAGGGCGCGTTGCGCTCAAGAAGTTATAGGAGGTGGTTGATGAACTGCAAGACTCCCGAGGAGGAAGTGCCGCAGGCCGACGAGGCTAGCGAGGAAGAGCTCGAGAAGATTCAAGACGAGGACATGGACGAGGATGAGGAGGACGCGGGGTAAGTGGATGCGTCAAATATTGAAAGGGCATGAACCCTGGCAGCATCGGAGCTGGGGGGTGGGGCGGGGTGGGGGCCTGCGCTAACGATGTTCGCGAGCGAATTTGAACAAGCCACATACGCCGCAAGTACGGGGGACACAAGTGCTCGCAGCGAGCATGTCCGCCTATCTCTACGTGCACAGGCTCAGCGGTCCACGTATCTGATGGCCAAAGCTATCGTGGGGTTCCATGATCTCACGACTTACTTACACAAGGAAATGTGCACCTGGATCGAGTCCAATACCCGTCGGAAACTCGGCCTAGTCCCCCGAGATCATCTGAAAACGAGCGTCTGGACTATTGCCGATACGGTTCGCTTGGTCGCCGCGGATCCAAACACCCGGCTGTTGATCGCGAACGAAACGGCTACGAACGCGTCGCATTTCCTCCGGCGCATTCAGGCAGTCTTCGAGCGATCTACGCTATTCAGATGGCTGTTCCCTGAACTGATACCCGAGATCGGGAAGACCAAATGGTCCGAGTCCGAGATGCTCGTACCTCGTACTAAGGATTTTCCCGAAGCAACGGTGGAGGTGATGGGCGTTGGCGGTGCTGTCGTCTCTCGCCATTACAATCGTATTAAACTCGATGACTTGGTGGGCAAGGAAGCGTCGGAATCGGCGGAGGTAATGAAGAAGACCATCGACTGGTACCTCTACTGCGAGTCGCTGCTTGAGAAGCCGATCGACCCCATCGAGACGTACGGGACTCGGTGGACGCACAAGGATCTCTATGCCTGGATCATGGAGCATGAGCGAGACATAGACATCTTCCATCGGAAGGCTGTCAACGAGAATGGCCGCACCCTGTGGCCCCAGCGATTCCCGCTGAACGAACTTGAGCGCATTCGCGCCAAGATTGGCCCTTTCAAGTTCTCGTGTCAATACCAAAACGAGCCCTTCGATCCCGAGTACATGACGTTCGACCCGGGTTGGCTTCGATTCTACGAACTAAACGGTTGGGAACCCGACTATGACACGGGCTCACAGGTGTTGCAATTCGTGGGTCAGCCGAAGCCAATCCGGGTTTTGCCTTACGTATTCGTAGACCCAGCGATCAGCGAGCGGGACTACGCGGCCCGTAGCGCGGTGGTCTGCGCTGGCCTTGACGAGGCCGAACGGATCTTGGTCCTCGAGTCATGGGCCGAACGGTGCCAGCCTGTTATCATGATCGAGAAGATCTTCGAGATGGCGCAGCGATGGAATCCACTGGCCATCGTTGTCGAGGGCGTGGCGTACCAAAGAGCCCTCAAGGGCTTTATCGAAGCGGAGTGTATCCGCAGGGGTAATTGGCTCAACGTTCGCGAGGTCCGCCCTGGCGGCCGTGAGGGTAAGGAGTCCCGCATTAGGGGCTTGCAGCCTTATGCCGAGCGGGGACGTCTGTGGGTCCGACGGTCGACATGCGCGAAGATGGTGGAGGAATTCGAGGCGTTCCCGCTCGGTGAGACTGTAGATCTTCTCGACGCCCTTAGTTATGGCCCCCAGGTTTGGATCTTGCCCGACGCCGACAAGACTACGGAACCAACCTGGGAGCCAGAAGAACATATGCCCAACTACTACGGTGAGGGCATGAGTCGGCACACGGGGTACTGAGATGCCAAGCACGCTTCGGGTTAATGTGGCTGCCAAGGACGCCAACCAGTATGTTCAGCGGAACACCGACGACGTGCTGAACACCAATTACGGTCGCCATAGCACCATCGACCTTGCGGCCACAACAGCGTACACGGTGACCTGGCCGACGACGGGCGAGACTATTCTGTATGCTCGATTTCCCGTCCAAGCTAGTTCATATACCGTGAACGTCAAGACAACAACGAGTGACGTGGGGTGGACTGCGACGGTCCCCGCCGGGACAATAGGCTTCTTGCCAATGGTGCTGGCAAAGCCCCAAACCACGACGTACATTCTCACAGCTAGCGCAGCAGCGACAGTGACGCTGGTGTACGTATGACCGAGGAAGAATGGTGGGAGAGATTAGAGGCCCGTGGACTATCGCCTGAGCAGCGCATTGCGGCCCTCAAGCGAGTCGGAGCCAAGGATGATGACGGAATGGTCATAATCATGCAACGATTGAAGGCGACGCCAATGCAAGCCTTCATGATGTCAAGAAAGGAGCGATAATGGGCCAGATGCTCAGTGGTGCTGGGGGTGGCATGAATCCCCAGCTGGCGCAGCAGGCCGCGAAGTCGATCATGCCAAGCGACGTGGCTATGGGAGGCGCGGTGCCACAAGCGCCCGCACCGATATCAGATCCCGCAGCGAGCGCCGCGGCGGGCGAACATCCAGGGGCGACGAACATGAAGGCTAATATGGGCTTCATGTCGAAGCTCATGGGCCTGCTGGGCGATACCCAAGAGGAACGCGAAAAGAACGCCGAGGCGCTCAGCGCGATGGTGCAGGATATTGGCTCGATGGGCAAGACGGCGTCGGAGTCCTCGCTAATGCGCCGGATGATGACTCACCAGATGAGGCCGCTGGCGGTCCTGAGCGAGGGCAATCCGGCGGGTGGCGTTGCGGCGATTCCGAATGAAATCATGGCGCCGGTGATGGCGCAGATGGGATTCAGGTGAGATTATGGGCCGCGCACAGAAGAACGCTCGTAGGGGTGGAAATGTTCCGAAGAAGCCCCCGAAGCCTCCTAAGGGGAAGTAATGCCGATTGACAGCGGCGTCATCCCAGGTGCTCCAGTCGCACTGACCGAGAAGGATAGGACCTGGCTGAAGGAGTACCTATCCTCTGAACTCGATGAGGCCCTTTACCTACACGAGCAGAAGCTCGAATGGGTTGATGAGTCTAATCGACTGTATCTCGGTGATCCAATAACAGCGCGAAAGTCCTTCCCTTGGGATGGCGCCGCTAACTTGGTGATTCCCCTCGTGGGCATCACAGTTGATTCAATTGTCGCCCGAATCATGAATACGATCTTCGCGGTCGACCCGTTCTGGAGCGCATCCGCGTTGATCAAGGACCTCGAGCCCGTCGTGAATCCACTCCAAGATTTCATGGAGTGGTCGCGCGTCAACGAACTCGACATGTATCGCCAGACCCGTAGCTGGATCGTAGAAGTCGTGAAGCATGGGTGGGGGTACATGAAGGTTTATTGGGAATCGTTTACACAAAGGAGTTTTGCGATCCAGAGGGGCGCTGCTCGAGCGGTGGACAGCATCGTGCGTCGGCCCAAGGTGCAGCATGTACTGCTCGCCGATATTATATGTCAGGCGGGCATCGAGGACGAATTGGGGCAAGCCGAGTGGGTGGGCCACCGAATTCGGTTGACCGATGGCCAGATGCTGTGGCGCAAGCACGACAAAGTGTACGACAACGTCGATACTATCCTTGCCCACAAGGCTGAGCCCACGCCGATGGAGGAGAAGGTCCTCGAGAACGAACTCGAGAAGCAGGCTCCCCGGTGGAAGAAGAAGCTCAACACGCTATACGAAATCTACGCGGATCTCCCACTGGCGGGCTCGAAGTTGCCGGTGCCCGTCATGATCACGTATCACCATGAGACTCGCGAGATCGCTCGGTGCGTGTACAACCCGGACATCACGGGAGAGCGCCCGTTCAAGAAGGGCAAATTTATAGATCGCGAGGGCAAGCGCGATGGCATCGGTATCTCACGGCAATTGGCACTGTTGCAGGAAGAGATCAGCACTCTGCACAATCAGCAGGTCGATAACGCAACGCTCGCGAACACCCGATTCTTCGTGGGCCGACGCGGCGTTGTTCGTAACGGAACTCGTGTGTGGCCAGGCCGGTTCCTATCCGTCCCGGATCCTAAGAACGATATTGCCACGATTCCGATGTCCGACATCTACCCGAGTATGCAGCAACTGGAGACGTCGTGCCTCGCGTACGCAGAGAGGCGGTCGGGTATCGCGGATTATCAGCTCGGGCGAGAATCGAATGTCATCGGCAACCGGGCGACGGCAACGGGCACACTAGCACTTATCCAGGAGGGCAACAGGCGCTTTGACCTAAATATTCGTGACGTTCGCGATTGCTTGGGGTCTGTAGGCAAAAAGATCCTGCTTTTAAACGCGCAGTTCCGGCCTCAGGGCATGGCGTACTTCGTGAAGGGTAGCGACGGTGACCTGATCGAGCGGGTCCTCGATTTGCCCGATGAGTTCATCGCCGACGGGATCGGTATGGAATTGACCGCGAGCACTGCGACGATCAATCGCGAGATCGAGAAGCAGGGGCTAGTGTCTCTGATGGGCACGCTGGCCCAATACTACCAGCAGTTGATGAGTATAACGGCGACGGCGTGCAACCCGCAAGCACCACCGGCGGTCCAAAAGATGTGCCTTGAGATGGCCGATGGTGCTCGATACTTGATGAAGATGATCGTACAGACCTACGAGATTAGAGCGATTGATACTCTCTTACCGGAAAGCATTACGCCGGAGGTGGAGGCCGAACATGCAGCAGCCGCGCAAGCAGCGCAACAGCAGGCAGCGTTAGGTGGCCCTCCCGGACAACCAGGAGGCGCTCCGGGAGGCCCTGGACAAGCTCCGGTCGGAGCCGGAGTGGCAGCTCCTGTGGGAGCACCTGTTGCTGGCGCGGCAGGGATGCCTTCTACGCCTGGCGCACGCTAGTAACTGGGAACAATGTCTAGAGATCCGCGGGGAGATAAACGCGCTGAATCAATTCCTTGAGTTCGGGGACGAACTTCTGAACAAGCTCGAAGAGCTTGAGATTGAGGCAAAGCAAGATGGCGAAAGAAGACGAGGCCGAGAAGGTGGATACACAGGACGAGGAGAAGGATGACCAGCAATCCTCTCGGTTCGAGAAGCTAGAGAAGGAAAACCAGGAACTCCGGGCACAGACGCAGCGTAGCCTCGAGGAGGCTGCGACCGCGCGGGGCCAGGTCCAGGTAATCCTTGATCAGATCCAGCGGGCGGCTGCCGCTGGGGACCCAGGAGCGCAGCAGGCACAGGAGAAAGTCAAAACGCTGCGCGATGAGTTCGATGACGATCCCGTTGCGGCCATGAATAAGTTGGTCACAATGAGGGTCGGGCCAATTGTGCAGGAGTACTTTGGGCGGACTGCCGACACCGAGCGCGAAGCGGCAAAGGTGAAGCACGGCAAGACGTTCGACAAGTACGAGAAAGAGATCGACGACTTCATGAAGGACATGCCCCTAGATGTCAAGGCGAAGCCTGGCAGCTACACGCAGGCCCTGAAATACGTGAGGTCGTTGCATCTCGATGACGAGATCGAGGAGGCACGAAAGCAAGAACGCGAGCGCGCGGCCCAGCCCGAAGGGGCAAGTTTGTCCGAGCCCGAGAAGGAGAAGAAGCGTGCCCTGTCGCGAGACGAGCGGGAGGTCATGAAACACTTTAGTATGGACGAGGACGAGTGGGAGCGCTATTCAACCGTTGGTGGGGTTCGACCTACCAAGCGGAAGGGAAAGGCAGCTTAACATGGGCATCGAGTTCACCCGCGACGAAGCGGATAAGAAGATGGCGGGCGGACAGTACGATCCGCTTAGCGTCAAGAACAAGGACCCGAACTATCACTACAGGTGGCTTCGCAAAGAGAAGCTCAATATGCAGCGGAAGACCGGGTTCTTGAAGTACGAGGTCGTGAAGGGTACCGGGGAAGAGACGGTCTGCGGCGACAACACTCCGCTGAAGGCGGGTGAGCAGGTTGCGGGTACCGTCGAGGTCGGCGATCTGGTTCTCGCGCGGATTCCGAAGGAACAGCACGAGGAATACAGGCGCCGGAATCAAGAGAAGATCAACGCCCTGGCAACAGGGGTATCAGCGTCGTTCAAGGCGCAGGTGGGCGACCGGGCGTACGAGGAACATCGGGACGCACCGGGATACCCAGGCAGCGTGACGAGGGACGACGTCGACCTGGAGGAGTAGGATGAGGCAACTTGAACAGCAGATGACCGTGCACGGGAACAGCCCGTACACGCTCACATATCCCGAGGCGCCGGGCCAGACCTTCGAGGTCGGGGCACCGCTGGCAATCAACGCCTCGGGGCAAGTCGCGGAGGCTGCGACTCCCGCTGCATCGGTGTGCGGCGTGTCGGCGGTCTACGCGTCGGGCATCACCAACAACCCCGTGGTCTTCTGGGTGGCGGACGAGGACACACTCTTCGCGGGTGTCATGGCGGGCGGCGTCGCAGCAGACGTCAGCAAGCTCGTGACAGTCAAGAAGACGGGTGCCATTTGGGCCATCGACAGGACGACTGCGGGAACCTTCCTGATTCTGGAGATCGGCCAGAGCCTCCCGCCAGGGCAGGTGATTGGCCGAGGCCACTGGCTCCAGAGCGCCACACAGCTGTGGAAGGCGGCGTAGGAGGTAGGGGGCTATGGTAAACGTAACTGGTGCATTTTCATACCTCCTCGCGCCGGGCTTGCGGAAGGTGTTCTTCCAGTTGCTGGACGAGCGCCCTCCCGAATACAGCAAGATAGCGAACGAGGAGACAAGCAGCCGCGCTTACGAGGAAGACCTCGAGATCGGGGGCCTCGGGAGCATGCCCATCAAGCCAGAAGGTCGTGGTATTGTGTACCAGGATCTGCGGCAGGGTGGGAAGAAGCGGTACACTCACCTCACGTACGGACTCGGCTTCCGCGTCACACTAGAGATGGTGGAAGACGATCTGTACAACATCATGAAGAAGAACACCAAGGAACTCGCCAAGGCGGCACGGAATGCCCGCGAGGTGGCCTTCTTCAACATGCTCAACAATGCGTTCACAACGCAGTACGGCTTCCCGAAGTTCGGGAACAACGAGGCCCTCATCGCAGCGACGCACACCAAGCTAGGTGGCGGGACTGGGAGCAACAGGGCGACCACCGATGCAGACCTCTCGCCAACCAGTCTGGAGGCTGCAATCATTAGCTTCGAGTCGCTGGCCGATGAGATGGATATCCCTGTGGTCATCAAGCCCAAGCTCCTGCTTGCTGGGCCTCAGTTGAAGATGACCATGCGGGAGATCCTGGGCAGCGAGTTCAGGCCGTACACCAGCAATAATGAGATCAATGCCCTTCGCGAAGAGGGCCTGGACTACATGGTCGGGCACTACATCGTGGACCCCGACTCGTGGTTCTTGCTCGCAAGCAAGGGTGACCATGATCTCAACTTCTTCGAGCGCCAGGCCGTTCGGTTCCAGAACGGCGATGACTTCGATACTGGCGACGCGAAGTTCAAGGCTTTCCAGCGCTTCTCGGTGGGTGCTGGTGAGTGGCGAGGGATCTACGGCTCGCAGGGAGCGTGAGTCATGATTCCCGTACAGACCATGTTCCCCCGGAATTGCTGTATCCTGGGGACCGGCAAGTTTAGTTCGGCGTTGATCGCGCGGAGCTTGTCGGGTACCTGTGGGGTGGTTGTGTTCCAGTCCCAACTGGGCAACGAGGGTTTCATCTACGTTAATGGAACACAACCGAGCCAGGTCATGTTCGGTGGTGTGAATGAGGTGATGACCAACCCCGCAGGTGGAATCGCGATTGGAGGCTCGATCACACACCCAGCGTTACCGAAGCCATTGCGCTTTCAGCCTGGGTGGATAACGCTCGGGAGTGAGCGCGTTTCCAGTTCGATTTTCCTCCGTGGATCATACACGGCAGCGGCTGCGCCGGTGTGGATCCCGCCAGCTGTCGGGCTCATGAACAACAATGGCACTGATGTTCATTACTTGTTCATGACCGATAGCATGGTAGTTACCACACAGACGCTAACCCTCTACTGTGGCACCGAAGCAGACTACAAGAGTCCTCCCGGAGCGGCTGTCTCGGTGGCAGCAATCGCGGCAAGCGGCGGCCTAAGCGGCGCGGTCCTAAATTGGGATACGTTGCGGCGTGATGGCCGTTCGACGCTGTCGGATAGCTACCGTGGATTCAACGCACCGTTGGTCATCCGATCAGGTGGCCTGTCGGCTGCGTTGGGCCTCGTGACAGGGGACTTCCTTGGGGCCACGGCTGTTTACGTGGACCCAACTACGAAGGTCGTGACCACGAGTGATCTCCAAACTTGGTACAGTTGGTCCGGCACAACTTCGTTCCCTTGATGGACCCACGATACCGTATAGAGATTGAGCACGATGGGGAAGTCTGGGTTGTAGGCTTCCCTAAATTGCCTGGATGCCTCGGGCGGGCCGAAGATCTGCTCGAGGCAATCAGTGCTGCTGAGTTTGCGCAGGAGGATTACCTAGGTCGGTTTTGCGATGCCGAACGGTGGGGAGAGCGTGGCTACTAGACAAATTCCATCGCTTCCAAGACTCGCTGACCCAAAGCAATTGCTTCAATGGGCTAAGCGACTCGTGGAAGCGATGCAACAATATTTGTTGACTCTAGGGACGATCTTCCCGCAATGGATTTGGGTGGCCCAGCCAGCTAGTGCGGCCAATTTGCAGCCTGGTCAAGTATCTCGTAACAATGCCTCGATGTCGGCAACAACGCAAGTTTGGATCCATTCTATCGACACGGGAAGCCTAGACCATACCAATCATTTCAATGCTATTATGTACGGCGGGGGTCAGGGTCAGCAAGATCTGTTGATTATGGTCACGACGACAAGTTCGGTCCGTTACAAGATCACGGGCCTTAGTTCTACACAAGCGGTAGATGGGAACGCTTACATACTAACCGTCGGATTCATAGCACTGGCTGGCCCCGATGAGCCAGTTGGGGTAGCTGCGGGAGTCCACGTATCCTATGTGGCTACGTCATGAATGAGGACCAGGTAGGTAGCACGTCATCTGGGCCAACGTTCCCGCGGTATGGGGAGCGGTGGTTCGAGTGCTGGATTTGTGGGTTCGATTACCCGGAGCATGAGTCGCGGAGGCACTATCGGAGCCACCGGCTTGTTTGCAAGGATTGCGATGACGAGAAAACCCATTTCGATTACCTAGCGGAAATCGCGATTCCCTCGGAGGCTGAGGCCGCGCGGCGGGAACCGTTGGAACAAGTAGCAACTTGCCAGAATGAGATCTCGGGATCACGGTGGTACGAGGCTCGGTGGTATGAGGGGAAATTCTATGACCCAGGTGATCAAGATTGCTCCGGCGCGAGGATGGCCACCGTGGGCCAACCGAAGAATCGTGGTTGGGATACCGCGGGCTGGGACCAGGATTTCTGGAGCGAATAAATGGCGGTAACAGTCCAACGACCAGTCAAGAGGTACGGGACTCGTAGCTATGTGAGTGAGGTCGCGTTGGCGCCGGATGGTTACGATGCTATTCGGTCGAGCGAGATAGATGCGGACCTAGATACCCTCTATAACTCCTGGAACTCGGGACTTCCGATTACGGATAGCTACATCACGAGTACAATGCTTGCGCCTGGCATTGTAGGATCACGGGAACTTGCTGACGGGGGCATCCAGACAGCCGACATTGGTGACGCGCAGATAACTGACCAGAAGATCGTCTCGGTGGCCTGGGCCAAGATCACGGGCGCCCCTGCGGCTCCAACCACGCTGCCACCGTCGGGGCCTGCTGGTGGAGTGTTGACGGGATCGTATCCTAATCCCAACGGCTTCGCGCCCGGTTCGGTGACGGATGCGACGATAGCAAACGTGTCATGGTCGAAGATCGTGAGCGCGCCGGCAAGCTTCCCACCTACAGGTGCCGCGAGTGGTTCGCTTACTGGAAATTATCCAAGTCCGGGTTTCGCGGCTAACACGGTGGGTCGCACGCAGCTCATAGTTAATCACATATATGGGGGCACCGCTACGGTAGGTGTGCCGTCAAACTTTGTTCTCTCCACAGCGGGGGTGTGGACTACTTACGTAACATTGCCGGCTATCTCCACGCGCGGGGGTTTTGTGCATCTTACTGCCGACACAAACTTGTCGGTCGCGACGCCCATTGCGGGTGCGCAAATAGCACAGCGATGGTTACGTGATGGTGCAAACGTTACGATCAAGACAATAAACGTCGCGAGCGGCACTGGCGTGTTCGTGCCATTACCAGGCATTCATGTGATTGATGGAAACTGCCCAGCGGGCTCTCATACCTATACCTATCAGGTACTGGTGACTGGGGCGAGTACAATTATGGCTGGCGGGACGACTGAGGGAACGATGCAAGCGGTGGAGATAGGGTGAAATGTCGACAATCCAGCGCAATATCAAGCGGGGCAATGTCCGTACCTTCGATGATTTGTATTCGCGGGGCTTCACGGACATTTGGGCGAGCGAGGTCGATGCGGATTTTGACACGATATACAACGCCTGGAATCTTGGGGTTCCGGGTGGGATTAACATACAAGATGGTTCGATCACGGGCGCAAAGCTGGCCGATGGGTCGGTGAGTTACTCGAAGCTCGTTGTAGGTTCGATCCGAGGGGGCGGCGCAGCGGCAGGGGGAAACATTGCGTCGAAGTCAATAGATGGCCGAGTCGACATTCTTGATGGATCAATCGGGCCAGCGCAGCTGCAGTCGGGTTCGATAACTTCCGCGATATTAGCCCCCGGTTCGGTAACCACCGCGGTTCTAGCGGACGGGGCAGTGAACTCTGCGAAGATAGCAGATGGGTCTATACAGACCGTTGATATCGCGAATAACGCCATCACAACTGCGCTGATAGCAGACGCAGCGGTAACAGATGCCAAGATTTCGTCGGTCAGTTGGGGTAAGATTGCGGGGACACCAACCACATTACCGCCCTCGGGCGCTGCGGGTGGTAGTCTCGTGGGGAACTATCCGAACCCAACGATCGCAGTTGGGGCGGTGGGCGCGAACGAGATTCTTGATGGTTCTATATCGGCGGTAGAACTAGCGCCAAACGTGGCGAGTCGACTAACTCCCGTCTACGGGGCGCCACAGGCTAACATGGTTCTGTCCATTGATGCACTTGGGCAGAGCATGACCTGGAAAGCTTCGCCGCCCGCTTCGTTATCCCCTGGGCAAGTGACAACGACGTATATTGCTGATTCCCCAAACGGGGTTACTGACGCAAAGATCACTAGTGTCGCTTGGACCAAGGTGACAGGTGCACCCACAGCATTGCCGCCCAGTGGTGCTGCTGGGGGGGATCTCACTGGTACGTATCCGAATCCAGCCATCAGGGCAACGTACACGTGCCCGCCAAGCGGAGCAGCGGGTGGTGATTTGGCGGGTGCGTATCCGACTCCAACAATCGGTATTGGCAAGGTTACGAGCGCTGCTCTTGCTGCGGGTGCGGTTACCACGACTAGCATCGCTAACGGAAACGTGACCACGGCCAAGCTAGCTCCAACCGGCGTCGCTGCTGGTACCTACGGCAGCTCGACTGCGATTCCACAGTTCGGACTCGACGTCGATGGTCGACTGACGTCGATCGCCACGGTTGCTGTCTCAATCCCGCCAGGCACGACTGTTGGGGCAACGCCCCCGGCGAGCCCGGCCGTGGGCCAGATGTGGTGGCGCAACGATCCCGATGGGATGTTGTACATCTGGTACAACGACGGTTCGTCGAGCCAGTGGGTCCCGGCGGTGCCAAGCTCGAGTTATCCTTCGGGTCCCGCGGGTGGAGATCTGGCGGGCAACTACCCGAGCCCGAC
>Ga0126378_10001449_pt1 | contig 17613 bp, 12 predicted proteins | sample PanSoiMetPlot_23_FD_92587 | JGI IMG/M metagenome (GOLD analysis project Ga0126378, IMG submission 92587) | Tropical forest soil microbial communities from Panama - MetaG Plot_23 | ecosystem: Environmental > Terrestrial > Soil > Tropical forest > Bulk soil | place: Panama | collected 2016-02-17
TCGATTACCGCGCTGCTGAACACGATGTCGAAAGCCCCGGCATCGAACGGCAGTGCCTGGCTCGGCTCCACGCGCTGGTATCTCAGCCCAGCATAGTTGGTTACGCCTACGTCCAGGATCGCGATCTCCGGCCCGGGCTGAAAATAATCCATAAACGTCTGGAACATCTTCTGCCGGACGCGCCAGGCAATCCACAATGACCAACTTGTCGTGTTCTGGTAATAAGGTGAATCGCCGGGACTTCCCGCCATCACAGCAAACACCCCAAGTTGACAGCACCTTCGCCGAACATATTCAGCACATAAAGAGAGCCTTCGGCCAGGTTCTTGGTGACCAGGCAGAGCTTTCTTAGGACGATGACAGCTCCTCCGAATGGTACGGCAGCCGACTTGTCCCACTTGAAAAAAGTTTAGCATTTCGAGTCTCATAGTGAACCTATCACGATGCACCACCTCCGACGACATCCGCTGAGCTTAGATCGCGAGCTGCCTTAGCTTCCATGTCAACTTCGCCTGCAAAGTGGGCTCGCTGTTCCTTCATAGTTCTAACAACAACCCAAGCCAGCATCAGGAGTCCAAGGACGAGCGAGGAAAAATACGTCGCGAAGATCGGAAGCACGATGCCGGTCTTTGGAACATGCCAGAACCGCACCATGAACGATTGGGGCTGGCAATAGTCCCGCAAATCGATGGTTTTCCAAGCAATAAAATCGGGCGGAGGGGTCCACTGCCAAATGTGTTTCGGCGCCCAAAGGACGGGCCTTGAGCTGGACTCGTGCAGCCAGACCCGGAACAGGCGAGCGTGGAACGTGATGGCGTTCCAAACAAGATCTCCATCTTCCCACTCTACCGTGTTCTGCTCGGCAGCCTTCATTGCGAAGTCGCGTTGGCCGTAGTAATAGAAAGCTCCGAGGAACGAGATGGCAAATCCGATGGCCGCCAGCACAACCACGAGAGTATTTCTTCGCCAACTAAAAGTGGGCCATGCCGCGCCGATGCACAGAATCAGGGGAGCGACTGCGGCGTGCAGATAGCGCGGTCCCCAGCCATCAGCCCCGGGGTTAATCAAGATCGACGTGAAGGCGATCGTAGAGGCTATCGTCAGTAAGGTGAAAATCGTCAAGTGTCGGTTAAAGCGGTAGGCGCGTGGCACAGCAGCCAGACTAGCCAAAAGGATAGGAGAATATACAAAAAGCCCCTTCGACGGTGAGCCAAATATTCCGATGACATTGACGAAATACTGCAACCAAGTGTCAATCGTCCAAAGGTGACCGACCGCATTCCGTGTTCGCCAGTACTGATGGGTCCCCCAATATGTAAACAGCCAGATGGCCCCAATAATCAGTATTACGACCAGGAGTTGACGACGTCGCTTGCTCCAATCATCTCCAAACTGGACATAGATCAAATATGCGATCACCGGCCACAAGATGATACCCGTCATCTTCACCGAAATAGCGAGACCGCAAGATACTGCAAAAAGCAGCAGGAGCGCCCAACGATTTATCTTTTCGTCGGCTAGTGCCAAGTAACCCGCCAGCAGAACAAAGAACGACTGCTTGGTTTCTAAACTTATATAGGAATAGGGCCACAGCATCGTTCCGAACGCTGCAGTCAATGTCAGGAACAGAGTCATACTTGGGGAGCAAAGCTTGCGAAGCCAAAGAAACAGCACTGTTATCAGGCCCGCTGTTATCAGTCCCGGCTGGAACGAAAGCATATAGTCCGGAGATACAAAATGCTTCCCCAATTTGAGGAACGGCAGGTCAAACAGTACCGGCAGCGGGCCGTGTCGGGACCATTCCATCGGTGGCACTGCATGTCCCTTCATCCACGCTGTAATGACCGCAAGAATTCGCAACCCGGATTCAATCTCCTCCCCTGTGTATCCCTGGCCCGCTATCGAGCCAGGGGAAAGGCTGATATAAATGCCCGACAACCCTAAGAAAAGGAGTATGGCCGTTATCTGAACGGTGCTGAATTTCTTCAACATGAAAGGATTCTCATCCGATGATTAAAACTTGCCGTACGAACTTGGATCCAGTGACACCAAGTAACACTTGAAGCTCATTGCGAAGTACCAGCGTGGTCAGATGAACGGCAGACCGCGAACGTATTCAGCCCAAACTTATGCGAGAAACACTGAATATTGCTCGGACGGAATCCAGCGCGGACCAAGATCGGCCAGAGGTCTTTTACGTCATAATATGCTTTGTGGTCATCAATCTCAATTTTCGCACTTAGTCCCCGATGAAATGCCGAATACTCCAGAAATACCTTACCTCGCCAGGATGGGACATTGAAAAGGCACGTTCCAGTAGGACGTACGATACGCAGGCACTCCTGAAGGACGGCTAGCGGGTCCCACAGATGTTCGAGGACAGAAATACAAAGCACGATATCTAGGCTCCCCGATGGCACTTGGCTAAGGGCGCCCGGGAGAACCGCTTCGATTGCCGTTATCTTCGGTAAATTTTTCAGCTCTGGCGACAATGCGAGGTCCACCAACACCGCATGACCTAACTCGGACAATACACTTCGGACAAAGGTCGCGTGATAGCCGCAGCCAAAATCGCCGACCCGCTTTCCGGCCAACGGGCCGGTATATCGACGGATCTGGCGAGCGGAGAGCCAGACACCGAATCGATCTAGCAGAGAAGGACCGTGGTCTTGAGCGTAGGATCGCTCGCGGGCGCCCTCGTCTCGCCATCTCTTAGCTTCGTTTGACATTTGCGATAGGTCCTCGCCGCGCATGAAACCTAGAGTTGGTATCCTGAATGCGCCGCGTCGTTGTAGAACATCCGAACGGTTCCCAGCGAGTAGTCGCAGAGTTCCTTCCCAACGACTTTCAGTTTGCTGAGCACACTGTCAGTCGCGGTAATGATGTGGCACCCTACATCGTTCGCCTGAAAGGTATTGAGAAGTTCGCGCGGACTGGCCCACAGTTCAATGCCCGGGTGGGGCGATATAAGCCTCACCGCTTCGGCCATGATCAGCGCTGGATCTACGCCGGTGTCCGCCATCCGGCCAGCAAACACCGACACCACTGACGGAGCACCCCTAGCCAGCGCTTCCGCCCGTCGCGCACCTGTTCCAACGCCAGGATCGCCCGTGACGTTGACCTTGACCCCCGAGTGCACCAGCCGGCGAATCTGTTCCCTCGGCGGTTGGCGCGCAGTGTTAGTGATCGGGATCTTCACGTACACATTTTCGCCCATCCCGCGATCTTATGCGCCACGCCGCTCCATGTCACAGAACTCGTCGGCGAAGACTTCAAACGAAATCGGACGTTCGGTAACAACGTCGAGGATCTCGCGCGCGAAAGATTCTTAATCTTTGACTCCTGCCGCTCGCATCAGGGTGGTCGTAGTGAATCCCTTGATGAGTGGATTCGCCTGCTCCTGGTTGATCTGCGCCTTGTCGGCGCCATCGGCAAACAGCTTGATCTTCAGCTCAGAAACGCTTCTCACATGCTCTCCGTCGTTAAGATCCAATCGACTGCTTCAGCAAGTGTTCCGACACGCTTGTTTGGTGTGGAGGCAGGTGCCCGTTCGCGATATCCATAGTCGATCAGGATCGTTTTGCAACCGGCACTGGTACCCGCATCAATGTCACGCCAACGGTCGCCAATCAAATAACTGTTTTGCAAGTCGATTCCGTATTGTTTCGAAGCCTGGTGAATCAGCCCCGGCCGGGGCTTCCGGCAGTCACACTCGTCCGCATCGTCATGGTAGCAAGTCAACAGGTCGTCTAGGCCGAGTTCGGTACGCAAGTTGTGGTTGATCTTGTCCACGGTTTCGCGTGACTGGTTACCCCGGGCCACGTCCGGTTGGTTAGTAATCCCGAGCAAGAAATAGCCACGCTCCTTGAGGCGCGCCAACGCCTCTCTCGTCCCCGGGATGATGCGAAGCGACGCCAGATCGCTTGGCGGGTACGGTTTGCCATCCCGGACGACCGTTTCATTCAACACGCCGTCGCGATCCAAAAAGACGGCTCTTTTCACTTTACGGTCACCTGCGATTCCCACTTGGTTGCCTTCCGCTGAAGCGCTGGATGCGCTACCAACAGGTGCCAGATAATCGCCTGGAACGCCTCTGAATGGGCGTTACCCGGTCCGGATGAATGGTCGGAATGATGACGCAGACGTCTGCGACTCGGGCCGTATACCGCCGTCTCGTCCAACAATCCCGAGTATGCACTTCCTCACTCAGTGGGTTCCGAGCCTCCTGCCGACAACTTTACTTTATAACCATCGTCCTCAATTCACCTAATTAGTGTCTTCGGTCCGAAGGACTATCTTCAATCATGTAGAGGAACACCATCAGTAAGGGTGACACAGAATAGCGGATATTCTCCAGTAATCCTGAAGAACGGTAACGGTGCGGAACGCCGCGTTTCGTTCACGGCCCAGAGCGCCGGTTTGTTTGCGCTCTCGGTCACCAGCGTAATGGGCGCGGGTGCGTACACGTTTCGGAGCACCGACACCACCTTCATTAATGTTCGATGGAACCGTGCCACCGACTATTCCGCCGGCCGCGTGACGCGCTCTTCCGCCGTATGGGATTTCAACCTTCCCAGCAGTATAGAAGTCGGCGATGTTCAGTCACAATGCGCCACCTAATGCCATTATGGCCGAGGCTTTCATGATTGGTCCTGCGACACTTTAGCTACAGAAGTTTGAAGTCGTTGCGCCTCACTGACAAGTTCGGTACGGAGTCTGATCTCCCGATATCTGCACTTCTAGCAAGTCTGGTAAGCACTCGATCTCACAAGGGTAGCTGTTGCTCCCCAGCATGCCGGCACGTACTGGAGGTGTCGGCAAATCGGCTAAGTGATAAGATTATTGTTTTGAAGCGTCGGCACCTACTCAGTGGCGTGTTTTGTGCCACCCAGTAACGCTTTCGAACAATCACGATCCGGGAACCGTTTCGACGAATGCAGTCCACTCTAACCGAGCTCTTTACAGATCTCCAGATCGGCGACGAATTCTTATGCGAACCGATACGGTTGGTTCGACCTGGCGCATGGTCTGGCCATCTAATGACCGCATTCTGGCTCACGAAAATCGTGCAGCCCGAGATCTTCGTTGAACTCGGCACGCATAGCGGCAATTCCTACTCGGCTTTCTGTCAGGCAATCTCTTTCTTTGAGCTGCCGGCGCGAGCGTTTGCCGTGGACACCTGGCAGGGCGATGAGCACGCCGGTTTCTACGACGAAAGTGTGCATCGCGACTTGGACGCATTCAACGCCGCCCATTATGCCGCGTTTTCCAAGCTATTGCGCACGACCTTTGATGAGGCGCGATCATATTTCAACGACGGAACGATCGACCTGTTGCACATCGATGGCCTTCACAGCTACGAAGCCGTCAAACACGACTTCGATACATGGAAGAGTGCTCTTTCGGATCGTGGCGTTGTCGTTTTTCACGATACGAACGTCCGCGAGCGGGACTTCGGCGTCTGGCGGCTTTGGCTCGAGCTAGCTGAAAAGTACCCATCGTTTGAATTTCATCACTCCGAAGGATTAGGAGTACTAGGAGTTGGCCCAAACCAGCCGAAAGCCCTACGGCAGCTGTTTGAACTCAAGAACGATCCTGAAACTGCAGGAACGCTGAGACGTATTTTCGCTGCACGTGGCGAACTCTTCCGTAGCCGCGCTCAAGTCTTGGACCTCAGCGACCATTGCAATGGCTTGGAGACCGAACTCAAGACCAGGCGAAACCATATCTCCGTTTTGGAGCAGCAATACGTTGACCTGGACCGCGTACTTAAGGAGCACACCCAAGCGCTCTCATCCAAAGACGAAGTGGTTCGCTCCCTTGAACGTCAGGTAGCTAGCCGCGACGCGGTTCTCTCCGAGCGTCAACAGGAGCTGCAAGCGAAGGCAGAACTTGTCAGTAATCTCCAAATGAGCTTGGTCGAGCACGAGTTCAATCTCGACCAGCAACGAACAGCGGCCTCGCTACATATCGAACATCTGACGAACGAATTGGCTAGTGTTAAGCTGCAGTTGGGCTTGATCGAGGGCAGTTCGGCCTGGAAGGCTGTATCTCGGATTCGAGCGAAACTTCACAAATATCCTAAGTTCCGCCGCTTTGCTCGTCGCTTAGCCCGCTTTGTTTGGTGGACGATCACCTTCCAACTCGTTGCTCGACTCCGCGACCGCCGCCGTCTGCTCCAAATGCGCAACCTCATCGCAGGCTCCGCCCTTTTCGATGCCTCGTGGTACATGTCGCAATATGACGGCATCGCTGAATTCGGTGATCCAGTGTTGCACTATGCTCTCTACGGCGCCTCCGAGCGGCGAAACCCTGGACCTCGCTTCGATGCCCAAGCTTACTTGAATCGCTATCCGGAGATAGCCAACTCGGGCGTGAACCCGCTTGTCCACTATCTCGAGCACGGCGAGTCCGAGGGGCGATGCATTACCGCGGTTGGAGAATCTGCACAGGAACCCGCTCCCCATAACTATGACGCTTGGGTGTCCGCTTATGACACGCTCCACGAAACAGATCGGATTGCAATAAAGAGACATATCGCAGAACTGCGGGATCGTCCGCTCATTTCTGTTGTAATGCCTGTCTATAATCCGCCACCCCAGTTCTTGCAAAAAGCTATCGACTCTGTGATTGCGCAACTCTACCCCAACTGGGAGTTGTGTATTGCTGATGATGCGTCGACCGATCCTGAAATACGAAAAATTCTTGAGAGCTACGTCCGCCGTGATCGGCGTATCAAAGCAGTATTTCGCGCTCGGAACGGCCACATCTCGGCAGCCAGCAATTCGGGGCTCGAACTCGTCCGTGGCGAATTTGTTGTGCTGATGGATCACGACGATGAATTAACCGAACATGCCCTTTACATGGTGGCTGTCGAGCTGAATAGGCACCCCGAAGCGGACATTGTTTATTCTGACGAGGACAAGATCGACGCCGAAGGACGGCGTCATGAACCACACTTCAAGCCGGACTGGAACCAGGAACTCTTTTACTCCTACAACATGATCAACCACTTGGGTATGTACCGTACATCTCTGGTGCGTGAGATCGGAGGCTTCCGCGAAGGCTATGAAGGCAGTCAGGACTACGATTTGGTTCTCCGCCTGCTGCCACTCATCCAACCCAGGCGGATACGGCACATCCCCCATATTCTTTACCACTGGCGGACGGGCAATGGTGTACAGACGTTTTCAACGGAACGACTACAGGAGGCCATCAATTCGGCGCATCGTGCGCTCGGCGAATACTTTGAGTCTCGAGGCGAGAAGGTCGAAGTCACAAACGCCCTCACACCCTGCTTTAATCGGATCAAAAGGAACTTGCCTGATCCGGCGCCTGCTGCCTCTCTGATCATCCCTACGCGTGACAAGCTAAACCTGTTGCGAACTTGCATTGACGGCTTGCTACACCACACTCGTTATCCGAACCTCGAAATTATCCTGGTGGATAACGACAGTCGCGATGCGAAGACTCTGAATTACCTAAGTAGCCTCAGATCGGAACCCAAAGTACGGGTACTTAGGATAGAAGGGGAGTTCAACCACTCTGCCCTCAATAATCGGGCGGTCGAGTTGGCGAGGGGTAGTATTGTCGGTTTCCTGAACAATGACATCGAGGTAATCGAGCCGGGATGGCTGGAAGAAATGGTCAGTCAGGTTGTACAACCCGGGGTAGGCGCCGTCGGCGCAACGCTCTACTACCCTGACAATACGATTCAGCATGCTGGCGTGATTCTCGGTATCGGAGGGACGGCTGGGCACGGACATCGCTTCTACCCCCGTGGCCATCAGGGGTATTTGTTCCGCCTCCATGTGGTACAGAACCTGTCTTGTGTAACCGCAGCCTGCATGCTGATGCCTAAGCAGGTGTTCGAGGAAGTCGGCGGCTTTGATGAGCTGAACCTCAAGGCATCTTATAACGATGTTGATCTCTGTATCCGAGTCACCCAAGCAGGCTATAGCATTGTTTGGACTCCCTATGCCGAGTTGTATCACCACGAAGCCGCCTCTCGGGGATATGATCACGAGCCAAGAAACGTGGAACGAGCGGCGCGTGAGGTCGCATATCTGCGCCAGCGGTGGGAATCGGTTCTTGTAGCGGATCGTTGTTATAGCCCGAACCTGACTTCGAAGGACGAGAGCTTCACATTTGCCTGCCCACCCCGCACTGTGAAGCCTTGGTTCCAGCCGCCGGAATCCACCTCGACGGTGGATGAAACCCCCACATCGCCTAATTCTGTTGAGGCTTCGGGTGCAAAGCCCGCGGACATTTGGACACCGCTTTGGCAGCCCGACTACATCCCGCGTTCCGGCGAATCGCTCGACTCGAGCCGCGTTGCCATTAAGACCATCGCTTTTTACCTGCCACAGTTTCACCCCATTCCTGAGAATGATCGTTGGTGGGGCAAGAATTTCACGGAATGGCGGAATGTCGCCAAGGCGAGACCGCGGTTCGTCGGCCACCACCAGCCGCGCCTTCCGGGAGACCAAGGTTTCTACGACTTGAGAGTGCCCGAGGTCTTGGCTGAGCAGACCCACCTCGCAAAGCAGTACGGTATTTCTGCATTCTGCTTCCACTACTACTGGTTCAGCGGAAGACGTCTGCTGGAAAAACCGCTGAATCTTTTCCTGGCTGACTCGTCGCTCGATATAAGCTTCTGCATCTGCTGGGCGAATGAAAATTGGACGCGGCGCTGGGACGGCCTGGAAAATGAGATCTTGGTGGCACAACAGTATTCGCCTGAGCACGACCGCGGTCTGATCCGGTCATTGTTGCCAATCTTTCAAGACCCACGTTATGTGCGCGTCCATGGCAAGCCTCTCTTCGTTGTGTATCGCCTTGACCTCCTGCCGGAGCCGGCGCAGACGGTCATGCGTTGGAGGGAAACGGCAAGAGACGCCGGCCTTCCCGACTTGTTCATCGCTGCTGTTTTGTCTTTCGATATTTGTGATGTGACAGCAAAGTACGGAGTGGATGCTGGTGTGGAGTTCCCACCCCATCAGACTGATCAGATACGGATCACCGGACTGCAGCCCATCGGCGAAGACGCTCTTACGGGCGGAGCTGTCTACGACTATGCCGAGATTGCTCGGCGGTTCGGGAAGCGTATTTGGACAACCGGCCGGGTATTTAAAGGTGTAATGCCGAGCTGGGACAATACGCCCCGGCGTAGCGTGCATTCGACGGTCTTTCACGGTTCCACACCTTTGATATTTGCAGGTTGGCTGAAAGATGCCTGTGAAGTTACGAAGCTCAATCCTGACGATGAAAAACTGCTATTCATCAATGCGTGGAACGAGTGGGGTGAAGGGGCGCACCTTGAATCGGACGCGCACTATGGATTTGCCTATCTGAACGCTACGGCAAATGTGCTTCGTAACTACTACCAGAATCCGTTTGTCGATCGCTTCATTGCTGAAAATAATGCCGGGTTCACCAGGAAATCAGACGCTGCGATTGCCTTGCATTGCTATCACGAAGACGTGGCTCACGAAATCGTAGACCGCTATATTTCCACCGAACCTAGTTCGATTGATGTCATAGCGACGGTACGGCCTGATATCAGCCTGGAGTGCCTGCAGCACTTGAGCCAGCGTGTGGACAATGTTCTATTCCTGCGTGCGGAAAACCGTGGCAGAGACATTCGCCCCTTCCTGTTGGCAATGAGGGAGATACGAAGCCGCGGCTACGAGTTTGCTTGTAAGATCCACACCAAGCGTTCCCCGCATGCAGCCGATGGCAATAGGTGGCGCAACTCCTTGCTTGGCTCTCTACTCGACGACGGCGACGCTATCGCCACGGCTGAGCGGCGATTTTCCGAACAGCAGGAGTTGGGACTTCTCGTGCCCGCCGGATCACTGGTCGACCTAAGCACCACTGAGGTCAACGCCGGAAACAGAGTCTGGCTTGATAAGCTCCTCCCCAGAATCGGCCGCGCCGATCTAGTTGGCTCGTACCGCACCTTGTTTCCGGCTGGCTCGATGTACTGGTTCCGCGTCGCAGCCTTGGCCGGCCTCGATGACCTGCTATTGGAAGGTGACGAATTCGAGCTCGAAGTCGGACAATTGGATGGTACTCTCGCCCACGCACTTGAAAGGCTTATCGTCCTTTATGCATCAATCGGAGGCTATGGCGTTGAGGAATTCGACGCAACTCGAGTCGCTGCCAACGCGGGGAGGTGATTCCTTTCTCGCCAGCGTTTGAGTATTTATCACCTTTTGCATGACTGCAAACCTAGCCCCGTAGTGGCCGCCTCACTCTTGTTCTAAATTCATGCCGCCCGAGCGTTTGCCTGTAGAAAAACAACCAACTGGTACGGGTTGTCAAGACTGCGATCGATCTGTAGGACCTGCCATTGCTTGAAGTGATCCCGAATGAAGCGCAGGCTCATTGATGTGTCGCCGTAAGTAATGTCACCGTCGACGGCAAAGCGTACATGGGGATGGAAAGCGAAGCCATAGTAATTTTGAGGATCGGTGAAGTAATACATGATCCGAGCGAATCGTCCATACCCGCATCCAAAACCTAGTATTGACTTGCCTTCCAGTTGTCGCCCGGTCCAGCGGAGGAATCTGTAATTCACGATTCGCACAATGAGCGGGGGATTTCTCTATCTTTCAAAGAATTCATCTGGAGGATTGAATGCCAAACTAGCTCCGCTAGTCTCCCGAACCCCATATCTTGGTGAGAGCGTTTCTTTGCCACCCTTCTCTCCTCTCTTCGCCCAGCTGGAGATCAGTCAGACTGTCCTCGGCCGGGAGGGTAATGCACCATCTTTTCAGGATTCAAACACTCGCAAACCGTCTCGCACGACGAAGTGAATTTTGAAATTTGCCCATTCGCTGGCTAGGAAGCCTGAAACGTGAAGCCCCAGCTAGGTCACTTGGTTCGGTAGGGACGACCATCGCTGATCGTCCCCCGCACAGATCCGCACGAGCGCTTATTAGCGCATGCGCCTCATGACAGGAAAACTTGGCTGGCTTGTTGAGTCCGCCTGCGAACGCGCTCCGTGGGGTGCCATTCCAAACGAGAGAGGAACATCAACCTATGCGAAAGCTTCTCTGCTCGCTAACCATTCTGCCGTTGATCTTGACGTCCGTCGCAGGTTTCGCCGCCAATAGGATTACAAGTATGTCCCGAAGACGACGTCGGGCAAGACGTTTCCCAAGGGATTTATCAAATTCCAAGGGAACGACACTCACAATATGTCACAGTTCAAGGCGCAGAACCACCTAAGCTACACCGAAAACCAGAAGATCCTTCAGAACGCCATGAAAGCGCGGAGGGCCGCTTCGTGAACTGTACGATCAACACCATTCTCTGCTTCCCGACGAGGTCTTCTTGTTTGGTGCGGTTTACGTTCAGGCCGCCTGAGAAGTACGTGCAATTTGCTCACGATTACAACCGGCTACGAAAGCTGCCAAGTAATCTGGCGTTCGGCGGCTGGACAACGTCCTGTTCCAGCGCGAGGAAAACCGTGGCAGGACATCCGCCCTTTTTTATTGGCGCTGAAGGAAATACGAAGGCTTGGATATAAGTTCGTCTGCAAGATCCACACGAAGCACTCTCCCCAGGTAGAGCATGGCAGCAATTGGCGCAACTCACTATTAACTTCGTTACTAGGCGATAGTGATGCTATATTCCTGGTCAAGCGGCGATTTTCTTAGCAGCAGTACCTCGGACTGCTGGTTCCCGTAGGGTCCCTGGTTGACTTGGAAATTACCGAGGTAAGTGCGGGAAACAGATTATGGCTTGACAAGCTGCTTCCCGGGATCGGCCGTGCTGATCTCGTCGGTTCTAACCGTACCCCCTTCCCTGCCGGTTCGATGTACTGGTTTCGACTGGAAGCGCTGGCCGGACTCGATGATCTCATATTGGAGGAAGATGCGTTTGAACTCGAAGCCGGCCAGCTGGATGGCACTCTTGCTCATGCGGTTGAAAGGCTCCCCGTGCTCTATGCGTCACTGCGTGGCTACGCCGTTTAGGAATTTAATTCAGCCGATGTGCTCGTCGCCGATCCGTCGAATTTTCGTCAAAAACATCCACGCTCTGCAGATTAGGATGGCCAAATTCGGTTCACAGGTTGTTTGCACGTCACAAATACATCGAGATATTCTCCATCGATACCATGTGCACGGTTGCGAACGATGAAATTCGACGTACAATAACCAGACCACCGTCCAAGTAAATCGTCGAAGTCTGCTCCGTAATCCCAAGTCACAAGGCTCCGTCCATCACCTATCGGATTACCGTGGTAAATCGGCTCGTGTAGATGTTGTATCGAGCCGTCAACCATCTGCGCCCGTCGATAGCTCTTCAGTAGATGTTTGTGCTTCGGCGCCGTGAATATGTGGATTCCATCCGTGCGCAAGACTCTCATGATTTCCCGTACGGCTACGTCGGGATTAAATACATGCTCAAGTACATCTTGGGTGATAAAGATATCGAATATACCATTGGAAAAGGTCAGATTTTCCAGGTTTTGACACTGAATTCCGTCCTTGCTGAATGTGCCGACGGGCACATCCTCGTAGAAGAATGACCAGCTGTAGTTGCGGCTTTGCTCCGCAAAGAAGCGCATACTCGGCGAGCTTTCGTGAATTGCTAGAGAGCACCAATTAGGACGAAAGTAATTCAAAACCTCCACTAAAGCACGCTGGCGCGGAATGCTATGACAGCGCTCGCAAAAATAATGGTCCCTCAACCACTCCTTTCTCGCGACGAACGTGGTCTCCTTCATGCAGATACTGCAGTATCCGGCATTTGCGAGATAAATATTCTCCACATTAATTCTCCGGCAATAGGGGTGAATCCGTTCTCCAGGCGTCGGTAGGGTGGCGGCTGTGCATCACTTTTCTTTTGGTTCTCGTCATTCCTCAGGAATGATCTCGCACTATTTGGCCAGCTATCTTCCCGTTGATGCGGACTGCAAAGAACTTGACCTAACGACGTGAGATCCCGATGACGAACCCGCGACATGAGACAACTGTTGACCACGATGGCGGAAGGCAACGTTCCACGCATATATGCCGATCGCTGCAAGAATAATGACGAACGGAGATGCCGGTGTGGTGTAGTTAATTTCGACAGGGGTTGAGAATGATGTTGCGTAAAGATAGGCCATTAGGCTGATTCTGGCAACTACTGCAGCCGCACTTCCAAGACCCAGGGCAATAAGGGCGGACGATATCGGACAGAATCGTCTGAAGAAGATGGCCATCAGCAATCCAGTCGCGCCCAACACTGTTAAGGTCGGAAAGGCGTATGAGTACGCCGATGCGATAGCGCGAGCAATCTTCACCTTTAGATTACGGCGAGGATCGATGGAACCTGCCGCTTCACGGGCAGAGACGCTATCAATTTGTATGCGCAAACCAGGAATGTCGATGGGAGCGCCGCCGACGAGTTGCGCTAACGGAATAACCGAACGGCCAGCTCCTGGCACGTCTACATCCAATTCACAAGCAGCGACAGGGCAGTTTGTTTTCAACTCAAAGCGAATGGCCTTTAGCCTGGGATAGACAGCAATCACATCCGTCGCTTCCAAGATCGTCAGGGAAGACTGTACACCTTCAGCAGGGTGGTTGGTTAATAGTATGGTTGGCGTCGCCGACGTCGTGGCCACCCATCCCTGAACGATATGTGTTTCTGCTCCGGAACTGGGCATGTTGACATCGCCGATCATATCGGCAAAGAACGCAATCTGCTCTGCCGAACCCACGCTCGGAGCCGATCCAATTCGCCCATCATTCATTTTGAGCGTAAACTTGGCTATCGATCGTGCTGCGTCGACCGTCTCTCCCAGATATTCCCATCGAAAGGGGGGGGACATGGTAGCCCTGGGAGGGAGACATGGGATCGCGCCACGATCGCACGCTGAGTTAATTTGATCGGCCAAGGTGTCGTAGAACTTCATCGCCTCCGGTCCGGAATGGTAGTGTCCTGCATCGGCAACTGTGTTGCGGAACTCCCACATCTCCCACCCGCCTTGCACCTCATCGCAAGGCTGGATTATTACAAGTGGGCACGTGGTTCGAAGCCAGGCACTCCCTGTTGCACCCTCAAACGAATTGGCAAGTTCGCGCGCTGAGGGACTGACTGAATACGCGCGCTGCCGAGCATCTTTGGGAAACGGAATGTAACGTCGCCATCGGTCATGCTGAATGCGCGATAGTGCTCCGTAAGCTCGCAGAAAACTCTTTGCACGAAACTCGTTCGTCTCGAAAATACCATAGTGTCTGTAATTCAAAAAGGCGACCAAATAATCTACGCCGAGGAATGTCACGACCGCTAGCATCAAGGAAGCGATGATCGCTTTGACACGAACTCTTCGTCCTGGAAACGATCTTCTCTCCGAGCGCGCGCCCCAATTGGGTAGCATGATGTCGAGCAATGCGATCGTGAGTACCGCGGCAGCAGCAGGCATCAGCCACATTCCCTCCTCACGAGTCAGCCAAAAAGCTGCAACGCTTACCCCTAGGCCGACACCCTGCAATATCATCCAAGTACGGCTACAACGACGGCTCGGAAAGCTGACCGTGACAAGTTGTACAAGAAGCAGGAGCGACAGGCTAATGTAAATGCCCTCGCGTAAGACTCTCGCAAGATGGATATTCCAGAAGACGGGATTGAAGGATAGCAGCGCAAACAAGACTAGACTGAGACCATTGCTGCTCGTTTGGCGTTGAACCAGTCGCGCTGCCAACGCCGACACTGCCAGATAAGCTAACTGCTCGGCGATTTTAAGCGGCATGGAACTCCAAGAAACCAAAACAATGAACAGTGGATAGAACATGCCTTTCGCAAGCGTAAGACTGTCATAGGGTCCAAGCCACTGCTCCGCCTGCAAATATCGAGCTGTACGAATGAAAAGCTGGTCATCGTACGATGCATTAGCTATCGCATACACAGGAAAACCCGTCCGAATCCATATGCTGAACGCTGCAGTAACAAGCATCAAAACTTGGTAGCTTTTCTCAGATCTGGGACTCTTGTCCACCATGTTCCTCTTCATTCCTGAGGTGTGAGTCAAGGCTTCACGATTTCCGAGTACTCTTGGTCGGTCCGATCAAACAGAATGCAAGTCTTACTAATTCAGCCAGTCATTCCTGACGAACCTCGCCAACATTGATAACCGCAGCTCGTAAGAATACGGCGCTACTATGGGTTACTACCGCTTAATTCAATTCAAGCCACGTGACTATCTCAATGCTTTTGTAGAATTGCCCAAAATTCAAGCGAGCCATAAAGTGTCGGATATATTCGAATAGGGTCGAACGACATCAATCCGACTTGTCGCAGTCCGCCGATAATCTGGCGAAATGATTCTGGCGTAAAATACCACCCGTGAACATCGATGTATCCACCTTTCGCACTCTGATATTCGTTTAACGCGAATTCATAGCGGACACTCAAAGACGCGTAGCGCTCTCCGTGATCGCCTTGCCAATGACGAATTGCATCATTGTGTGTTGTCAGTACTCTATGCTCGATCACTCTTGCCAGAGGATGACGAGTGAAGCCATTGAAATGAGCATCAATCACCTGTGCCAAGGTGGATTCTGGAATGAAGTGGTCAAAACAATACCGCTTGTCTGGAACAATTATGAAGTAGCAACCACCGTCGGTGAGTAAGTCGTAAACATCGTTGAAATGTTTGACCAAGTTCGGCTGATGCTCCACAACGTGGCTGCTAACTACATAGTCGAAACTCTTCGAGATGCTTCTTAGATTCCCGTTTGGTTCGACAAAATCAATCTCTGGGATTCCAGCTGGGTCGTATCCAATTTGATTCGCTCTGGTGATCAGTCCGTTTCGGTCAAGGACGTCAAAATACTTTACATTGCGCCCCCTTTTTAGCGGTGAATTGAAGGGACCGATTTCCAACACACGGCTCTCTGTCGAAATGAGCTCCACAAAGTCAAATCGGTCACGCAGGCGGTTGCCGGATCGACCCTCTTGAATGCCATTATTCTCCCAGTGAAGACGTAAGCCGCTAACATCAAGATGCCGTAGATCAGGATATCGTTCTCGATAGGCATCTGATTCGAACTCCTCAGGAAACGACACTCTCCAAGCTTTCAGCATTTGTCTTAGATCAAACATAATTTTCGAGACGTTGCTGGCGATTACCGCCGGCCACCAGGACCAATCACTCCCTTCAGATTCTCAAATTCAGCAGCGGCGATCCCGGGTTGTGTCGACGGCATACTGATCCCCAATGAGCATAACCCACACCTGCTTTTTGCGCATTTCCCGAGCTCTCAAGCGGCAGCCGAAGTGCAGCTCGTTGGAAAGGTTGTCTGATTGCTCGCACGCTCGCCCGGTATTGGCAGGTTCGCGTAAAATAAGGGTTGCGATTGAAAGCGGCGAGTAACAGCGACGTACAGGCAAGCGCCTCGGAGCGCTGTAGAGGTTTGACTTTATTGCTGTTTATTGCGGAATCTGATGCTCTCGGAGCGAAGTGAGTAAGCTCATTTGCGCGATTCATTTCGCGCTGTTCTCTGCGTAAACTGGATTACAGAGAAATACCGATTGCCAATTTGACGTGGAGTTTTCGCAATTGAAAGAACTTATTATTGTAACGTATAGTTATCGTGAACTGATCTGGGCCTTGGCGCTCAAAGAACTCAAGATCCGGTATAAACGGTCGGTCCTGGGGTTTCTCTGGGCCCTCTTGAATCCGGCGCTCATGATGCTCGTCATGACCGTCGTGTTCGCGACGATCTTGCGGTTCGGCATTCCGCACTACGCTATCTTTTTACTTAGTGTGCTGCTACCCTGGACGTTTTTCGCGCAGTCCTTGAGCTATGCAGTCGAGTCAATCGTGGGCAATGGCGACCTGATCAAGAAGGTCTCTGTGCCAAAAATGGTATTCCCGGTCGCTGCCGTCGTTTCCAATGCGATCAACCTGTTTTTGTCTCTCATTCCCTTATCTCTGCTTGTCCTGTTGCTACGACATCCGTTCTACTCCACCTGGTTGTATTTACCAGTTCCGATTCTTGCTTTGGTGATCTTCACCCTGGGAATGACGTTTCTCTTTGCGACGGCCAATGTGTATTACCGAGATGTGGCTCACATTGTGCAGGTACTTCTGTCAGCATGGTTCTATTTTACGCCTATCATTTATGCACTCGACTTCATTCCTCCTCAGATGAGGTGGCTGTTTAAGCTGAATCCGATTGTCTACGTCCTCAATGGCTTTCGGCTTGCTGTGTATTACGGTATGTTGCCCAGGTGGCAGTCAATTGCAGCCTCATTCGCCTGCGCCTTTGTGACGCTGATCGTCGGTTTTGCAGTCTTTCGCAGGTACCAGGACGAGTTTGTATTCTATGTGTAATTCGCAGCCGATCCAATTCCCTTTTCCGATAAGGATGAAGCACGTCACGCAGCGCTTCAGGATCATCCATGAGCGTTCAGATACCCTGCGAGCGCTGTTTACCAATCTGCTTCGACAGCCGGCGCGATATCACGACTTTAACGCCGTCAATGATCTCTCTCTCGAGGTCCCTCGTGGCCAGATGCTTGGAGTAATTGGTGCCAATGGCTCCGGAAAGAGCACGCTCCTCAAAATTATTGCCGGCATCTACAAGCCAACATCGGGCAAGACAGAAA
>Ga0126378_10001451_pt1 | contig 17607 bp, 19 predicted proteins | sample PanSoiMetPlot_23_FD_92587 | JGI IMG/M metagenome (GOLD analysis project Ga0126378, IMG submission 92587) | Tropical forest soil microbial communities from Panama - MetaG Plot_23 | ecosystem: Environmental > Terrestrial > Soil > Tropical forest > Bulk soil | place: Panama | collected 2016-02-17
CAGGATGATCGTGGGCGTGACGGCGATCACGCTAAACAGCACCACCAGCCGCACGTGAAGCCGCGAGCCCGCGTGGCCTCGCCTGCGCTCGACCCAGACCTGCACCAAGCGTGTCGCGATCACGGCCGCGAGCGCCAGCAGGAGCACCAGGTTGAGGTTGACGAAGGGCAGGACCAGATAGGTCCGGTCCTTGAACGGCGGCCATCCCGAGAGCGCCGCGTAGGTGCCGATACCGGAGATCACTGTGGCGACGGCGAGCGCGATCGCGAGCTTGCGCCCGAGCCCGATCCGACTGGCCCATGTGAGAACCTGTCGCGACAGGCTCATTCCGTCCTCAACAAACACCGCCCAAAAACCGCCGCCCTGGTTCGTTGGCCCCGAAGGCTGGCTCCGAGGCATGCGGCGGCTCCTCAGGGCCGGTGGCCGCCAGCGCGTCTTATTTTAGGCCACGGCTCACTTCGATGTCCAACTCCCGGATCTTCTTGCGGAGCGTGTTGCGATTGAGGCCAAGCAGCTGGGCCGCCTTCACCTGGTTGCCGCGGGTGGCCCCGAGCGAGAGCGTGATGAGCGGACGCTCCACCTCGCGGAGCACCCGGTCGTAGAGGCCCGCCGGCGGCAGCCCACCCTTGTGGGCCTCGAAGTAGTCGCGCAGATGCCGCTCGGCGGCGGTGCCAAGCCCCTCGCCCGCCGGCGCCTCGGGGCCCCCCGTGGGCACCGCCTCGGTGAGTTCCGCCGCCACGGCCTCGGCACCGATGACCTCTTGCGCATAGAGCGCCGCGAGCCGACGGACCAGGTTCTCGAGCTCGCGCACGTTGCCGGGCCAGCGGTAGGCCCTGAGGCGCTCCATCGCAGCGGCGTCGAGGCTCTTCAGCGGCAGGCCTTCCCCGTGCGCCAGCGCGAAGAAATGCCGTACGAGGGCGGGAATGTCCTCGGTGCGCTCCCGCAATGGAGGCAGCCGGATCGGCACCACGTTGAGCCGATAGAACAGGTCCTCGCGGAATAAGCCCTGGCGGATCAGCAGGCGGAGGTCGCGGTGAGTCGCGGCGATGATCCGCACATCCGCACGGATCGGCGTGCGGCCGCCCACGGTCGTGTACTCGCCCTGTTGCAGCACCCGCAGCAGCCGGGTCTGCGCGTCGGGCGGCATGTCCCCGATCTCGTCGAGGAACAAGGTCCCGCCTTGCGCCTGCTCGAAGCGGCCGGCGTTGCGCTGGGTGGCACCCGTGAAGGCGCCGCGCTCATGACCGAAGAGTTCGCTCTCGATGAGCTCGCGCGGGATCGCCGCCATGTTGATCGCGACGAAGGGACCGCTCCGCCGCTTGCCATAGTCGTGCAGCGCCCGCGCCACCAGCTCCTTGCCCGTGCCGCTCTCGCCCGAGATCATCACCGTGAGGTCGGTGCCCATGAGCCGCGCGAGTACGCGATAGATGTCCTGCATCGCAGGCGATCGGCCGATCAGCGGCAGGTTGGCGTCGTCTGTTTCGCCTTCGGCCGCCGTGGCTCCGTTCTTCGCGGCAGGCTCTGCGAGCGCCCGCTGCACTGTGCTAACGAGCTCGCGCAGGTCGAAGGGCTTGGGCAGGTACTCGAAGGCGCCGCGCTCGGTCGCCTTCACCGCCGTCAGCAGCGTGTTCTGCGCGCTCATCACGACGACCCGCAGCTCGGGCCGGGCCTTCTTGATGCGCGGGATCAGGTCGAGACCGTTCTCGTCGGGCATCACCACGTCGGTGATGACGAGGTCGCCCTCGCCGTCCTCCACCCAGCGCCAGAGGGTGGCGGCATTGCCCGTGCTCTTCACCTCGTAGCCGAGCCGCCCAAGAGCCTGGCCGAGCACCGTGCGAATCGCGCGGTCGTCGTCGGCGACCAGGATGGTCGCACCCGTGTTCATTTTTCGCCCTCGCTCGTCGCCTTGGGCAGAAACATCCGAAAGACCGTGCGCCGCGGCTCGCTCTCGAACTCGATCACGCCGCCGTGGTCGTCGATCACCTTCGCGACCAATGCAAGACCGAGGCCAGTCCCGTTGTGCTTGCTCGTGACAAAGGGATCGAACAGGTGGGGCCGCAGATCCTCAGGAATGCCCTCTCCGTTGTCGGCGACCTCGACCACGAGTGGGAGATGCAACCGGGCATCGGTGCCGGAGACAGCGAGCCGCACGCCGTGCTGGTAGGCGGTGGAAATCTGAACCTCGCCACCGGACGATGGCACCGCCTCCGCCGCGTTCTTGACCAAGTTCAGAAACGCCTGGATGAGCGCGTCTCGGTTGCCATAGACCGGCGGCAGCGAGGGATCGTAATTCTCGACGAAATGCACATGGCGGCCGAAGCCCGACTGGGCCGCGAGCCGCACGCGGTTCAAGACCTCGTGGATATTGACCGCGCCCCGCTCGAGGGGCCGGCGGTCGGAGAACGCCTCCATGCGGTCGACCAGCGCCACGATCCGATCGGCCTCGTCGCAGATGAGCCGCGTGAGCTCGCGATCGGCGTGATTCAGGTTCTCTTCCAGGAGCTGTGCCGCGCCGCGGATGCCCGAGAGCGGGTTCTTCACCTCATGGGCCAGCATCGCCGCCATGCCGGTGACCGACCGGGCGGCACTGCGGTGCGTGAGCTGCCGGTCGATCTTGTGCGCCATCGAGCGCTCCTGGAGCGTCACCACCAGGCGATCCCCCTCCTCCGCGAGCGGCGCCGCCTGAATGGTAACGATGCGCGAGCCGAGGCGCGGCGTTTCCAGGCTGACGGCGTACTCGGAGACGCTGTGGCCGCTCCGCCGCACGCTGCCGAGGAGCGCGAGGAGCGGGCTGTCTGGGGGCACGAGGTCCGCAAGCGGCGCGCCAAGGAAGGTCGGCGCGCTCGCGCCGAAGAACTGCTCGGCGGCTGCGTTCGCGTACTCGATGAGGCCGCTGCCGCCGATCACCAGCACGGGATCCGGCAGCGCGGCCAGAATCTGCGCGGCATCGAGGCCGGGGCGGCGGGAGATCCGGAGCGATGCCGCCGCCTTCCCCGCCATCAGGCCGCCTGCCGGTCGATCTGCGGGCTGTAGAAAGCCCGCAGCAGGTCCCGCACGCGCCCGGGCTCGGCCTCGCGATTGATCTCCGAGCGGAACTCCGCCGATCCCGGCAGACCCTTCGAGTACCAGGCGAGGTGCTTGCGCGCCATACGCACGCCGGTGTCGCCGCCATAGTGCGCGAGCACCGCCTCGTAGTGCTCCAGCACGATCTGGAGCTGGCGAAGCAGCGGCGGATCGGACTTGCGCTCGCCCGTCCGCAAATAGTGGATCACCTGCGCCGGGAACCAGGGGCGGCCGTAGGCGCCACGGCCGATCATCACGCCGTCGGCGCCCGATTGCCGGCGCGCGGTATCGACCTCCTCGAGGGTGGTGATGTCGCCATTCACCACCACCGGAATGCGCACGGCTTCCTTGACCTCGCGCACGAAAGCCCAATCGGCGCGGCCCTCGTAGAATTGACAGCGGGTGCGTCCATGCACTGTCACCATCCGGATACCGCACTCTTCCGCGACGCGCGCGAGTTTCGGCGCGTTGCGGTTTGCCGCATCCCATCCGGTGCGCATCTTGAGGGTCACCGGCAGTCGCACCGCTTTCACGGTCGCCTCGAGGATCCGCGCGGCATGCACCTCGTCGCGCATCAGCGACGACCCGGCATGGCCGTTCACCACCTTCTTCACGGGGCAGCCGAAATTGATGTCGATCAGTGCTGCGCCGCGGTCTTCATTGAGTTTTGCAGCCTCTGCCATCGCCTCGGGCTCACACCCCGCGAGCTGCACCGCCATCGGCTGCTCTTCCGGACAGTTCTCGGCCATCTTCAAAGATTGGCGAGAGGCCCGGATCATCGCCTGGCTCGCGATCATCTCCGAGACCACCAAGCCTGCGCCCTCGCGCTTCACCAAGCGCCGGAACGGCAAATCGGTGACGCCTGACATCGGCGCGAGGATCACCGGATCCTGCAGCTGCACCGCTCCGATCGAGATGCTCATTTATTATGCAGTATGCTGGATTGCCCAAACTTTGATCAAAACCGATGATAATGGAAATCTTGCGCAGTGCAACATGCGAGTCGGTGCGGGCTGACCCCCTCTCCCTCGGGATGCGCTGACTTAGCTCAATAAAACGAGCGTCGTTGCGCTATATAGTCTCGGGAACGCGATCTGGAGGCAGGGGCATGAGCGACTCGATGGAGATCCCGGAAGCGTGGGCTTGGGAGGATTGGATCGACATGGTGCTGGGGGCTTGGCTCGCCATCTCCCCCTGGGTACTCGGCTTCAGCGATAGCGATCCCGCCGCCACCCGCAACGCGCTCATTGTGGGCATCGCGGTTGCGGCCCTGAGCGCCCTCACCTTCCTCGCCTACAGCGTGATCGAGGAGTGGGTCGACGTGATCCTGGGCGTCTGGCTCATTGTCTCGCCTTGGGTCCTGTCGGGCTCGGGCAGCACGGCCGTCATGATCGATTTCGTGATCGTCGGCGCGCTGGTGGCGGGTCTCTCGGGTTACGAGATCTGGACCTCGCGCCACGGCCATCCGCACCCGGATTGAGCGCGGCTCGCGCCTCAGCCCATGAGCACGTCGGTCACGAACTTCACGCCGGGATAGGCGAGCGTCAGCAGGAGATAGGCGAGCAGGATGCCGCGTGCCGCCTGCTGGCCGCGCACGCCGGTGAACCGGTGCGCCGCCAGGAGCAAGCCGATCGCCACGAAAGCCGCGATCGAGAGCGCCGTCTTGTGATCGAACACCAGAAGCCGGCCGCGCTCGAAGTACTCGGCCGCCATGCCGGTCGCCAGGCCGAACGCGAGCGCGAACTCGCTCGCGCCGAGCAGCGTCACCTGCAGCCGCTCGCTTTCGGCGACGGCGGGTAACCGCCGCGTCAGCGCCGTTGGCCGTTTCGCCTTGAGGGCGCGCTCCTGCAGGAAGACGGCGACACCCGCGACCGCCGCCAGGGTGAGGAGCCCATAGGTCGCCAGCGCCAGCACAATGTGCGTCTCGAACCAGGCGGCCGGCACCGTGCCGGCGATGGGCCGCTCCGGAGCGCGCTGCCAGATGAGCGCGACCACGCCGAGCCCGACCAGGTAAGGCACGAGGATGGGCGTGAGGCGCCAGCCTTGCCGCGTCGCGATCGCGAGCCCGGCGAACAGCACCGTGGTGACCGCGATGGTAAGCCATAGCGACACCGCGAAGCCGGTGCGCCACGCGCCCCAGAGCTGCGCCGAGGCCCAGGCCGCCGGCCCCAAGATCGCCAACACCACGCCGACCCAAAACGCTGCATCGCGCTCGTCGCGCGCACGCAACCGCAGCGCCGCCGCCGGCACCAATGTCGCGAGCGCAATCGCACCGTAGACCACATTCGCCGCCATGCCGCGACTATAGGCGCTCCCTCTGCCTTGGCAATCGAGCCGGCCTTGCTCTAGGGTCGCTGCATGACTTTCTGCATCGCGCTCGTGGTGGCGGCGGGCCGCGGCACCCGGCTCGGTGCGCCGCTTCCCAAGCAATATCTGCCGCTCGCTGGCGAGCCGCTGCTGCGGCACACGCTGCGCGCACTCGCAGCGCATCCGAGGATCTCCGGCGTACGGGCAGTCATCCATACCGACGACCGCGCACACTACGAGATTGCAGCGCGCGGCCTCGATCTCCTGCCGCCGGTGCCGGGTGGCGCGCAGCGGCAGGATTCAGTGCGGCTAGGTCTCGAGAGCCTGACCGAGATCGATCCCGCGGTGGTCGCGATCCACGATGGCGCCCGACCCTTCGTCGAGGCCGAGCTGATCGATCGCGTATTGGACGCGCTCGAGCACACGGCGGGCGCGATCCCCGCGCTCGCGATCGCCGACACGCTCAAGCGCGGACGCGACGGCCGCATCATCGAGACCGTCGACCGCAACCAGCTCTGGCGCGCGCAGACGCCGCAGGCTTTTCGATTTCGCGAGATCCTGGCGGCGCACCGCGCGGCGGCCGGACTCGATCTCTCCGACGACGCAGCCGTCGCCGAGCGCGCGGGGTTGGCGACGAGCCTCGTCGCGGGCAGCGAAAGCAATCTCAAGGTGACCACCCCCGATGATCTCGCGCGGGCGGAGGGAATGCTGACGGCGCGGCTCGGCGACGTCAGGACGGGTCAAGGCTTCGACGTGCATCCGCTTGGCCCCGGCGATCACGTCTGGCTCTGTGGGATCAAGGTGACGCACGATCGCGCACTGATCGGCCATTCCGACGCCGACGTCGGGCTGCACGCCATCACCGACGCGATCCTGGGCGCGCTCGGCGCCGGCGACATCGGGCAGCATTTCCCGCCGAGCGATCCCCAATGGCGCGGCGCCTCGTCCGACCAATTCCTGCGCCGCGCGGCAGCGCTCGTGGCCGAGCGTGGCGGACGGATCGCCCATGTGGACGTGACCTTGATCTGCGAGCGGCCGAAGGTGAGCCCGCACCGTCCGGTGATGGTGACGCGCATCGCGGAGATCCTGGGTCTGTCGTCCGATCGCGTCAGCGTCAAGGCCACCACGACCGAGAAGCTGGGCTTCATGGGCCGCGAGGAGGGTATCGCCGCTCAGGCCATCGCGACCATCCGCCTACCGGTCGGGCCGTGAAGACGCATCCACAAAGCCCCCTGTTGACCGCGGGCCGCGCCGGACCTGGCCCGAAGGGACACCGGCGAGGATCCCCGCTGTGACCGCGAACCTTCGCCCCGATCGCGCCATCCTGGCGAATGTGCCGCTGTTCCACGGCCTCAACGAGGCCGAGCAGGACGCCGTGCTGGAGCGGGCACACACAAGGCGCGTACCGAAGGGCGGCACGGCCTTCGACGAGGGTGCGGACGCCACGGCCCTCTTCGTGCTGGTGTCCGGCCACATGAAGGCGGTCAAGACGACGCCCGCGGGCCAACAGGCGCTCGTTCACATGATCAATCCCAGCGACTTCTTCGGTTGCGTCGCACTGATGGGGTATCCGACATATCCCGCCACGGCGGTGGCGGTAGTCGACAGCGTCGTCCTCTCATGGGACATCGGAGCGTTGAAGCAGCTCATGGCGAACCATCCGCAGATCGCCGCGAATGCGCTGCCGGGCCTCGGCGATCGGCTGCGGGACGCCCACAGCCAATTCGTGGAGATCTCGACCGAGCGGGTCGAGCGGCGCGTCGCCCATGCGCTTCTGCGCCTGGTGCGGCATGCCGGCAAGAAGGTCGAGGTCGGTGTCGAGATCGACTTCCCGGTGACGCGCCAGGAGATCGCCGAGATGATCGGCACCACGCTCCACACGGTGAGCCGCGTCCTCTCCGCCTGGGAGAGCGAGGGCATCCTCGAGGGCGGCCGTCAGCGGATCGTGGTCAAGAAGCCGCACGCGCTCGTCGCGATCGCGGAGGAGCTGAGCTGAGGCGATCGTTGGCATGATGGCGCCGTCGGCTCCGCGAGAGCGAGCACCGTCATCATGCGAAGCCCTTCGAGCTCTCGGAGTCGCCCCTGGCCGCTGCCTGCATCTCCGCGAGCAGGCTGGTTTCCGATAAGTGATAGGCCCGCGCCGCCGCGGCCAAGGTCTGGAACGGCGCCATCGTGCAGCCGACACACGCCATCTTGCGCACGATGAAAACCCGTGCGGTCGTCGGCCACCGGGCCATGATCTCCTCGACCGGCTGGTCGAGCCGAGGCATCTCGGCTCGACCAGTCTGACCCGCGCCGATCGTCATTGTGTGGCAGCGCGCGGCTCCAGGCCTTCCTTAAAGATCTCGGGCTGCGGCGGACCCTCGACATGGATGATGCCACCGAGCCCACGCTCCTCGCGCACCAGCGCGTGGTCCACCAGGATGAAATCGCCGGGCACGGACATCGTGAGCTCGACCGTGGCGGCACCGCCGGGCGGCACGCTGATGGTCTGCACGTCGGGCGCCGGCGGCGCGGTGAAGGAGCCCGTCGCATAGGCCTTGTCAAAGATGCCGCCGATCACATGGAAGGCCGAAGTATAGTTCGGCCCACCCACGCCGAAGAAAATCCGCACGGTCTCGCCGACCTTAGTATTCATCTTGTGCGCGCCCTTGAGTGCCGCCGCGGCGCCGTTGAAGACGAAATACTCCGGCCGCTCGTTCATCAGCTTATCGGTGCTGAACGTCGCCTCGCCTTTCGTGCCATAGGGCTCGTCGGTATAGATCTCGCCCTGCATCACGTAGAACTCGTGGTCGACTCTCGGCAGGCCTGCTTCGGGCTCGACCAGCATCATGCCGTACATACCCGACGAGATGTGCTGCGACACCATGGGCGTGGCGCAGTGATAGACGTAGAGGCCCGGCTTCAGCGCCTTGAAGGTGAAGCCCTTCTCCTCGCCGGGCTTGGCCAAGGTTGCGTGACCGCCCCCGTGCATGCCGGTCACGGCGTGGAAGTCGACGTTGTGTATCATCATGCTGTCGTCGTGGTTCTTGAGGCGCACCTCGACGGTGTCGCCGACGCGCACGCGGACCAGCGGCCCCGGCACCTTGCCGTTGAAGGTCCAGTACTTGAAGGTGGCGCCGTCGTCGAGCTTGCCCTCGAGCTCGATCGTCTCGAGATCGACGCGCACCGTTGCGGGTGTGTGCCTCGCGATCGGCGGCGGCAAGTCGGTGGGATCGCGGATGATGTCCGCGACGTCTCCGTCGGTCCCCCGCCCTGCCGTGGGCGCCAGCTGATGCTGCGCGAGGGCTGGATGGGCCATTCCGAGGGCCGCCGCGAACGCAAACAGGCTGACGGATCCCCTGAGGGATTTGATGGACAAGGCTGACATGGCTGGCCTCCTAGGCTGGTCGTGGCTCGTCTCAGGCATAGATGAGGCAATCGGTGCTATGGTTCTTTGATCCAGCGCAAACCCCGGGTTCTTTTCCCGGCAGCAGCGGTTAAACGGCTGATGGGCAAGACACTTCAGGCACTGTCGGAAAGCGTGCTCGGCGCCTGCCGCACCGCTCGGCTGAAGCTCGCGACCGCGGAATCCTGCACCGGCGGCCTTGTTGCCGCGGCACTCACGGATATTGCGGGCTCCTCGGACGTCGTAGAGCGCGGCTTCGTCACGTACTCCAACGAGGCCAAGGCCGAGCTCCTGGGCGTGCCGACCGAGATGATGGCGGCCCACGGCGCGGTTAGCGCGCAGGTCGCGACCGCGATGGTCCAAGGCGCGTTGTCTCGGGCGCCTGTCGACCTCGCCGTAGCGATCACGGGGATCGCCGGTCCCGACGGTGCCACGCCAGGCAAGCCGGTGGGCCTGGTCTATTTCGGGATCGCGCGCAAAGGTGGTGCCGCCCGCGTCGAGCGCCACAACTATCAAGGTGACCGCGCGAGCATCCGTGCCGCCGCCACGGAACGGGCGCTCGAGCTGCTGCTCGAGGCTGCGGGCGGCCGTTAGCGCCGCATCAGCGCACCGGTTCGAAGTCGAGGCCGATGTCGAGGAAGGGCGCGCTGTGCGTGATCCAGCCGCAGGAGATCACGTCGACGCCCGTCGCGGCGATCGCCGGTGCTGTCTCCTTGGTGACGCGGCCGGACGCCTCGGCGGTCGCGCGGCCGCCGATGATCGCGACCGCCTCACGCATCTCAGCCGGCGTCATGTTGTCGAGCAGGATCGCGTCGGCACCCGCAGCCAGCGCCTCGCCGATCTGATCGAGGCGGTCCACCTCGACCTCCACCTTGACCATGTGGCCGAGCCTGGCCTTCGCGGTCTCGACCGCGGCTCTTATGCCGCCGGCGACCACGATGTGATTGTCCTTGAGCAGCACACCGTCGTCGAGACCGAAGCGATGGTTCACGCCGCCGCCCACACGCACCGCGTATTTCTCCAGCAGACGCAACCCGGGCGTAGTCTTGCGCGTGCAGGCGATCCGCGCCCGGGTGCCCTTCACGGCGTCGACGATCTCGCGCGTCGCCGTGGCGATGCCGGAGAGATGGCAAAGGAAATTGAGCGCTACCCGCTCCGCCGTCAGCAGCGCCCTCGCCTGCCCGCTCACCGTGGCGATCGGCTCGTTCGCACCGACGCTCGCACCGTCGGCGCGCGCGACCTCGAGGCTCACATCGGGATCGAGCAGACGAAATGCCGTCTCCGCGACGCCCAGCCCCGCCACGACACCGGCTTTGCGCGCGTTGAGCACGCCGCGCGCCACAATATCCGCCGGCACGATCGTGTCCGTCGTAAGGTCGCCCGCGCGTCCGAGGTCCTCGGCGAGCGCCGCCCGCACCAAAGGCTCGACCAGGAGTGCCTGCGGCTCTGCGATCGGCATGATCTCCTCCCTCAGCGGCGTCCGACGGCCAGCATGCGCTCCACCGCCTGCCGCGCCCTGGTCGCGATCGCGGGATCGATCATGACCTCGTGGGTCATGGTCTCGAGCGAGCGGCGGATCTTCGCGAGCGTGATGCGCTTCATGTGCGGGCAGAGGTTGCAGGGCCGAACGAAGTCCACGTCGGGATGCTCGGCCGCGAGGTTGTCGCTCATCGAGCACTCCGTCACCATCACGACGCGCTTCGGCCGGCGCTCAGCCACGTAGTCGCTCATGCCCGCGGTCGAGCCTGCGAAGTCCGCCTCTGCGATCACCTCCGGCGGGCACTCCGGATGCGCCAGCACGATCACGTCGGGATGGCTCGCGCGGAAGCCGCGGATGTCGTCGGCGGTGAAGCGCTCGTGCACCTCGCAATGACCCTTCCAGGCGACGATCTCGACCTTGGTCTGCTTGGCGACGTTGAGCGCCAGATACTCGTCAGGGAGGAAGATCACCTTGGGCGCGCCGAGGCTCTCCACCACATCGACCGCGTTGCCCGAGGTGCAGCAGATGTCGGACTCGGCCTTCACCTCGGCGGACGTATTCACGTAGGTCACCACGGGGACGCCCGGATAACGCTCGCGGAGCAGGCGGACATCGGCACCGGTGATCGAGGCCGCGAGCGAGCAGCCGGCTTTCGGATCCGGGATGAGCACTGTCTTGCCGGAATTGAGGAGCTTCGCGGTCTCCGCCATGAAGTGCACGCCGGCTAGCACGATCACCTTGGCCTCGGTCTTGGCCGCGGCGCGGGCGAGCGCCAGGGAGTCGCCGACGATATCGGCGACACCGTGATAGATCTCCGGCGTCTGGTAGTTGTGCGCGAGCACGATCGCGTTGCGGCGGCGCTTCAGCTCCAGGATCGCCGCCACGTCGGGGGCGAAGAACGGCCACTCCACCCGGGGAACGACGCGCTCCATCCGGGCGTAGATCGCGCCGAGCTGGCCGGCGAACGGGGGAAGCTCTGCCTTGGAACCGAGAACCTGGGATAGTGCCATTAAACTCTCCATGAGCATTACGTGGGGCCAAAAAACACGGCTGGTGCCGCTTTGAGGTAATGCTGGCGATGAGCATTACCCCGGTCAAGGCGAAAACGCCCTGGATTGACTGCCATGCATTTCGGCATGGCCCGTCGCGACTGAGGGGCGCGAACCCCCTCTGGAGATTGGGGGCTAACCGGACGCGCTTAGCGCGATCCGCCGCGGAATAGGAAGGCGCACGCCCGGTGCCGGCCGCTCGACCAGGACCTCGCGGCGGAACCGGAAGCGCTCGGCGGGACGCCCGCCCGTGCCGCGCTCCCATTCGCCGGTGCGCTCGACCAGGCCACCCTGCTCCACCAGGCGCCGGAAGTTCTGCTTGTGGAGCGCCATGCCCGCGAGTGCCTCAATGGTCTGCTGCAGTTGCAGCAGCGTGAAGGTGGACGGCATCAGCTCGAACACCACTGGCCGGTACTTGAGCTTGCCGCGGAGCCGGCTCATTGCGGTCGCGAGGATGCGGCGGTGATCCATCACCATCGCCTCGCCGAGCGGCGCCGCCGCGGGACCCGGGGCGAGGCCGCGGTCGCGGCGCGCCTCGGCCACCAGGCCGGCCTCGTAGAGCAACTCATAGCGCTCGAGCACCCGCTCCTCGTCCCAGCGTATCGGGGCCAGGCCGAAGGTGGTCCGCACGCGCTGCTCCCGGCGCGTGCGCTCCTCCGCGTTGCGGGTCTCGGCCGCCCAAGCTGCGAGACGCGGCTCGATGACGCTCGCGACAATCGCCGGCTGCCCGCGGCGGCCGTCTTCCCAAGGGAAATAGCGGTACCAGTTCTGCCATTGCGCGCCGCTGTCGCCGCTGGGCGCGGCTTCGCGCGTCAAGGCGAGGTAGCCGATCGAGACCATACGCGCCGCCGGATCGTGCGCCCCGCCCGCGCGGCCAAGATCGGCGAAGGTGTAGAGCTGCTCGACATAGCCGAGCGGCAGCCGCGTCTGTTCGCCGACCCAGCTCCGCAGGCCCAGCTCCAGCGTGCGGTGTCCCACGGGATCGAAGGGCCCCGCCGGCAATGCGGCAAGGCGCCCTGTCGATCGCCGGGCGCTTGCGCCGCCGGATGGTGGCCGATCGACCGTGAGCACGCGCGGCTCGCCCGCGGTCACCGCGATCACCACGGCGCTCAGGCCGATCACGATATCGATGCTGCGCTTCCCTGATGCCACCGCGCGGGCTCCCGGATCATCCTCGCAAAACCGCGAGCTTGCTCAACAACACGCGACACACATAAACGACGGTTCAGTATCCCGCCTCCAGCAGCGGGAAAGCGCTGTGGACGTGCGGGGTCCAGACCGACGGTGCCGCGTGCAAATAGGACTGATCGAGCTTGGCGAAGCCGTCGACGCCGAGCAGGCCCATGGAGACCCGAAGCTCCGTCTCCAGGAGCTCGAGCACGCGCGCGACGCCCATCTGTCCCGCGGCGGCGAGCCCATAGAGATAGAGCCGGCCGATGGCGACCGCGTCCGCGCCCAGCGCGATGGCCTTGATGATGTCGGTGCCGCGGCTGAAGCCGCCATCGATGATCACGGCCGCGCGGCCCTTCACCGCCGCCACCACATCCGGCAGCACATCGAGCGTGCCGCGCCCGTGGTCGAGCTGCCGGCCGCCGTGATTGGAAACGTAGACCGCGGCGACGCCTTGATCGCAGGCGATGACCGCGTCCTCCGCCGTCGCGATGCCTTTGAGGATGAGCGGGACATCGTAGTTGTCCCTGATGCGCTTCACATGGCTCCAGTTGAGCGCCGCCTGGTAGTCCATGCCGACCACGCCGCGCCGCCAGGGCTTCGCGAAGCGCGTTGAGATATCGCGCTCGCGTCGGCTGTAGAACGCCGTGTCGACGGTGAGGCAGAAGGCGTCGTAGCCGGCGTCGAGCGCGCGCTTGAGATGATCCTCGACGAAGGCATCGTCGCCCCGGACGTAGAGCTGAAAGACCCGCATGCCGCCGGGCGCCGCGGCGGCGGTATCCTCGATGCCGGGCTTCGAGACCGAGCTCAGAAACATGGGGACGCCGAACGCCGTCGCCGCCTTGGTGACGGTGGCACCGCCGCCGGGATCGAAGGATTCGAGCGACCCCACCGGCGCCAACATCACCGGAATGCGCAGGGTCCTACCGAGCAGCTTCCCCGTCACGTCGATCTTCGAGACGTCGCGCAGAACGCGGGGCCGGAAGGCCACGGAATCGAGCGCCAGCCGATTGCGCCGGACCGTGGTCTCGGTGTCGGCGCCGCCGATCAGATAGTCCCAGATGTTTGCCGGCAGTCGGTTGCGCGCCGCCTTGACCAATTCATGCAGCGTCAGGAAGTCGCCGCTCGTCTCGCTCAGCATGGGAGGATTTCCATCCGGATGACGACCTCGCCACACTAGGGCGCGGCGATGCGCCCATGCAAGACGCTGGGGCACTTGCCGCGCCCTGCCTCGCGCCGTACCTTCCCGCCATCGATCACAGGAGCAAGATCGTGGCCGAGATCATTCGCCCGCTCGACGCCGCTGTTGCCGTCGTCGAGGACGGCATGTCGGTGGTCGTGCCCCCCGACTACGGCGGTGTCGCGATGGAGGCGACGCGCGCACTGATCAGGCGCGGCGTCAAGGGACTTCACCTGTTGACCCTGCCCGCCTCGTCCCTGCAGGCGGACCTGCTGATCGGCGCCGGAGCGCTCGCCTCCATCGAGACCTCCGCGGTCGCGATCGGCGAGCTCGGTACCGGACCGCGCTTCGCAGCGGCGGCCACTGCCGGCACGCTCACGATCAAGGATGCGACTTGCCCCGCGCTGCACGCCGCCCTGCAAGCCGCCGAGAAGGGCGTGCCGTTCATGCCGCTCCGGGGCGTGATCGGCTCGGACCTCCTGAAGGTTCGGCCGGACTGGAAGGTGGTGGACAATCCCTTCGCGGAGAACGATCCGGTCCTGCTGGTGCCGGCGATCCAGCCGGATGTCGCGGTGTTCCACGCGCCCTTCGCGGATCGGCACGGAAATGTCTGGGTGGGCCGCCGGCGCGAGCTCTTCGCAATGGCGCACGCATCCGCCAAGACCGTGGTGACCGTCGAGGAGATCCGCGACGGCAATCTGCTCGAGGACGACACCTTGGCGAGCGCGACGCTCGCGAGCTTCTATATCGAGGCCGTCGCGGTGGCGCGGAACGGCACCTGGCCCCTCAGGTTCGGCGATCTCGCCGCCGAGGACACCGCGCATCTCCAGGAGTACATGCGCCTCGCGCAGACCGATGACGGCTTCCGGCAATACCTCGACCGCTACGTCTACCAGCGCCGGGCGGCCTGACGATGCCTGAGGCGAAGCCGGAAGAGCTTCTGATCGACGTCGTGCTCCGCCTCATCTCGGGCGCGAAGCACATCGCCGTCGGCGCCAACTCGCCGATCCCGGCGGCGGCGGCGTTCCTGGCGCAGCACCTCGGCAATGGCCGGCCCCATGTGTCGCTGCAGCAGAGCGCCAAGCACAACCTCTTCACCGACGGCGGCCGCGAGCTTTTCGACGCGGCGGGGCAAGGCCGCATCGACGTATTCTTCCTCTCGGGCGCGCAGATCGACGGCCAGGGCAACATCAATCTGGTCGCGGTCGGCGACTACGCGCGCCCGAAGGCGCGGTTCCCCGGCTCCTTCGGCTCGGCCTATCTCTACTTCGTGGTGCCGCGGGTGATCCTGTTCCGGACCGAGCACTCCCGCCGCACGCTCGTCCCCAAGGTCGATTTCATCAGCGCGCCCGGCGCGAGCCCGCCCCACGTCTATCGCCGCGGCGGCCCGATTGCGCTGGTGACGCCGCTCTGCCATTTCACCTTCGACAAGGGGCGCTCGCGGTTCCGGCTGGAGAGCGTCCATCCCGGCCACACCATCGAGGAGGTGCTGGACAACACCGGCTTCGAGTTCGACCGGCCGGCGGCGGTGCCGGTGACGCCGGCGCCGGCACCGGCGACGCTGCGGCTTCTGCGCGAGACCCTTGCGCCGGAGCTGGCGGCTCTCTATCCCCAGTTTGGCGCGCGGGTGTTCGGCATCGTCCCGCGCGCCGCGGAGTGATCGACGGAAAGACCATGACCTCGACTCAGAACCCTGGCGCGCTCGCCGGGATCAAGGTGATCGACCTCACGCGTGTGCTAGGTGGCCCCTCTTGCACGCAGATGCTTGCCGACCACGGCGCGGAAGTGATCAAGGTCGAGCCGCCACAGGGCGACGAGACCCGCACGTGGGGTCCGCCGTTCCAGGGCGACGCCGCATCCTATTTCATCGGCGTCAATCGGAACAAGCGCGGTGTGGCGCTCGACCTCACGAAACCCGAGGGCCGCGAGGTCGTGCTGCGGCTTCTCGAGAACGCCGACGTGCTGGTCGAGAATTTCAAGACCGGCACGCTCGAGCGCTGGGGCATGGGGTACGAGGCCGTGCTGAAGCGGCGTTTCCCGCGGCTCATCCATTGCCGTGTCTCCGGCTTCGGCGCCGACGGGCCGCTGGGGGGATATCCCGGCTACGACGCCGTGGTGCAAGCGATGGCGGGCCTTATGAGCCTCAACGGCGAGCCCGAGGGCGCGCCCGTGCGGGTCGGCGTCCCGGTGGTCGATCTCGCCACGGGCATGAACGCCTCGATCGCGATCCTGCTGGCGCTCCAGGAACGGCAACGCTCCGGCCTCGGACAATTCGTGGAGGTCACGCTCTATGACAGCGCCGTCGCCCTGTTGCATCCCTACAGCGCCAACTGGTTCCTCTCGGGCAAGCCGCCCGTGCGCACCGGCAACCAGCATCCGAACGTGAGCCCCTACGATCAGTACCGCACCAAGACCAAGCGGATCTTCGTCGCCGTCGGCAACGACCGGCAGTTCCAGCGCTTCTGCGCAGAGATCGGCCGGCCCGAGCTGGTGAATGACCCGCGCTTCCGCAAGAATGCCGATCGGGTCACCAATCGCGCGGCGCTCCGCGAGGAGCTCGAGGCCGGCCTCGCCTCGATCGATGGCGAAGCGCTGGCGATGACGCTCCTCGACAAGGGCGTGCCCTGCGGCCCCGTGCTCGACGTGCCCGATGTGTTAAACCACGCGCACACGCGGCATCGCGGCATGGTGGCGGAGCGCGGCGGCTATCGCGGCACCGGCAATCCCGTGAAGCTCTCGCGCACGCCCGCGAGCGTCCGCTCGACGCCGCCCGCCTTCGGCGAGGCGACGCGCGCGGTGCTGGCGGAAGCGGGCTACAGCTCTGCGGAGATCGACGCCCTCCTCGCCTCGGGCGCCGCGCTGGAGACGCCGCGCAAGGCCGCGGCCGAGTAGCGCTGGTGAACGAAGGCGGCGCCTCCGCGCTACCGTCCGCGACAGAGCGCGGCTCCTATGCGATCTGGACCCACGACATTCTCCGCTATGGCGACACCGACCGGCAGGGTCACGTCAACAACGCGGTCTTCGCGACATTCTGCGAGAGCGGCCGCGTGTTGTTCCTCTTCGACGAGAAGCTGAGCCTCGCGGGACCCAACGACAATTTCGCCGTCGTGCGCCTCGAAATCGACTTCCGCGCGGAACTGTTCTATCCCGGCCGCATCGACATCGGCACGCGCGTGCTCGGCATCGGACGCACCTCGTTTCGCCTGGGCCAAGGCATCTTCAACGGCGACACCTGCGCCGCGACCTCCGAGAGCGTGCTGGTGCTGATGGACGAGACCACTCGCAAAGCGAAGCCGCTCGCGCCCCAGCTCCGCGCCTGGCTCGAGGAGCGGCTCGCGAGATAGCGGAGGAAGCACCCATGCTGGCGCGGACGTTGCTCTTCGGCCTCCCGGCGTTGATCCTGGTGTTGGGTATCCCGCTCGCGCTCAAGCTGGTGCCGCCAAACCGGTTTTACGGATTTCGAACAGCGGCGAGCTTCGCATCGCCCGAAGCCTGGTATGACATCAACTTCGCCACGGGCTTGGCATTGATGGCGGCCGGAATCGTGAGCGGGATTTGGGCTCTCCTGCTGAGCCAGGGCGTGATCGCGCTAAAGCCGGAACCGCGGTTCATCGTGGGCGCCGCGGTTACCGGTCTTGTGACGTTGCTGTTCTTGATTCCGGTGGTGATCTACGCGAACAAATTCTAAGCGGCGGACGCCGCTTGATCAGACCGGATAGCCCTTGCTCTCCCGCGCGAGGCCGCCGAAGAGGTCGAGCATGCGCTCGCGCCAGGCGAAGACCGGATCGTTGCGCTCCAGGAACTTGAACGGACTGATGCAGCGCACCCACTGGAACGCGCCGAACACGATGTAGTCGGCGTAGAGCGGATGGAGGCCGCCGATGAACGATTGTGCTCCCAAGAGGTTCCTCAGCGGCAGCAAGCTCTCGCGCAGAGCCGGCAGCCGCTCCTCGCGTCCGGACTGCAACGC
>Ga0126378_10001453_pt1 | contig 17600 bp, 22 predicted proteins | sample PanSoiMetPlot_23_FD_92587 | JGI IMG/M metagenome (GOLD analysis project Ga0126378, IMG submission 92587) | Tropical forest soil microbial communities from Panama - MetaG Plot_23 | ecosystem: Environmental > Terrestrial > Soil > Tropical forest > Bulk soil | place: Panama | collected 2016-02-17
CTCGACCCGAGCGGCAGCATCCCATCCAGGCCAAGCGGTCGTGTGGATGTACTCGCCAAGCTCGCGCGCCCAGGCCGCGAACGCCTGTCGGTCCAACAAATCGGATCGGTGGTGTTTCAAACCGATCTCGATGACGCGGACGGTTTCCGCGGGGAATTGCGACTGCTTGGGGCGATACGTCGCGCACATCAGAAATTCGGGAGAACGACCGTGAAACGCCCCCAGGGTATGCGCCCACTCGTGGAGAAAGACCGCCGTCTCGCGATGCAGCTTTCGATCCCGAATAAGCGCATCGCGCTCGCGATCCGAGATGTGTTTCAAGGCCTGCTCGATCTCGTCGGTGTCGCCTGCGCTTTTCATCCCGCGCAGCACCAGGTGGCGCCCGAACAATCGTGCCATCCCGAGTTGGTCTTGAGTTGCGGTTATCAACGGCGTCGAAGCCACGAACCCGACCACCCAGTCAACGCCGGCGCCTGAGTCCAGCTTCTCCAGGCTGGCAAGGGTTTGCTCCAGGCCGGTCTCAAAGCTGCGGGCATCCCATCGCCGGATGGATTCGATGGCGAGCACAGTTCCGAATTGCGCCTCGGTGACGATCGACGCTCGCCTGATCTGCTCTTCTATTTCGTACTCCCAGCTCAGAATCTCGCTTCGATAGTCCTGGTCTGCGTAGATCCGGATCAGCATTTTCCGGGATGCAGGTGGCTGATCATTTGCGTCGCGCTGTGCCTCGGGCTGTAAGGAAGCCGGTGCGAGCTGCTTCGCGTAATCCCGTTCGATCTGGCCTCGTGTTCGATAACCGCATGAACAAGCAAGGAGTGCCAACGCGGCATACGGTACACGCCTCCGGACCGAGGGAGCGTCGACCCTTCGCCGCTCGCAATGCCTTGACACGCGGCGTGAATAGAGCATGAAAAAGGGCGACTGTGGGACTTGATCGCAGCGATTAGCGTTTTCCGCTAGGTACTCCCGGACTTGTGGTCGTTCTATTGTTCCATCGGGGCGGCATTGGCGACATCGTCTTTGGTCTGCCGCTGATTGAGGATCTTCGCCGAGCGTTTCCGGACGCGCGCTTGGTCGTCCTCACGCATGCACAAGGGGAACAGGTCCTGCGCTTTTGCCCTCGCATCGACCGGATCATCGCGGCGGGAGAAATGGACGGCCGGTGGTCGGTGGGGGAAGCGCGGTCGCGCCTCGAGGGAGAGGTTTTTGATATCGCATTATCGACCAGCCTGTCCCCGCGCGCGGCGTATTTGATGTGGCGAACAGGAGCCGGGGTTCGGGTCGGATTTTCGGCAGGAGTGGGGCGCGCTCTGTGGACGCATCGAGCGCCGCTTCGACCGTTCGAGGTCGTCTTCTCTCGTCGCTACCAACGCCTCGCCGCCGCGCTGGGCATTCCCGCCACGGCCGAGTTGCCCAAGCTCGAGATCCCCCAAAAGCGCAGGGAAGAAGCGCGGGCGCGGCTTAGGCAGCTGGGTTGGAACGATCGCGCGCCGCTGATTTCGGTGCACGTTGGCGGAGGATGGCCGACCAAACAGTGGCCGGTCGAGCACATGGCCGCTCTCGCGCAGCTCGCGCGCCAGCGCCATGGGGCGACGGTGTTGCTCCAGGGCGGGAGGGGCGATGGTGAACGCGCCAACAGCATTGCGTCGAGTGCCAAGGGGCTGGTCCTGATCTCGGTAGGCAATTCGATCAGCGATGCCATTGCCGAGTCGGCGGTGTGCAGCGTCGCGATCGGAATTGACTCCGGGTTGTCGCACGCCGCCGCAGCCTGCGGGACGCCCACCGTTTTTCTGTTCGGGCCAAACGAGCCGAAATCGATGATCGCTTCCCCGAGTCGGCTGATCTTGACCAGGAATCTGGAATGCCGGCCCTGCAATCGCGCTGGAAGATGGCGCTGCCCTTTGATGCACCACCGCTGCATGCGCGAGCACTCGCCCGAGTCGGTGCTCGATGCAGCATCACCGTGGATTTTGCCGCGCGCTTGATCAACGCTCGGACATGACGCGCGCGGGCCTGGTCACCTTGGATTCCGAAGGAGCGACTTTCCAAGTTCGGGTGACGCCTCGGGCGGGACGCGACGAGGTCGGACCTGTGGTCGACGGTCTTTTGCGCGTTAAGGTGACCGCACCCCCGGTTGAAGGCGAGGCAAACGAGGCGGTGATTGCGCTGCTGGCGCGCGTTTTCCAGGTGCCCAAACGCGCCGTTCAGATCATTGGAGGTGCGAGCGGACGGCGAAAGACGGTGCGGGTGATCGGCGCGCCGCGGCCGCTGGTTGAAAAACTGTTCCTCAGCACCACCGCGAGCTGAGTGGAGCGAGTGGACTCCTTGCGGGCGCGCCGCGGGTGCATAACTTTTACCCAGCTCGGTCGATTCTGGAGGCGGCTTGAGAGAGAAAGTCACGAGGCCAAAGGAAGCCAAGCCCCGGCAGGGCTCGAAATCGCGCTATTGGTCGAAGCAGGTGATGGAACGAAGCAACGCCTTGGATTTGGAGAGCGGCGTCTTCAAGATGGGCAGCGCCCGGGCGATAGCCGAATCATTGAAGCGCTCGGCGGAAAGAAGCCAGCGGCGCAAAGCCGCGCCGTTTCAATCGGCGATGTCCATGCTGAACTTCTACATCAACCGAGCGGGAAAGGGCGTTGGCTCAGACCGCAAGCGCGTCCTCAACGATGCGAAGGATGAGCTGCGCCGCCTCTTTCATCGCAAGACGCGCTAGCCGAGGCGAATTCGGGTCAGCGTCGTTCAAAGGGCCGCCGCACACGGCGTCGTTCATCCGCTAGTCTTCAAGCGACTCGAGCAAAAGGGCAAGCTCCTCTCGAGTTGCGCCCTTGGGCAAGTAGTAGTGTGGTCCCGTCCGCAGCGCCCCGCCTGCTTCGTCGGCCCTCGCCGCGGTGAGGACGACGACGCGCGGAGCATTCTCAGCCGGAAGCCGCCGCAAAACTTCCTCGCCGCTCATGCCCGGCATTCTCATGTCGAGGAGCATCACCGAGGGCGCGTCTCGGGCGACGCATTCGAGCGCATCCCGCCCATTCGAGGCTTCGAGGGTCGCGTACCCGAGTTCGTCCAGGCAGTCGAGCAGCAATTCACGCCAGTCCGAGTCGTCATCGACGACGAGGATCCTCTTGCTCTTTCGTTCAGCGGCGTCAGCCATTCGATGCATCTTTAACGTTGCAAACAATGCGCGCTTCGATTCTTTTCGTCGCGGCCTTCGCTGGCCGAGGGAGCGGCCGAGCAGTCGACTTACGAAACCTTGCCCTCGGCATCCGAAGATGCGGCCAACGGCGCGCTCGGATTCACCGCCTGCTCGCTCTCGACATCGTCCTGCACTGGATCGACGTGATCCAGACCGTTCGTCTGCGGTCGCACCGGGCTATTCGCGCTCGTGCGCGCTCCCAGCACTCGAAACGGAACCAGCTTCGGCAGCCCCGAGTGCCTGCGCGCGGCCTCCACCATTGCGTCGTGGTGGCGATACCGAGCCTCCAGCATTTTGTGAATGAGCAGCGGCGCCCCGGGAACTCGGCGCGAAGTGATCGCCTGCGTCGCTTTGCGGACGGGATAGCGGACGCGGCGTATTTGCACCCTCCAGCCTCTGGGCGTGTATGTGAAAAGGCCATAGACGGCGCGCAGGTCGCCATCCCGCGGAATGCCAACTGATGCGACATCGGCAATGACCATCCGTCCGATCCGCCTGCGGTAGGGAAAGTGAAGATGCCCAAAGGCGCAGGCCGCCGCGTCAACGAACTGGAAGTAGCGACGAATCGCTGCCTCATCCAGAAGCGGGTCGAGCGAGTCTTCGAGATTCTTCGGGTTTGCGTGACAGATGTACAAATCCTGTCCGCGGCGGACCGAATAGCGGACGGAGAATGGCAACTGGCCGAGCCTCGGGGCCAACTCCCCCAGCTGATCGCGAGTCCATTCCAGCAGGTCGGTCTTCCAATGGTGGTGCTCGCGGTAGCCGCCGCCGAGGTAATTTCCGGCGAGATAGCAATCGGTGTTCCCCACCAAGAGCTCGTCGCATCGGTCGAGGAGCAGCTCCACTGTTTCTCTGGGATGTGCTCCGCGAAGCGCCAAATCTCCCGCGGCCACCACATAGTCCGGGGAAGCGCGGGCGACGTCGTCCATCACGGCTTCGCATGCCGGCAGGTTGCCGTGAATATCCGCCAGAATCGCCACCCGCATCACAACCCCATTCTAGCCCCATGGGCCCGCCGGCAGCGTTAGCATTACCGCAAGAACGCGTTGACTCAAGGACACAGCACTCTTAGAGTCTCTGGTTTCGATTGCGCGGGTAGTGTTGCAAATGTTGGTGAATATTGAGGAAATAGGTGATGCTGGGCTGGAACTGGACGAGCCGATCAAGGTTGAGTTCCTGCAGGACGCGCTGGCGCACCAGGGCGAGGAGACGGGGTTTCGTCCGCTGCGAGGTGCGCGGTTGAAGGCGTCCCTTCAGCGCCTCGGCGGCGGGGTGCTGTTGCGAGGAGATTTTCGGGTGGAAGTGGCGGCGCCGTGCAAGCGGTGCCTCGCCGAAGCGACGACGTCCTTGCCGGTCTCGTTCACCTTGAACCTGATTCCTCGGCAGCTCCTGCGGGATGAAGATGCCGGCGAGGCGGAGGACGACGGGGAGTCGGAGCGCAGCGGCTCTTTTCGACTGGAGGACGCGGACCGGGAAGTTTTCGATGGCAAGACGATTGATCTGGACCCCATCCTTCGTGAACAGGTACTTCTCGCCTTACCGATGAATCTGGTGTGCGGGGAGACCTGCCGCGGGCTGTGCCCGGTGTGCGGGGAAAACCTCAACGTCAAGCAGTGCGGATGCGAGCGCCGAGTAGTGGATCCGCGTTTGATGGCGCTCAAAAACATCAAGCTGAACTAGAGAGGCGAACGTGGGAGTTCCGAAGAAGCGCACATCGAAGATGCGCCGCAATCGCCGCCGGGCCGCGAACAGCAAGGTCCGCGCGGCGGTACAGGTGATTCTCTGTCCCAAGTGCAAGGAGCCGGTCCTCCCGCATCGCGCCTGCGCCGCCTGCGGCTACTACCGGGGCCGCGAGGTCGTCGCGGTCGAATAGCGGGTGCGGATCGCCCTGGACGCCATGGGGGGAGACCATGCCCCGGCTGCGGTGGTGGAAGGGGCTACGCTGTTCGCTCGGGAGCACCCTCAGCACCAGGTGATCCTCGTCGGTGAGGAGCGCCGAATTCGCGAAGCGCTCCGCGGCGAGCCGGGCGGCGCCATTTCCTTGCGGCACGCATCGCAGGCAGTGGCCATGGGTGAGCACGCGGGGGCGGCGATTCGAAAGAAAAAGGACTCGTCGATTCGAGTCTGCTTCGAGCTGATTCGATCTGGCGAGGCTAGTGCGATGGTTTCTGCGGGCAATTCAGGCGCGGTGATGGCTGGAGCGCTGCTTGTCCTCGGAAGAATCTCCGGCATCGACCGCCCCGCGTTCGCCACCTTGTTCCCGGCGCTCAAGGGCGAGGGACGTTGCCTGCTGCTCGACGCCGGCGCCAACGTGGATTGTAAGGCGACCCACTTGGCGCAGTTTGCCTTGATGGGAGAGGCATACGTGCGCAAGCTGCTCGGAGTGCAAAACCCCCGCGTGGCGATCCTTTCCAACGGAGAAGAGGCTACGAAGGGAACGCTGCTGACCCGGAATGCGGTGGAGCTCCTGCAGCGCTCCGATCTGCGCTTCATTGGCTACGTGGAGGGCAAGGATATCTTCTCCGGAGACGTGGAGGTGGTTGTCACCGATGGCTTCACCGGAAACATCGTGCTCAAGACTTCGGAAGGTACGGCGATGGCGGTGGCGGGGCTGATCCGCTCTGCGGTGCAGCGCGCCGGGTTGTCCGAGAAGCTCGGCGCGCTGTTGTTGAAGCCGACGCTCGCCGGTTTGCAGAAAGTCGTGGATTACGCGGAATACGGCGGTGCGCCGGTTCTGGGCGTCAACGGCGTCGGAATCGTTGCTCACGGGCGGTCGCAGGCAAAAGCCGTTAAAAACGCTCTCAAGGCGGCGCTCCAGACGACTCAAGCGCACTTTCAGGACGAGTTGGTGGCTCGAGTCCGCGCGGCGCAATCTTGGTTGCCTGCGCGCCCCGCGAAGAGGATAAAGGAGCCCTCCGAAGAGGCCCATTCGGATTAGACGATACCAGGATGGTGAGCGTGCCGAGGACACAAATCATTGGGACCGGTTCCTACGCGCCGGCAAAGATCATCACCAACAAAGATCTGGAGAAGATGGTCGACACCACGAATCAGTGGATCGTCGAACGCACGGGAATCGAGGAGCGACATCAAGCTGCCGACGGCGAGCAAACTTCGGACATGGCGGTGAAGGCGTCCATCCGCGCTCTGGAAATGGCTGCCACTCGACCCGAGGAGCTCGACCTGATCATCGTTGGGACGATCTCCCCGGACATGCCGATGCCCTCTTGCGCTTCGATGGTCCAGGCCAAGCTCGGGGCGTCCAAGGCGTTCGCGTTCGACGTCTCCGCTGCTTGCGCCGGCTCGCTCTACGCGCTTTCGATCGTCGACCAGTACGTTCGGACGGGAATGGCGAAGCGGGCGCTGATCGTCGGCGTCGAGCTGCTGACTCGACTCCTCGACTGGCAGGACCGCAACACCTGCGTCCTTTTCGGCGACGCCGCCGGAGCAATGGTGGTCGCTCCATCGAACGATGAATCGCGCGGAATTCTCTCCACGCACATGCACAGCGATGGAAGGTTGGCGGAGATCCTCTGCATCCGCGGCGGCGGCAGCATGTACCCCCTCTCGGAGGAGGTTCTTCGGCGCAAGATGCACAAGGTCTCGATGAACGGCCGCGAAGTCTACAAAGTTGCGGTCCGCTCGCTGAGCGAGGTCTTCATGGAAGGACTGGCGGCGAACGGCCTGACGATCAAGGACGTCACCCACGTCATCGCCCACCAGGCAAACCTTCGAATCATCGAATCGGTAATGAGCCGGTTGGGGATCCCGATCGAGAAATGTTGGTTGAACATTGCCAGGTACGGCAATACCTCCTCCGCATCGGTGCCCACGACGCTTGACGAAGCCAACCGAGCGGGTCGGCTGCGGCCGGGCGATCTCATTGCGATGATGGCCGTCGGGGCGGGCATCGCCTGGGGAGGCGCCATCGTGCGCTGGTAGGCCCGCACAATGAAGATCGGTTTCGTCTTTCCAGGACAGGGAAGCCAATGCGTGGGAATGGGAAAGGATCTCTTTACCCATTTCGCCGAGGCTCGGGCCGTCTTCGAGGCGGCGGACGACGCGCTGGGGGAGAAGCTCTCCCGCCTCTGCTTCGAGGGGCCAGAAGAGACGTTGACGCTGACCGCCAACACGCAGCCGGCGATCTTGACCGTGTCGGTCGCGGCCCAGGCCGTCTTCGGCAAGCGCGGGCCGGCGCCAGCCTTCGCCGCAGGGCACTCGCTCGGCGAGTACTCGGCTCTGGTGGTCACCGGATCCCTGGGGCTTGGGGCGGCAGTGCGAGCGGTGCGCGAGCGGGGCCGCTTCATGCAAGAGGCGGTGCCGCCGGGCGTTGGGGCGATGGCCGCGGTGCTCGGGTTACCAGCGGAAAGAGTGCAGCAGGTCTGCAAGCAAGTTGCCGATGGCCGCGTGCTGGAACCCGCCAACTACAACTCACCGGACCAGACGGTGATCGCCGGGCATGCGGAAGCAGTCCACAGCGCCGCGAAACCTTTGCAGCAGGCTGGCGCCAAGCGAGTGATTCCCCTCCAAGTGTCTGCACCCTTTCACTGCGCTCTCATGCAGCCGGTCAAACCGCTGCTGCAAGGCGTGCTGGGCCGGATCGACTTTGCCGCGCCGCGCTGCCCGGTGGTGACGAACGTCGAGGCGCGACCGAACGGCGATCCCAGCCGCACGCCGACCCTGTTGCTCCAACAAGTGAGCCGTCCGGTCCGGTGGGTGGAGTGCGTGCAGGAGATGCAGCGGCAGGGGGTAACGCATTTTGTCGAGCTCGGGCCAGGCAGAGTGCTGCGCGGCTTGATTCGACACATTTCCAAGGACGCGCAGGTTTTCGGTGTCGAGGATTCGGAAAGCCTGAAGAAGGCGCTCGACGGGGTCGCCAGCGCGTGATGGATTTCAACCAGAAGGTCGTCTTCATCACCGGCGGCTCGCGCGGAATCGGAAGGGCATGTGCGATCGCCTTCGCCAATCTGGGTGCCCAGGTGGTATTTGGCTATGCGGGCAACGAGGCAGCGGCGAGCGAGACCCTCGCTCTGCTTCAGGCAAGGGGAAAGGCGATCCGCTTCGACATCGCGGACACCCCGTCTTGCGCCAAGGCAGTGGAGACCGTGATCGCGGAATTCGGCAGGCTTGATGTGCTCGTCAACAACGCCGGCATCGCGGTCGACGGGCTGGTCGTCCGCACCAAGGACGAAGATTGGGACAAGCAACTGGACGTCAATCTCAAGGGTGCGTTCGCCCTCATCCGGGCTGCCGCTCGTCCAATGATAAAGCAGCGCGGCGGGGCGATCGTCAATCTCACTTCGGTGGTGGGTGAAACCGGAAATGCAGGGCAGGTGGCCTACAGCGCGTCGAAGGCAGGCTTGATTGGACTCACCAAGTCCGTGGCCCGCGAGCTTGCATCCCGAAATATTCGGGTGAACGCCGTCTCGCCCGGGCTTATTGAGACGGATATGACATCGCGCCTTTCCGCCGAGACTCGCGCAAAAATGATTGAAGAAATTCCCCTGTCTAGGCTCGGAGTGGCAGCGGAGATCGCCAACGCGGTGGTTTTCCTTGCCAGCGACGAAGCTTCCTACATCACCGGTGAAGTGCTCAGGGTCAACGGCGGGATGTACATGTAGCGTCGAAGTTGGATCGATGCGCGGCGTGGGATATACCGCGCCCGCGGGTTACCGGACCGTGGTCCGGGCAATGCTGGATCTTGGAGGGCTGAAAAAAATGGCGACGACAAACATCGAGGCGAAGGTCAAGTCCATCATCGCCGACCAACTGGGCGTCGGCGAGGACGAGATCAAGCCCGAGTCTTCCTTTATCGAGGACCTGGGGGCGGACAGCCTCGACATCGTGGAGCTCGTCATGGCGATGGAAGAGGAATTCGAGGTGGAGATTCCTGACGAAGAGGCGGAGAACATCAAGACGGTGGGAGATGCCATCAACTACGTCAATACGCACAAGAAGTGACCGGGTGAGGGCTCGGTAGCGCCGCTGGGAAAAGCGCTGGAGCGGAGAAACTGTGTCGGAGCGTCGAGTCGTCATCACCGGAACGGGGCTGATTTCAGCGCTGGGCACCGGGACCGAAAAGAATTGGAAAGACATGCTGGCGGGCAAGTCGGGCATCGGTCCAATTACCCGCTTCCCCACCGACGGGCTCGACGCGCGCATCGCGGGAGAAGTGAAAGATTTCTCTCCCGAGCAGTTCATGGAGAAAAAAGAAGCCCGCCGAATGGACCTTTTCACCCAGTACGCCATCGCCGCGTCGGAGATGGCGATGCGCGAGAGCGGCTTACCCGTCGGAACGGACAAGCCCAACGGCTACGCCCCGGAAAAGGTTGGCGTGATCGTGGGCTCGGGGATCGGCGGCATCGGTTCGCTCGAAGAGCAGCATAAAAAGGCACTCGAGAAAGGATTCGATCGGGTGTCGCCCTTTTTCATCATTCAGATGATCATCAACATGGCGCCCGGGCTGATCAGCATGCGCTACAACGCGCGCGGGCCCAACTGGTCGCCGGTCTCGGCGTGCTCGACCAGCGCGCACGCGATCGGCGAAGGATGGAAGTCGATTCGCCTGGGCGAAACGGATGCGGTGATCGCCGGGGGGGCGGAGGCGGCGATCACCCCCCTGGCTATCGGCGGTTTCGCAGTGATGAAAGCCCTTTCCACGCGAAACGACGATCCAGAGCACGCCAGCCGACCGTTCGATAAAGACCGGGACGGTTTCGTTCAAGGCGAGGGCGCGGGAATCGTCGTTCTCGAGGAGCTGGAGCAGGCAAAGAAGCGGGGGGCGCCGATTCTGGCGGAGCTGGTGGGTTACGGCGCGAACTCGGATGCCTATCACGTGACCGCGCCGTCGCCCGACGGGGAAGGAGCGGCGCGCTGCATGCGCCTGGCGCTTCAAAGCGCGGGTATGAAGCCGGAGGACATCGGCTACATCAATGCGCACGGAACCTCGACGCCCTACAACGACGCGACCGAGACAAAAGCGATCAAAGCGGTTTTCGGTTCACACGCGCGAAAGCTCGCGGTCAGCTCGACCAAGTCGATGACCGGGCACATGCTCGGCGCCGCCGGAGCGGCCGAGGCGGTGGTCTGCGTGCTGGCCCTCACTCGAAACATTCTGCCCCCGACGATCAACTACGACACGCCCGACCCCGATTGCGATCTGGACTACGTACCCAACAAGCCGCGCGAAGTCCGGGTCAACGCCGCAATGACCAATTCGTTCGGCTTCGGTGGTACGAACGCAGTCCTCCTCTTCAGGCGGTTCAGGTGATTTCGCCTGCCGTCCGTGCGCGGGCATTCGGCGCTGGAGGCTGCAATGGAGAACACGTTAAGACTTTCGGTGGTTGACCCGGAGATAGCCAAGGCCATCGAGGACGAGACCCGCCGGCAGGAGGAGGGCCTCGAGCTCATCGCCTCCGAGAACTTCGTCAGCCCGGCGGTGCTGGAAGCGATGGGATCGCCGCTGACCAACAAGTACGCGGAGGGATACCCGGGGAAGCGCTACTACGGCGGCTGCGAGTTCGTGGACGTCGCCGAAAACCTGGCCATCGAGCGCGCCAAGGCGCTCTTCGGCGCGGAGCACGCGAACGTCCAGCCGCATTCGGGGAGTCAGGCCAACATGGCCGCCTACATGGCGGTGATGAAGGTCGGCGACACCATGCTCGCGCTCGACCTCAACTCGGGCGGGCATCTTACCCACGGTGCCGCCTTCAATTTTTCCGGCAAGCTCTACAAGGTCGTCCACTACGGCCTATCGCGGCAGACCGAGACGATCGACTTCGACCAGGTCCAGGCGCTCGCCAAGGAGCATCGGCCGAAGGCGATCGTGGTGGGTGCCTCCGCCTACCCGCGGGTCTTTGACTTTGCCCGATTTCGCGAAATTGCCGACTCGTACGGCGCTGCTCTGGTGGCCGACATCGCTCACATCGCCGGGTTGATCGCGGCGGGAATCCATCCTTCGCCGATACCCCTTGCAGAGATCGTCACCACCACCACTCACAAGACGCTCCGCGGGCCGCGCGGCGGGATGATCCTTTGTAAGGAAGCTTACGCGAAGGTCCTCAACAGCCAGATCTTCCCCGGCATCCAGGGCGGGCCATTGATGCACGTGATCGCTGCCAAGGCGGTCGCCCTCAAGGAAGCGCAGTCGCCGGCTTTCCAAGCCTACCAGCGGCAGATCGTTGCCAATGCCAAGGCGCTGGCGGAAGCGTTGAAGGCGGCCGGCCTGCGCTTGTGCTCGGGTGGAACGGACAACCACCTGATGCTCGTCGATTTGCGACCGAAGGCGATCACCGGAAAGGTCGCCGAGGAAGCGCTTGGCAAAGCGGGCATCACCGTCAACAAAAACGTGATCCCGTTTGACCCGGAAAAGCCGACCGTGACTTCGGGGATCCGGATTGGCACGCCGGCGTTGACGACGCGAGGGATGCGCGAGCCGGAGATGGCCGAGATTGGAAGGATGATCGGCGAGGTGCTCGACCACCCCGATGACGGGGCGGTTCATGCCCGCATCCTTGGAAAAGTAAGAGAAATGACGGGGCACTTTCCGCTCTACGCATCGCGCCTTAGACACTGACGAGCACCCGCAGTCATGCGCTGTCCCTTCTGTCAGGATCCGGAAAATAAAGTGATCGACTCCCGCGAGTCTCACGAGGGAGCGGTGATCCGGCGCCGCCGCGAATGCCTCCAGTGCCACCGAAGATTCACGACCTACGAGCGAGTGGAGGAGCTCAATCCCCTGATCGTGAAAAAGGACGGACGGCGGGAGGCGTTCGATCGCGACAAGATGCTCGCCGGTTTGAAGAAGGCCTGCGAGAAACGCCCGGTCTCGTTGGAGCAGCTGGACCGGGTGGTCACCGAGATCGAACGCAAGCTCCAGGAGGCGGGGGAAAAGGAAGTGCCCTCCACCTTTCTCGGCGAAGAGGTCATGAGAAACCTGCGCCGCCTCGACGAGGTGGCTTACGTCCGCTTCGCATCGGTCTATCGATCCTTCCGCGACATCGCCGAGTTCATGAGCGAGCTGAAAGAGCTGATCAACGAGCAGGGGAAGGGTAAGGATCGCAAGCTTCAGAGCAGCGGCAAGGGATAGCGACCGGCATGAACGCCACGCGGAGCTCGGTTTCAGCGCGGACCGCGAAGCTTGGATCGAGAAGCCCGATTGCGCGACGCGCAGGTCTGGACCGGGAGCGCGCGGAGTCTTTCATGCGGCTGGCGCTGCGCGAAGCGAAGAAAGGCGTCGGCCGCACCAGCCCCAATCCTGCAGTCGGTGCGGTGCTGGTTAAGGCGGGGCGGGTCATCTCCCGCGGCCACCACAGGAAAGCGGGTTTGCCGCACGCGGAGGTAGAGGCGATCAGGCGCGCCGGCGCCCGGGCCCGCGGCGCCGATCTCTACACCACGCTGGAACCCTGCGGGCATTACGGCCGGACGCCGCCTTGCGCGCAAGCGATATTGGAGGCGGGCCTCAAACGAGTCATCTACGCGTCGCAGGATCCAAATCCAATCGTCAACGGTCGGGGAATCGCCCACCTGCGCCGAGCGGGCGTCCCGGTCATAAGCGGAGTTCTTCGCGAGGAGGCAAATCGGATCAATCGACCCTACTTCAAGCACGTGCAAACCGGTCTACCGTGGGTCATCCTCAAGGCGGCGATCACGCTCGATGGAAAAATCGCGACTGCGTCAGGTGATTCGCGATGGGTTACCGGCCAGGAAGCGCGGGCGTACGTCCATCGTCTTCGAGATCAAGTCGATGCGGTCTTGGTCGGCGCGAATACGGCGCGGATCGATGATCCCCAGCTCACCACGCGGCTTCGGCACGCGACCGGTCGCAACGCGATCCGCATCGTGCTGGACACGCGGCTGCGGCTTCTCCCTCGGCTGAGGATCTTCCAATCGCGCGCGTCTGCTCGGACGATCGTAGCAACGCTTGAACCGAGGGATGCTGCCAAGTCCAGAAGGCTGGTCCGGAGGGGCGTAGAGGTCTGGACGCTTTCCGGCCGCGCCGGTCGCCTCAACCTGCTCGAGCTGCTGCGGCGGCTGGGAAGGGAGGGCGTCCTTCAAGTTCTGGTCGAAGGCGGCGCCGAGGTCTACGGGTCCTTCCTCACCGAGCGCCTCGCCGATGAGCTGGTCGTCTTCATCGCGCCCAAGTTGATCGGTTCTGATGGGCTTTCCTGGACGGGTGCGCTTCAAGGCAATCGCATGGGCAATGCAGTTGGGCTGGAAGACGTCGCTATCGGGTCCGAGGGCGACGACGCCATGATTCGAGGGCTTCTCGCGAACCGCCGCTGGAGGGGCTGAGGTACGCCCTCGGCCCGAGAGGGCGGCGTGCCGCCTTTTTGGTTATAAGCGCAAGAGATGTTCACCGGGTTAATTCAAGACGTCGGCACCGTAGAGCAGATTTCCTTCGGAGGAATGGCGCAGCTTTGGGTTGGGGCGTCCATCGCCGGCCAGGAACTCAAGCTGGGTGAATCGATTGCCGTCGACGGCGCGTGCCTCACCGTCGCGGAGCTGAAACCCGGTGCATTCCGGGTCGAGGCATCGGCGGAGACGCTTCGAAGGACGACGCTCGGATCACTTGAGCGCGGCTCGAGGGTGAACCTCGAGCGCTCGATGACCTTGAGCGACAGGCTCGGAGGCCACCTGGTGTTGGGGCACGTGGATGCGGTTTCTGAGATCCTGTCGATCCGCGGCGAAGGCGATTCGTCGGTACTCGAGTTCTCGCTTCCCCCGTCGCTGGCGCCGATGCTCATCGAGAAGGGCTCTGTCGCAGTGGATGGCATCAGCCTGACCGTGAACGAGCTCGGCGCCGACCGCTTCTCGGTCGCCATCATTCCCGAGACGCAGAAGCGGACTACCTTGTCCGCCAAGCGCCGCGGAGCGCGGGTCAATCTCGAAGCTGATCTGATTGGCAAGTACATTGCCCGGCTGTTCGCTCTTCAGCGAGGAGTGCCTGGCGCCAGCTCGGAGGAGAAACCGGGCGACGGCGGATTCGGACCGCGGAGCTAGCGACCATGCGGATGGCCAAGAAACAGCTCGACAGCATCGGACTCGTCGAAAAGGCGCTCACCGAGATCCGCAAAGGCAGGATGGTCATTCTCACCGACGACGAAGATCGGGAAAACGAAGGCGACCTGGTGATGGCCGCCGAGAAGGTGACGCCGGACGCGATCAACTTCATGGCGACGCACGGCCGCGGTCTGATCTGCCTGTCGCTCACCGAAGAGCGGATCCAGCAGCTCAATCTTCCGCTGATGGTTCAGGAAAACACTTCGCCCTACCAGACGGCATTCACCGTCTCGATCGAAGCGTCGCGGGGCATCACCACCGGCATCTCCGCGCAGGACCGCGCCCGTACCATTCGCGCCGCGGTGGCGCCGAATGCCAAACCCAGCGACCTCGTCCGACCCGGGCACATCTTTCCGTTGCGCGCGCGCAGAGGAGGGGTGCTGGTTCGCACCGGCCAAACCGAAGGGTCCGTCGATCTGGCCCGACTCGCAGGTCTCTTTCCTGCCGGCGTGATCTGCGAAGTCATGAATGCCGATGGAACCATGGCGCGCCGGCCCCAGCTGCAGCGTTTCGCTCAAAAGCAGGGTCTGACGCTCCTGTCTGTCGCGGACCTGATCCGGTACCGCTTGCGGCATGAGCGCCTCGTTCACCGGGTGGGCGAGCTGCCGTTCCAACGGGGCGATGGCGGCTCCTTCCAAGCGATCGCGTACTCAAGCGATGTCGATTCAAAGGTCCACCTTGCGCTGGTGAAGGGCAATATCTCGGGCTCTGCCCCCGTCCTGACGCGCGTGCACCGCGCTTGCCTGGCGGGAGACGTTCTGGGCAGCGCGAGCTGCGACTGCGGCGCTCAGCTGCAGCAAGCGCTCAAGCGAATTGCCGAGGAGGGACGCGGCGTGATCGTCTACTTGCAGAAGGATCAGGCTCCGGACTCCACGCTCGTCTGCACGCACCTGGCTCGCGAGGTCGAGCCGCGGTCGCGAACGGATCACACGCGGCTGCGCGAATTCGGAGTGGGCGCTCAAATCCTCAAGGACCTCGGGCTCGGGAGGCTGAGGCTTTTGACGAACAATCCGAAAAAAATCGTTGGGCTTGAGAGCTACAACCTCGAAGTCGTCGAGCAGATCCCGCTGGGAAAAACCACTCCGATGCTGCGGGCGGTGGCCGGTCAAGCCGCACGGTCCCCCTCGGAAGCTAGAAACCGCTCCCGGACGCGTTAAACTGCGACGCAATGCCTCGCTATTTCGAAGGAAGTCTGGCGCCGCCCAAAGGCCGATTCGCAGTCTGCGTATCGCGCTTCAACGCCTTCGTCACCGAGGAATTGCTTCGCGGAGCACTCGACGCCCTCTTAAGGCACGGCGTTGCTGACGAAGACATCGACGTCTTTCGAGTGCCGGGAGCGTTCGAGCTGGCCGGCCTGGCGCGCCGAGTGGCGGAGCAGGGCGGGTACGTCGGAGTGATTTGCCTTGGAGCGGTGATTCGAGGCGGGACGCCGCACTTCGAATACATCTCCTCCGAGGTCGCGAGGGGGATCGGCACACTCGCGCTCTCGTCCCAGTGCGCGATCAGCTTCGGCGTGCTCACCTGCGACACGGTGGAACAGGCGATCGAGCGGTCTGGAGCGAAAGCGGGCAACAAGGGCTGGGAGGCCGCGGTGGCGTGCATCGAGATGGTCAATCTCAACAGCAAAGTCTCGCACGGACTCCTCAAGGGTCGGCTGACGGCGGTGGAAGGAAAGAAGAAGTAGGCGTCGATGGGAGCTCGCAGGACCGCGAGGGAGCGCGCGCTGCAAGCGCTCTATCAACTGGAGATGAGCGATGGCGGGGCGGATGACGCTCTGGCGGCCGCCTGGGGCGCGTCTGCGGAAGTGGAAAAGCCCGATCCGGAAACGCAGCGGTTTGCGCGCGAGCTGGTCAGCGGCGTGAGGTTCAACCTGGCGGAAATCGACGCCCTGATCCGCGAGTACAGCCACCATTGGCGCATCGATCGAATGACGCGCATCGACCGCAACGTACTGCGAATAGGCATCTTCGAGCTGAAGTACCGAGCGGATATTCCGCGCAGCGTATCCATCGATGAGGCGGTCGCGTTGGGGAAAAAATACGGCACCGAAGAATCCTCCGCCTTTGTCAACGGCCTGCTCGACCGAATCGCACAGGCACTGAGCAAGGCATGAGCCTTTCTACCCACGAAATCGGCTTCACCAGCTTGGATCACTTGCCGGGCGTGGACACGCTGTGCCTCTTCGTCGCCGAGGACGAGCGGCCGCTCAGGGGTACGGCTGGGTACGTCGATTGGCGACTGAGCGGCGCACTTTCTCAGGTGCTGCTGGACCGCTTCTTCATCGGCTCCGCCGGCGATTGCCTGCTGATTCCGTCGGACGGAAGAATCGCTATGTCGCGCATTTTTGCGATCGGCATCGGCAACAGCGAAGGGTTCGGCCTCGATTCCCTGCTGCGCACGATGGGCGATGCAGGTCGCATGCTGTCCCGGGCGCTGGTGCAGACGGTGGCGCTGGAGATACCCGGGAGCGGGAAGGTGGAAGAGGCTACCCGGGCGGCTGCATTGCTCAATCAGTTCGTACCCCAGTTCAACGGGTCCCACGTTGCCGTGCTGTCGGACAAGGGCGTCGCCCGGCTCCTTTCCGGAGCTGGCCGACCCGCCAGCAACAAGGTCCAGTCGATCCCGGGTGCAAGATAGGTGGTCGCCCGGGGTTCTGCTACCATATCCCCCGCTGCGGCCGGCCGATGGCATACAAGATTTTGATCGTCGAGGACTCCAAGGCGTCACGTGAGTTCATTGCGTCCGCGGTGGAGTCGGTCGGCGGCGTCGAAGCGTTCACCACGTCCACCGGCTTTGACGCGCTCAAGCTTCTCAGCCGCCAACGCTTCGATCTGATCATCACCGACCTCAACATGCCGGGCATCAACGGCCTGGAGCTGATCAACTTCGTGAAGAAGAGTCCCACCTACCGCGAGACTCCCCTGTTCGTCATTACGACGGAAGGAAGGGAGCAGGACCGGGCCAAGGGACTCGCCCTAGGAGCCGCAGAATACCTCGTCAAACCCTTCGAGCCGCAGCAGCTTGAGGGGCTCTTGATGCGCTACTTGAACATCGCGTGACCACATCCACCAAAGGGCTGTCCGATTTCGTCGCCGAGGCGACCGAGATCCTCGACGCCCTAAGCCGCGATCTGGCGATCCTAGACCGGCGCCGCGGAGAGCGACTCGAGCCGGATCTGGTGAACGGGATTTTCCGTTCCGCGCACTCGCTCAAGGGGCTGGCGGCGATGTTCGGCGAGCAGCGGATTGCGCAGCTGGCCCATCAGACGGAAGACCTTCTTGATCGCCTCCGACTGGGACGAATCGAGCTGACCGAGAAGGTGGTCGACGCCCTGATCGAATCATTCGAC
>Ga0126378_10001455_pt1 | contig 17567 bp, 16 predicted proteins | sample PanSoiMetPlot_23_FD_92587 | JGI IMG/M metagenome (GOLD analysis project Ga0126378, IMG submission 92587) | Tropical forest soil microbial communities from Panama - MetaG Plot_23 | ecosystem: Environmental > Terrestrial > Soil > Tropical forest > Bulk soil | place: Panama | collected 2016-02-17
AGCAGTGAAACAAATACAGGCCTGGTTCTGTGGGGCGCGCGTTCCGCTCCGAGCCTCCGTCTTTCACTATTACTCCTCCTCTGACCGAATGCGCAGAGTACACGCCACACGCCATCTCCTACACCTGGACCAACGGCCAGTCATACCGCGGAAGTAACTGGGTCCAATCTACCTGCTGCGCCGCGCCGGTCCCTGCTTCCTAGGCGTTCGAGGCCAAAAGTACTCCTGTCCCCCCGCAACTTCGCGAAGGCGGCCGTGCGTTCAGGAGGACGCAACGCATGGCAAAGAAAAGCAAGTACGCTCCGACTCGCAAAGGCAGGCCGCAGTCGACAAGGCTGTGAACGAGTGCGCTGGCAGGGCCACAGTGGAGAAGCTGCTGAAAAGCTCGCTGAATCCGAAATACGCGGTGGGTTCGAATAGCCAACCATGCGTCCGTAACTGGGGGCGGCTGGATTGGCACTCAGCGCACCCCTTGACAATCTACAATCACTATTGTAGATAACCATAGTATGGCGAAACCCAACGATCTGGTCCAAGGGACGCTCGACCTTTTAATTCTCAAGACTCTCTCGCTCGAACCCAAACACGGCTGGGCGATTGCCAAACGGATTCAACAAATCTCGCGTGAAGTGTTGCAAGTCCAGCAAGGCTCGCTCTATCCGGCTCTGTATCGTCTGGAACAAAAAGCCTGGATCAAGGCCAAATGGAAGGAAACCGCAACGGGAAGACAAGCGAAGTTTTATTCGCTGACGGCTGCGGGGCGGGCGCAGCTTGAAAAGGAAGCTGAAAACTGGACTCGTCTGTCTGCCGCGAGCAATTTGGTTGTAGAGACAACGTAGGATGGTGCTGCCATGCTATGGGCCCGCCGATTCTGGCTAAAGTTGCAAAGCTTATTCCGTGGTAAGCGAAACGCTCAGCGATTAGACGACGAAATTCAATTCCACCTCGACCAGCAAATTGCCGAGAACCTCGCCGCCGGCATAAGCCTGCAAGCAGCCCGCTACGCCGCCATGCGAACCTTTGGCAATCCCACGTACCTCAAGGAACAAACCCGCGACACCTGGGGCTGGATTTGGCTTGAGCAAATTGGACAGGACTTTCGCTATGGCCTTCGCTCTCTGCGTAAGAACACGGGATTCACGGCAGTCGCGGTGCTGACGCTGGCGCTGGGCATCGGGGCCAACACCTCCATCTTCAGTTTTATTAATGCCATGGTGATAAGGACTCTTCCTGTGGAAAGGCCGAGCGAGCTGTTCCTGCTCGGTCCCTTCGACAGCCACGAAGGAGATCTAGGCTTCTCGTACGCATTACACAAAGCAGTCCGGGATGAGAATCGAACTCTCGCCGGGATCTTTGTCGGGACCCCGGGTCCCATGAACGTGAGTGTGGACGGGCAGGCAGAGTTCGCGCTGGGTGGCGGCGAGTACGTTTCGGGCAGCTACTTTTCCACGCTAGGCGTCGGGGCCATCGCCGGTCGAACCTTCACGGCTGCGGAAGACGAAGTCGCGGGGCAAAATCCTGTGGCCGTAATCAGCTATGGCTACTGGAGGCGCCGCTTTGCGCTCAGTCCCTCCGTCTTGGGAAAGACGATCTATTTAAACGGCGTTCCTTGCACAATCATTGGCGTGACTCCACCGCGATTCTTCGGAATCGACGTCGGCCATTCCCCTGATATCACAGTTCCTATAACGATGTTTCCGCTCCTCAACCCCGGAAGCAGGGAACTGAGCAACCCCGGCTCCTGGTGGCTCGATGCCATCGGGCGCCTGAAGCCCGGCGTGACCCCTGAGCAGGCAACTGCAGATCTGTCCGCAATCCTTGAGCACTACCTGGATACTCAAGGGCCAGCGATGGGATTAAGAAGTAAGGGTCTAAGCATGAGGCTCGAACCCGGCGCTTGGGGGATCTCCAACCGAAGCAAAGGAGTCCGCTTTGCGACATTGCTCATGACATTGGCTGGGCTGGTTTTGTTGATTGCTTGCACCAATGTTGCGAACTTGCTTCTCGCACGAGGCGCGGCCCGGCAGAAGGAAATCGCGGTGCGCGTGGCCATCGGAGCCGGACGAAGCAGGTTGCTTCGGCACCTTGTTACAGAAAGCCTCCTGCTTGCGCTGCTGGGCGGCGCTGTGGGATTTCTTTTTGCCTCTTGGGGAACGCGGGGTCTGTTGAAACTTTTGCCGCAAGAGATCTCCTCCGTGGACCTCTCGCCGGACATCCGGGTTTTTGTTTTCTGCGGGGGCATTTCGGTGCTGGCAGGCTTACTTTTCAGTTTGATGCCTGCTTGGCGCGTCACGAGCAGCAGCCTCGTCCAAGGACTTCAAGGCGCGGTCCGACAAGATGCGGCGAATCCACATCGGAATCGCCTGCGCAATGGGTTGGTTGTTTCGCAAGTGATGCTGTCTATGGTCCTGCTTTTTCTGGCGGGACTATTCACTCACAGTCTCCAGGATCTTCTGAGTGTGGACCTGGGTTTTCGGCCAGAGCGTGTGCTGCTGTTCTCGATGGACCCCACGCTTGTCGGATACCAGGGGCCACGCCTCGTTGGTCTCTATGAGAGTTTGCTGGAACACGTGCAAGCAGTACCAGGGGTCATGTCCGTGAGCTTGTCTCGCGGCGGATTAATCAGTCACATGACTTGGGGAGATAACCTCTATATATCTGGATATGCTCCCCAGTCCGGCGAAGTCCCACAAAGCTTATTCAGCCCGGTCGGCCCGAATTTCTTCCGAACCGCCGGCATTCCTATTTTGGTGGGACGAGATTTCCGGGGCTTGGACAATGAGAATGCCCCAAAAGTGGCCATCGTCAATGAAGCGTTTGCGCGCCACTTTTTCGGCGAGCAGGATGGCGTGCAGAAAGCCGTCGGCCGGACGCTCGGTCTGGGGGTAGATCAGAACCTTGGGCCGTTTGAAATCGTGGGTGTTGCCAGAGACTCGAAACAAAGGAGTTTGAGCGAGCCGCCTGCCTCAGTTGTTTACTTCCCGTTCTGGCAAGCCGACCTGCCCCCGTCTCTTATTGGCCATATGACCCTGGAAGTGCGCACGGTTGGTGAGACCAGTGGGATGACGAATGCAATTCGACAAGAATTACTGGCTGTCGAAAAAAACCTGCCCATCTACGACGTGAAAACCCTGACGCAACAGGTACAGGAAAGCGCCGGAGGTGACCGCATGTTCGCCTGGCTTGTCTCGTCGTTCGGTTTGCTCGCCCTACTACTGGCCTCCGTAGGACTTTACGGTCTGGTCGCCTACTCCACGGTGCGGAGAACAGCGGAGATTGGGATTCGCATGGTGCTCGGCGCTCATCACGGCGAGGTGCTTACGCTAGTTATCAGAGAGGCCCTGCGATTGACTGCGCTTGGTGTGGTCATTGGTTTGGCTTTGGCCCTTGCGGCGGGACGCGCTGTTTCCAGCATGTTATACGGCGTTAGCGCGGCTGACCCGCTGGCGATTCTTGGCGCAAGTTTGCTGATGTTCTTTGCGGCCTCACTCGCCGGTTTTCTACCGGCGCGGCGGGCGTCGCGCGTCGATCCGATGGTGGCGCTGAGGTATGAGTAGGAACGCCGGGATCAACCGGCGTGGAGGAGCGGATGAAAGAGCCGTACGGTGAAGGCGTAGCGAGCCGCACCGACCCCGAGTCATGCGTGGTCAGTCGAGAGGCTGGGCGCGAAGTGTTGACAGGGGCACATGCAGGGAGGGTATTGAGCCGCGAAATGCCTGGGAATCAGGATGCCGACCTTGTCTATTCATGGGGAAGGCAACACCGGTGGGCGCGATATCGCGAGCACCCACTGGACCTGCGAGGTCAAAGACCCCTGACATGCATGGAACCTCCACGCGCGAGAACCGGGAGACCCTATCAGTGCCCGACACGAAGCTGGGAACGGGCCGGTCGAGGAAGGTGATGAGCCACAATCTCGGCGCTCACGGCGCGTTAGACGCGCTCTCGGTCGGGATCATGAGGAAGAAGGTGAATTGGGTGCTGGCTGCCGACATTCGCGACTGTTTTGGGTCTTTCTCTCACGAATGGATGGCTAAGTTTCTCCAGCATCGCATCGCAGATCGCCGGATTCTCCGCCTGATCAAGAAATGGCGGAGGGCCGGTGTACTCGAAGATGGGGAATGGTCGGAGACGGAGAAGGGGACGCCGCAAGGGTCAGAGATTTCACCGCTGCTTTGCAACGTCTACCTACACTACGCCTTCGACCTATGGGTGCAGCACTGGCGGAAGCATCGGGCCATGGGGGAAGTCATCGTGGTCCGTTATGCGGACGACAGTGTATTAGGGTTTCAGTATCACGTGGACGCAGAGCGTTTCCTCCGGGAATGGAGGGAGCGGCTGCAGAAGTTCGGTATGGAACTCCATCCGGACAAGACTCGCCTGATTGAGTTCGGGCGGTTTGCTGTCAGGAACCGGAAGCAACGGGGTGAAGGCAAGCCGGAGACGTTCAACTTCCTTGGGTTCGCGCACATCTGCGGAGTATCCTGGAAGAATGGAAAATTCTTCGTGCTGCGCAAAACCATTCGTGAGCGACTTCTCGCCGAGTTGGAACAGGTGAAAGCCGCCCTGCGAATGCGCATGCATCAGCCTCTGGCGGAAGTCGGGAAATGGTTGAGGAGTGTGGTGCAAGGTTACTTCAACTATCACGCTGTACCCGGCAATTTCGCCAGCCTCTGGAGTTTTCGTTTCGAGATACGCAAACGCTGGCTGCATGTGATTCGACGTCGCAGTCAGCGCAGCCGGATGACCTCGGAGCTCCTTGAGCAATTGGCGGTTCGGTGGCTTCCCATACCCAAGATTCTACATCCCTATCCCATGGTGCGCTTTGACGCCAAGTATCCGCGGTAAGAGCCGTGTGCACTAATCAGTGCCCGCACGGATCCGCGCGGGGGGCGCTGGGTAACTGGCGTCCCTACCGCAACTTCCAGCCGTAGTGTGTGGCATTCGGAATCCGTCCAAGGGCCCGGTAAGTCGCGTATGAAGGCCGGTTAACAGAATCTATTCAACTTTCTTGTGCAAACACCACGCGCCCTACAAGGTAGCGATCATTCGTAGCGCAGTGCAACGAGGGGATCAAAGCGCGCAGCGCGGCGTGCGGGCAGGAGGCAGGCGGCAAGGCCCACTGCGAAGAACAGAGTCACAACCGCACAGAACGTCAACGGGTCAGTGACGGAAACGCCGGATATTTGGCTTGCCAGGAAGCGTGTCAGGCCGAGACTGGCCAGCACGCCGATCAGCACGCCAGCAGAGATCAGACGCAGCCCTTGCCCGAGAATCATCGCCACAACGTCGCGCCGCTGGGCTCCGAGCGCCATGCGAAGTCCGATCTGATGGGTTTGCAAAGCCACGGTGTAAGCCATCACGCTAAATATGCCAACCAGCACAAGCGCCAGGCCGGTTCCGGCAAAGGTACTTGTGGCAATCACCCCAAACTGCGGCATGGTGTATGCGAATTCAGCTAAGAAGTCCTGAATCGACCCACTATGGGTAACCGCTGCTGAAGGGTCCACCGCCCAAATCTCGCGCTGCACGCTGGGCAGCAGGGACTTTGGATCCACGGCAGTGGTTGCCAGGATGGTGCGTTCTCCGAATTCGGTGATGGAATGCGGGACGAAAGCCTCGGGCGCAGGGGGATCCAGCAGGCGTCGGTTCTTGAAGTTGCTGACGACGCCGACAATTTGGAAATAAGCGTCATGCGGCGTTTCCGGAAGTTGGTCGAAGACGTTGAACTTGATTTTTTGGCCCAGGGCGTCTTCATTTGCAAAGTAAGCGCGCACAAAGGCCTCATTAACCACCGTTACCAGCCGTGCTGAATCGATATCGCTTTGGGAAAGCAGTCTGCCGCGCAGCAACCGCATGCCGAGCGTTTGAAAGTAGGTTTCGCTGCACAGGTCGACCGTGGAATGGTGTGTCACTCTTTTCCCGGCTACAACAATGTCGCTACCCGCCCACCCCAGCGGGGGCGTGCTTATTGATATGGTGGCGTTGATCACGCCCGGTATTCCCTTGACGCGCTGGAGGACTTGTTCGTAGAAGAGTTTTTTCATGAGGGCCGTTTCATTGGAGCCATGTTCTTCGGTGGATACCCAGGCATAGAGCGTGCGCGCTGGATTGAAACCCAATTCGACATGCGTCAGCGCGAAGAAACTGCGCATCAACAAGCCCGTCCCCGTCAACAGAACGATAGACAACGCCACCTCCGAGATCACCAGTGCGCTGCGCAGCTTTCCGTGCTGAATCCCCCTCCCTGCTCCTTTTCCGTTTCCGAACATCCGCAGCGGCAAGTTGCCACGCACGGCGTGAAGCGCAGGTGCAAGCCCACAGACAACGGTCGTCAGAGCGGCAACTGCCAGCGCAAAGAGGAGGACCGCCGGATTCAGTCCAATCACTGTTTCCTCAGGAATGCGGCCGCCGAATACATCTGCAATCTGACCGCGCGGAATGATGGCCACCAAGCCCTTCAGTCCAAAATAGGCCAATAGGCAGCCCGTCAAGCATGACGCTCCTGCAAGCATCACACTTTCCACCAGAAGCTGGCGAATCAGTCGTCCCCGGCTCGCACCCAACGAGGCTCGAACGGCAATCTCCCTCTCGCGAACGGTAGCTCTGGCCAGCAGCAGGTTTGCGACGTTGCCGCAGGCGATTAACAGCAGCATCGAAACGGCAGCGAGCAGCACGTAGAGGACCCTCGAAAAATCGCCGACCACGAAGTCTAGAAGGGTGCGCGCAACGATCGTGAACTGTTTCGGATAAAGCTCCCCGGGGTTGGCTTGCGCCATCCGATGCAGAATCGCGTCCACATCGGCGGCTGCCGCATGCAAACTGACTCCCTTTCTCAGCCGCGCGCACGCCCATATCACGTCCGGGTCCTTCACCGGGAATATGGTGCTATCTGCGCCAGGACTTAGATCCAGGGGAAACCATAGGCTGGAGCCGCATCCGTTGAACCGCCGCGGCATGATGCCAATAAGGGTCCGAGGCTTGCCGTTCAGAAAAAAAGTTTTGCCCAGAATCTTTGGATCGCCATGGAACTCCGTCTGCCACAGCGGATAGTTCATCATGAAGACGTAAGGGGTGCCCGGCTTGCCGTCGCCGGGACCAAAATACCTGCCGAGCAATGGCAGAACGCCAGAAAAGCTGAAACTATTCGTAGTAACGTAGCAACCCAGGAAACGGCGCGTGCCTTTTCCGTCGCTATAAAGGACATCCAGCTGATAGTTTCCGGTGATGTCTTCGAAAGCGCGGTTTTGGTCGCGGATCGCCAGGAACTCCGGGATGGTGTAATGGTAGCGCGCAATGTCGCGCGGAGGAGCAGCCAAATCGTGCAGGTCAATGACCACCATGTGCTGGAAATCGCGGTACGGAAAGGGATCGACGACGACATTATATAGAACGCTGAACATCACCGTGCTGGCGCCGATGCCCAGCGCGAGCGCGAAAACTGCAACGAACGCAAAGCGGCGATCCTTTATGAGGCTTCGGAAGGCATACTGAATGTCGCGAAGAAAATCGTGGATGTAATGCTCAAACCGGGATTCGCGGCAAATTTCCTTGACCTGCTCGAGCCCGCCAAATCTCAGATTGGCGCGCCGCTGCGCCTCTGCCGGAGGCAGGCCCGAAGCAATGTAGCCCTTCATGCGCTGCTCCAGATGGAAACGCAGCTCCGCGTCCAGCTCTTTTTCGGTGCGGCGACTATGGAGCAAACGAGCAAGCCAGCCGGTCATGGTGTTCTACTCCGCGGCGCTCAGAATCAAGCCGACGGCTTCTGACAACCGCTCCCAATTATCCATCTCGGCGCTAAGTCGCTTTCGCCCGGCGCGCGTCAACGAGTAAAACTTGGCGTCGCGTCCTGTTTCCGTTTCTTCCCATTTGGCTTGCAGCCATCCACGGTCTTCCAACCGGTGCAGCGCCGGGTACAGCGAGCCTTCCGGGACTTGAAAGAAGTCCCTTGAGATTTGCTGGATTCGCTGGGAAATGGCATAGCCGTGAATGGGACCGAAGGCCACCACCTTGAGAATCAGCATGTCCAGAGTGCCCTTCAGGACTTCTACTTTTTCCTGTTCCATATAATCCCTAGATGTCCTATGCTTATATCCCTAGAACACCTATATGTCAATAGGGAATAAAATTTGCGCTCTGCGGGCGGACTCAGGGAACTTTCGCCTTCGACTGACGTCTTTGTAGAGACGACGAAATTTGGGAAAGGAGCAACGCGGCACCGGTCGCCCAGGCCGCAAAAACGACCTGCGGCGCACGCAGGTTGAAGCCGAACAAATCGGGAAGGGGTTAAACAGATCACTTCGCTTTTGGTTTGGCGGCCGGAGCGACGCGATCCCGAGGAGAAGCGCTAGCCGTGCGGGCCGGTGCTTTTCATTTAACCCCTTCTCATCTTAGTTGGCTTTGTTTTTCAAATGCAACCGCGAACACAGCTCGCCCCTGCGTCACGGCCGGAGGATCCAATGAGAGCAAGCGTATGCGTTCTTCTTCTGATTTTGGCTTCAAGAGTTTGCGCACAGACGGGGCAGGCCCCCAATTCGCTGGTCCCCAATAATCAATCACTGTTGCCGAAGGTTGGCGAGACGGTCTCGATTCGCGGCCTGCTTGTCCCGCCAAAAGCGGTTAAAGAACTTCAACGCTCGCAGAACGCCCTGCGGTCAGGCGATACGCGCTCTGCGGCACGGCACCTGGAAAAAGCTCTCCAGATTTATCCCAACTATTTGGAGGGACACAATAGTCTTGGCGCCCGCTATATCGAACTCCAGGAATGCGAAAAAGCGGCGGCAGAGTTTCAGAAAGCCATCGACATCGATCCGCGAGTGATGCAGCCCTTCAACAATCTCAGCGTGGCTCTTTTCCTTCAGCAGCGGTATCCAGAGGCGGAGGCCGCGGCGCGGCGCGCGCACGACCTTGACCCGCGCGATCCAACCGCGCGCTACATGCTTGGCGCAATCCTCGCAACGGAAAAACGCGACACTGTGGAAGCCATGGAAATGCTGCGTCAGACCCGCAGTGAGTTCCCCGACGCGCGGTTGCTCCTAGCCCAGATACTCGTTCGGCGCGGCGACATCGATGAAGCCGAAAAGGAGTTGCGAGGTTATTTGGCCTTGCCCGACGCTGAGAAAAGACAAAACGTCAAGCGCTGGCTCGCGCGCCTCGAGTTAAGTGCAAACTCCGCAACTGAACCCAAAGCACCCTGACTGCCAGATGCGCGCATTTTGGTCCCTCGGACTTCTAGACCCCGTGTGGCCACCCTTTGTCCGAAGGCCCGGGAGAGCCCTGCGATTGTCACCGATCCAGTGAGCTCGATTTTGCAACAAATCGCGGGCTCCTATTCCAGAAGCGGATTGGGGAAGAGTTGCCGACAACTCACTCGGAACTTCATTTGAACCGGCCGCCTTCGAGACCCCCAACTGGGCTCCGGAAGTTCACGGCTCTTGACAAGATGTTTCCTCGGAGAGACACTTCCATCGACAGTCGATGGGAACGAACAAGCGCACGTCCGAGCCAGATTTTCTACCTGGGACTTTGGAGATGCTTATCCTCCGCACCCTGAGCCGTGGGCCGAATCACGGTTACGGCATCGCGCAGCAAATACGGCAGGTCTCTGGTGATGCGCTAAATGTCGGCGAAGGCTCGCTCTACCCTGCGTTACAACGACTCCTGATCGACGACTGCGCAGTGGCCGAATGGGGCACTTCGGAAAACAATCGTCGGGCACGGTTCTACAAAATCACATCCAAGGGCCGCAGACGCCTGGCCCAAGAAAAGAAGAGCTTTGATTTTCTATTGAGCGCCATTGGTCGTGTGATGGAAACACCGTGAGAACCTGGAACCGTATTCTTCACCTACTCAGGCACCGCAAATTCGAGCGCGACCTCCAGGAAGAACTGCGCATCCACCGGGAAATGGCGGAAGAGAACGAACTGCGTCTCGGTGCGTCAGAGGATGAAGCCCGGCACAACGCCACATGCTCCATCGGAAGTACTGCCCTCGCTCTTGAGGACAGCCGTTCGGTCTGGACTTTTGTTTGGCTCGAGTCTCTTTTATGCGACTCGAGGTACGGCCTGCGCTGCTTCTCCAGGGCGCCACTCTTCGCGGGAACTGTGATTCTCACGATCAGCCTCGCCCTCGGCCTGAACACCGTGCTCTTTACCTGCTTCAACGCCTACGTCCTGAGCCCTTTCGCGGTGCAAGACCCTTACAGCCTTTACGCGTTCTGGTGGAACACGAAAACAACCTCTGGCCGCGGGTTCTCTTGGAGCGAGTACCAGCAGCTTCGCCAAAATAATCCCGCCTTCTCCGATCTCGTTGCCACGCTGGACTGCGGCGCGCGCGCGTCAATGGCGAGACATTTACTGGACAGCTCGTTTCGGGAAATTACTTCGCGATGCTCGGTGTTACGCCAGCAGTCGGTCGAATTATCATTCCATCCGACGACGTGACTCCGGGAACAAACGCCGTTATCGTACTCAGCTATACGGCTTGGAGAGCAAAATTCGCTGCGGATCCAGGCGTCATTGGTCGCATTGTTTCCCTGCGCGGCTATCCCTTTGAGATTGTCGGGATCGCTCGCCGCGGCTTCAGCGGTATCACGAAGTCCCCGCCGGATTTCTGGGCACCGATGACCATGTACAGCGAATTCATGAATGGGCCTGACCTGTTCGGTCCTGGAAATCCGCATCCTCTTGAAGTTGCCGGCCGCTTGCTGCCAAGCGTGTCCCCCGAGGATGCTCGCAGTTCTCTTCTTGTTTCTGCGAAACAGCTCACCGCAGATCTCGCTGAGCCCGACAGGGTCATGAGCGTCGGCTTGCAGTCCAGCGCCACTTCCTTTCCGCTCACGGCCGAAACCATCGAAAGTTTCATCCCCGCCTTTGCGGCCTTTGCGCTTGTGTTGCTTCTTGCCTGCGCCAACGTTGCCAACATGATGCTCGCTCGCGCAATGGGTCGCCAGCGAGAGATCGGCGTCCGGCTTTCTCTCGGCGCCGCGCGCCCACGGCTAATCCGTCAGCTCTTGACTGAAGGATTCGTTCTCGCGATTCCTGCGGCCGTATTGGGATTCTATATCGCACGGCTCGGCGTGCAGTTTGGGCTGCGCACATTCTTGGCAATCCTCCCGTCCGAGTTCGCGGGGAAGATACGGATCGTCCCGATTAACCTTGATTGGCGCGTCTTTTCTTTTGTTCTGGCAGCCGCATGTGTCTCCACGTTCGCTTTCGCGCTGGCCCCAGCGCTGCAGGCCACGCGCGCGGATTTGATAAGCGCGACTCGCGGTGATTTCAGCAACCGACTTCGCGGTGAACGGCTTCGCCATTTTCTTGTCGTCACTCAAGTCGTTGTATGTACACTCCTTTTAGTAAGTACTGGCCTTCTCTTGCGTGCTGCGCGGCAGGCCGAAGCCGTTGACGTTGGCCTGAATGTTCACAACGTGATCGAGATTCACGCGCGTGAGAATGTCCGCCACCAGATCGCCACACTTCTCGCTTCCGATCGCTCAGTGGAATCTGTCGCAACTGTCTGGCGGGCTCCTCTGAATAGCAGTTTGAGAGGAATCGGTGTGGCTGCCGGGGACACACGCAATTTCGTGTTTGCTGGATTCAATTTCGTTTCGCCTGAATATTTTGATGTGTTTCGCGTTCCGCTCGTGCGCGGCCGCAATTTCACTCCGGAGGAGGGACGCGACGAGGCAGATGTAGTCGTCGTCAGCCAAGCGACTGCGCACAAGTTCTGGCCCACCACTCAAGCAATAGGCCAAACGCTCCGGATTCAACCGCCTCCTTCCGATAAGTATAGCGCTCCAGATAAGTACCCTCAGCACGCAACCGTTCGCGTCATCGGAATCGCTCGTGACGTCGTAAGCTACTCCGTTGTCTTCGGCCCGGACCCCACTTGCATCTACTTCCCGACAACCGGCGCAGCATCGCTCAATCGGTCCCTAATGGTTCGCGTCCACGGCAACCACGAGGCCGTGCGTCGTTCCCTTGATTCGAAACTCTCAGCCGCTGTTCCGGGCGGAATTGATGAAATCATCCCCATGGAGCAAGTTCTTGACATCCAGTATTTTCCCTTCCGCATCTTTTCCTGGATTTTGGAAGCCCTCGGTGGACTCGCCCTGATTCTTACCGCTGCAGGTATCTATGGCGTCATATCCTACCTAGTAGCTCTGCGCTCCAAGGAGATCGGAATCCGCATGGCGCTGGGAGCTGAGCCGCCGGGCGTGATCCGCATGGTGTTATCCGAATCCGTCAAGCTGGCCTTACCCGGTATGGTCATAGGGTCGTGCATCGCCCTGGCTGTCGGATGCGTCCTAGCGGCTCATGTATTCTTGGTGCAGGCGTTTGATCCCTCAGCCTACGCTTTGAGCAGCGCCATTGTCCTCGTGGCGGCAACCGTCGCCGCTTGCATTCCCGCGCGCCGCGCTTCCCTCGTCGACCCCGTGAGCGTCCTTCGACACGATTGAAGTCTTTCAATTCATTGGAGCAGGACTCGTGAACGGACATCATCTCCCTGACGAAGTGCCCCGGCGTGGACCCGATTACTTGCGACAGTCGGCGCGTCTTGTGAATTCCCCTCGCTTCAATGCGGCGCGGTATCACGACCTCCCAGCCGAGGGGGGCATCCGCTGTCGCAAACTGAGCAATCGCTTCAGCAGCGGACAATAATCGATGCGCCTTGCCGTAGTGCCCAACCCAGACTTGTTCTTCGTCGGGAATGCGAAAGTAAACGCCTACGAGCGGTCCTGCGCTGCGCCGTTTCAGCTCTCGAAGCCACTGGTGGGAAGCGTAGAAGTTGCGCGTTACAGGCACGGCAAAGACGCCCCTCGGCGATGAAGCGTCAACTCGACGCATTCGAGAGATACCGCTTCGTCTAATCCCTGCAACGAGTGATTCTAACGTTAAGTGAACAAACATCGCCATCTGCGTTAACGGCGAGCAATGACTTGTGTTTCTGTTATTGAGCAATCAGCATACACTTCTACCTAATTTCAGTGTGTACCCAGGACCTCCGGTTTGACGGTAAGGAGCTAGGCCATTTGAGTGCTTGTATGCGAAAAGCGAGCGTGGGATTAGCACGTTGGGTGAGTTATTCGTATCTCAAAGCAACCATGGGATCGACTTTCATTGCGCGACGCGCGGGGATGTAGAGGGCGACGAGCGTCGCCGCGGAGATCAGAATAGCCACCCCAACGTAGGTCAGCGGCTCGGGCGCGCCGAACCCCTCAAGAACGTGCTCCGTTACAGCTGCGAGGCCGAGCGCGCTGAGGTTTCCGAAAAAGAGACCAGCCACGAGTATGGCCAAGCCCTGGCGAAATATGATCCGTTGGATCTTCCATGAGCTTGCGCCAAGCGCAACGCGGATTCCCATCTCATGCCTTCGCCGGCCCACGTCATGAGACACCACGCCATACACACCCGCGATCGCAAGCGCGAGGGCAAGTAGTCCGACCGTTACCGCCATGATCGCACTCAATCGGGAGGCAAGAAAACCTCCAACCGAGCTGTCGAGCGTCTGCCGCATCGTTTGCGCTCCCCAAACCGGCACGATCGGAGCCAACGCCCGGACCTGGGCCTCTACCGTTCCAATCATCGTTTCCGGCGAGCCTTCCGTCCGTACGAGAAGGGTTTCGTAGGGAATGTAGAATTCGGTAGCAGGCAGATAGAAGTAGGGTTTTGGCGTCTTCGAAACCTCCGCGTAGGTGCTGTCCGCGGCTACCCCCACTACGTCGATCCACGGCTCTGTGGGACCGAAGATGCTAAAGCGCTTCCCAAGGGGGTTTTCGTTCGGCCAAAGCTGGTGCGCGAGCTTTTCGTTGACGATTGCCACCTGAGTCGATTTCGCCGTGTCGGTTTCGAGGAATTGGCGGCCACGCAAAATGGGAATCTGCATCGTCTGGAAGTAGCCGGGCGAAACGGCGTTCATGTCGATGTTCGGCGCAACCTGGCCCGGAGGAATGGGACGATTCTCTGGCTGCACTGGGTAACTGAAGTTCCAGTTCGAAGGGTAGGTGTAGGCTAGGGCGGCGGATTGAACTCCGGGCAGGGCGCGGATGCGCGGGAGCAGACTTTTGTACAGCTCTGTGCCGTGCGCCTGATCGTAGCCCGCCTCGCTGGGGTCCATCGTGATATTGAATAAGTGGCTGGGATTGAATCCGAGCTTGGTATACTTGGCCGTGATCAAGGAACGAATGGCCATGCCGGCCGCGACGAGCAGGACAACCGATGCAGCGATTTGTGCGGTAACCAGAACCTTGCGGAAGCGGCTTCGGCCACCGATCACGCCCTGTGCGCCATCGCGAAGCGCATCGCAGGGGTTGGAGCGGGACGCGCGCAACGCCGGAGTGACGCCTGCCAGGAACACCGCAAGGATCGCCGCTCCCGCCGCATACAGAAACACGTGGTCGTCGAAGCCGAAGTCTGGGCTCAACCCGAAGACAACGTTGATGGGGATGGATTCGAGGAACCTCAAAGCCCAAAAGCCAAGCATGAGGCCGGCGGCACAGCCGAGTCCGGCAAGCAAGCCCGTCTCCGCGAGCGCCTGCTTCAAGAGCCGCCCAGTGCCTGCGCCCAGCGCGGCGCGCACCGCCATCTCCTGCTGGCGCGCCGTCGCTCGAGCCAAAAGCAGGTTGGCCAAAGTGAAGCAGGCGACCAACAAGACCAGGAGCGCGAAGGCGAGGCCCAGCGCGTATATCAACAGCACCTGCGGGACGTCCTGAGGTTCCAGGCCCGTCGGGCTGATGCCCGTGAGCTTTGCGGAGAGGAGCCAGGCCCTGGCATCGGGATCATCTTTGGGGTGCTCGAGCGCGAGCCGGCTCGCAATGACTTTGACCGCGGCATCGGCTCGCGCGAGGGGGACACCGGGCCGCAAGCGACCCAGCACACAGAGACGCCGGACTCTCCGGCTCGTCCAGAGGTATTTCGCACCCTCGATGGCGTTCAGCGGGAGGAAGGCTTGAGCATGGATGAAACGGTACGATCCTTGAAACCCCTTCTGCGCCACGCCCACCACCGTCATCGGCTTTCCGTTCAATCGAACCGACGTTCCGATGATGGATGGGTTAGCCCCAAAGCGAGACTGCCAATAAGAATAGCTCAGAACGATCATAGGGTCGTATCCGTCGGGCTGGCCCTCTCCAGGCGCAATCAAGCGCCCCAGGGCGGGCTTGATGCCAAGGACGTCGAAGTAGTTTCCGGTGACGTAATTGGTGACGATTCGATCCGTATGATCCCCCACTGTCAGACCGTCCGTTCCCATCTCGTAGGCGAAAAGGTCTACCAGCCCACCGGCTTGTTGCCGCATGTCCTGAAGGTCGAGATATGAGGAAGTGAAACCCTGATAGCCCTTGTAAGCGAACCCGAAAGAGACCATTCCGCTAGGACTTACAGGCGTGGGGATGCCGCGGAAGAGGATGCCGTTCACTATGCTGAAGACCGTGGCGTTCACTCCGAGGCCGAGAGCGAGCGTAAGGACAGCGACGATGGTGAAGCCCGGAGATTTGCGCAGCATGCGAAGGGCGTAGCGAAGATCTTGGGCGAAGGTGTCGAGGAACATACCCAAGCGAATGGCGCGCACCTCTTCTTTGACCTGCTCGACGCCGCCGAGTTCGATGAGCGCCTGCCTGCGGGCTTCTGGATGCGAAAGCCCCTCCTTCATCTTCTCCTGGGTCAGCAGTTCCACCGCAGATTGCAGCTCATCGTCCAGGGCTTGGTCGACCGCGCGTTTGCGCAGGAGGTTTCGGAAGAAACTGGCAATTCGGCCTGGCATGACGCCTCCCATCCGAACTCAGGCGGATTCGACCGCCGCCGTCATGATCTGGACCACCTGACTCCAATCCCGTTCCTCGGTCTTGAGCTGTGCCCGACCGGAGGAAGTCAGGCGGTAGTACTTGGCTCGGCGATTGTTTTCCGAGGCGCGCCATTCGACTTCCACCCAACCCTTTTCTTCCATGCGGTGCAAAGAGGGAAAGAGCGAGCCAAAACTCACTTGAAAGGCGCCACGGGTAATCTGCGTGATACGCCGGGACACGCCGACTCCATGCAACGGTTCCAGTGCCAACGCTTTCAAGATCAGCAGGTCCAACGTGCCACGCAGAAGATCGGTTCGTTTCTTACCCATTTGTTCCCTCTTATCGGAATCCGATAGGAGCACGTCTCCTGCCACACCGGTCTACTCGGAGGTGAGTGTTACTCCAGAACTTATGGCGGCGGTGTTGCTCGGTGCCAAACCCTCTGTGAACGATTCCGAGACAGTTCGTCCCGTAATCGACCACCTTTTGTCGGTCGGCTAGGTGAGCAATCGGACGTGTAACGGGCAACTCGAAAGTAGTGCCTGATTTGTTATCGGAAATCCTCATAGCACCAGCCTCGGCTGTCCTTCAACAAAACGGTGGTAACTCGCTACAGGATTCATCTCGAAGACAAGTTGTTGGCACCTGGCACGATCAACGTGAGGCTTGCCGCAGTCCGACGCCTCAACGCCCCTATCGTAGGTTTTCGCATTGCCGCATAATAAGAGCCATGATGGGTGTCAGACCGACCTTCCTACCGCTTCTGGTGTTGTGTTTTCTGATTTTCCGTCAGACGCCAGAACAGAATGCTGCAGACATCAAGGCATGGACGGAACGCCACGCACAATACATGTCGGACCCGAGAATCGAAGAAACCGAGTCTTTCTTGGAAATCACGGCTAATTCCCCCAGACCACTTGACGACATCTTAGGGGCGCTCGCGCACCAACATGGCTGGCACATTAATTACGAAGAACCGCATCATGGAAAAACAGAAATCGTGGATAACACGGCTCCGTCATGGTTAGAGCAGCATCCAGATGGATGTCGTGCCTACGGAGTCGCGGGAGGTGCTTTTCACGTCAAAATTCCAATCGACGGGTATTTCCCGGTCGACCCGATGCAGACACTCCCCCCGCTGGTCGAAGCTTATAATCGCAGCGGTAATCCAGGCCAGTTTCAACTGCGCGTGGTGAGCGAAAAGTCGTTCGATGTTGTTCCGACGGGCTCCAGCGATGGTCCACAAACACCACTTCTTGATACGGTGATGAGTTTTGATGCGACAGCGGATGTCGGAGCCTACCTGACGCTTCGCAGGTTTTGCGAAGAGTTGTCGCGCAAAACCGGTCACACCGTGGTGTTCGGCGGTACGGGTTCCCCTTCTGAGAATCGGTTACTCCAAGCGCATATTGAGCAGCACTCGGTGAATCAGCCTGCGCGTGAAATTCTTCGGCAAATGTACGAGCAGGTCGGTTCTACAGATTGCTGGCGACTCCTCTACGACCCAGATTCAAATAAGGTTTGGCTGAGGATGCACCAGTAGACCACAAATCTTAGTTTTTCATCTCCTGGTAAACCACCAAAATCTACGGGGGCCAGTCGAACACCCTACAACACAGTCTCAGCAACGTTCTGTAAAGGATGTCTCCGGAACGTACCCTAAAAACTTGGGGTGGGAGATGGGATTTGAACCCACGACATTCGGAGCCACAGTCCGACGCTCTACCAGCTGAGCTACTCCCACCATCCTGGAATGTCATCCATTTTACGCTAAATGCGCGGCAGC
>Ga0126378_10001456_pt1 | contig 17566 bp, 15 predicted proteins | sample PanSoiMetPlot_23_FD_92587 | JGI IMG/M metagenome (GOLD analysis project Ga0126378, IMG submission 92587) | Tropical forest soil microbial communities from Panama - MetaG Plot_23 | ecosystem: Environmental > Terrestrial > Soil > Tropical forest > Bulk soil | place: Panama | collected 2016-02-17
CAGTCGGCGCTGTTCATCGCGATCTTCTACGGCATCCAGATCATCTGGGAGCGCGACGCCGGGGTGCTGACGAAGCTCATGGTCACCCCGACCCCGCGGGCCGCTCTCATCACCGGAAAGGCATTCGCCGCCGGGGTCCGGTCGGTGGTGCAGGCGACGGCAGTGGTGATCTTGTCGGCAATCCTCGGCGTCGCCCTGACCGACAATCCGCTGAAGCTGATCGGCGCCGCCTGCGTGGTCGCGCTCGGATCGGCGTTCTTCTCCTGCCTGTCGATGACCATCGCCGGCCTGGCGCTGTCCAGGGACCGGCTCATGGGCATCGGCCAGGCGATCACGATGCCGCTGTTCTTCAGCTCCAGCGCGCTCTACCCGGAAAAGATCATGCCGGGCTGGCTGCAGGCGATCAGCCGGTGCAACCCGCTCTCGTACCAGGTTGATGCGCTCCGCGGCCTGCTCATCGGAACGCCTGCCCACCTCGGGCTGGACCTGACAGTCCTCATCGTCGCCACGGTCGCCGGAGTCACGGCGTCGGCTGCGCTGCTCCCGCGGCTCGCCCGATAGCGACACCCGGCCGCTCCCGCTCATAGCCGTCAATCTGGGGCTTCGTCGGGCGATGGGCGGATGACGCTGGCCTGCGACGATCTTCCGCCGCGGGGTTACAAAGGTTCTCTGCACGGGCAAGTGCCACCGCATGAGCGGACTGAGAGAGCTCGCCCGGCCCATGCTGGCCTCCATCTTTGTGATCCAGGGCTGGCACAACTTCGAGAGTCCAGAAGGCGTCGCCCCGCTCGCCGAGCCGGTCGTCAGGCCGCTGCTCGATAAGTTTCCTGGCGCGCCGGCCGAGACCGAGCACGCCGTGCGGATCAACGGGGCAATCCAGGCGGCGGCGGGCGCGATGCTCGGTCTTGGGGTGCTCCCCCGGCTCGCCGCGCTGGCGATCGCCGGCACGCTGGTGCCGACCACCCTGGCCGGCCACCGATTCTGGAACATCCAGGATCCGCGCGAGCGAGCGGTGCAGCGCATCCAGTTCCTGAAGAACCTCACCATGATGGGCGGGCTACTGCTCGCAATCGCAGACACAGGCGGCAACCCGTCGCTATCCTGGCGCCGTCGTCATGCCAGGCAGATCCTCAACAGCTACACATCCGGGCTGACGCACTCAATGACCGGCGTTGCTGGCGAGTTCGCCCACGCGGCTCAGTCCGCTGCGGTCGCGGGGGTTCGCTAGCGCGCTCCGTGGCTGGCCCGGCAACGACCCTGGTGGAAATGGGCCATCATCGCGCTGCTGCTGACGGCGACCGTCACAGTGACCGTCGTGTACGCGATGACTCTCGCCACCGACATCGCCCGGCAGCACTGGGCGGCGGCGCTGGACGCCTCCCGCGAGGCCGTTCTCATGATCGTGGGCTGGGCCGCGGTGACCATCGTGCTGTCCGCCGATGGCAGCTCGGCGGCCAGGACGGAACAGCCAGGCGGCACCAGCAGCGCCGAGACGAGCCATGCCCCGGCTGAACTGGCGGCCGATGCCGATTCCGTGATCGAGGCTCAGTGGCGCGTGCACCGGCTCCGGGCCAGGCTCGCAGAGCTGGCGGCCGCCCGCGAGCGGGCCGGCTCGGGCGCCGATCCGGATCTCGACCGAGAGGTCGCGAGCACGACCGCCAGGCTCGAGCACGCCCGGCAGTGGCTGACTAGTGCTCAGTCCGCGCTGGCCCGCCCGCATGACCGGGCATCAGGTCGGCCGCCCGGCGGAATAGCGCAGGCTGGCTAGCCTGGGCCGTCGCTGCGCAGGCCGCCGATCACCAGCGAAATCAGCCGTTCCTGCTGGTCCGGGTCGGCGGGCGCTGTCTTGGTCGCCATGATGAGGCCGTGGACTAGCGGGAGGATGTCGGTCGCCTGCACGCTCTGCCGTGCCTCGCCGGCGTCCTGCGCCCTGTGCAGGAGCTCCTCGGTCCGGCGCCGCAGGATCATGCTGCACTCGGAGATGAGTGCCGCATCCCTTCCGATCGTCGACACGAGTGCCGCACTCAGGTTGTGCTTGGTCCGGCCGAATGCGACGAACGCGCGCAGCCAGTCACCCAGTGCCGCGCCGGGCGACTCGGCCGTCATCAGCTTGGCCCCGACTGCGTCGAGCCCGTCGACCTGGTCCCTGTACACCGCCTCGAGTAGTGCCTGGCGGGCGGGGAAATGCCGGTAGAGCGTTCCGATCCCGACGCCGGCCCGGCGTGCGATCTCCTCCAGCGATACGTCGTCCGCGCCGTGTTCGGCGAAAGCGGCGGTGGCCGCGGACAGCAGCCGCTCGTAGTTCCGGCGTGCGTCAGCCCGCTTGGGCGGCGCGGGCGAACCGGCCAGCTCAGCTGCTCCCATCGATTGTCACCATCTTCGGGTTGCGATCCGGAGGCATCCTCCGTATAGTTATCGGAGGGATCCTCCGAATAGAGCTTAGCTCAGTACCGCCGCCCGGCCAAGACGATCGCTGGCCGGCGGCCCCAGATCAGCGTTTCCGCTGGCCGGGTCGGCAGTTCGTCGAAGCCCTGGACGGCGGCCACTCAACGACGACCGTTTCCGGAAGGAACCATGCCTGCTTCACCTCTCTCGTCCGTTACCGGCGGCACTGGCGGGACTTCAGCCAGTCACCGCCGCGACCGGCGGAATATCACGCTCGCTGTCGTACTGTGCGCCCAGCTGATGATCGTGCTCGACATGACCGTGGTCAACGTCGCGCTGCCATCGATGGCGACCGGCCTGCACCTGTCGCCAACCAGCCTGTCCTGGGTGCTGAACGCCTACACCCTCACCTTCGGCGGCCTGCTGCTGCTCGGCGGCAGGGCCGGCGACATCCTCGGGCGACGGCCGGCCTTCATCGCCGGCCTCGCCATCTTCACGCTCGCTTCCCTGGCCGGCGGGCTGGCCACCAGCTCGGCCGTGCTCCTTGCGGCCCGCGCCGTCCAGGGCGTCGGCGGGGCGATCGCCTCGCCCGCGGTGCTCGCCGTGATCGTGTCCAGCTTCCCCGAAGGCCGGGAGCGGATCCGCGCGCTCAGCATCTTCACCGCCGTCTCTATGGGCGGCGCGTCGCTCGGCTTGGTGCTCGGCGGCATGATCACGCAGTGGGCGTCGTGGCGGTGGGTCTTCTTCGTCAACGTCCCCGTCGGCGTCGCCGTGGTGGCACTCACGCCGCTCCTACTGGCTAACTCGCCGCGCCAGCGCGGTCACTTCGACGCGGCCGGCGCTATCACCTCCACGGCAGGCATGTCCGCCCTGGTATACGCCTTCATCAGCGTGGCGTCGCACGGGTGGAGCAACAAGGCGTCGCTGTCATCATTCGCTGCCGCAGCGCTCCTGCTGGCCGCGTTCCTGCTGATCGAGACCAGGAGCAGCCAGCCGATCACGCCACTGCGCCTGTTCAGCGACCGCAGCCGCACGGCCTCGTATGTCGCCCGGCTGCTGCTGGTGGCCGGAATGTTCGGGTCGTTCTTCTTCCTGACCCAGTTCGTGCAGGAAGTGCTCGGCTGGGACCCATTGCGGGCGGGCTTCGCCTTCGTGCCGATGACCGCTGCACTGTTCGCCATGTCACGACTAGCACCGCGTCTCGTCACACGGTTCAGCCCCAAGCCGCTGATGGTCGCCGGGCTGCTGCCCGTGGTCGGCGGCATGGCCTGGCTCGGACAGCTCACGACCGGTACCGGCTACTTCCCCGGCGTGCTGATCCCGATGCTGCTCCTCGGCATCGGCATGGGTGTGGTCTTCGTCCCGCTCACCATGGCCTCCTTGGCCGGCGTCCCGCCGCAGGACTCTGGCGCCGCGGCCAGCATGGTCAACGTCATGCAGCAGGTCGGCGGATCGCTGGGCCTGGCCATCCTGGTCACCATCTACGGCACGGCGAGCCGGGCGGCGGCTAGCCACCCGCTGCTCGGCGCGAGCGCCGCCGCACAGGCGCAGCACGCCCGCGTCCACGGCATGGCCTCGTCATTCACCGCTGCCGCGATCTTCGACGTGGTCGCCCTGCTGGTAATCGCCGTGGCCATCCGGATCGCGAGCCCGCGTCAGCCAGACCGCGCGTCGGTCAGCGGGCCAGCCCCGGCCCGCGCCTTGATCACGGCATCCGAGGTTGCAAAAGCCGGGAGCCTGGAGGCCGAAATCCTCGAGTCCGAGGTCCTCGAGTCCGAGGTCGTCGGCTAGGCATTCAGTTCAGGGGCCCAGAGGGCCGCTGCCGCCCCGCGGCAGCGGCCCTCTGGCGCACTGTCAGTTCAAGGCCAGGAGGTAATGACTCAGGCCCGTGCTCACGTGCTCCACTCAGCCAGGTAGGCGAGCTTGAGAGTTGAGTCGACAGAGCCTGATCCGCCATTGTTGTTGTTCCAGATGATCATGTGCATGTCCGTCGCCCCGGTTCCCGATATGCCAATCGGGCGTACCTCGGTGCCGTCGTAGAACATAGTGACCGCGCCGGTGGCGGCCCAGACCATCGTGTAGGTGTGCCACCCGGCGGCCTCGGTGAGGCAGTTGGGCGTCGTGTTATGCGCGCCCTGGCTCAGGTGCACGTCCAGGCACATCGAGCCGTTCACTGTGGCGGTGTCGCCCCACGCGTGTGCTTCGGCCATGTCTACCTCGGAATTCCAGCCGGTATCCGTCATCCACCAGCTCGGGTAGTCAGCGATGTTGCCGTTGACCAGGGCTGGAATGTATTCCTCGATCTGGTAGATGTGACCAGGCGCCACGGCGGCCTGGGATTCGATGGCAGCGCACTCCCAGGCGGGGGACTTTGGCACGTACATGTCCAGGTAGGTGCCGTCCGCGTACATGGCGGACGTACCCCACAGGGAGCAGCTAGAGGCTGGCTGGATCTGCCCGCCGCTGGACTTCTGCCAGGCTGGGTCGGCAAAAAGCTGAGCGCCGGTTTCCATGCCCACGAACGTCCCGGTCACGCCGGCCGGAAGAGCGGGAGCACCATCAGACAGCGCAGGGGCCGGGGCGGGGGTCGGGCTCGCCGGCGTCGAGGGCGGAGGGAGGCCAGGCTGAGTAGGTGTCGGTGTCGCGCTCGACTGAGCGGACGTCGGCGCGGATTCTGGCGACGGTGCTGGCGATCCGGACAAGCCCGGGATGGCAAAGTAGCTCGCCGGCTCCGTTGACTGGGGCTCGGTTGACTGGGGCTCCGTCGCCGAGCCGGGCGCGCCTGTGGTGTCGCCAGAGATCGTGAACAGCGTGCCGCCGGTCACGTCATGGCTGTGCTGCTTAACCGGTGGGTGCACGTCGATGTGCCGGGAGGAGGCGCCCCAGGCAGGCCGACCTGATCCGCCTGGGGAACTGACTCCGGCGAAGACCTGCCAGGCCACGTAGCTGGCGCCTAGCAGCAGGCAAAGGAGCATCCATGGGCGCCATTTCCGCAGCCCAGACCCGTCAGCTGCCCTGTGCACCTGGTTACGCTAGCAAGGTCGGGCGGTCCGCAAGGGAACGGAAAGTTCCTACCGAGTGAACGGCGATCGGCCTTGCATGCACCCGAAATAAGATCAGAGGATCTGCCAGCGCGAGGACGTGCGAGTTATGCCCGATTTCAGCTTCACCGAGCTGCTGCCGACGGCCGCCGACGGCACGGAGTACCGGCTGCTCACGGCCGACGGCATCAGCGTCCGCGAAGCATTGGGGCGAGAGTTCCTCCAGGTCGAGCCCGAGGTGCTGACCCAGCTCACGGCGACGGCCATGCACGACATCGCGCATCTGCTGCGGCCCGCGCACCTGCGCCAGCTGCGGTCGATCCTGGATGACCCGGAGGCCTCTCCCAACGACAAGTTCGTCGCCGGTGACCTGCTGAAGAACGCCTGCATTGCGGCCGGCGGCGTACTGCCGATGTGCCAGGACACCGGCACCGCGATCGTGATGGGCAAGCGCGGCGGCCAGGTCCTCACCGACGGCAGGGACGAGGAGTACATCGCGCGCGGCGTGTACGACGCCTACACCAAGCTCAACCTGCGCTACTCGCAACTCGCGCCCCTGACAATGTGGGAGGAGCGCAACACCGGCAGCAACCTGCCAGCCCAGATCGAGCTCTATGCGACGGCGGGCAGCGAGTACAAGTTCCTGTTCATGGCCAAGGGCGGCGGTTCGGCGAACAAGTCCTACCTCTACCAGGAGACCAAGGCGGTACTGAACCCTGCCCGGATGGCCGCGTTCCTGGAGGAGAAGGTCCGCTCCCTCGGCACGGCCGCATGCCCGCCCTACCATCTCGCCATCGTGGTCGGCGGCACCAGCGCGGAGTACGCGCTCAAGACGGCCAAGTACGCATCCGCCAAATACCTCGACGCGTTGCCGACGTCCGGCTCGATGGACGCGCACGGCTTCCGTGACCTCGAGCTCGAACAGCAGGTGCTGGAGATTACCCGCCGGACCGGGATCGGCGCGCAGTTCGGTGGCAAGTACTTCTGCCACGACGTGCGGGTCATCCGGCTGCCCCGGCACGGCGCCTCCTGTCCCGTCGCCATCGCGGTGTCGTGCTCCGCGGACCGACAGGCAACGGCAAAGATTGACCGGAACGGGGTCTTTATCGAACGCCTCGAAACTGACCCTGCACAGTATCTTCCGGACACCACAGAAACCGAGATGGATGGCGATGTCGTCCGCATCGACCTCTCCCGGCCGATGAGCGAGATCCGCGCCGAGCTGACCCGTTACCCCATCAGAACGCGCGTGGCGCTCACCGGTCCCATGGTCGTCGCCCGGGATATCGCGCATGCCAAGATCAGCGAGCTGCTCGACGCGGGTCAGCCCATGCCCGCCTACCTGCGGGACCACGCGGTTTACTACGCCGGGCCGGCCAAGACGCCGGCCGGCTACGCGTCCGGCTCATTCGGCCCGACGACCGCGGGCCGGATGGACTCCTACGTGGACCGCTTTCAGGCAGCCGGAGGCTCGCTGGTGATGCTGGCGAAGGGAAACAGGTCGGCCGCCGTCACGGACGCCTGCCAGAAATACGGCGGCTTCTATCTCGGCTCGATCGGCGGCGCGGCGGCCAAGCTGGCGCAGAGCTCCATCACCAAGGTCGAGGTGCTCGAGTACCCCGAGCTCGGCATGGAGGCGGTCTGGCGGATCGAGGTCCGTGACTTCCCCGCGTTCATCGTGGTGGATGACAAGGGGAACGACTTCTTCGCTGACGTCACAGCGCCGAGGACGCCGCTGCTGACGATCGGCTCCGGACCTAGCTGACCGGAGGTGCCCGATGGCGGGCGCGCCTGAAGAGTTCAGGGTGGAGCACGACTCCATGGGCGAAGTGGTAGTCGCCGCCGACGCCCTGTGGGGCGCGCAAACCCAGCGGGCAGTGCAGAACTTCCAGATCTCCGGCGAGACGCTGTCCCGCGACCTGATCGGAGCCCTGGCCTCGATCAAGGCCGCGGCCTCGGCCGTGAACGGCGAGCTCGGCCTGCTGCCAGGCGACGTCGCGTCGGCCATCCGCGACGCGGCCGAGGAGGTCTGGCGCGGGGAGCACGACGACCAGTTCCCGGTCGATGTGTTCCAGACCGGTTCGGGGACCTCGTCGAACATGAACGCCAACGAGGTCATAGCGACACTCGCCTCTCGCGCCCTGGGCCGTCCCGTGCATCCCAACGATCAGGTCAACGCCTCCCAGTCGTCCAACGACGTGTTCCCGTCCGCGATCCACTTGGCCGCGACGCGACTATTCGTGACCTCACTGCTGCCCGCGCTGAGCCACCTGGCCGATGTACTCGAGCTCAAGGCGGCCGAGTTCGCCGACGCCGTCAAGAGCGGCCGGACCCACCTGATGGATGCGACGCCCGTGACCCTCGGCCAGGAGTTCGGCGGTTACGCCGCCGCCATGCGCCACGGCGTGCAGCGCGCCCGCGCCGTGCTCGGCGACGTCGGCGAGCTGCCGCTCGGGGGAACCGCCGTCGGTACCGGACTCAACGCGCCGCCCGGTTTCGCGGCGGCAGTGATCGATCACCTGACGACCGAGACGGGGTTGCCCCTCACCGAAGCGCCCAATCACTTCGAGGCAGCCGGGGCCCGCGACGGCCTCGTTGCGGCGAGCGGCGTGACCAGGACCATCGCGGTCAGCCTCTACAAGATCTGCAATGACCTGCGGCTGATGAACTCCGGCCCGCGCACCGGCCTCGCCGAGATCCGCATCCCGGATCTGCAGCCCGGCTCATCGATCATGCCGGGCAAGGTCAATCCGGTCATCTGCGAGGCGGTCTGCCAGGTCTGCGCGACAGTGATCGGCAACGACGCCACAGTGGCCTTCGCCGGAGCGGCCGGCAATCTCGAGCTCAACGTGATGATGCCGGTTATGGCGCGCGCGCTGCTGTCGTCGCTGCGGCTGCTGTCCGCGGCGTGCGTGGCGCTGGCTGACAAATGCGTGAGCGGCATCAGCGCGGACATGGGCCGGCTCCGCCGCAACGCCGAGTCCTCCCCCGCGATCGTGACCGCGCTCAACCCCTATATCGGCTACGAGGCCGCCGCCGCGGTTGCCCACGACGCGCTCGAGACGGGCGCGACCATCCGGGAGACCGTGATAGCCCGCGGCCACATCGCCCGCGGCGAGCTCACCGAGGCCCAGCTGGACCAAGCCCTCGACGTCACCTCGATGGCCCACCCCCACCAACCCGGAGCTCGCTGACCCGGGGCCGCCGCCACCCGCGCCGTGCTACGCGGGGCTGGCAGAGGCCGAGGACAGATGCGCCCGTCGGCCCGAGACGCGCAGGACGAAAGCTGGTCTATGCCACGCTTGCGCCCCGCTCCGCACGCCGCGGCCGCCAGCGTCCGCGGTGAGCGGGCGCCGACGTCTGCCGGGCGCGGCAGCGGGCGTCAGCGTGGCGCTTCCCCTCCCTGGGTGCCCACGGGACGTCGGGCGTCGGTGGCACGCGAAGCAGGCGTCAACGTTGCCCAGGGCACGATCGCCCTGCGCGCCTCGGGCCACCGAACGTCAGGCGCCGGCAACCAGTGCCGGCCAGCGCAGCATGCCGCCGACGCCCGACGTCCTTGACGCACCTAGCCGGTTTCTAGTACCAGCCTGTCGCCTGCGAGTGGGCCCAGGCGGCGCAGGGCGAGCCGTATCGAGACTGGATGTAACCGAGACCCCACCGGATCTGGGTCGCAGCGCTCGTCTGCCAGTCCGGGCCCGCGCTCGCCATCTTGCTGCCCGGAAGCGCCTGCGGGATCCCGTAGGCACCGTCCGCATTGCCGGCGTAGACGTTCCAGCCGCTCTCCCGCTGCCACAGCGGATCGAGGCAGCTGAACTGGCTCGATGACCAACCGTATGACGCGAGCATCCCCATCGCGATCTGCTGCGCTGAGCCACTCGGTGTCGGCGGCGCCACGGCCGGAGCAGGCTGCCGCGTGGCAGGCGCCGGTGCTGCAGCGGCGTGGGTCGGCCTGGGTTTCGGCGCCTGCACGATCCGCCGGGGGGCGGCCATTGCCAGCGCCACCAGGTGCTGGTCCGTGAGGTAATCCCTAGCGGCCCGGATGCGGGCGATCTGCTGCACAGTGGCACTGGCCATTGGCGGATTCTGGGCCGTGACCGCCAATGCTGCCGGACGCGAGGTGGATGCCGGCCAGAATGTGACGACGCTCGCCGCCACGGCGGCTGCTATCACGGTGAACCCGGCTACGAAAATCGTCAGCCGGGAGGGCTTTCGAATGAACTTCAGCTGACGCCGCTGTGGGCGGCTGTCGATGGGTGGGCGGACAAGGGTTGACTGATATTGCCGGGACAAAATTGGCCTTTGGTCAAGCGCTCGGAGCGCTCGCTGTCACCCGGGACGACTCGCCGCTCTAAGGGCGCGAGTGGCGTGCGGCGGGGCCGCTAGGTCAAGGCGACGGTCCTGGTACAGGACACCGCGGTGCACGCTGGGTGCTATCGATCTTCTAGCCTGCCATTTCCGGAGACATTTGTCCCCCGGAATGCCTAGATACCTTTATGACCTATCTCACATTCTGAGACAAGCCCGTGACCCAACGCAGCCATGATGAGGAGCGGCCAAGGCTCAGTAAAAGCCCTGAGACAGTTCCATGGACCACGCATTGCACGGGTTCCCGTAGCGAGACTTGATGTAGCCGAGACCCCACTTGATCTGAGTGGTCGGGTCGGTCAGCCAATCGGCCCCGGCGGTGGCCATCTTGGAGCCCGGCAGCGCCTGCGGGATCCCGTACGCACCGCTGGGATTCTCCGCGTTGTACCGCCAGCCGCTCTCCCTATTCCATAGCTGGTCCAGGCAGCCCCACTGGCTGGTGCTGAAACCGAACGAGGCCAGCATGTTGTAGGCAATCCCCTGCGCGGACGCCGGATTGGGCGCCGGCTCGTTGACGATCGGTGCGCCAGCACTGGGCGGAGCAATGATGCTGATCTTCGGCTTGCTCGTGACGCTGAACGACTGGGTGGCCGCGTCCTCGAGGATCACCCGCTGGCGCTCCTGGATCAGCGACGCTCCGGTCTTGCCCGCCGATACCTGGGCAATGGCCGCACCCAGCGGGTCGGCAAAGGATTGGGGCCTGCCAATGATCACAATCACCGCGCCAGCGACCACCGCGACCGTCGCTGCGGCCGCCGTAACAAGGAATACGCCCACTCGCCGATGCCGCGGGCGGCGCCGACTGCGCGAACGAGCTTGTGCTGTAGCCGGAATACGCGGCGCACCTGCGGCGGGCGAACGCCTACGGTGCTGTGACAATGCGGTCCTTCCGTCGGCCAAGCGCTGCCGGGCGGGTCGCCCGGAGCGCGGACCGCTGCGGCACAGGGCAGCGAGTCGCATGACGGCCGACTGGCACGGCGTTCCTGGCGCTCAAACCAAGGACGCTGATCTTGTGTCCAGGACCGTCGCCGCATAACGTTGCCAGAATCAGCGCTCCCGACCAAGCGTTTCCGCGGAAAAAGACAAGCCAGAATACGAAGACTTAGGGTCGCGCAGATCACAGTTTGGCAATACGTACCGTCACAATTACTGAGCGTAATAGCACTTTGCTGGGCTCCTCAGCCCTCAACCGGGCAGCATGAGCCCAGGAGGGCAACCCGCCAGAATCCCCCGGATGGCACCGGCCCGGCCCCGGCACACGCATGATTTCAGGGCCAGACCAGCAGTTTCAGCCCGGTATGGCCTGGGTTCGCCACGAGATGAGTCGCGGTTGTCCTCCCTGCGCACCCAGCCTCGGACTAGCTTGTTGTCAGGCCGCGGGAGTAAGGGGTGCGCCTGCGGCGGCGGAGAGCGGGGAGTCATACATGCGCACGAGGCACCGACCCTGGACAGTGCGCGCCGGGGACGCCGAATCCTTGCTGGCCGAGGCCCGCAAAGCCCTGTTCGTCATGGTCGGCTTCCTGGCCATCCTGTGGATAATCCAGCTAGCCAATGCGGCCGACCACTATCAGCTCACCATCAACTATGGAATTCGCCCCCACGATGCCCGAAGCCTGCCCGACATCGTGGTCGCACCGTTCCTGCATGTCAGCTGGACGCACATCGAGAGCAACTCAGGCCCACTGTTCATCTTCGGGTTCCTGGCCGCCTACCGCGGCGTCGTCCGGTTCCTGGGCCTGACGGGCTTGGTGATTCTCGTCAGCGGGTTCTCTGCATGGTTCTTCGGCGCAGGAAACACCATCGGCGCTGGCGCCAGCGGCGTGGTCTTCGGCTACCTCGGTTACATCCTGGTGCGCGGGTTCTTCGATCGCCGCGGCGTCGACATCCTGCTGGGCCTGGTCATGGCGCTGTGCTTTGCCTACCAGTTCACCGTCCTTCTCCCGCACAACGGCATCGGCTGGCAGGCTCACATCGGCGGCCTCGCAGCCGGCGTCGTTGGCGGCTGGATCTTCCGCGACCGGTCAGGCGCCGGCAGCGCTGCTGCCACAGAAGCGACGGGCACCAGCCCGCCGGTGACAGCCATAAGCAGCGGGCCAGTGTCAGCCGGGGCCAAGGAGACCGCTGCATCCGGCGCGTACTCAGGACCCCGCGGAGACCTGCACCGGCAGCTGGATGACCTCGGGATCTAGCCCGGAGCCGGGAATGGCGAGAGCCCTGCTTCAGCGCTGCCCGCAGGGCTCCCGACCCACAGCCTGAACCCGCGCCAGCTCCGCGTCAACAGGACAAAACGGTGTGGTGCATCAGGGTGTCGTCCCTCGTCCGCCGACGTGCTGGCGACCGTTAGCCGCACTCCGTTACTTCAGGAGCTGGCGGGCGATCACCATGCGCTGGATCTGGTTGGTGCCCTCGTAGATCTGAGTTATCTTGGCGTCCCGCATCATCCGCTCAACGGGGTAGTCATGCACGTACCCGTAGCCGCCGAGCAGCTGCACCGCGTCGGTGGTGACCTCCATCGCCACGTCGGAGGCGAAGCACTTGCACGCCGATGAGATGAACGTCAAGTCGGGCTCGCGTGCGCCGTGCATGGCGCGCTCCGACCTCGCCGCCGCTGCGTAGGTGAGCTGACGCGCTGCCTCGATCTTCATCGCCATGTCCGCCAGCATGAACTGCAGGCCCTGGAACTCGGCAATCGCCTTGCCGAACTGCTTGCGCTCCTTGACGTATCCGGTGGCGTAGTCGAGCGCGCCCTGGGCGATGCCGAGCGCCTGCGCGGCGATGGTGATCCGGGTGTGGTCCAGCGTCGCCAGCGCGGTCCTGAAGCCTTCTCCCTCGGCCCCGACGATGCGGTCGGCCGGGATGCGGCAGTTGTCGAAGTACAGCTCCCTGGTGGGGGATCCCTTGATCCCGAGCTTGTGCTCGGGCGCGCCGAAGGAGAAGCCCTCGTCATTCTTGTCGACCACGAACGCCGAGATCCCGTTCGCGCCCGCGGCGGGGTCGGTGACCGCCATCACCGTGTAGTACTGCGAGACGCCCGCGTTGGTGATCCAGCGCTTCGTCCCGTTCAGCACATAACCGTCGCCGTCCCTGACCGCCCTGGTTTTCATCGCGGCCGCGTCGGATCCTGCCTCGGGCTCAGACAGCGCATAGGAGAACATCGCGGCCCCGCTCGCCACCGGCGGCAGGAACGTCTGCTTGAGCTCCTCCGACGCTGACAGCAGCAGCGGCATCGTGCCGAGCTTGTTCACCGCCGGGATCAGGGACGACGAGGCACAGGCCCGGGCGACCTCCTCGATCACGATGACGGTCGCCAGAGCGTCCGCTCCGGCGCCGCCGTACTCCTCGGGAATGTGGACAGCGTGCAGGTCAGCCTTGACGAGCGCGTCGTGAGCTTCCTGCGGGAACTCAGCCATCTCGTCCACCCGCGCTGCATGCGGCGCGATCTTCTCCTCGGCCAGGGCGCGCACAGACTCGCGCAGCGCCACGTGCTCCTCAGACAGGGCGAAGGCAGGAAAATCAGCGCTCACACCCTCGATAGTAGGACGTCCTAGTGGGGCCGGTGACGCGGGCCAGGCCGGGCACGTGAACTGCAATGATGGGCGCGTGAGCCAGGCTGACGAGCTACTGTCACCGGCCGGTGCCGAGCTCCTGCACCGGCTGCAGGGCCTGGTCATCACGCCGACCCGAGCGCTGTCAGTAGCCTCGGAGCTGCGCGGGAGCTACCCGCCCGAGGTCATTGCGGCGGCGCTCACCCAGCAGGCCCTGCGGACTGCGGGCCGGCAGAAGTTCAGCCGTGCCGACGACATGCTGTTCACCAGGCCCGCGCTGGAGCAGGCATCGTCGGAGCTGACCGCGGCGCATAGCGCCCGCCGGTTCGCGGGCCAGCACATCGTTGCTGACCTGTGCTGCGGCATCGGCGGCAATCTCATCGCGCTCGCGGTCGCGTCCCGTCAGGTGATCGGCGTCGACGCTGACCGTGACACAGTGCGGTACGCGGGCCACAACGCGGCGATGCACAACCTGACGGGCCGCGTCCTGCTCGTCTGCGCTGACGTACGGAACATCCGGCTGCCCGGTGCCGTGATGGCCGCCTTTGTCGACCCGGCCCGCCGGGAATCCGGGCGCCGGCTGCGGGCGGGCGACAGCGAGCCACCACTGGGCTGGTGTCTCGCGCTCGCAGACCGCGTTCCATACGTCTGTATCAAGGCCGCGCCAGGCCTGCCGCACGACGCCGTCCCGTCTGGCTGGGAGATCGAATTCGTCGCCACCGGCCGGGCCCTCAAGGAAGCGCTCCTGTGGTCGCCGGCTCTCGCCACCACTGCGCGCCGGGCCACGATCCTGCCAGCGGGCGCGACGCTCGTGTCCAGCCCTGGTGACCCGGTCCCGCTCGGCGATCCCGGCGAGTACCTGCTCGACCCGAATCCGGCCGTGACCCGGGCCGGCCTTGTCCAGGAGCTCGGCCGCGACCTTGGGGCGCGACAGCTCGACGAGCTCACCGCGTTCCTCTCCCTGGACCGATGCGTCAGCACGCCGTTCGCCCGAACGCTACGGGTGCTGGAATCCATGCCCTGGCATGAGCGCCAGGTCGCCCGCCGGCTGCGCGAGCTGGGCATCGGCGCCGCCGACATCCGGCGTCGCGGGCTGGCCGGCGACGTCGAGCAGATCCGCCGCCGGCTCAGCCTGCAGGGAGACCGGCAGGCCACCATCGTGCTCACCAGGCGGGCGGGCAGGCCCTGGGGCCTGATCTGCGAGGCCGTCTCCGGTCAGGCGGCGGACCCTGACCGGGAGCCGCCGCGCTGACTGCCAAGCCGGAACGCGGCGACCAGCGACCTGCCCACCTCGTCCTGCCCGTGCACGATGTCGCGCCAGGTGAAGTGCTCGACCTCGTAATCAGCCGCACGCAGCAGCTTGTCGCGCCGCAGCTGCGCTCGCGCCCGGCTGCGGTCGTCGTACTTCAGCGCACCGTCCACCTCCGCGATGGTACGGAACTGTCGCCACAGGAAGTCGACCCGGCCGATGAACTGACCGTCGGAGTCCCGGATCTCAACCTGCAACTCCGGCTCCGGCAGCCCCAGATCCCGGAACACCGCCCTCGCGAGCGACTCCAGCACCGATTCCGCCAGCCCGTTGGCGAACTCGACGGCGGCGGCGGCCTTCGACGCGCCTGGCCAGCGCCGGCAGGCAGCGAGGACGTCGCAGAGCTCGCTCTTCGACGTGAGGTGCTGGTGCAGAGCCGAGTCCGCGACGACCAGTCCGCTGCGGAAGTCCAGCGCCCGGGCGAGGTCGATGACAGTCCGCGGCACCGTGGTCGCCGCCACGCCCAGCCGACCGCCTACGTGGTCGGCGGGCAGCGCGGCCGTGTGGACGTAGACACCCCGCTTGCCGGACTTACTGCCGGGGCCGCCCCGAGCTCGGGTGATCGTCACCCGCGATGACGGCTCTTTCAGCAAGTCCAGGCCGTGAACCTGAGCCGCAGTCTCGTGGCTGATCACAGATCCCGGCCCCGCTGTCGCGAGGGCGCCGGCTGCCCGCAGCAGCGCCCCGCCGACTGGAACTGTCTGCAACCGCGCGGCGAACTCGGTGCTGGCATAAACGCCCCGCGCCAATCGCAGCAAAGCCCCGCGCTGGACTAGGGCCTGTATCTCTCGCGGGGATTGACCGCGAGCTAACAACTCGTCGGTCGTCATAATCTCGGGCATAAGCCGCACACGACGCGCCGCTTGGTTGTGCATGCCCCAAACAATGGCCGGCACTTCTGACTTTCCACCTATTACGCGCGCCCATACCACCACATATCATCCGCGCGGGCGCGCCAAGTCGGTGGAAAGTGTCGCCTAGGGGCTTCGAAGACGGGTTGCGATTGCCAGCAGACCGTCAGAGCTCACTGCCGGGACCGGCCGTTGCCGACGGCGGCGCTGCCAGTTCGTCACCGGCCCGCCCGGCGCGCACCCTGGCCCGCAGCGCTTCGCCCTTCGCCTCAGCCGACGCGCGCAGCCCTGCCTGGAAGTCGGCCATCCGGGCCGACAGGGCCGGATCACCGACGGCCAGGATCCGGACTGCCAGCAGGCCCGCGTTGCGCGCACCGCCGATTGCCATCGTCGCGACCGGGATTCCGGCGGGCATCTGGGCGATGGACAGCAGCGAGTCCAGGCCGTCCAGGTGCTTGAGCGGTACCGGCACGCCGATCACGGGGATCGTCGTCACCGAGGCCAGCATTCCGGGCAAATGCGCGGCGCCTCCGGCTCCGGCGATGATCACCTTCAGGCCGCGGCCGGCCGCGGACTGGCCGTACCTGATCATCTCCGCCGGCATCCGGTGAGCAGAGACGACGTCAGCCGCCGCGGGCACGCCGAACTCCTCCAGCACCTCGACCGCGGCCTGCATGACCGGCCAGTCTGAGTCGCTGCCCATGACGACGCCGACGACCGGCACTCGGCCGTCGCTGTCCTCGCGGCGCCAGCCAGCCTCGCCTTCCGATGCCATGCTCATCGGCCAACCCCCTCAGCTGCATCCCGGAAGGGCGACCCCCCGGATCCCCCTGCGGTGACGTCCCAGCGGAACGCCCCCGCGGATCCCCCTGCGGCGGTCATGGTTCCTCGCTTCCGGTGGCCAGGTAGCGCGCTGCCCTGGTGGCCCGGTCCCTGACCGAGGCCATGTCGTCACCGAGCGCCGTCACGTGCCCCACCTTGCGGCCCGGCTGGACAGGCTTGCCGTAGAGCTGGATCTTGAGGGCGGGGTCGGCGGCCAGCACGTGGTTCAGCTTTCCGCGCAGGTCCGGGTCGTCAGCACCGAGCACATTCGCCAGCGCGACACACGGCGCGGTCATTGTGGGCGCGCCGAGCGGGAGGTTCAGCACCGCGCGCAGGTGCTGCTCGAACTGCGAGGTCCTGGCTCCCTCGATGGTCCAGTGCCCGCTGTTGTGCGGTCGCATCGCGAGCTCGTTCACCAGCAGGCCAGCACGCGTCTCGAACAGCTCTACCGCCAGCAGGCCGATAACGTCGAGGTCCCGCGCCAGCCGCAGGCCCAGCTGGATCGCGCCCTGCGCCACGTGGTCGGCCAGCCCCGGAGCAGGCGCGAGCACCTCGTGGCAGATGCCGTCGCGCTGAATGGTCTGGACCACTGGGTAGGCGGCGCCGTGGCCGGACGGCGACCGGGCGATCAGGACGGCCAGCTCGCGCTCGAACGGCACGTACTCCTCGGCCAGCAGCGGCACCCCGTGCCCTATCACGTCCGCGATCTCGGCGTAGCTGCGGCAGACCCACACGCCGCGGCCGTCGTAGCCCCCGGACACCGCCTTGAGGACGACGGGCCAGTCGGTCCGGTCGGCGACTGCCTCGACGTCGGCCTGGCTCGCCACCGGCACGGCCCGCGGGACTGGCACGCCGAGCTCGCCGAGCTTGCGGCGCATAGCCAGCTTGTCCTGCGTCAGCCGGATCGCCGCCGACGGCGGCAGCACCGTGTGACCCGCCGCCTCGAGCGCGTGCAGGGCCTGCTGGGGAACGTGCTCGTGGTCAAAAGTGACGACGTCGCAGCCAGCCGCGAACTCGAGCAGGTCCGCGGCTGAGCGATAGTCGCCCACCGGGGCGTCCGCGACGACCTGGGCGGCGCTGTCGTCAGCCGCCGCGGCCAGCACCCGGAACCGGACGCCGAGACCGATTGCGGCCGCCGCGGTCATCCTGGCGAGCTGACCGGCCCCGACCATGCCGACAATCGGGTCGGGGGCGGCGGGCACAGCCGCCGCGGGCCCGTCCGATGCGGGCTGGTTGGCCACCTTCTGC
>Ga0126378_10001457_pt1 | contig 17565 bp, 7 predicted proteins | sample PanSoiMetPlot_23_FD_92587 | JGI IMG/M metagenome (GOLD analysis project Ga0126378, IMG submission 92587) | Tropical forest soil microbial communities from Panama - MetaG Plot_23 | ecosystem: Environmental > Terrestrial > Soil > Tropical forest > Bulk soil | place: Panama | collected 2016-02-17
CATGAAAGATGGCTCTCGCCAGTCTTCCGTGGAATCAACAACTTGAGCGTCATTTTCGAGAGAGACACAAGAGACACGGAGAAAATCGGGTGATCCGGTGATCGAGCGATTGGGGGTTCTTACTGCCAGCGATTCACCGGCGGGTCCTCGCGCAAAAGGGGACTGTGCAACCGAGCTGTGGCCCGGGATGCACCCTTTCGTCTGTTTCGAGGCCGGCTGGTTTACCCTGACTCAATCTTCGCGGACAGCGGTCCCCGCCTGTTCCCGCAAATGGATGTCTGGCCGCGCTGCCTTTGCGTTGGTCGTTGAAGAAGATCGACGGCAGCTCGTAACCACCATCAGAGACCGGTCCACGATTCGGGATCCCTTCCCGCATAGCGCTGGAAATCTCCGTTACCTTTCATGGATGTCCCCGATTTACCTGCCTACGAAATATCCCTTTCTTTCGCCACCAATAGTACAGGACGATCAGCAGAATCGCGCATATTATGAGGGCAACAATCTCGGCAAAGCCGCCGACACAGGGAACCATCAACCCAGCGCCCACAAGGACCATTCCCTCGACGATACGCCATCGCTCTATAGTTTGCCAGAATTTATTGTTTTCTTGGCTCATAAATCACAGGACAAGAGCCTATTTTCGTACAAACTGTCGGCATGCCCTTCTGACTTCCAATGATGCCCGGACTAAAGCAAGATCCAGTTTGACGCCATGTTGTATTTTGCCGTTGGCCATATTGACAATACCGAAGATCGCGTTCTCAGTCACTGCCCCTCCAATTGCCCCTACAGCACAGTTACCAACCGCCAACGGAGTCCCACCGGCCGCGCCGGCGGCAGCACCGGGGGCGCCTCCTAGCGCTCCTCCAACACCAGTTGTGGCTGTCTCGGTACCCAGGGCACCGACCGCGCAACCTACCGCAGCGCCAACTCCCAGGGTTAACCAATAATCCTTGTTCATTTCGCTAGCGAATTTTTCACCTTCTGCACTTGCTGCGTCGAACTCTGCTATGGCATTTACACAATCTTGCGCTTCAGCTTGCGCTTCGGCGTTTGGTCCTATCACGCTCCCCTTGGGATTGGCCGGGCCAGAAGGCTTTCTTCCACCGTCGCCCCCTGCCCCACCGCCACCCGACCCAAACAGCAGATCCAGGCTACTGCTTCCTTCAAAGCAATAGATTAGTGGCCCGGCGCAGTCCACCGGAGGCGGGCCGTTCGCCTGAGCGTCGGACCCAGTCTGGAACTGCTGATTCCACGATTCAATACCGACGCCTCCCTCTGTAGTGCCGGACCCAGTCTGGACACTCTGCGGTTCGTGTGACTCCGGCCATTCAATACCAACCGCGCCCTCTGTCTCGTCACCGGTACTCGGATTATTCCCCGGATTATATTGATACCCGTATAGCCCGTACAAATCCACCTTGCTGAGTGGATTATTGTCGGCATAGACATACTTGTTGCCGGTGCCACGCATGGGGTCGGGGCTGATCCAGCGTCCCTGACCGCTGTGCTGCTGGCGTGCGGGAAAGTCATATTCGTCGCTCACAATCTGGTCGAGTTTGCCGGTAAAGCTGTCCACATTGTAAGGCGTACCCTTAACTGCATAGCGCTCGCCAAACGGCGCGAACGCCAATGACTCGGTGAATACCCGATTTATCGGGTCGGACTCGGCGCGAATTGTCCCCTGCCAGTCGGGAAAGCGGAAGCGTTGGAGGGCGCCTCCGGAATAGAGTGCCTGGACTCCGCCAGGAAGGTCCACGAGCGTGGAATTCTGCGTTTGCCCGGTCATCTGCGCCGACACCCCAAATGCCGACACATATTCGTGAATGGTTCCATTCACGTTTTCTTCAACCTTGTTGCCCATGGCGTCATAGGTAATGGAACCCACGTTCGGACCGTTCGTACCGCCGGTCAGCGCGGAGCCGGAGGCTGCGGCTGTGAACGACGGGCCGCTGAAGTTTGAGGAATCGAACGAGCAAGAAGAGCTGAGCGAGTAGTTCGTGGACGGGCCGCCGGCTTTGGCGGTGAGCGATAGCGTAGCTCCGGAAGCCGTAGCGGAAACCACACTTCCAGCGCTAATGACACCGGCCAGCCCTGAAGCAATGGTGCTGGCAGTATCGCCCTGGCCAAAGTTCTTGGCGTAAGGCGTGCCGTTAACGGTCACAGTGCAAGTGCCCGAGTCGTAGACGAGGCTGCTGTCTGTGCCGCCAGTCAGGGTTGCGCCAGAGGTGCTTGTTGTAAAGGAAGGAACATTAAAATGAGTTGGGTCATTGGTCTTGGAGGTCGCCGAAAGGGCGTAATTGGTGCTAGCGCCCGCAGTACGCGCCACTAAATTGATCGTGACGCTGGTGGGGGAGTTCGTTATCACGCTTGTGTAATCGATGTACGGGGAATTATTGCGAATCTGCCCTGCAAGATTGTTGGCGACTGTTGTTGCCGTATCGCCGTGGGCATAGCTGATTTGATCTGTGTGCCCATTCGCCGTGATCTTAACCGTACCTGAGTCCCAGGTTGGGGAGCAGCGGGGGCACGGAAGAAACAGGCCTTCCGTTCCGTTGATTGTAACCGAGCCCATACCCGACTTGGCCGGATTGCCCTTGCTCTGCTCACCCCCAGTGGGCGAAGAGATGGCGACCGAGCCGGTACCCGGAGCACCATCGGTTAAGTCCACGGTGGCGACATGTCCATCCGCGAGCCATGTATAGGTGTGGAAAGTGTCGTTGATTAGGTTCCCATTGTTGTCGTAGGACGTACCAGCCAGGATGTAATGGTTATTGGCTGTGTTGTACCCTGGCATCCAGCTAGTCCCCGGACCGCTGGTGCTCTTGGTCAAGTTACCAAACGCGTCATACGAGAAAGTCTGGTTCCAGGCGTTTGTCGAACCGTTGGTGCAATTTACACCAGGGGTGTTGTCCAAACCAGCGGCCACCCACATACGGTCATCGTAAAGATACTTGCAATCCTGGGTGTTGGCTGAGTTATAGCCGTCAACGATGTTGTTCTCCGCCAATGTCCCATTCGCGTTCCAAGTGAGATTACCGGAAATGGTGACCGGAGTCGCGCCGACAGACGCAGAGTATTGCGTTATACGGAGGGTGTTTTTGTCGTAGGTGTAATTCTGGGCATCATCGGAGCCCAGCGATGTCGTCAACAGCGCACCAACAGGTTGGGTGTTGTTGGCCGCGTTGTATGTCACACCAACAACGGGGTTCAGGCCGGTGCTCGCGTTCACAGTCGTCACGCGTCCTTCGCCATCCAGAGTTCCAAATGTCAACGTAGGCAGGCCCACGCCGGAGACCGTCTTGAGCTGTCCATCTTCCCAGCGCGGGCCGGCGGTCAAAGCGTAATAGCCGCCGGAGTTTGGCGAGTTCTGATAATAGGCGCTCATCTGGCCGCGTTGATCGTAGCTGAACCCTTCGTCGGTTATCTTGGGAGAGCAAGGCGGCGGATTCGATCCGGCGCAAGTGTAAGCCTCGGCCATGCGCCCCTCGGCGTTACTCATAGCGATTCCGTTAACCGATGCAGCGTCATACACGAAATACTTGCTTATGCCGTTGCTGTTTGGGCCAGCGTAGGTCGTGCAGGTCTCGCGATGCAGGCTGTCATAATGATGGCACGTGGTATTTCCATTCGCATCCAACTCTTGCACCAGGTCGCCCGAAGACGACGAGGCGCAGTTGGTCCCATTAACGGAATCATAGACATATGTCTTTGTGCCGGATTCGGGATTGGCTTCGCTAAGGATGCGGCCCAGCAGGTCGTAAGTATAACTGCGCGTTTGCTGGGGAGATGAAACTTGAGCGTTCTCGATGACCTGCAGCAGGCGCCCGCCGGCATCGTAGGCGTATGTGGTCAGAAACCCTGTCTTGGAGTTGGCTTGGCCGCATGGGCCGCTTCCGTTCGCGCTGCTGATCACGCAGACGGATTTCAACCTTCGCAAACCGTCATATTCTTTCTGTACGCCTTTCGAATTCTCATTGGCGGGAGCTGGCGTTACCGTGGTAAGAACGTCGTTTGCGATATAGGATTTCGTGGTCACATCGCCGCCGGTGCCGGTGTGAACCAGCGGGCGGTTGAGCGCGTCATAAGTCTGAGACTCTGTCGATGCAGTGCAACCCGTTCCCTTGGTGCTCACGCATGCCAGACTTGTCTGAAACACGCGTCCATCGCTGTCGAAGGAGCGCGATTTGGTGTCCCAATTTGTCCCGCCTGGGCTTTGCACCACTTGGGAGATCACCGGTCGGCCGATGCTGTCTTCGGTCGAAAGCTGGTCAATTACGGATAGCCCACTGTTGAAGGTGAAGATGCTCTCGGTGCTGTTGGGCGTGTAGGCGAAGCTAGTGACGTTGCTCAGTTCATCTATCTTCTGCAGCGGGCGGAAGAAGGGATCGGCCTGGGTGTTGACGGAGAACTTGGTTTGCGTGATTTGGCTGTTGGCATCCGTAGCAGACGTGACCACACCGCCGTTGCAGTCAAAAGTCTTTGAGGTTGTCAAATTGCTGAAATTTTGCGGAGATTGGCTGGTCACGAACATGTTGTTACAGGAGGTTGTCGTGTAATTCGTGACCTGGCCATTGACATCGGTCATGGTCTGCACGACCCCATGACTGTCATAGGTGTATTGCTTGGACAGATATGTGCCGCTGGCGCCGCTGCCGCTCACCAAATCCCAGGTCTGCAGAAGATTTCCGTTAGAGTCGTAAGAATTCCAGGTTTGGCTGAGAATAGCATTGCTGTTCTGCGAATCCAGCACGGTTATGCTGCACGGCTTGCCGGTGATGTGGCTACCGATCGCAGTGCAGGTCTGAGAAGTCGGATTGCCGCTGCCGTACACGATCTGCTTCTCGGTCGTTGGAGTTGTGGCGTTAAAATCAAACGTCTGCAGATCGGTCACCAACCCGAACGGGGCCGTAGCAGTGTAGGCAGTCTTGACCGCAGAGTACCCGGTCACACCGGGATAAGTCGTGTAGACATCCTTTTCCGTGATTTGGGAACTAAAGTTTGAATTGCAATTGGCTGGAGTTGAATTGGGATTGTTATAGCAGGTGATCACGGTCTGAATCAAATGCGCGGGATCTACCGTCCCGTTGTAAACTTGTTTTTCGATTTCCATGTTAAAGACACCGCCAGAGAAGGTATAGACAAGGTTGTTCCCTTGCGGGTCTGTCACGGTGGTTGCAGGGTTCGTTCCTGGAGTGTGGGTATAGGTCCACACGCCATCGGGGGTGGTGCGAGTCATCGTCGCCGGTGTGCCGTCCGAGCAGTTAATGCCGTTTGTGCCACCCGAGTAGGCGTAGCTAATTGTTCCGCCGGTCGGTAGCGTAATCGAGGCGAGCCTGCCCGTGAAATCCGCGCTGTTCGAGAAGGTTTTTTCCCACGTGAAGCTCATCGCAGAACCATCTGGGAATGTAACTGAGGTGGGAAGGTTAAGGCCGGTGAGCGGCGCGCTATCCTCCGAACATCCGAAAGCTGTCTGAATCGTGGATGGTGTGGTGGTAAGAGACACACTCCGGTTGTTCCCTAGCGCATCTGCCCAAGTAAGCGTCTGCGAGATCGTCTGCCCGCTGGCGCCCGTAACGGCTGTTTGATTTAGCGTATCCGTGTAGACGCCGCCTCCTGAAGGAGTTATGGAGTTTCCATTCGGATCTGCGAATTTTGTTATCCCTGAATTGCCGGATCCCGACGTGAAATTGCCATTTGGATCCGTCACGGTCCATAAAAGAGGGCCGGTTGTCCCGACGCTTGCGCTCATGAAAAGGCCAGAGCTGTCATTCGCATAGGCGCCCATGGAGGATGACGCGCACGGAACAGCGCCAGCCGATAAAGCGATATTTGGAAATGGGTGCGTATTTCCAGCCGAGTCGGTGAAAGAGAACCCTTGGTACAGAACACCGCCTTGACCGGGGCACTGCGAGGATTTGAATCCGACCGCTCGGCCGAGATAAGACTCTTGGGCAGAGAGGGTTGGAATAGATAAGAATCCGCCGTTTGGGGGTGGGCTTCCGGGATTTACAACGGTTACCTGCGACGATCCAGTTAGGCTAAGAGAGAACGGAATATGCCCAGCCTTGGCACGCACGGGCACGTTCATTTGGATTCCGAGCGTGGCCAGATTGATGGAGTCGTACTGGTGGGTCTCTACAGTTGAAAATTGTGGGATAGCCTGCCCGAGTACGACAGAAGGAATGAATGGAATAAGGATCACCGGCAGAAGAGTACGAAGAGCAACCGAGAGACGAAACATGGCACGTCCTACCGCAACGCTGATAGGTTTTCACATTTCCGGTTACAAAAGGCCAGCATGCTAGGGAGCAACATTAGAAGGAAACCTAGCAGCGCTTGTCAAATGGAAAAATGAGACGTACTAATCAAGCCTTAGCGTCACAGTCACGGTGCGTGACCCGATGACGGCGATCACGGTGATGACGGCGATTTCTTTGGTTTCATCGCCTGCCATTGCTCTTCGGTTAGCAGCTCGTCGAGATGGCTGAACTCGCTTGCGCCCTTTAGAGACTCGCCGCCGTCCATTACGATTTGATGTCCGTTGATATAGGCGGAGCGATCGCTTAGCAGGAAGGCGGCCAGGTCAGCCAGTTCCTCGTGAGTTCCAAACCTTCCCAGAGGGCTGCGCTTCTTGGCCAGCTCTTCCAGGGATTTGACCGGCATCAGACGGGAGAAAGCGCCTTCGGTGGGAATCGGGCCTGGGGCGATGGCATTAAAACGAATGCCGCGGCCGCCCCACTCGACCGCCAGGCTACGCGTCAGGTTCAACACTCCGGCCTTGGCCACGGCGGACGGCACCACGTAAGCCGAACCGGTTTCCGCATAGGTGGTAGTGATGCTGAGCACGCTGGCGTGATGGCCCTGCTTGAGCCAGCGCCGGCCACAGGCCAGTGTGACATGGAGAGTTCCCATCAGGACGATGCCAATGACCGCCTGAAACGCGCCGAGGGAAAGCTCCTCGGTACGCGCGATGAAATTGCCGGCTGCGTTATTGACCAGGGCATCCAGTGGACCATCCTGCCAAAAGCGCTCGATCATCTCCTCCACCCGCTCATTGTCACGCACATCGCAACTGAACGCTGTGACCGTCCCGCCGGTAGCCTGGCGCAGTTCGGCGGCAGCTTCGTTCAGCATCGCTTCGCGCCTGCCGCAAATGTAAAGCACAGCTCCCAACTCCAGAAAGCGCCGCCCCATGCTCTTGCCCAGACCGGTTGCGCCTCCCGTGATCAGGATTCTTTTGCCGGACAACAGGTTTTTCTGGAACATGACGCCTCCCCGAAAGCTAGAGTTAAGGTTTATCCTACACACTCGGCGGGCTTATGAATCTCGAACTGAATGTGTAAAAGCCTCAACGATGGCTCGTTCATTGTATGAGGGCTGGGGCCGGCACGATTGGACGCGCGATTAGGCTCCGTCAGTTTGCCCGGTATTCGGAAGAGCGATTTGATTGGCAGGAACTTATTCCAACACACTCCAGAGCATCCAAGAAGTCCGTGACATCAGGAGCGACGGTAAGCAGGACCTTTTGATATGCAAGGTAACAGAATACGAATCGCTCCAGGACCTTAGTCGCTAACGGGTATATCCCGGTCAGCCTGTTTTTGGGCCTTCTTTTTCTCTGCTTTGGCATCTACGTTGGGCTTGAGTTCGTGAATAGCTTTCTCCAGAGCGTCGTGGCTTTTGTTGGCTACGATCTTTCCTTTAAGATCGGCCAAGGGAATCTCCAGGTTTTGCGAGGCATGGAGGGCGGATACGCAGTCACTCAACTTCTTGAACCCGTCACAGGCCTGCTGTGGCGTGATAGTTGCAGGAAGGAGTTTCTGCAGCTTGGCTACCAGCTTATGGTCATCCTTCAAGACCGTTAGCGGGGGACGGTCCGCTGGAGCTTCGGCTGAGTCTGGGCTAGTGTTGGGCTTGTACGCGCCCGTAGGGGCCCCGGTTGGCGAGAGAGGTCCATTGGCGCCGCCTTGTGCAAAGGCTGACGCAAAAACAACGCAAAGAAAGATGGCGGATAGAATCGGCTTCATAAGTGCTCTCCTTCGAGCGCGATTATACCTTGAGGTGCCTATCGCACGAAACGGTTGTGGCTATGGGAATCTTTCGTGGAAGAAAAAGGAGCTTGATCGTGCAGCATCCACCCACGATGTTGTGCACTTTGAACTCCTACTCTCAGCCTAGGCAAGCAAGTTACCTCAAGGCATGGGTAGTTGAGTTTTCCAGTCGGAGCACGATCTGCGTTTCGTCTTTTAGTTCGATATCGTGGCCGACCGTGATGATGACTGGAACCGGCGCACTGCTGCTCAGAGCCAGTCCAGGAAGGCCAAACACGCCGCGGCTGCCGGCGGTTAGGGCTCCTTGGCGTGGTCCGGTTTCAGTCTCGTGCACACTGGCTTTGTTCAAAGCCTGCTCGCGTTGTTCGAGCGCTCCCACGGCGGTCTTGCTGCGTGCGGAAGTGATGATTGGCGTCGGCGTATTGGTTTGGCCGGTGGACAAGCCGCCGTTCACAGGATGTCCGTTCTGTCCGCCAGCATAGGGTGAAGACGAAGAAGCCATGATTGCTTCCAGGAACGGGTCGGGCAGAGGAGGGGCAATTGCCTGAATCACACCGTGAATGGATAAACTGCCGCTTCCTTTGACTTCTGCGCGTTCAAAAAGCAGCGCCAACCGCGATCGTGGATCTTCTTTGCTGAACCGTGTCACATCGACGATATGGCCCAGGACCCTGGAGTCGCGCGGGATCACGATCCGCCCCTCCCACACCACGTCTTGAATCACTTTGGCAGATATGTTGTCGCCGGTCTTTACCTTGTTTGCGCGCAACTCCTTGTTGAGTTGGACAACCACAGAGAGTTCTGCCCTGGTTGCCGCTGCTGGCGACGGAGCAGTCTGCGCTGGCACGCGGGACGGAAGCAGCGAGATGATGACGGCCGCAAGCAGATGCATGTTCATACCCTGCCTCCTCGAACAAGAATCTATTTTACGCCGGTCGCGCTTTTGCAAGAAAAAAAGCAGCCCTTTGCGAAAAAGGGCTGCTCCGAAGAATCGCGTTTTCGAAGCCAGTTAGAACTTGAACTCCGCTTTCAACTGAATCAGTCGTGGTGATGCATCGCCGCCAAGGAACGATCCCAGAATGCTCGTAGGCGTGTTCACCGTGCGCGTGATCAACCCGAAGCGTGGGCTGTTAACATCGGCCACCGGGTTGTCGAAGTTGTGGTGATTGAATAAGTTGAAGAACTGCAATCCAACCGCCAGGTCGCCGTGCTCCATGCGCGGCAGCTTGTTGTGCTTAATCACCGTGAAGTCCGTGTCGACATAACCCGGCCCACGGAACTGATTTCGGCCCTGACTGCTGAAGGCAGTAAGTGATCCCGCATCGCTGAACCCGGCACTCCTCAGGCAGGGTGTTTTAGTCGTGCCGACGTTGGTGGCATGGACATCGCAACCCACGGTTCCATGGGTGTTTCCTACGATGCCGGCGAAGAGTGGACCACCATAGTTGTTGCCGGTCAGGGCGCCAGTTGACCCCGAATCAATGACCGTAAACGGCTGGCCGCTGTGATCGAAAATTGTTCCGGAGATGTTCCAGCCGCTGAACACGGCGTTTGGCCCCCAACGGAAGAGGTGGCGGAAGCCGTTTTCCCAGACGTAGTTCGCGGTGAAGTTGTGGCGAACGTCGTAATCCGCATTGCCGTAGTTGGCGCGCAGGTTGAAGGGGTTGGTCAGGGTGCCAATGCTGGGAGCGCTGCCCTGGTTGTAGGGTAGCAGGCCGGCGTTGGAGATCTCGTCCAAGGCGTGGCTCCAAGTGTAGTTGGCCTGGAATTGGATCCCATGGCTGAGATCATGGTGAATGCTGGTTACTAACCCATTGTAGTTGGAAACTGCGATGCTCTGAAGCTGTGTGACCGCGCCAAACGCCGAATCAGGGACGGTCTTGGGAAGTCCGGCGAAGAACGTTCCACCGCCAAGATCGCCAAAGGCATTCACTCCACTGTTGGGCACGACTTCAAAGATACCGTGATTACCTACATAGTTGAGGCTAATCGCGGTCCTCCAGCCCAGGTCACGCTGCACTCGCAGATTCCATTCCTGGTACCGTGGCTGCCGGATTTCTTTGTCGGAAGACACGTAGGTAGGCCCTGCTCCAGCGACGGGCACAGCACCGGCGTTGAAGCTCTTGATGAAAGCATCGTTCGCGGCGTTTGCTGATGCGAAGATGCTGGTGGGATCAGACACCGGGGAAAGGTTTGTGTTCGCGGTCCCAAAGAGGTTGCCCACAGCAAAGGTGTTGAGCAGGGGCGCATTCTTGGAGAACGAATCCACGACCGTCGCCGGGAAGGCATCCGAGAAGATTCCAATTCCACCGCTAACGACAGTCTTATTGTTGGCGAACGGGCTCCAGGTAAAGCCAAGCCGCGGCTGCCAGACCACTATGTCCGTGGACGGATAGGCCTGATGCAGGCCGGTCTTGATCACCTTGTTATAAGGCAGGTTTGCAGCATTGGGGTCCTGCGCCAGCGTGGTAAAGGGCTTCGTTAACGCGGCGAAGCAGTTGGTCTGGCACACCGGGTTAGAGTTGTGGTCCAAGCGCAGCGACAAACTCACCTTCAACCGCGGGCTGATACGCCACTCGTCGCCGACATAAAAGCCAAGGTTGTAGAGAGCGATAGGCTGGCTCAAGCGCGTGGGATAGTTCTGCGAGTAGAAGTCGACGTTACCATTGAAAAGGCTTTGCATTGTCAGATCGACCAGGGTACCGCTGGTATTCACTCCGTAGTCAAAATCGGTAACGTCATCACGGTGAAAGTTTGCCCCAAATTTCCACGTGTGTTTCCCCCGGGTCGTCTGGAAGTCGTCGACGAACTGATATTGATTCACATTGCGGCCCTGTGGCCAGACGAAGTCGATTCCACCGAGCCCAGTCAGGGATCCGTCGTTCAAGATCATGGTCGTGGGGAACAGAGCCCGCGCTGCAGCGTTGCTCGCGTTGCTGAAGATCGCGCTGTACCACAGGTCCGAAAGCTTGAATTCGTTGACGGCATTTGCGCCGAACACGTGCGTCCAGCCTATTTGTCCCTGGTATTCGGGCTGCGTGCTGACGGCATTGAACGTCGAGTTAATCGGATCGGTGAACGTGGCCTGCACTCCGCGGTCGGTCTGCACTCGGCCAAAGATCTTGTCCGCATCGCTGAAGTTGTGGTCGATGCGCAAGTTCATCGTGTATTCGTGGGTGAAATTTCCGGCGGTCGATTGGAACGTTAAAACGCAGGGCGTCGTCGGAGTCAGGGTGCCTCCCACCACGCCAACGTCGCCGCAGGTGCTGGATGGGGTAGCCCCAGCCGCTCCCGGCGCACTGTTGTAGAGGTTGAACATGTTCTTGTAGAAGTTCACAGCGGCTGGGTTGACTGTAGCTATCTTGGCCAGAGTCTGTGATTGAAAATCTGAGCTGGGAATGAAAGCCGGGGCGCTGGTGGGTAGAACCACGCGGAGTCCTTCGTAGTTGAAGAAGAAGAAGGTCTTATCTTTCTTGATAGGACCGCCGAAGGAAGCTGCCCACTGGTTCACATTGTCAAACGGTATCTTGGTCTTGGTGGCATTATTGAAGTAATCGTTCGCGTTCATAGCCCTACCGTTCCAGTAGTAGACCGCGTTGCCATGCCACTGATTGCCTCCGGACTTGGTCACATAATTGATTTGCGCACCGGCTAACTGGCCATATTGCGGAGAGTAGCCATTGTTGACTACCGTGGCCTCTTGTACGTCATTGGCTCCCAAAAGAAGGTTGGTGGCGCCGGAGTTGTTGAGGTTCAGAAAAGGGTCGTTGTCGTTCATTCCGTTCAAAGTGAACAGATTGGAGGTTGCCGGAAGGCCGAAACTGGAAAAGTTTCCGAACCCGCCCCCGGTGTTCATGATTACGCCGGGAGCTGTCTGGGCCACAGCACTCAAATCGTTACCAGGGTTGGGGAGTTGCGCGATCTGCTGGGTAGAGAACCCTGTCGCCAGGTCAGCGGTCTCAATCTGCACGGTCGGCGCGCTCACCTCGATGGTCTCAATCGTCGAACCCACGCGCAAGGGGATGTTTGCGGTGCTGATCTGGTTCAAGACCACCTGAACCTTTGTGCTCACTTGCTCAAAACCGGATGCGGTCACCGTTAGCGAGTAAGTCCCTGGTTGCAGAAGGGAGAAGCGAAAGTACCCTTCACCGGTGGTGGTTGTGTTGAGTGTCGCGCTCGTGGCATCACTCTTGGCCGAGACTTTCGCATTGGCCACAACCGCACCCGTGGGGTCGGCGACCACGCCACTAATGCCGCCGGTGGTTGTCGACTGCGAAAATGCGGGGAGAGTGAGCAGCGCGAAACTGCACAATAAGACAATTACAAAAAACTGCTTCGTCGCATTAATTCAAGCCTCCAATGGTACTGCCTCAAATCAACCTACAAGTCCATGACTGATGGCCCGCAAGCTTAGGGGGACAAGGCCCATCCGCTTGGTGATAAAGACAATTGGTGATAAAGACAATTGGTGAAAAAGACAAATTGAAAAATCCCGGGGCCTGAATATCGTTCAAAGTGAGTTGCATGAAGGTTGCCAGAGCACCTTCCATCGTAAGTTGCTGAAAAAGAAAGACCATTTCGGGAATCGATACTGGATCCCATATACATTTACAAGAAAAAATATGAAAATACGGACCACAGACAATAATCCACAACATTCTTAAATTCAACTACCAAAACTCAGCCAGACGATATGAATGGAAGGTTCTAGGGTGCGGATAGGAAATAGCCTGGACACCAATTTCCTACCACTTGCCCCGGCGATGTGCTTGACGCACCAGCGAGAGATAGTTGGATCAGATTTGCTTCGAGTGAGAACCAGCAAATGCGGGTTCGTTGATTTACCACGGTTGAACGTCTGCCTAAAGGCCCGCCCGCCACTGCGGGCGAGCGAATCGCTAGACACTCGGTAGTGGTCAGATTTGACCCACTACCGCGGCCAGAGGCAAGTCGCGCTCCTGCGCCCATCGATCCCAGGCTTCGGCCGTGCGCCCGAGAAACGCCTGTTGGAGCTGGGTGCGGTCCGCGCCCGGCAATCCCAATTCGGACAATAACCGTTGGGCGAAGTGTGGCTCCAGAGCAGCCACGGCGATCCATCCGTCTGCCGCCTGATAGAAGCCATAGAGAGGATAGCCGCCGCCCAGAGAGCCGCCAGAACAGGTGAGTCCAGCCTGCAGTGGCTGGGCGAGTTCTCTCGCGCAATCGCTCAGCGACACGAACCCACATGTTCCCTGGCCGGTTCGAGCAGATTGAAGCACCAGAGCCAGCGCCAGACCGACCGAGCGTTCCGCGCCGGCCAAGTCCACAAACAGTGAAGGTGGCAGCTGCGGTGGCGCAAGCAAACCGGTCTCGGCCAGATAGGTGAGATCGTGACCGCTGCGTTCCTCCAGCGGCGGAGGGTAGCCGATGATTCCTACAAAAGACAATCGAGGATGTCGCAGATGCAGACTTTCCCAGTCCAGGTTCAGCCGCTTCAGCGCTGAGGGACGAGACGAAGCCAGCAGTAGATCAGCACCAGCCAGCAGGTCGTCCAACTGCGAGCGCTCGCGTGAGTCCTTCAGGTTAAGCGCAATCACGGTTTGGCCACGGCACAGCGAGTCGTACCAGCTCCGAGCAGCGATCTTCAGAGGATCACCGGAAGGAGGCTCGACCTTGATCACCGTGGCGCCCAGTTGCACCAGGCGCGCCGCCGCCACCGGCCCCGGCGTGTTGATGGCCAGGCTCACCGCCTTGAGACCAGTGAGAGGAAGAGGAAATGGAGTGGAGGCGAGGTTCATAGGGCGCTCGGTGAATAATGTAATGGAGAAATTGCCAAAATTGCCAGAATTGCCAAAGAATCCAAGTTGAAAGAGCTTGTAGGGGCGTTCGGTGAATAATGTAATGAAGAAATTGCCAAAATTGCGAGAATCGCCAAACAATCCAAATTGAAAGAGCTTGAAGCAAATGTAGTGGAGGCGAGGTGCATAGGGCGTTTGGTGAATTAAAGAGCCTGCCCTAAAAAGTGTCGAAGGGTCGCAGCGAGCCGGCGCAGTTGCTCAATTTGGATTCTTTGGCAATTTCCGGCGATGATGGCAATTGCTTCTAATTACCCAATGTCCGCCATGCCCAAGTCTGACGAGTTCGTCGACCACCAGCTCTTCCGCGAGCCGAGCAGGGCGCAGCGTAACCTCCAGCATATCGAGGCGCGCTCGTCAGCGGGCATGGCCAAGACGCTGGTGCGGCTGGCGGCGGAATCTCCTGATCCCGATCAAGCACTGAATCTGTTCGAGCGATTGGTGAGCCAAGGCGCTGCCCAGACCGTTGCCTGGCTCGACCAAAACCCCACCCTGCAGCATTTTGCCATCGAGATTTTCGGCTGCAGCCACTGGCTTGGGGAAACGCTCTTGCAAAGACCCGAGATCCTGGAACCTTTCCATGGCGGCAAGAAGCTGGAGCGTTCTCAGGGGAGGGAAGATTACCGCGAGAGCTTTGCGCGGTTTAGCGCCGGGGATCGTGAGACAGGCAGCGCGCTGCTGGCCCGATTCAAGAAGCTGGAGTACGTCCGTATCGCGCTACGCGACATCCTGGGGGTGGCCACCCTGGCGGAAACTACAGAAGAGATTTCCGCGCTGGCCGACGTAATTATCGGAGAAGCCTTGCGGGAGGCCGAATCAGAGATACACCGCCGCTTTGGGCGCCGGGAGCAGCGCGACCCGCAAGGTGGAACAAGGGAAACGCCGTTTACAGTGGTGTCGCTCGGCAAGCTGGGCGGCAACGAGTTGAACTACAGCTCGGATGTCGATCTGCTTTACATTTACGGGCAAGATGAAGCCGAATCCGATGGCGCGCTATCCTTGCGGGAGTATTTTATCCGCCAGGCACAGCTGGTGACGGAGATCCTTTGCCGCAGCACATCGGAAGGCGCTGTTTTCCGGATCGACCTGCGGCTCCGGCCGCAAGGCAATGCAGGCGAACCCGCTATCGGGCTACAGCCGGCGCTCCACTATTACAAACACCACGCGCATGACTGGGAATTGCAGGCCCTGATCAAAGCGCGCCACTCCGCGGGAGATCCGGCTCTGGCGCGCGAATTCATTTGCGGTGTGCAACCGCACGTCTACCAGGAGAATGTAAATTTTGCCGCCATTGAGACGGCGCTCGACTCCCGCCAGAGGATGGGCGCCCGCCGTCGCCTGCTGAGAGCGCGCCGCCAGCCGGAAACGCTCGATGTAAAGCTGGACCGCGGTGGCATACGCGACATCGAATTCCTGGTGCAGTGCCTGCAACGCGTCTACGGAGGCGCGGAGCCATGGCTGCAATCCCGCGGCACACTTTTCTCTTTGCAGAAACTTCACGACAAAGGCCACCTCAGCGGCAAAGATTTCCACGACCTGAGCCAGGCTTATGAATTTCTTCGGCGAGTCGAGCATCGGCTGCAACTGCAGCGCGGGCGACAGATACACAAACTGCCTGACGGCCATGCCGAACTGGCAACGCTGCAACGCGCGGTCACCGGCGAGACAGGCGTTGGGGGGCCGGAAAGCTTCCTCGTGGAGCTGAAAGCGCGCATGGCCCGCGTGACGGAAATCTACGAACGCGTGGTGCATAGCGAGCGCCGCCGCGAGAAGACCTCAGTCGCCACTCTCGAGCCGGCCCAGCCGGCTACGACCAGGGAGATGTCGTTGGACCAGGTTCTGGAAAGGATCGGCTCCGATTCGCAGGAATTGCGAACCGTAGTTGCTCGCTCCGGCCTTAGCTTGCACGCTCGCAGGAACATGCACCGGTTTCTCAGCTCGGCCCTTACCAGCCCGGATCGCTACGCCGCCCTGCTCGTGAACCCCGCAGCAGTGGAGCGCGCAACCAACCTATTCGAGACCAGCGATTACCTGACGGACATCCTGGTTCGCCATCCGGATGCCATCCGCGTTTTGGACCAAGCTCAGGGAGATCGGGTCATCGGATCATCGGACCATCGGGCCATCGGAAACCCGGATGTTAGTGGACCTTCACCGGTAGACGACGATTCATCAGACCCGATCTCCCGATCTCCCCGTGACCCGATGGCCCGATCGCCCAACGCTCCGATCACCCGATCTCCTGATGCTCTGCGCCGCGATTTTCGCCAGCATGCTTTTGCCGTGGGCGCGCAGGATGTGCTTGCGCCTAGACCAGCATTCGCCTCCTTGCGCGAGCTCACTAGCTGGGGCGAGGCCGCCATCCGGCGGGCGCTTGCCATCGTTGGCGGCGAACACACCCTGGCCGTCTTTGCCCTCGGCCGCCTGGGCACCGAGGAGTTCGACATCGCTTCTGATGCAGATTTGCTTTTTGTCCGCGCGCCCGAGGTTGACGAAGACCAGGCGCGTCGCGACGCCGAAAAGATCGTTCAGGCTTTGAGTGCCTATACCAAGGAAGGCGCGATCTTCGCCGTGGACGCACGTTTGCGCCCGCGCGGCGGAGCCGGTGAGCTGGTAGTGACGCCGGCGCAGGTCGCGCGATACCTCAGCGAAGAAGCCTTGGCCTGGGAAGCGCTCACCTATTGCAAGCTGCGTTTTGTGGCCGGCAGAGAAGACCTGGCGCCGCTTCTGCTGACTCAGGTCTGGCAGCAGATCGTAGAGATCGCCTCAAAACCAGGATTCGCACAGGCGGTAACCGAAATGCGTGCGCGCCTGGAGAAATCTAACCGCTATGTTCATAGCTTCAAGCAGGCCCGCGGCGGATTTTACGACATCGATTTCCTGGCGTCCTGCCTGATGCTCTGGCGGGCCTCGCTGGCGCAGGGCAATACTTTGGATCGCCTGCGGCACCTGCGCGAGCTGCAGGCTTTTGAACCGGCCGCTTTCGACACGCTATGCGGGGCGGCCGTGCTCTATCGAACCACCGATCACGTTATTCGCCTGGTAACCGGCAGGGCCCGTCCGGAACTGCCTGAAGCGGAACATGCTCGAGGAGCCGTGGAGAAGCTGGTCAACAAGATTCTTGGGCAGGAGCCGGGAAAAGGCTTGCAGGTGCAGCTCAACCAGGCGGCGGAGCGAGTACGCGCGATCTTCGAACAAATGATTCGTTCGTAGCGGCGCGGATAGTGGCAGCGCAGTCGAGCCGCAACCAAAAACAAGACCCTCAACACGGAGAGAGTGTGAAAAAACACGACAGGATCGCCCGAGTCCGTTAATCGTCTGACCTGTCCCGCTGCCCCGGCTGGCCGTGGGGCTAAGCCGTGGAAAACGCAGGAAATATAATTTCCCACAATATATTGATACTTATTTAATAAGTACATATACTATTAATGGATATGAGGGCTAGGGAAACATCTTCGCGACAGAACCATCGGCCGGTGCCGGCTTATCTCCACGTATCAGCGCTTGAGAAACGTACGCACACCACACCCGACAAAACCAGATTCTCAAGATATTGCGCACGCAAACAAGCCTCAAGCAATCCGCTACCGGTTAGCTCCTTTGCAATCAAGCCGTGTAGCGGATCAAGACCATCCGCTACCGATCCGCTACATCCTAACTCCAATGAAATCAAGGTC
>Ga0126378_10001458_pt1 | contig 17559 bp, 15 predicted proteins | sample PanSoiMetPlot_23_FD_92587 | JGI IMG/M metagenome (GOLD analysis project Ga0126378, IMG submission 92587) | Tropical forest soil microbial communities from Panama - MetaG Plot_23 | ecosystem: Environmental > Terrestrial > Soil > Tropical forest > Bulk soil | place: Panama | collected 2016-02-17
AACCTTCAATTCTTCTTTCGCTTTTCAGGGAAAGGCCGACCAGTGCAGCGCCGCCAGTCTCCAGGAACTTTCGCCGGCCCAGCTTCAATGACTGATGTCCTTCCAGTCGTTTTCGTAGGTGCGGACGAGCACCTGATTGTTGAGCTCATTAGCAGGCATGGAGAGAGGCGACATATCGGGCGGGAATTGAAATAGCGCAGAAAGACCATCTTTGCTAATGAATCGGAGCCCGGCGGGAAACTGCGCCGGAGGAGCATAGTCACGCATTCCGGCAAGAACGAACCCCCATTCGCCAAAAGAGGGAACGTAGACGTGGTAAGGATAGGTCTGTAATCCGGCTTGCTTGAGGGTTTGCGCGATACACCAGAAAGAGTCGCGGGCGAACATCGGCGAAGTGCTTTGTACGACCAGGAAACCTTGCGTGCTGAGATGGCGGGCGACCGCGCGATAAAAGGCAACCGTGTAAAGCTTGCCGAGGGAATAGTTGGTGGGATCCGGAAAATCAACCACGATGAAATCAAAACGGTCCGGGTTCGAATCAACCCACGGAAAAGCATCGGCATTGATGACCTGCACGCGGGCAGAAAGCAGAGATTTGTCGTTGAGTTTGGTCAGCATGGGATGTGAAGAGAAGAGCTTGGTCATCTCCGGATCGAGATCCACCAACGTGATGCTTTCGACTTGCGGGTACTTAAGGATTTCGCGGACGGCGAGGCCGTCACCGCCGCCAAGAATCAGGACGTGGCGCGGCGCCGGAACGGCTGCCAGGCCGGGATGAACGAGGGCTTCGTGGTAGCGATACTCGTCGCGCGAACTGAATTGCAGATGACTGTTGAGAAACAGACGCAGATCATCTTTGAACCGAGTGAGAACGAGATGCTGGTAATGAGTGTCGCGCGCAAATATGATCTCGTCGGCGTAAATATTATCTTCGGCCGTGGACGTAATGTACCGGGCCTCCGCGATGCCGGCGCCCAAACCGCAAAGCACCACGAAGCAGGCGGCCCGCAAACCGCGAGGGCGCGTGAGCTGGCTTGCGAAAAGAAACGTGCTCCAGAGCGCCACGGCCGCATTAATCAGCCCAAAGAGCATCGCCGAACGAACCAGCCCAAGCCGCGGCACGAGCAAAATGGGGAACAAGAGCGATGCGCCAAGCGCGCCCAGATAATCAAACGTAAGCACATGGGCGATAACGTCGCGGAAGTGATATCGGTCCTTGACGATACGCATGAGCAGAGGAATCTCAAGCCCCACGAGAATCCCCATGACCATCACGAGCGCGTAAAGGATCAATTCGAAGCCCTGCGTGAACGCAAATGCGAGCATCAGCAGTGCTGACGAAAAGCCCCCAACCACCCCTAGAAGGAGCTCAATCCACACGAAGCGGTGCACGAGGCCACGATGAATATACCGCGAGAGCGCGCTGCCGATTCCCATGGCGAACAGGTACGTCCCGATGACCGTCGAGAACTGAAAAACGCTGTCGCCAACCAGGTAGCTCGCAAGCGTTCCGGCAACAAGCTCGTAGATGAGCCCGCAAGCCGCAACCAGCAGCACCGAAATGAACAACAGAATGCCCATAAGGTGTCAATGAATGGCGGACGCGATGATGATGCAAATGCCGATCGACATCGCGCCGACAAGAATCGCGAGCGCCATGTTGTGCTCTTGCACGATCTCTTTCCAGAGATGATACGGTGTGAGTTTGTCCATCACCATGAATGAGATGATGAACACAACGATCCCGATAAAGGCAAAGACCAGTGCGGCGACGATGTTTCCGAGCGGAACGAGATTCATCTTATTTGCCTCCGGTGTAATGGTGATAGCTGCTGTAAACCGAGCGGTACGAACCAGGGTTGTCGCGAACCGACTTCGGAACGTTTTTGACTTGATCGATCGTGTCGAGGCTCCAGCCGCGGTACTGGCCGAACGCCACGGTGCCAAGCGTCAGAAGACCAAAGAGCAAATAGAATTTTCGGAACATTAGTCGTCGTCCTCCGAATTTACATTCAGGCCGGAAATCTGCATGGGCGGATGGTCACTTTCAGACCAGCGTGACCGCTCGAACGTATACCAGCGGAAGGAAATCAACAGGGGCGGCAAGAGCAGGGCGACGACGGCGATGCCGTAGATCCCGAAGACGGGAACGTCACGCGTCAGTTGTACGGAATACGAAATGGCGCGGACCGCCGGATCTACTTCCGGCTCGATTCGCAAATAGTAGTGGCCCGAAGGAACGCTTGGAATCACCACCGTGTCGTTACGGCTTCCTTCAGACCATGAGCCGTCACTATCGTAGCCGGAGTAGTAGCTGATTTCGCGCCCGAAGTCCCAGGCCCGCCCGGTGTCTTGATTAATCAACGCATAGTTTAGATAGAGCCATTCGTTGCTTACCGGAGCCCAGCTTTTTACCTGGACGGTCGAGGGCCCGCCTTTCAACTCGAAAACGTCGGTGACAAAAGAGGATTCCCCAAGGGCTGTGGCGCGTTCCCAATGATAAGTCTGCTCGAAGACCTGTTCCTTTCTTGCCGTGAAGTCGAAGCCCATCATCAGGCCCGCAAGAAGAATGGCGAAGAGAATGAAGATGGCCCAGATGCCCTTGACGTTGGTGGTGACCGGCGATGGCTGGTTTTCATAAACGCCTTCGGCTTCCGGAGCGCTGCCTGGCAGCTTGAAGGTGTCCCAAATCTCCCGCCCATACATGTACTCGCCGACCGACCAAGTCACTTCCTTGTCCATTTTCTCGCTCGAGAGCACGCGCGGAGGATGGACATAGTCGGTGACGACGGCGCGCTCGCCCACCCGCACCTGCCAGGGAAACTCTCCCAGTACAAAATCAGTGTTGGCATCCGAGGTCTGAAAGTGCGCGTAGACTTCACCCAGGTAATTGGGCGACGCGCTAGTGCCGGAAAGCATTCCGCCCCCAACCATTGGAAGCTCCTTGCAAATGCTGATGTCATTCCAGTGGCCGTTGTACTCGCTCAAGTAGCGAAAGCCCTTGTAAGGGTTGAACAGAACGTACTCGTGCCAGGGATAGGTAATCCCTTCGAGGGTGGAGTGCCGGCGTTCGAAGCCGATCACTTCGTAGTCCGTGCCGCGCAGCTTGCCGCGAGTGCCGAGCGGGATGAGCGGCTGGACATGGCTCGTCTTAATTTCGAATTGCTGAAGGATTGCCAGGTTGGGATCCTTGGCGTCAAGAATGCAACGGCAACTCTCGCACACGACCGTTTCCGCTTGGCCAAACGTGCGCAGAGTAATGCCCGCGCCGCACTTGGGACAATTCAGCGCCCGCACCTGTGGTTTGGGCGGCGGTGCCGAGAGTGGAGGCGTGCCTGCGCTCATCACCATCCCTCAAAACTGCGGAGGTTCTTCAGCTTGAGCTGTTCGAATTCCACGAACTCGCCTAAATAAAGAGCGGGTTCGGGATCACTGTAATCGAGCGTGGCGAATTTCCCGGTTTCGCTGCGAAGGTCGATGAAAGTGACATCCGTCTTGTCCCAGTATTGAAACGGCAATTCGCCTTCAACGCCGCGGTAATGCGCGCGGGTGATGACGCTTACGGTGTAGCGCTGGCCGTCCCAGGTAAATTGCTGGCCGACGTCAATGTTGGTGGATGCAGGCAGGTGCGGCCCTTTGGAAGGAAAAGAAACGGCATATTCCTGTTGCGCATCGGAAAGCCAAGCGCTCGTTCCGTCATTCATCATCGCGTGCCACTCGTTCCAAGCGCCCTGATCGTATTCGTAAACGATCCGGCCAACAACCACAAAACTTTTGCCGCGATAGAGGCCTTCGGTATTGAGCTGGATCGGAGAGCCGTCCGGCGGAAGGTCGGCGACCTGTCCGACTTTTTTCAGATCGACATCCGTGCGCACAAGAATGCTCTTGCAATATTCGCAGACGGTTTGCACGCTGCTGGACCAGCGAAAGACAATTTTTGCGCCGCAGTTGGGACAATTGGCGGCGGGCTGCGTCATTGCGGGATTCTCACCAACGCAACAGCGAAGAATTTTGCCTCAATCACCGGCGGCCTGCTTCCATTTCAACTCGTACGGACGCTGCAAACGCCGGATCGAAACCGACTCCGCAGCGAACAGGCCTTTCAGGGCCGATTCGAAGTCCCACTCCGAGCGAGGAACACAGCAGAAGAGATTCAGGCACAGCGAGCCGTGTTCGGGAAACGTGTGGCAGGCAAGATGGGATTCGGCGAGAAGACAGAGGCCGGTGATGCCACCGGTGCCGGGGAACTGGTGCCACTGCGTTGCTCCCACTGGGCGAAGATTCATCTCCGCAATCATTCTGAGAAAAAGATTTTCGAGCGCTGCAGGATCCCGCAGCGCCTGCGAGGAACACCCAAAGGCTTCGACGACCCACTCGATCCCGTTCATAGTGCGCGTGTGTCTTAGCCCTGCGCCTTGCCGCATTCCGGGCAGAATTTCGCGCTGCGGGGAATGGATTTGCCGCATTCCGTGCAGAATTTAGCGTCGGCGGCCGGAGCCCCCGCGGCCGGAGCCGCGCCTCCACCCGAGCCCGAGGTGGATTTCTTCACCGCGTCCATCATGGCCTGGCCCAGGGCCACGCCGGCACCCAGCCCGGCGCCAATGCCCACGCCTCCGCCTCCTTCGTTGGCAGCGGCGATGGGGATGGATTGCGCAACCTCGTATTGCGTGTAGCGGCCCATGTCGCCGACCATGGTCATGCCAATGCGCTGGTCGAGAATCTTTTGCAGTTCGTCGGGAAGCGAAAGATTTTCCACGACAAAGCTGTCCAAGGTCAGACCGTATTCCGTGAAGGCCGGCTTGATCTGCTCGCTGATTCTTTCGGCGAGTGCGTTTTGATTCGCGGCCATATCGAGGAACGGTATTTGGCTGGACGCGAACGCATCGGTCATCTTGGCGATGATGGTGTTTCGCAACTGGCCTTCGAGATCGGCAACGCGGTACAGATCGCGCGTGCCGCTGATCTTGCTGTAAAACGCTTTTGCGTCACTCAAATGGTAGGAGTAGATGCCGAAACCGCGAAGGCGAACTGCGCCAAACTCTTTATCGCGAATGGTGATCGGGTTTTGCGTGCCCCAGTGCTGGTCGGTCTGAAGGCGCGCTGAGAAGAAGTAGACATCCGACTTGAAGGGCGATTTGAACGCTTTGTCCCAGTTTCTCAGGTACGTGAGAATAGGGAGCGTTTGCGTGTTGAGTGTGTAGAGCCCGGGCCCGAAGGCGTCCGCCACCTTGCCTTCGTTCACAAACACGGCAAACTGAGACTCGCGAACGGTCAGCTTGCCGCCGTTCTGAATCTCACGGTCCTGCATCGGGTAACGATAGGCCAGGATGCCTTCTTCCGGCTCGACCCACTCAATGACGTCAATCCACTGTTTGGCGATGAAGTCGCGAAGGCTCATAGAGGCCTCTCTGGTGGCACGCTCGTTTGCGGAGAGCGGCCTGCAGGCGATGCTACGGTGACGAAGAGAATCCTGTCAATGGCCCGATAAAAATGCAATTGCGCGGATATTGCTGGCTGCAATTTAAGGAAACCAGGGGCTGCAAAACCCGGCAAAACGAGAGGGTAGTTGCGGTTACGAATTGCGAGAGTATTACAAAAAATCAAGCCCTCTCGGAGCTATAGAAAGATTCAGAAGCCGTACCTCGCGATGACGGCTTTCTCCTTTTTGCCAATCAGCGCGATGGCCGCGTGCTTCGCCCGAAGCATTAGGGTGAGCCGGCTGCCAGTGGCTGCGTCCTGCAGGTCGATCGCGACATCGTTCGCGTTTTCCGATTCCAGGATGTACAGCACAGAGTCCTGAAGTTCGGTCGCAGAAATCAGTGTCCCCGAAGGAATGGCCGTTTGCGATTCGAAAGCTGGCTTAATCTTCAGCGCTGCCAAAACGTAGTTGTAAACGGAGGACGACGGTTCCAAACCCTCGGCCAATTCCGCAGGATACGAACACCAAAAGACTTTTCCTTTGCCCCAAGGAATCTCTTTCCAGGTCGCACCGTCACTGAAGCGAAGAGCCTCGAGCTAAGACTGTTTTTGCTGGTCGAACGAGATTGGAATTGTTTTGCCGGGCAGGCGGATTTCCGCGCTGCGATCGCTTTGCGGCTCGACTTGCGCGGTTAGCCCGAGGTCGTGCGGCCGGTCGCGGAATTGCCAGTGTTCATTGCGGGAGACTGGCCCGGTAATCAGCAGATTGCCGCCGCTTTTCACATAGCTAAGTAAAGCCTGCCAAGCGCCCTCGTTCAAAGACTGCGGAGAGGGAACCATCACGCACTGCGGCGTACCCAGCTTCGCGATTTGATTCTCGGCGATGACATAAGGAGTGATGTGCAATTCATAAGCGAGCGCGCGAACCGCCTTTTGTTGCGCCTCGAGCTGCAAGTCGGCGAGAACGGAGAATTGCGCGGCTTGCGAGGTGACGATGGCGACCGAAGGCTGCCGCGGATTCTTGAAATGGCTGCCGAGCGATTTCGCAAAGCCAGCAAAATCGCGCATCACCGTGGCTTCCGGCTTCTCCGTGCCGTCGGCTCGTAAAGCCCCGATGGGGGACTCGTTGGCATCCGTCATGTACGAATTCGTGTTCCAAAGCCACTCGATGGCCCCGGAGCCTTGTGCAAAAGAAAGAGCGACTTTGCGTTCGAACAGCGATGCTTCCTGCTCCGGCGTGAATCGCGCGGATTCATCCAAATTGATTTCGCGCTGCAGCCCGGTTTCCTGAATGAGCATTGTTTCTCCCGGCTGCTTGGCTGTCAGCGAATCCCATAGCAGGGAATCGTTGCCCCACCAGGAATGGTTCGTCGTGAAATCGACCACTGATCCATAGAAAGCGGGCGAGAGGCGATCCCTGACGCCGCCCTCATCCTGGCCGATCGTGATGAGTTGCTGCGAGCCGGTGTCATGGATTTTCTCACGCATCGCGCGAACCCAATCCACGAACGTTTCCTGCGCGAAGAGAAAATAGTCGTGAACGCGGAGCGAGTTGTGCCCGGCATATATGCCTCGTGAGCTAAATTCGAGTTCACCGGGGAGCGAAATGCTCCCCGCAATAGAGTCCGGCGGCACGCTCCAGGCAGCCGCCAGCGAGGCGCGGTCGGGATAACGATTGGAAAGCCACCGATTCCACGCGGCCAGTTCGATCGGATCGCCATTGGGGCGCGTTTGCCACAAATGCTCGGAAATGCTGGGTTCGTTGATAAGGTTCCAGGCCAAGAAAGGAACGTCGTGGAAGCGCGCGACGATCGTGGAGACCAGCGTTTGCTGCTTGCGCTGCGCCTCCGGCCCTAGATAAGGATTGATGCCGCCAAGAACATCCGGCAGAAAAGCAAAAAAGTTGAATTGCACGGGCAGGCCATGCTTGCGCGCCGTCATCAGGTAGGCTTCGAGAGTGCGGAGCGTGCGTGCATAAGGTTGGCCGTTTTCGTCACAAAATTTGTCCCAGCCGGTCCACCAGCCGGTACGCAGCATATTCAGCCCCGCGGCCTGGATTTGCGCCATGTCGCGGTCCCAGACGTAAACATTCGGGTGATCGAAATAGAGTCGTTGGACTTCGCTTGACATGTACGTGGTGCCGACTACGGCCAGCGGATGGCCATCGACTTCAAAGTAATCATGATTGACAGAAAGCCGTGGGCCGGAGCGCAGGAATTCCGGGTCGCGAATCCAGAAGCCGGAACGATACGTGGCGCGAACCGTGCTTCCTTCCAAGAGTTCAGCCTGGATGATGTGGAATCCTTTTTCTTTGGAGGGGGGAAACAAGATGATTTGCGGTGCGGATAGATTTGCGGTGTGCATTTCGCGCTGTGAAGGCTGAGCTTCGGGAAACTCGCCGATCCGAACGGTAAGCGCGGTTGATGGTTGTTCTGCCGCGTGCCACAAGATCTCCACTTCCACAGGTTCGCCAGGGAGATAAAGAGGAAGCGTCGGACGCGCGGTAAATTCTTCGGCGCCATGACGCGCGCGTTCGGCGAGGGTGCGAATCAAAGTGACTGCCTCAGCGCTTGCCGGAAACTGTGAATCGAGTTCGGCAGTGAGAAAAATCCAGCGGCCGCCGTCAAATTGGTTTCGCAGATGATCGATCTCCATGGCCGGCGCGGCCATTTTGCGGCCGTCCTTTACTCCCCAGGCAAGCGGATCAAGCCGCGCATCAATCGAGCCAGCCGAGCCGCCACGATTGTAAAGGCCCACCGCGCTAAGCCGGATAATGGGGCTGAACGCGCGCTGCCACCCGAAGCGTGGCAAAGAAATCGTGAGCTCCTGATTGTTCTGAAATTCCAAGCCAGATGAGCCCGGCGTGGTTTGAAACTGATCCATGGATAATTGCTGAATGAATCGCACGCTAGAGTCGCGCAGATGCCAGCCCGAATCGTTATGATAAGCGGCGCGCGTGAAAGGGCGCCCGCCCAGAACCAGCAAGTTAGCTCCGCGCTGCAGGAATTCGCGAATTACCGGCCAGCTTTCTTCCGGGAAGGCGGAGCCGTAGGGAAGCACGAGCAATCGCGTGGCAGGTTCGCTCAAAGCCGAAGCGAGTTGTTCTGCGGAAACAAAACGCGCTCCCGCGAGGGCCTTTTCGATTTGTGTTTGCGGGAACGCGGGACAGTCCGCCGAAGGCAAGCCCGCCTCACGCAACACAACCACCGGCGAGACTTCTTGCGCGGCCATCGGCGTTTGATACAGAAAAGTTTCGAAACACAGGACGAAACTCAAGGCCAGGAATCCAGGCTTGGTCATTGCTCACCCGATGCGTCTAGGATTGTCGGTTCCGGCGACACTTTATAACACGCGGCACAATACTCCCATAATGCGCAATAGTTTTTTCTGCGCGCCAATTGTGTCATCATCCTGCGCGGTTGAGCGCTGCGAGGGGATGGAAGAAGATCACAATGGCTAACGTAACTGTGAAAAGCTCTGGTGTAGCAAGCGAGCCTTCCCAGTCCTACACCGGACCGCTTTCGGTTGTGACTACTTTGTTCTTCATGTGGGGATTTCTCACTTGTCTGAACGACATTCTGGTTCCCCACCTGAAGTCGATTTTCGACCTGAATTATGCGCAAGTGATGCTGATTCAATTCGCATTCTTTGGCGCCTATTTTATTTTCTCCATACCCTCCGCCAAAATCATCGACTGGATTGGCTATCAGCGTTCGATGGTTGTCGGCTTGCTCATGATGGGTTTGGGTGCTTTTCTTTTCGTTCCTGCCGCAAGTGTTCCGTCGTACCTGCTGTTCCTGGCGGCCCTCATTGTCCTGGCGGCTGGCATCACCTGCCTGCAAGTAGCGGCGAATCCCTACGTAACTGTTCTAGGCAAGCCTGAGACCGCTTCCAGTCGCTTGAATCTGACGCAAGCCTTTAACTCGTTGGGTACTTTTCTTGCCCCGTTCTTTGGGGGGCTGCTGATTCTCAGCGTTGCGCCTAAGACCAGCGACGAGGTTCGGAGAATGGCGCCGGACGCCCTGCAAGCCTATCGCTTGCAAGAAGCGGCGACGGTCAAAACGCCTTATGTGGGCCTTGGGATTGCGTTGGTACTGCTTGCGATTGCCATCGCAAGCTTCAAGTTGCCGAAAATCGAACACGCGCAACGGAAAGTCGGCGAAAAGGTAAACGATTCGATCTGGAAGCACACGAACCTGGTCCTGGGCGCAATTGCTATCTTTGTTTACGTAGGCGCTGAAGTTTCCATCGGGAGCTTTTTGGTGAACTACTTCCATGAGCCCCAAATTGGCGGGTTAACTGAAAAGGTCGCCGCGAGCTTCGTGGCATTTTACTGGGGTGGGGCGATGCTGGGACGTTTTATCGGGTCGAGCTTCCTAAGTGAGGCCAAGTCGACGTACATGAGCGTGGTAGCTGCGGTCAGCCTAGGGCTGATTTTCCTTTCCTATCCGATCGAGAGTCGCATGCCTGCCGGATACCAACCCGGAGTGCCTAATCTGACGTGGCTTGAGTGGCTGCTGGTTTCAGGCCGTCCGCTGCTCGCCCTGGTCACCATGGCCTCGGCGGTGATCGCTGTTATCGCTGCCCTTCGTGGCGGTCGAGTGACAGCAAATACTGAAAAGCTGCTGGGAGTTTGCGCCGTATCCACCAGTGTACTCGTAGCAATTTCAATGCTTAGTACGGGGCATGTTGCTATGTGGAGCATCGTCCTTGTGGGCTTCTTCAACTCCATCATGTTTCCGAGTATTTTCACGCTAGGCGTGGCGGAGCTTGGCCCCCTTACCGGGGATGGCTCTGGAATTCTGATTATGGCCATCGTCGGCGGGGCCATCATTCCGGTAACCCAGGGCTGGATCGCGGACAGGATCGGCATTCATCACGCTTTCTTTTTGCCGGTGATTTGCTATCTCTACATTCTCTTCTTTGCCTTGAGCGGGTCGAGGCCTAATAGCGCCCGTTCTTCGAAAGCTTAGCAGGTTTGGTCCATCACAGATGACAACCCAACAAGAAACGAGCGTGTGGGCAATTGGCGTGGACGTCGGCGGCACGAAAGTGGCTGCGGGATTCGTGGATGCGCACGGCGAAATTCATCAGCACACGCGCGTGCCGATGAATTCTCGAGGCACTGCGGAGGAAGGGCTCGCTGCGGTCACTGGCGCGATTGAGGAATTGCTGAAACTCGCGCCGGATGCGAACACCGCGCCGCGTCGCATCGGGATTTGCGCTCCCGGACCGCTCGATCCTCACATCGGTGTCGTACTGAATCCACCGAACGTGACTTGCTGGCGCAACTATCCGCTCGCTGCCGAAATTGCGCGCCGGTACGGCGGCTCCGTGAAGCTCGAAAATGACGCCAAGTCTGCGGGGCTTGCCGAAGCGCTCTGGGGAGCGGGCCGCGGTTACCGAAATGTTTTCTACACCGGCATCGGCACAGGCATCGGTGCGGGAATTCTTTTTGACGGGCGCATCTATCATGGCCGCACCGGCGCGGCAGACGAGGCGGGCCACATGGTCATCGATTACCAGGGACCGCTTTGCGGATGCGGGAAGAAGGGCTGCATCGAAGCGCTGGCTTCCGGGACTTCCATTGCCAAAAAAGCTCGCGCGCGGCTCGCCGAGACACCCGAGCGAAAATCTCTGATGCTTGAGCTTGCTGGCGGAGAGATCGACGCGGTGACGAGCGAGACTGTCGGACGGGCCTACGCCGCGGGCGATGCGCTGGCGAAAGAGATTCTGCTCGAAACCGTCGAACTGGTGACCATCTGGCTCGGCAACATCGTGGACTTGTTGGAGCCTGACGTCATCATTTTCGGCGGCGGTGTGGCGGCAATGCTAAACCCCTTCTTCGGCGAGATTCGCGAGGGTCTGCCAGCCTGGTGCATGAACAAGCGCTGCGTGGAAATCCCAATCGTTCCAGCGCGCTATGGAGCGGAATCCGGTATCGCCGGTGGCGCGGCCCTCTGCATGATTCCCGGCGCGTCCGAATAATCTCCAGAGAACCTCGCACGACCCCACTGAGCCTCAAGGCCGGGGCGCCCTTCTTCGCTCTTCGGCGAGCTATTTCAAGTTGACCTTTTCCACGAGCGGCAGTTTTTGCGACGAGCCGCCCACCATGAACGTATAACTCCCCGGGGCCAGCTTCCAGCTATCGGAGCTCTCGTCGTAAACGGACAGATAAAGAGCTTTGACGGGCACGCTTATTTCCTTGCTTTCTCCAGAGTTCAGCTCCACCTTGTCCCAGCCAACCAGGCGCTTTGGAGGTTCCCCGGTGTTTGCAGGCAGCGCAGCGTAGACTTCGGCGATTTCCACTCCGGCCCGGCGGCCCGTGTTTTTCACGGTGAAACTTACCTTGGTCTCGCTCCCAGCGCTTACTTTCAGCCCTGAATAGCGAAAGGTTGTATACGAGAGCCCATAGCCAAACGGAAAAAGTACCGGCTTGTTCTCGGCGTCGTACCATTTGTAGCCGACTTTGAGCCCTTCGTCGTAATGCACTTCGAACGACGGCTTGGACTCGTCAGTGCGCTTGCCCGCGGGAGGTGTTGCCAACTTCGGATGCGGCAAATCAGCTTCGGTTCGAGGAAAGGTCATGGGCAGCTTCGCGCTGGGATTTACGTCGCCGAACAGGATGTTCGCGACGGCGTCCGCGCCCTTGCTCCCTGCGTACCAGGCCTCCAAAACGCCGCTCACTTGATTGAGCCACGGCATCGTAGCCGCGCTTCCGGTTTCGAGAACGACAATCGTTCGCGGATTTACTGCAGCCACCTGCTGAATGATCGCGTCTTGATTGTCCGGCAGGGAGAGGCTCGGCAAGTCGAAATCCTCGCTTGTCCACTGGTAGACGAACACAATCGCTACATCGGATTTCTTCGCCAACCTCGCGGCGGAGGCCGGATCAGATCCGGAATCGAACTCGACGGTTGCGCCCGGAGCTTTCGCAGTAATGGCTTTCAACGGCGACGTTGGGAACCAGACATGCTCTTTCCAGTACGGGGCGCCGCGCCCAGGAGGATCCACCTGGGCCGAGCCGCCGCCGGAAATCATGCCCGTATTCGCATTTGGCCCGATGACCGCAATCGAACGCAACTTCGCGTGATCGAGTGGCAGGATCCCCTGTTCGTTCTTCAATAAAACGATGCTCTGCTCGGCGATATGCCTTGAAATTTCCAATCCGCCCTCGACGTCCACAACGCTCTTCTTTGCCGGGTTATCCACAATCCCGCTGGCAAATTCCGAACGCAGAACGCGATGCACGTGATCGTCGAGCTCGGCCTTTGAAACTCTCCCTGCCTCCTCCGCCTCTTTAAGTTTGGGTCCGAAGAAATCATCCAATGGTTCTTCGTTGTCCAGCCCCGCCGCGGATGCCTTTTCCGTGCTATGCGTCCCGCCCCAATCCGAAACGACGAAGCCCTTGAAATTCCAGTTCTTTTTGAGCACGTCTGTGAGCAAATATTTGTTCTCGCACGCGTAGTCGCCGTTGACCGCATTGTAAGAGCACATCACGGCAGCAGGATCGCCAATTTCGATCCCGATTTGAAAAGCCAGCAAATCGCTCTCTCGCATGGCGCGCTTGCTGATAACCACGTTGACTTCGTTGCGTCCGCTTTCCTGATCGTTCAAAGCATAGTGCTTTATATCGCCAATCACATGCTGCCCCTGCTCGCATTTGATGCGGTTACCTACAAGCGTTCCGGCGAGAATCGGGTCTTCGCCCAAGTATTCAAACGTGCGCCCGTTGCGCGGCTCGCGGGTGATGTTTACCCCGCCGCCAAGCGTCATGTTGTAGCCTTGCGCGCGAAGTTCGCGTCCGATCAGCGCTCCGTACGCGCATGCCGCCTGCGTGTCCCAGCTTGCCGCGGAGGCAACATTGGAGGGCAACGCTGTCGAATATCTTCCGTTCTCCGCGCTGGCGCGCACGCCGTACGCTGCGTCGCTCATCTGAATCATTGGAATGCCCAGCCGCGGCACGCCCAGAACAAAACCCGCGCCGCCGTTTCCAAGATAGGGATTGGCCCCAGGCACCTCTCTTGGCCATCCCGGCATGCCGTTGCCATGAAGCAATGAAGTTTTTTCGTCGAGCGTCATCTCCTGAAGCACCAGGTCCGCGCGGCGGTCGGGTGAAAGTGCTTGGTCCATCCATGGACGATCCGCGGATTGCCCCTGAGCCAGGGCGAGTAAATGCCCGCTCTCAAAGACTGAAACCACGGCTGCAAGAAACAAGGCCACTGCCGCGAAAAACCCCACACTCATTCGGATAATTTTCGCTGAATTCAAAGCAATCACCCCTGTCAGTCCGTCTTTTAGCGGGCCTATCATAACGTTATTCTGGCCGGAATTGCGCTGAAAATGTCGGGCGGCCTTGGGAGGCGCGGATCTCCCTCGCTTCGCGGCAGGGTTCAGCCGGGGTAAGGGTGGTGATCAAATCTACCCGCGCGGGCGATTCGCCGCGAAGACCCGAATGGACTTTTCGGCGCACACTCCCCGCAAGGCAAATGCTGGGACGAGTACGAAAATAGCTGAGAATCAAAAACGGCCCATCTGTTTTGTTTTGATCGGGTTAGTCCTCGAGACGAAGCGAATCTTGGAATACCACTTTTTTCTGCTGAATGCCTTTCCGCCATACTGTCGGCAAAAGGTGACAGTTGAAGTTCAATCGAAATTTGTATTTTAGGAGACTAAATTTTTCGTACTTGGAAAAAGTTCCGAGACAACTTGACGGATCTGTAGGGCATCGTTACAATCGGGTCGCTTGCAGTAAGACCATGGGTGTTCTCGGAAGACGTGTTCCCGATTGATCGAGAATTTGAAAACACAGCAACACGTGGCTTAGTCTTAGGTTCACTCAGGATAGTTCTGATGCAACCTCATTCCAAAGCCACAAATCGTTCAAGGTCCCAGGGGTTGTTATGACCGGAATTGTCCCCAGTGAGCCCGTCCGAGTATTCTTGCTTGCAGAGAATCGCCTGCTCCGGGAAGCGCTCGTGCGTCTTTTTCGCAAGCGTTCCGACTTTCTGGTTGTAGGGCAAAGCGGGGAGACGGCGTTAACCCTTTGCGACATTTTAGATTCGAAGTGTGACGTCCTGGTCATCGCTTCGTTCAATGAGTATTGGCTTCCAGCGAGCTTTACGCTCGATCGAGTGGGACAGCTCGGTTTCAAAGTTGTCATGATCGGGATGGATTCCGACGAAGAACAGTTTTTGACCAGTGTTCGCGCCGGGGTCGCGGGGTACCTGCTAAAAGATGCATCCGCTTCGGATGTGCTGAACGCCGTTCGCGCTGTGTTTCGCGGCGAAGCCGTTTGCCCGCCTCAGCTTTGTTACACGCTGTTCCGTTTTGTGGCGCAAGTGGCCAAGGAACTGCCGGCGTCAGGGCCGGCTTCGAGGCCCGAACTTACCCTGCGCCAGCAGCAATTGGTTTCTCTGGTCGCCCAAGGTCTGACAAATAAAGAAATAGCGTCGCGGCTTAATCTGTCTGAGTTTACGGTCCGGAATCACATTCATCGAATTCTGAAACAAGTAGACGCCGAGAGCCGCAGCGAGGCCGTTGACGTGATCCGCGCTAGCGGATTTGTTCTGAACGCGTGATGCGTTTGCTCGCTTCTTTCTTGATCCTGGAGCGCGCCGGCGGTTGGCCTTTCGAAGGTTAAAACTCTTCTAAACAGTGGTTCAAAAAATCGAGCAATTATCTTCTGGCGGAGACCAGAGTCGCCGAGGTTGCTTCACTTAAGCTAGCGTTCGCCATTCCCGTGGCTGTTAAAGGAATCAGGTGGCTTCCCTGCACGCGGTATTCTTTTCCTCGCCATTGCACCTTTCTAAAAAGGAAACCCGCTATCCAAACAAAAAAGTTTACGGCGTCTCTTATGGGGACCAGCCAAATCTTTCTGCGGACGACCGGGTCGCCAAGTCCCCACACACCGATGGTCCAAGCCATCGTCAGCCTCAGAACGAGATAGGCCAAGATGTATGCAACCGCCCAGGCCGACGAATGCGAAGCCGCCGCCGCGAGCAGTGCCCACGGCAGGCCGAATGTCATTGCCAGTCCCAGGTAGCCCAAGGGCCTGATGTTTCGCAACATGATGGACCACCGCAGCTCGTGCCTTAAGAATTGGCTCAACCCTTCCCTGGGAAAAACCATCCAAATCGGCTTGCGCATGAGCGCGATTCGGTAACCGTTCCCGGCGATCTTGTTGCCCAGCGTAAAATCGTCGGAATGGTGGTCGGCCATGGCCTCAAACCCGCCGACCTCCTCAAGTCGCTGCTTGGTGGTGGCCATCGTCCACCCAAGGGCAAAATCCATGCCGCTAAACCTTTCAGCTACGAGGGCGCTCGCAGAAGAATCGCTTGGGACTCCCACCGCATCCAGGTCACTTGCAAAATCCCCTTCCGTGATACCTCGAAAAAGAGCGGTAACTAGACCGACTTTGGGGTCTTGGAACGGCGCGGTCGCATTTCGCAGATAGTCTCTTTCCACACGTACGTCGCTGTCATTGATGACCAGTAAGTCGTATTGGGCCTCACGCGCGAGGCGGCAAAGGAGATTCATCTTCGGGCTTGTTCCCAGCAAGGGCGCTCCCACGAGCAAACGGATCGCGCGGCCAGGAAAGGCCCGCTGCAATTCCTCAACGACAGGAATTACCGGATCGTTCTCATCGGTCACACCAAATAGAATCTCGTATTCCGGATAATCCAAACGGCAAAAACTTGCGAAGTTTTCATAAGCTCCGCGATCTACGCCACAAACGGGTTTGAGAATGCTTACCGGCGGGTTGTATTTGGCGTCGAGTTGGAGGGGCTTCCGCGAGACACGAAAGTAAGACCAACCGCAATAAATCGCAATCAAATAGTACGCGAGCGGCGCGGGCGCCATGACTAACACGAACAACCGCAAAAGGTGGAGTGTCATTCTACGCTCCAGTGGAAACCAGGGCCCCGCTCTGCCGAATTAGGAAGAAGCTCACGCCTCAAAATGCGTGAAACCCCTTCTTTGTTGCGACACGGCCAGAAAAGCAACAAAGCGCCTACAACGCCCTTCCAGCAAAGTGGAAGTTCCTTGTACTGCGGTGTTTTGCGAACTGGCCTCCGTTTAGGCAGTGCCCTGAGTATGGGCCAATTGAGAGTTTTAATCCACTCCTGAAAGTCATTGGGGTGTGCTTGTCCACATGCGTCAAACCACAAGGAAGACTCAGCAATTCGGATGGCTTGGAAAAGGCAAAAGGTTGTAAGGCCTTCAATTCGCGCGCACGTACATCTCAATCTCTTGACAGACTTTCGGCGCTAACAAGACTCCGCGCCCGGCCTGATGACTGCGGCATCGAGCGAGCGCAACGGCTTGTTCGGCGGCACGTGAAACCAGGTACGTCGCTGGTTGATGAGTTGATTGCCGAACGTCGCGAGGCCGCCAGGAATGAATAGGATCGTTCTCCTCTGCGGTCCTTGCTGTCCTGAACCGCGAAGCAGGTGCAGACAAACTGACTCCGCGACTGCTCAACGTCGCTATCAGTAGCACTGTCAATCTAGCTGAGGTGCAAAGCGAACTCGTAAATCGCGGTCTCAGTCCGCAGGAGGCGTGGGAAGCTGCCCGTAGCCCGATCCGGGAAAATCAACCCGAGGCACTACCATTCGATCCTTTTTATTCCCGCCACGAGGTCGAAATGATGATCACGGCTGATGATGGGCAGAGAATGCTGTCGGCAAAGCGCTGCAATCCAGACGTCATTGGATGGAATAGGCGTTCCCGCTTTCTTGAGTTCGGTACGGACGGCAGCATAGGGGATAGTGGTTCGGTCTTCGATGTCAAGGATACGAAATTGGGGCAGATATTGCTGTAGCCATTGCTGATAGTGCTGGCGGTTGCGGGAGTGCCAAATTCCGTATCGGTATTCTCCGAGTACGATTGCAGGAATGGCTAGGTGCTCCGCTTTGCGAAGTACGGGCTCAAGCGAAGGTTCGCCCTCGGCCAAGGCCGAGAGCCCGTTGGTGTCTAAGATCACAAGCGATCCTCAGCTTCGACCTGTTCGAATTCTTCCTCGATGATCCGGTTGATTCTGTTGGTTTCCTTGCGAAGATGGCGGAGTTTACCGAACGCAGTCATCCAAGGCTTTTCCGCTGCCTTGTTGTCAGCGGTGAGCTTGTCCTTGACCGCTTC
>Ga0126378_10001459_pt1 | contig 17553 bp, 13 predicted proteins | sample PanSoiMetPlot_23_FD_92587 | JGI IMG/M metagenome (GOLD analysis project Ga0126378, IMG submission 92587) | Tropical forest soil microbial communities from Panama - MetaG Plot_23 | ecosystem: Environmental > Terrestrial > Soil > Tropical forest > Bulk soil | place: Panama | collected 2016-02-17
TCTGCAATTACTCCGGGGTTGCGCGCGTCGTCTTCTTTGATTTTGAAGACGATTTTCATCAAGTCGGAGCCGATGTCGGCGATTTTGGTGAAGATGCCGCCGGCGATGCGGAGCGCCGCGGCACCGAGCGATTCACCAATGGCAAATCCTATGAAACACGGTCCTGCATAATCGCCAGGAACAAAAAGCAAAATAAAAAGCATCATGAAAAGTTCGACGGAAATGAGCATCATGCCGACGCTCATGCCAGCTTCGAGTGGGATGTGATTGATGGGGAAGGGCTTGCCGCGCAAACCGGCGAAGGCGGTGCGGGAATTGGCGAAGGTGTTCACGCGAATGCCGAACCAGGCGACGGCGTAGCTGCCGCCCATGCCGACGAGGCTGAAGAATAAAATGATGGGAAGCGTGACGCCGATGGATTTGCCGGGCACGGGCGCGAGCCAGCCAAAGTAGAGAACGATGACGATGGCGATGAAAACCCAGAGCAGGAGGAGGAATTTTCCTTGCGTGGTGAGATAGGTTTTGCAGGTTTCGTAGATGAGCTCGGAGATGTCGCGCATGGATTTATGAACGGGGAGATTTTTGAGGCGGGTGTAGATGGTGAGTCCGAAGGCAAGTCCGAAGAGGCAGAAGAGAAGGCCGAAGAGGAGAAGGGTGTGGCCGTTGGTGCCGAGGAATTTGACTTGGGAAAGGTCAGGGAGCTTCAAACTAGCTTCGCCGCCGGCTTCCTGGGCGCGAGCGGAGGCCGCGGCGAGAAACGTGAGAGCGGCGGCGACGGCGCCAAATTTGGTGAGTCTCAAACACTGGGACCAGGCATTCGTTAGCCAGGTGCGCATTCAGAATCCTCCCTAATTGCAAACTTTGCGGAGCGATTTAACTGGTTGCTGAACAATACTCCAATTTGTCTTTCGAGGGCGGTTTTGCCCTGAGAAATCCGCGTGTTGCCAATTGAGCGTCTCAAAACATAAAGCGCCCGAAGCAGCCGGAAAAGCGGCAGCGAGCTGCCGCACTCCAAACGGACCCGCGCTGGCCGTCGAGCGATTTTTTCTCATCCGGGCAAGAAGCCCCGACCGGAGTCCCGACAGGTCGGGATCTTTCCGACCGGGTCGGAATCTTCGATCGACCGAGGTGAACTCGCCGCGCGCCGGTCCGGGATTACCCCAATACCGCCGGCGAGGCGCCTGTAAGGCAGGGCGCCGAGGCGAGCACAAATCGCAGTTTTATAACATTTTAGGGAAGTTGGGTCAAACGACCGACTGCGTTGTTCCATGCGGTTATTGACTTGACAAAGGCCGGCGCGTGGGAGCAGAGTTGGGCGCAGTTACCCTTCTCGTTTTTCTCAATGTTTTTTCGATTGTGGGTCAGTTTGAATTTTGACCCTATTGCGTCACGAATCCGAAAATTCAAACTGACCCGCAAGAGGTTTTTCCCCATGGTTTACCAACGGTAATTTCTAGCCCCTAAAGCATTCACTCGCGGGTGAACGCACTCGTTTGCGCACGCTTGCGAGTCCGAGGAGAACGACAATGAGCGATCTAAATTTCAGTTTGTGGGAAAGATTTCAGGAGAAGTGGCTAAGCCGCCGGAATCTGCTCCGAGGAGCGGCGGGTACGGTGCTGGGAGCGGGTCTCGCGAGGCCCACGTTGGTGTATGCCAACGATGACGATGGCGATCACGAACAAGAGCCATGCGTTGGGCCTAATCCGATTCCGGGCGGTGTTGTAGGGCTGAAACCTTACGGAATTTTCATTCACCATAACCCGCTGAATCCTGCCAAGGCGCTGGCCGATATCAACGATCCATCGCAGATCACGGACTTCGACGGGTGGGTGGGCCTGACGCACATCCGCGGAGGCGGGACCGGCATGGACACTAGTACGGGCGCCACCACGCCGCTGGCGTTCCAGGCGGACATGGGATTCAGTCAAGGCAAGTTCATTGGCACGGACGGCTTGGAGCATCGAGGCACGTTCGCCTTTGTTTGACTTGACCTCTACACCGGTCCGGTTGGATCGGCCAAGCTCACTACGCAGATTCACGACTACAACGTTCATGTCGATCGGAACGATGTGTTCTGGATGATCCCGGTGCGGCACGGCGCGGTCAAAGTGGACTTCGACGCTGCGCATGCCAGCCTGCGAGTGCAAGGGATGGACGTGTTCGACGACCACGACCTGGCCAATTCGCTGACGCAAGGACTGGGGCTGCCCAGTCCGGCTATTCCGGCGATGTTCCCGGTCCACGCGAAGGTATCCTTCGACGTGGAATGGGACGGCGCGCTAGCGACGGCAGACATTGAAAACAGTGCGCAAAATTTCAAAGGCACCTTCCTGAGCACTGGCGCGACGATTGGCTGGTCCGCGGAACAGACTGGATTTCAATTCCAATCGGACACGCCGCCGGACCCGAAAGCGAACCTGATTTCTGTGCTGGGACGCGAGCGAAATGGCGTTTTCTTTAGCTGAGTGGAAGCGCAAAAACCGCAATTGAAGAGAGATCCCTCCGCCTCAGGCTGCGGAGGACCGCAGCCTGAGGGTCGGGATGGCAGGGTGTAGGTTTGTTACATCACGTCGCGAAGGAGTCGGATATCGAGAAAAGCATTGAAGACTTTGTGCGAAGTGAGATTGAGATCCCTTCGGATTCCTAGAACGGCGTGTATCAAGTGACTTGCCCCCTGCCATTCCTCCTTGGACGCTGGTCCGCCCATGTCAACGTCATTCAAAAAGTACAAGAAGACGAGAGCGCTCGGAACATCGTTGAGCTGTTTTAAAAAATATTGATATGCCAATCGATTCGAATATTGATAGAAGACTCTGCCCCAAACCGCGGTTGCCTTTGGAGCATAAAAGTGCCTCGTCTTAACAAGGCTCTTATAGATTAATTTGCGCGATGCAAGCGACGACGCCTTCGTAGCAGGTGATGCGGCCTCCGGTATGTGCGCCTTGGCTTCGATGAATAGAGGCCCATCAGATGTGACCCCGATCGCGTCCCACACAGGACCGCGTCGGGGCCAAAACGAATGAAGCGGCACCTTCAGTTGCTTGATCCCTGCTTTTTCCAGTGCTTCACCGTCGCGATACTCTTTGAACGGGCGAGACGGGTCCCCTTTGAGCGGCGATTGCCAGGTCACTGTGGTTTCTTGTCCAATTGCGCCACTCTCTCGAAGGGCGTGCAGAAGTAATTCTGGCTTCTGATTAACCGCAATCTGCAGCCACTTTTGACTTCCTCTATTCGCGGAATCTGCCATCGCTAGTGTCCTTGATTTGTTCTATAGGACCCAATTCTACCATTCTTGTGCTCGAGTCCTTCTCGCACTCATAGACAACGCGAATTTGAGCGAGCTGGTGGTAAGATGCGGGATTCGCCGGGACACGACACAGCTCAACTAGACGGTGGCAATGGGACTGAACAAAGTAGTACCGCGTGAGCGCGCGCGGGTGCGGTTTTCCTTGACGGGTGGAAGAACCGATGGTGAACTGGTGCGCCTGGAGAATTCCCTTGCATAGATGGTGCGAACCTGCCTGTTGGTCCACCGCGGTGACGCGCGCTTGAGAAATCACTTCTTCATTACGGGAACCGATAGCGGAGTCGGGAAAACGGTGCTTTCGTCGCTACTGTGCGCAGCGCTGGACGCGGTGTACTGGAAACCGATCCAGACGGGCACACTGGAAGGCTCGGACCGCGTGACGGTGATGCGGCTGGCAGGAATCGGCACGGACCGCACGCTGGATGAGGTGTACAAGTTTGTTCCGCCGGTTTCGCCGGATTTGGCGGCGCGCTGGGCGGGCGTGGAAATCGACCTGGGCAGGATAAACATGCCGACCAGCTTGATGAACGACTGGCTGGTGGTGGAAGGCGCGGGCGGCGTGCTGGTGCCCATCAATCAGAAGCAGTTCATGCTGGACATGATGGTGAAATTCAAGTTACCGGTGATCGTTGCGGCGCGGAGCGGGCTGGGGACGGTGAATCACACGCTGCTGACGCTGGCGGCTTTGCACGCGGCGGAGCTACCGGTGCACGGCGTGGTGCTGATCGGCGACCAGAACCGAGAGAATCGCGAGACGATCGAGCGGTTCGGGCATGTGCGCGTGATTGGAGAAATTCCCAAATTGCCGAATCTGCATCGCACGGCTTTGATGCAGATTTTTATGAATCATTTCGATCGCGCGGCTTTTGCTCAGTAAAAGATCAGCGAGCGGCGAACCAAACAAAGGATCGAAAAAGAACTTCGCCGGCAAGATGCCGGCGCTACCAAATATGCGAGCGGAGCCTGAGGCTCAGAGCAAGCCCCGGCGGTCCAGGTCAATTCCTCAGGGGCTAAAGCCCCCCTTGAGACTGCTGAATTTAATGTCGAACCTAAAGGTCCGACCCCCAATTCCCGCGCAATAGTGCGACCTCACGAGCACTAGCGCAAGAGAGGAGAATGCTTGGCGACGGGGTTGAATGCGTGGAAACAGAAGATTGTAGCGTTTGCCGGGACACTGGGGGCGCCGGGGCTGTTTCTGATTTCGTTTCTGGATTCGTCGGTGCTGACGTTTCCAGTGATCAATGACCTGCTGCTGATTGAGCTGGCGATTCAGCATCCGGCGAGGATGCCGGTGTATGCGTTCCTGGCGATGCTGGGATCGGTGCTGGGCTGCGTGCTGTTGTTTTACCTGGCGGAGAAGGGCGGGGAAGCGCTGTTTCATAAGCATGCTGGCGAGCGCGCGCAGGCGATTCATCAATGGGTGGTAAATAATGGATTTGGGGGGATGCTGATCGCTGCGCTGCTGCCTCCGCCAACGCCGTTCAAAGTGTTTGTGGTGGCGGCCGGAGTGTTTGAGGTGCCGGTGGTTAGTTTTGTTTCGGCGATCACAATCGCGCGCGCAATCCGGTACTTTGGGATTGGCTACCTTGCGATTCGTTACGGACACGAGGCTTTGCCCTTTTTGGCGCAGCATAAGTTGGAAGTGGCCGTGTTCGTGGTGGCGTTTGCGTTGGTGAGCTATGCGCTTTCTAGAGTGATCCTTAGGCGGCGGACGCCTGCGGGAGAAAAGCAGTAGAAAGTTCGGCACCGGCTCAGTTCTATTCGTCGCGAAGGGCGATGAGTGGGTCGACTCCAGCGGCACGCTGCGCGGGGATGACGCAAGCCAGGAGCGCGATCAGGAGTAACGCAACGGCAGTGGCAGCGTAGACGGATGCTGCGACGGGCTTGACCTCGTATAGGAGGGATTCGAGCAAGCGGCCAAGCACCAGAGCCAATCCCAGCCCCGCGACCACCCCGAGCAGACCGAGACGCAAGCCTCGCCCCACAATCATGCGAGTGACGTCAAGAGGACGCGCACCCACCGCCATGCGCACGCCGATTTCGCGCGTGCGCTGCGCAACGGAATAAGCGAGTACACCGTAGACGCCGATACAAGCAAGAACAAGAGCCAGTCCTGCAAAAATTCCGAGAAGAACCATGGGGCGCTTGCGATCCGCTACGTTCATTTCGATGATGTCATCCATGCTGCGGACGCGCGCCAGCGGTTGCTGGGAGTCCACGGCCCAGACCGCGCTACGAACTGCATTGGCAGCGTCCATCGGTGGCTGGCTGGTTCGCACGACCAGATAATCCGCGCCGGGGCGCTTCACTTGCTCGGTGGAGAGATAAACGGCGGGCTTCATGCCGAGCAGCAACCCGCGTTCTCGAACATCAGCGACCACGCCGACGACAGTGCGCCAAGGTTCCCCTTCGCGGAGATACCCGCCCATGTGCAGGTGTTTGCCAACGGCGCTTTGTCCGGGCCAATGGCGGCGAGCGAGGAATTCGCTTACCACGACCACTGGTTCGGAGGTCTCCACGTCGCTTTCTTGCAGGAAACGCCCCTCAAGGACTCTGGCGCCAATGGAGCCTAGATAGTCGGGCGTGACCTCCCGATAGAGCGCGTCATTGATCTGACCAGGCTGGGGGGGCGGTTGGCCTTCCACGGTGTAGCCCTCGGTGTCGCCATCAGAGGTGAAGGGTGCGTCAGAGCTGAAGCCGGCGCTGACGACGCCGGGTTTGCCGCGCAACTCGACCAGGACGTTGCGGTAAAAGCTGCGGATTTTGGCATCTGTGTCGTACTTTAGTTGCGGGAGGGGCAACATAGAAACCAGCAAATGATCGGAACGGAACCCAAGGTCCACCAGATGAAGTTTCCATAGCGTTTGGATCATGAGGCCGGCGCCGACAAGAAGAGCAAAAGCCAAAGAAAACTGGCAGACGATCAAGGCATCGCGCAACCGGAGGCCCCGCAACGATTCGCCAGTTCGGGCACCTTCTTTCAGGGCGTCATGGAGGCTAAGACGCGTCGCTTTAAGGGCCGGAATGAGTCCAAAAAAAATACCCGAAGCCAGCGAGACCGCCGCAGTGAAGAAGAGGACTTTTCCGTTCAATGCGAAGGAAGCTCCAGCGACTTGCGCGGGAACCAGCCTGCCTAAGATACGCCAGAAAATGTTTCCCAGCCAAAGGCCCAGCGCGCCGCCCGCAAAGGAGAGCATGAGGCTCTCCCCGAGGAGCTGCTTAACGAGTTGGGGGGCGCTCGCGCCGAGGGCGAGACGAACGGCAATCTCGCGACGGCGTCCCGAGGCACGGGCCAACAACAAATTGGCAAGATTGGAGCAGGCGATCAACAGCACAAACAGAGAAGCGACTTGCAGGACCCACAAGCCGGCGCGCGTGTCACCCGCATATTCCTGATGGATGGGAATAACCACGGCGCCGATGTTGGTGTTGGAATTGGGATACTGCTGCGCGAGATGTCTGGCGATGACGGTCATGTCCGCTTGCGCGGCATTGGGAGAGACGCCGGGCTTCATGCGGGCGACGACAGTCAAGAAATGATTGTCACGTTGCGCGAGCACTTTCGGGGTGAAATAGCCGGGGGTCCAGAAGTCGATGTCGCGGCTGGGGAAGAAGAAATCGCGGGGCATCACGCCGAGGATGGTGATGCTGTGGCCGTCCATGAGAATGCTGCGGCCGGCGATATGCGGATCGGCCCCATAGCGGCGCTGCCAGAGGTTATAGCTGATCAGCGCGCATTTGGTGCCTGCGGCGTCCTCTTGGGGAGTCCAGGGGCGGCCGAGGAAGGGTTGCACTTGCAAAACGTCCAGGAAGTTGGAAGTGACACGACCGCCGACAACGAGTTCGGGCGCCTGATCGCCCGTGAGGTTCTCCGTTCCGTAACGGAAGGCAGCCATGTCAGTGAAGGAATGGTTCTGGGCGCGCCAGTCCACATAATTTGCGGGGGCGGGTGTGTTGTGGGCAAAGCCAATGAAGGAAGCGTCTTCCCAGACGATCACGAGGCGGGAGGGGTCGCCATAGGGGAGAGGGCGGAGTAGAAGGGCTTCGACCGCCGAAAAGATAGCGGTGTTGGCCCCAATTCCCAGTGCTAGCGTAGCAATGGCGATGAGAAAGAAGCCGGGATTCTGTCGGAGCTGCCGAAATGTTAATCGCGCAAAGTCTGGGAGCTTCATGTTGTATAAGACGGGCCCAAAGAGAATATGTTCCCGGGGTTTGGGGGCGCAAGGGGCATTCGGCAAGACGCCGCACGCCAATACTTACATTCGTTCACACCTTCAAATAAAGTTCGTAGCGGGTCAGTTTGAATTTTGGCACCTATTGTGTCACGAATCACAAAATTCAAACTGACCACTCATTTTCGCGAGCTAGCTCAAATTAATGCAGAGTGGACAGTTTCTTTTTCACTTCGGCAAGGAGCTGAGGCGGGAGAGCGGCATAGCCTTGTTCCTCGGCGACCGTCTGGCCATCGGAATAGATCCAGTTCAACAGACTCTGGACGGCGGCGGCGCGGGCACTATCCGATGATTTGTTGGGCAGATAAATCCACGTGAAGCTGGTCATAGGATAGGAATCGGTGCCGTGCGCGTTGATTAAGGAAGCGGCGAGACCGCGCCACTCAGGCTCTTCCACACTCTCACAAGCGGCGGTAAGCGTCTGCGAGGAGGCTTTGACGAACTTACCTGCAGAATTAAGCACGAGCGCTTGCTGAATGCTGCTTTTGGCCGCGTATTGAAATTCGACGTAGCCAATGGAACCGGTCTCGGCCTTCACTTTGTCAGCCATATCGGAGCTGCGTTCTGCCGGTTCCCCAACGGGCCACTTCGGGGAAAGGCTGATTCCGATCTGGGAGCGAAATTTGGGGCTCGACTTGGACAGAAAATCTGTGAACACATAGTTCGAACCCTTGCCCGCAGGGCGCTGAACGACCCTGATGGCCAACTCGGGAAGATCAATACCTGGATTGAGCTTGGCGATCTGTGGCGCGTTCCAATTCTTCACGTTGCCTAAATATATATCGGCTAACACTTCTCCAGAGAGGTGAAGCTGATCGTGAACGCGCGGAACGTTATAGATGGGCACGATGCCAATGAGTGCCGCCGGCAGTTCCACCAAGCCTTCGTCGTTGCGTTGTTTCTCAGAGAGGGGCATTTCACCGGCCGCGAAGTCGCCCGAGTGATGAGAGATCTGCTTGATGCCCTCCTCGGTGCCGACCGGAATGTAACGCAGTTGAGCATTTGGATTGTGTTTTCCGTACGCCTGTCCCCAGGCCGTGTACAGAGGCGCCGGCACCGTGGAGCCAGAGCCGACCAGGACTGTAGTTTGTGCTTGGACGGGGGCAATACCCGCCCCGAGCGTGAGAAGGAGTCCTAACAGGACGCAGTTTGGCACAAGCGCAAAACGATGCGCGCAGCCCGCGAAGATACTGCCAACAGCAAACGCTGCCTTATCGTTCATTTCGTCATTTTCTCCCTTTGAGTTGGTGCAGCTCACTCTCTCTAGTGAGTTGGTTCAACTGTTTCAAAACTTCAGGTTCAGACCCGCCGACACGCCCATAAGATTGCCTCCCGTCCAGCAATGTGGATTGGAAGGAGCAAAACCGCCGGTGGCGCCGGACGCATCATGGCAGTCCGTTGTAACTGACCGGCCACCAGCGCCGAGATCGAAGTGAGCTGCGGGACCGTTGGCAGTAAGAGCCCAGTCGAAATAAGCGGTCAGGGTCCTGCTCAGTTTGTTTTTGAGTGCAAACGTAAACATGTTGGCGCGATTGTCGGCGTTGGCTCCTGCCGTGGCGTCGGTTGCAGGATCGCCGCCCGGCGGCACAGCATTGGAATCGTTGTGTTGTCCGGGATCGCCAGGCGCGCGAAAGGCGTGGGCCCAGCCAAAGTGAGCGCTGAAATTGTGGCCAAGTTCCTGGCTGGTTACCAACCAAGTGCCAAGACGCTGACGTTCGTTCTGGAATTGCAGATCGGCAGGGACATAGCGGTGCAAAGTTTCGAAAATGCCGCCGATGGTGGTTTTGGTCGGGAAAGCGTACAGCAGTCCGACCTTGCCCGCGTCTTCGTCAGCAACGTCTTGAGTAACCAGCAATTGTGAAAAGGCGTTTCCCGAGGCGTAGATGGCGGTAATGTCGCTGGAGCGGTTGACTTTCGAGTGCCGCTCGTAAGCGGCGGTCACATAGAGCGGCCCGCTGGTGAAGGAGAGACTGGCACTGGTTGCCAAACCGAATGACCCGTCACTGCAAGTGACGGGAGTGATGCCGCCACTACCCGGGATGTTGCCGCCCGTGCAATCGGATTCTCCCGCGGCGATATTGTCGTTATTGGAGGCGCGATTCTGTCCGGGAGAGACCAGCGCGTCAATCACAAAGCCGCGCCAATTGGGCGATTGATACCAGATGGAGTGATCGAGGCGCGTGCCAAACTCGACGCGGTTGTCTCCGCCGGTGTTCGCCATGACGACTTGGTAGTCGCCGATCATGGCGAAGAAAGGATTGAACTTGGCGGTGGAATTTTTGTAAGGCGCGTCAGTTTTGCCGAACATGAGGGAGCCCCATCTAGCGGAGGAAATTCCGACGAAGCTATTGCGGGAGGTGAGCCCGCCCTTGACGACGTTGCTCTGATTGCTGTTGGTTTCGGCAGCGCCCGAAGTTGCGGCGATGTCGAGTTGAGTTTCAAGCTGGTAGATGAATTTGAAGGGCAGCCCGTTCAGAGATTGGAAGCCGCGGATTCCGAAATAAGAAAGGTTGGTGGACAATTGCGGCATCCATCCCATGTTTCCGACGGGAGGATTACCGTCGGGGCCAATTTCTCCCCCGATGCCCTTCGTGGTGGCGTCCACAGAAACATCGAGATTGGCATAGGTGGTGAGCTCGCCGCCAGGGACGTAGAAAGTGACCCTTTCGCCGGGCTTCCGCGCGAAGAAGCCGTGGCTGGCATTGGCGGGAGCGGCCATCTGCGAGGTGGCGAGGCCGTCAGACGCAACCGGTGGTTTGGGCGCCGCTTCCGCGGCCACGGGATTGGGCAGTGCTGGAGCGGCGGATTTTTCGTCGAGCTTCTGTTGTAAGACTTGAAGCTGTTGCGACAGAGCGGCGACCTGCTGCTGAAGGTTTTGCACCTGGGCCCGCAGATCGGAATCTTGCTGGGCTTGGGCTTTGCAGAGTGGCGCGGCGAGAGTCATGCCGATAAGAATCAACGCACCCAACGAGTGTGTTCTCATGCATTCTTCCTAGTAAATCGTTTGACTACATAAACGCGATTTCGCGCGCGGGTCGAATAGCAACCTGCGCTTGTTTCGTGTTTCCTTTGGAACGGGGCCCTTGCCAAACGCAACGAGCATGCTGTCGCCGTAAGCGTGGGGAATAACTGAGGTCGAACTTGGGCTGACCTCGAGCCGGCGAGCTTAGGCCGTTGAAGGCTAGGATGCTTGCCTGATTCTTGGCACGCTCTAATTCTCAATTGTCATCAAGCGCTTCCACAACGGCAATGGAAGTCCGTGCGCTCGATTGGTAAAGGTGGACTATCGATTCGTGAAACTGGACGAAAGGGCAGGAGGCATCACGCGAGATCAGAGAAGAGAGATTCGTCGCTTTCGCTGGAATGACGGATTAACGGGAGTGTGAAATGAGAGGGGGCGTCGAGACCTTCGGCACGGTTGAGAGTAAATCGTGCTCCGAAAAAGGCCGCGTCTACTTCCACCAGAAGGAGCGGGAAGAAGGGACCCAGGCGAGTTCCTCGGAGAGGATTTTGCCGGCGGGATCGATTTCGATGATGGCTTGGACGCGCAAGCCGGAAGCGACGTCGCGACTGTCGGGAAAGTCACGGAGGATGACGAGGTAGCCCGTTTCAGTTTGCTCAACGGAGGCTTTGGGGAAGCGCGCGACCAGGAGGAAACGGCGGGCGACGGCGGAGTTTCGAGCGGCATCGAGCGCGGGTGAGGGTTCGGGCTTGTAGGTAGCGATGGCGGAACCGGGGTCGAAATCGGCGCCGGGGCCGACGGGAACCTCCATTTCCTGGAGAGCGCGTTCGGTTTCGACGATGCCATGCCAGAGGAAAGGAGAATTGGATTCGGCGAAGGCGGCGACTCTGTGAGGCAATTCGCCGCGATAGGTGCGGGTTTGCAGGGCGGCTATGGCGTTGCCGTGAAAGACGGAACGGATGATCAGGTAGAGGAGGATGGCGGCAAAGGAGAGAATCGCGCCGATGCGTCCGCGAGGGTCTTTCTTACGTGCGCCAATTTCTTCGGTGACGAGGCCGGCGAGCATGGGGAGAAGTGTGCCTGCGAGGAGTATTCCCAGAAGCCAGAGATCAAGGCTCGGGAGCCAGTCCATCGCGAAACGGCGCGAGGAGAAAGGCCAGAGAATTTCCACGCCGGAGCTTTGGCAAAGGTCGAGGACGAGGTGAAGAAGGGCGGCGGCGAATGTGGCGGCGAAGATGGTCGCGGATGCGCTCTTGGTTGCGGGGTCTTTGGGCTTGAGGAAGAAAAATGGAAGAGTGGCTAGGAGAGCGATAACGAGAGCTGCAAGAAGCGAATGAAAGTAAGTGCGGTCGAAGGCGAAGTAGGCAGAAGGGCCGAAGTAATGGCCGAAGGCGTCGAGGTCGGCCACGGTTCCCGCGATGACGATGGCGAGCGTGACCGAGCGAGTGACGCGAGGAAAGGCGGCGCGTTTGAGAGTGTAGGAAGCGAGAGCGTGGGTGAGGGGATCCATACGGGAGAAGTTATCTCACAAAAACAGTCGTAAGTAATAAGTTGTAAGTCTTAGGTTCGGAGCGCCGACGCAGCATGCTGCCCCCTATAAAAGCGGACACTGTTTGGTCGAAAACGGAAACGAGAGAAGGGCGTCGAAGTAAGGGGTGGTCCTAGGAGGCGTCATGAACATTCGAAGAGCACTGCCGCTTGCCGCGTTGTTACTCATAGGTTCCGTAACTAAGGGCGCGGGGAACGGCTTGTCCGCGGAGGACATTGCGATGATCAAACAGCTGCATCATAAGTACGAAGAAACATGGTTGAAAGGAGATGCAGACGGCGTACGCGCGCTCTTCACCGAGGATTGCGTGCTGTTCCCGCCGCACGGAGACAAACCGCGAGTTGGGCAAAAGGGATTGAATGAATTCTGGTTTCCGCCGGGTGCTCCGCCTTCAAAGATTACGAAGCTAATCATGACGGTGCAAAATATTGGCGGCGACGGGCAGATGGCATATGCGTGGGGAACGCATGAAGTGGCATGGACGATGGAACAGAACGGGAAGACAACAAGCGCGTCGCACAAGGGGGTGTTTCTAAATTTTCTAGTGAAGCAGCCGGATGGGGAATGGAAATTCTCGCATCACATGTGGGATGAGCCGGTGGAACGTCATTGACGGACGGCCTCTGAGGGCCGTCCCTACGAGAGATTGGCTTTCGTGGGACTCGCGGGGACGAGGAGCTTGAGAGCGCGGGGGACGATGCGAAATTCGACAGGGAGGCGCGCGAGCGGCTCGCCGTCGATTTGGGCGTAAACGGGATTCGAATCGAGCGGCTCGCAGACGACAGAGTCGGTTTTGAAGAACTCGACGCCAGGAGTGCCGCGGAGCGTATTCAACCAAAGAGAAGGCAAATAGCTGAGATAACGAAGTCCGCTCTGCGTGGCGAGGGTCAGGACTTCGAAGTGGTCCTGAAAAAGATTGGCTTCGGTAGTGATTTTGAAGGGCCCGCCGTAATTTTGCGTGCGGCCTGCGATGATTAGTGACGCATCAATCTTGTGGTCGCCGCTGATGACGCGGAAGCGCGGGAACTTGTAACGGAAGACTTCGCGCGCGCCTTCCCACCAATAAGCGAGAATGCCGAGGCGCGCCTTGAGGCCGAGATCGAGAGAATAAACGATCATGCCGTCAGGGCCGGCGCCGGCAACGCTGAGAAAATACTTTTTCCTTTCGGGCTGCTCGAGAGGAGTGGCGAGGCCTAGGGCGATTTCTTTGACCGTGCCGTGGGCGAGCTTCTCGGCAGCCTTGGGTATGTTCCAAGGAAGATCGAGTTCTTTTGCGAGAATGTTGGCGGTGCCGCCGGGAAGAAGCGCGAGCGGGACACGGTGCCCGTTGTGGTGCGTCGCGAGGCCGTTAACGATCTCGTTGAGCGTGCCGTCGCCGCCGCAGGCGATGACGAGGCCGCGATTCTCTTCGGCGGCTCGCGCGGCGATTTCCGTGGCGTGGCCCGGGCCCGTGGTTTCGGCGAGGTCAGCGTCAATGCCACGAGTGGCGAAAATGTGGCGCGCCTGATCCAGCAGGTGGTTTCTGTGGCGACCTCCGTTGCCGGCGTTGGGGTTGTGAATCAGCAGCGCGTTTTGTAGGTCAGCGGTCATTTGAGTTCGTGGCCCGGTCCAGTCGATTTCGAGACGTTGAACAAAACATTCATTCTATATAATAGCAGGCGTTTTTCAGCACATTCTTCTGCCGAGGGTTTCATGGCCAAAGCCGCGCCAGCAAATGTCAAGAAAGAGATAGAAGGGCTGCGTGAGAAGCTGCGCCACCACGAACACCGGTATTACGTGATGGACGAGCCGGAGATTTCGGACGCGGCGTACGACCGGCTGATGGAGCGGCTGAAGGGGTTGGAAGCGGCGCATCCGGAATTGGCGACGGCGGATTCGCCGACGGTGCGCGTGGGAGGAGCGCCGCGCGAAGGGTTTACCACTGTACGGCACGCGCGGCCGATGCTGAGCCTGGACAACGCGTTTTCGTACGACGCGCTGCGCGAATGGGACCGGCGCGTGCGCGAAGGAAGCGGCAAGGAAAAGATTGAATACATCGCGGAGCACAAGTTCGATGGGCTGAGCATTTCGTTGCAATACGAGGATGGTGTGCTGGCGCGAGGTGTGACGCGTGGAGACGGCACGACGGGCGAAGACGTTACGCCGAACGTGAAGACGATCCGGTCGATTCCGCTGCGCATGGATGCTGCGGCGCTGAAAAAAGCGAAGCTGCCCGCGGATTTCGAAGTGCGCGGAGAAGTGATGATGACGCGCAAAGCGTTCGAAGCGCTGAACCGGGAACAAGAGCGCATTGGCGGGAAGATTTTCGTGAATCCACGAAATTCCGCGGCAGGAGCCGTGCGCGTGCTCGATCCGACGATAACCGCTTCGCGGAGGCTGGACTTCTTCGCGTACTACCTGCTGGTGGATGGACGAGTGCCGTTCGCGAAGCATTCGGAGTCCCTGGAAGCTTTGAAGCAATTACGGTTCCGCGCCTCGGATGACTGGAAGCTGTGCAATGGGATTCAGGTCGTGATTGGGTATTGCGAGGATTGGGACGCGAAACGAGAAAAACTGCCGTATGAAATTGACGGCGTGGTGATCAAGGTGAACGCCACGGCCATTCAAAATGAACTGGGTTACACGGCGAAGGCCCCGCGGTGGGCGATTGCGTTCAAGTATCCGGCGCGGCAGGAAACGACGGTGGTGAACGACATTTTCGTGAACGTGGGCCGCACGGGAGCGCTCACGCCGGTGGCAGTTCTTGAGCCGGTGCAAGTGGGAGGCGTCACTGTCAGCCGATCCACGCTCCACAACATGGATGAAATCGAGCGGCTGGGATTGCAAATTGGCGACACGGTGCTGATCGAGCGTGCGGGCGAAGTGATCCCCCACGTGCTGAAAGTGGTGAAGCCGGGGAAGGACCGCAGGCCGTTTCGCATGCCGAAGAATTGCCCGGAGTGCGGGAGCGCGATTCATCACGTGGAAGGCGAAGTGGCGTACCGGTGCGTGAACGCGGCGTGTCCGGCGAAACGGAAAGAGTCGCTGCTGCACTATGCGGGGCGGCACGCGATGGACATTGACGGGCTGGGCGAAAAAATTGTCGACCAGCTTGTGGGCAAAGGAATGGTGAAAGACGTCGCGGATTTGTATGCGCTCAAAGAAGAGGAAGTAGCCGAGCTGGAGCGCATGGCGGAGAAGTCCGCGCAGAATTTGCTGGAGGAAATTGCGGCGAGCAAGAAGAATTCACTCGCGCGGCTGATTTATGCGCTGGGGATTCAGTTCGTGGGCGAGCGAACGGGGCAATTGCTGGCGGAACATTTTTCTTCGCTGGAAGAATTGGCGGAGGCGAAGGAAGAGGCGTTGGAGCAGGTGCCTGAAGTGGGGCCGAAGGTGTCGGCAAGCATTGTGGAGTTTTTCTCGGAGGCGGCGAACCGGCAACTGGTGAAGAAATTGTGGAAGGCGGGAGTTCGGCCTACGACGGAGAAGCGCGAGGTCAAGAGCGACAAGTTTGACGGGAAGTCGTTTGTGTTTACCGGCGGGCTAGCGAATCGTACGCGGGAAGAAGCGGGAGCCATTGTGCAGCAGCATGGGGGCAAAGTGAGTGGGTCGGTGAGCAAGAAGACAGATTACGTCGTGGTGGGGACGGATCCGGGGTCGAAGTACGACAAGGCGAAGGAATTGGGAGTGACGATTTTGAGTGAGATTGAATTCGAGAAGCTCGTGGGATTGAAGTAGAAGGAAAATGAAACGAGCTGCCGAATTCATACGTTCAGTCACACCGGCAGACCCCTGGCAGCTTCTCTATCTTGCTGGGGCCATTTTCCTTTTTATCTCACCGCGGCTGACTTGGCTAATCGGCGTCAAAATCACATTCGTTGAAATGACCGCTGGTCTAATCCCCGTGGTTATCGGAGGAGTGTTTGCATATTACGGTTGCTTCCAACCTGGTGAGCACCCGCTACGACGGCTCGCTTTAGCTGTTTTTCTTCCCACGTTCCTAGGCTTTGCTGTGATCATAGGCGAATACACTTTCCTCGATAAACAGAGTCAGTCTCTTTTTGCCCCTCGAAGTGAATTAGCCTTGTATCTCGCAGAAGGGGCTACGATTTTCAAAGCGCACCCCACGGGGTTTTCTTTGGCGTTGATAGCCCTCGCGATGTTGGCGGTCTTTGCTCTACGAATGCGCCTAGGGATTTCGTCCTTGCCGCTGCGCCTGGGAGGAGGCGTGTCCTCCCAGGAAGACCCGGAAGAACCCTGGAATCGGGTGGAGATGTTGATTTTTGTCCTGCTATGTCCGTTGTTTGTGCTGGAGCGATTTTCGTGGACGCTGCTGTCTCTCCCGACTCGGTGGTACCACTCTGACGGTCCGAGCTTTGGGATTTATATCGTTTTCGAAGAAGCAACGATGGCCGCATTGCTGGTCCTGGTAGCTATCCTCATTGTCGGGAAGTCCGGAAAGGAAAAAGCACTTTCCTCGCTGCACCTGCCGAAGGTCCGATATGCGTTCTTGGGACTGATGTTGCCGGTCCTCATCAGCTTGATGATTTCCTCTTTGCAGTACGGATTCGATCGCGTCCACTGGGCCGGGAGCGACTACGGAAAAACTCCGCCGCCACAGTTTGCGGGCTATTTTTCATTTGACTCCTCTTGGCGTTGGTCGCTTCTGCTTATGGTCTTTGCAGTTCTTGCAGAGGAGATCGTTTTTCGCGGAATGTTGTTATCGTCGCTCATGAAACGATATGGTTTGCATCGTGGGGTTTTCTTGACCGGGCTGATTTGGGCGGCGTTTCATTTCCACGGCAACACGCATCTCAGATACTCGATGGAACAGGCATTGTTGGAGCTTGTTTCAAGGATCGCGATCTGCCTGGCGATGAACTACGTGCTTTCGTGGATGGCCTTGCAGTGGAAGTCCGTCATTCCTGCGGCCATCACACACACGATTTCGAATGTGCTCGTGGTTGGAGGGATTAACAGCAGCGTCCCGTTTGCGCTCGAAATCCGGATTGCGCTTTGGGCCGTCTGTGCGGTGGTGGTTTTCCGTTATTGGCCGGTCCAAGAACTCGGCCAGGAACTCGCGGAACCGGACATGAATCCTGAACCAGCCGCGTGATTCCCTTCACGATGTGTGCAATCGGCGAGGTATAATGAAGGTAGCGGGTGAGCCGGGTGATCGCTGGCTGAGGCCAAGGAACGGCGGCGTAAAGCCGCCGCTACAAAGCCGAAGCGGGAGGAAAGTCCGGACACCGTCTTGAGGCATGGCGCGCGCGCGAGTGCTTGCCAGAACTCAGGACAAGGGCAACGCGCCTGGTAACGCCAGGGGGCGAAGTTGGAACGGCGACGTAAGTCGTCGGTACAACGGCGTCACGGAAAGTGCCACAGAGAATATACCGCCGGCGGAGCGAGCACGGTGGCAGTCGCGCAGGGAAACCTGCCAGACGCCGACGCAAAGCACGCAACGTTAGGCAAGGGTGAAAAGGTGGGGTAAGAGCCCACCGCTCCGGTGGCGACACCGGAGGCA
>Ga0126378_10001460_pt1 | contig 17550 bp, 16 predicted proteins | sample PanSoiMetPlot_23_FD_92587 | JGI IMG/M metagenome (GOLD analysis project Ga0126378, IMG submission 92587) | Tropical forest soil microbial communities from Panama - MetaG Plot_23 | ecosystem: Environmental > Terrestrial > Soil > Tropical forest > Bulk soil | place: Panama | collected 2016-02-17
CTCGACGAGGCCGCATTGATCGACGGTGCGGGTTATGTTCAGATGTTGATTAAGATTTTTATTCCTGTTGCGCTCCCTGGGATCATCGCCGCTACGATCTTCTGCTTTACGGTTTCGTGGGCGAATTTTCTCTACGGGCTTGCCTTCACCACGTCGGCCGATCAGCTTACGCTACCCGTAGGGATCGTGACCACGCTGATTAGGGGCGATGTGTATGCTTGGGGACAAATCATGACCGGCGCGCTGTTGGGAGCTGCGCCGCCGCTGATCATCTTCGCGTTCCTTATGGACTACTACATAGCCGGCCTGACAGCCGGAGCGACGAAAGGGTAACAGATGGCGCAAGTCGCGCTTCGCAACATCGTCAAGACATTCGACCGCACCCCGGCGGTGCGGGGGATCAATCTCGACATCCCCGACCGCGAGTTTATCGTACTGGTCGGGCCCTCGGGGTGCGGCAAGAGTACGACCTTGCGCATGATCGCCGGTCTTGAGGAAGCCACCTCCGGAGAAATCTATATCGGCGATCAGCTTGTCAATGACGTGCCGCCCAAGGATCGGGACATCGCGATGGTGTTCCAGAATTACGCGCTCTACCCACATATGACAGTTTTCGAAAATATGTCCTTTGGCCTCCGATTGAAAAAGTTTCCGAAGGCGGAGATCAGAGAGCGCGTCCAGGTCGCCGCTCGTATTCTCGACATCACCGATCTTTTGGACCGCCGTCCGAAGCAGCTTTCCGGCGGCCAGCGTCAACGTGTTGCCATGGGCCGCGCAATCGTTCGCAACCCCAAGGTATTCTTGTTTGACGAGCCGCTCTCAAATCTCGACGCAAAACTCCGTGTCCAGATGAGGACCGAGATCAAAAAGATCCATCAGCAGGTCACGACGACAACAGTTTATGTCACCCACGACCAGGTCGAGGCAATGACGCTCGCTGATAGGGTGGTCATCATGAACGCCGGACGGATCGACCAGATCGGCACGCCGCACGAGGTCTATCACACGCCAAAGACGCAATTTGTTGCTGGCTTCATTGGCTCGCCGACGATGAACATGCTGCCCTGTCGCTTAGTGGAGAACGGTAGCGGTCTGACCGTTCGGCTTTCGGATTGGCTCTCTTTCCCAGTGCCCCCTTCGCGAGTGGCCCGCTACCGCCCGCGGGTCGGCAGCGAACTGACCTTTGGCCTGCGTCCCGAGCACATTATCGAAGGGCGCGGAGACGTACCGCCCGGCGCCGCCGCCTTCGAGGCGCGGCTGGATGTTGTCGAGCCGATGGGCATGGAGACGATGGTCTACTTTGTCGTCAACGGGGTGGAGGTCTGTGGCAGGGTCAACCCTGCCGTGGCCGGCCGTGTCGGAGAGTCGATGCGGCTCGTCGCCGACCTCAACCACATGCACCTGATTGATCCTGGCACCGAACTGGTAATTTGACCGGAGCTGTCTCGGAAGACTTCTGCGGTTGATCGGGAGAACACATATGAAAGTTGTGAAACGGTCATTGGAATCAGAAGCGCCGCGTGAAAGGATTGGGCAAGAACTTCCTTGATACTTGGTTGCGACGGGATTTCAACGGCGGCTCAGCGACACGAATACAGCAAAGCCAGGGTCGCTGCATGGTTGGTGTCACGTGAGAGCACGTCAGGCCTCGATCAGCTCGAGCACCTCACCGCCCGTGCCAAAGCAAGCGGCGGTGAGCCCGCCAAATCGACCGGTGCTGCCGTTGTGCGATACCGCGAAGTCCCGCTCTATGAAGCTGCGCTGCTCACGGTCGATCCCGCGGACGACGCGCCGAAATCCTTCAAACGAGCCCTTGAGTTCTAGGATGTCCTCACGTCCCCACCAGAACGCGTCCCCCTGCGCGGCTAGAGGGCGTGAAGGATCGATTGCCGCATGAACAAACAGCACGCTCAGTTTCTCGGAAAAGGCCGCGTGACGCAGCGCCGAGAATAGCCCCGTATGCCCCGGGGCGGCGTTCATGGCGCTGCGAAGTGCTCCTGTCCAACGCGTGATTGTCCGGGGGCCGTCACGAGTTGCTGCAAATCCTTGTCGTAAATCACCACCGTAAGCCTGCACAGACGCTTCCATGCCGGCGCTGACCATCCATTGTAGCACCTCCCCGGGATTCGTCGCGAATTGTAGCTCTAACAACTTTTGCCACATCTCTTCTTGTGATCCGCGCAAAAATGCAACATCACAGGCGAACCCATGTTGGCGCCCAAGAATGCGACGACGAAAATCGAGAAGCTCGTCAATAGTGGCGCGCACCGCATCGCCGTAGCCGATATAATTACCGAGATAAACAACCCGGTCCCCCTCTTCGAACCGGTCGCTGATAGCATCATGCAAACGCGTCAGGCGGCGCGCCGCGCCGTTTATCGAGGCAATCGCCCAGACGCGTCGGGCATCCCGCAACTGGGCGAATTTCCTTCCCAGCCGCGCTTTGCAAACCGCCGGTTCCGGTGCAGATCCCATCCCGCTCGGATACTCAGGCCGTCAGCAACTGCTCGACCCGTTGGGTCGCCGTAATCTCATCAATCCGCTCGACCGCAGCGAACTCGCGCACGAGACGATCAAGCGCGGCTTGGTAGATTTGTCGCTCGCTATAGGATTGCTCCGGCTGCCCGACATTACGATAGAGATCACGAACTACCTCGGCAATCGAACCGGGGTCACCGGAGGCAATCTTGGCTTGATATTCCTGAGCGCGCCGGCTCCACATGGTTCGTTTAGCCCGCGAGCGACCTCGTAGCTTCGCCAGAGCAGCGTCCATCTCCTTCCGGCTCGATAGCCGACGCAGACCGGACACCTTTGCCTTGGATAATGGTACTCGGAGCGTCATGCGGTCCTTATCGAAGTGCACCACAAAAACATTGAGTGTATGGCCAGCGATCTCCTGTGTCTCGATACCAACGATTTTGCCGACCCCATGGGTTGGGTATACGACGAGGTCGCCGGCGGCAAAGGGAACCTTTTCCGAAGTCATATCCATCTCTCACAATCGATGCGCCTGGCGCTGCCAGAACGCTTCAACCCATCGCCGCGGGCGACATCCACCGTCCACGGCTCGATCGGGAGCGAGGACGTGTCGCTGCATCAACGTCAGAATACCGTGAAGAGCCCGCTCGAGGCTAGCGGATCAGGTGTTCCAACTCCACAGATCGGATAGCGGCTCCTGAGGCCGATCACCTCTCGGTACCTGTTTTGGCTAGCTTCCACCCGGGTTAGGAGTAAAATATTTTTCGTATTTGTCCGGTACATCCTTCCATTGATCAGCATCGGGAGGATAAGGCTTCTTGCGCGTGATGTTGGGCCATGCCATCGCGTATTCGCGGTTAAGTTCTAGCCAGCGCTCGGCTGGGGGCTCGCTGTCGGGAATGATAGCCTCGACCGGGCATTCAGGCTCACAGACCCCGCAATCGATGCATTCGTCGGGATGGATTACCAACATGTTCTCCCCCTCGTAGAAGCAGTCGACCGGGCACACTTCTACGCAATCCATATATTTGCAACGGATGCAGGCTTCTGTGACGACATAAGTCATGGTGGTGGTTATTCTCCTGGGCTCTTCAAGCCGTCTCGGCGGGAAAGCGAGACCGGACGATCGCGCTTACCTCCTGCCTGAACGCACCGGCGCGTCTTGCAACGCGCGATAACCGGTAAATAGATAAGTCCGCCAACGCGACGTACCAGGTTCCCGTTGGATTTGGTGATCACACCGTCGGCGCAGGTCGCTACCATCCACCTCGACTGACTTCCGAGATGACTAGGATCGCTGTCCAAGCGAACGTGAATACGGCTTCCGGGTGCCAGCGCCGCATCCCGGTCGGGGTTAGACGTAGTGCCGATGATCGATCATGGCTTTTTGCCTAACATGCCGGCTCACCAATGGGCAACCCCATGCGGGTTGGGGTTTTCTTCTTCAAATACTCTGAGAAATGGTCCCAGTCCCGGGTGAGGTGGGACCCTCGTCGTCGGACAACCGAAGCTATATTCTAAAGTGGAGCCCGGCGATTTCGATGTTGGATCAGCTCGCGTCAGCCGCGGGCCGGTGCGCCGCTTTGATCTACATCCCCTTGATATCGATTCTTGCGAAAGTTGTGAATTTGATGGACAACAGCGAGAGTCGCCCGGCTTGTCGTGCCTGCTCGCGAAGTGGAGCCGGTCAGCGGCGCCGATCGTCCACATATCCACAGACCCTTCCCGTGGCATCGGCTTCGCCAACGGTTTCAGTTTCGAGCCGGCATCTGTGTGGGTGACATTATTCTAAAATCGGCCGTAAGTTCCAATCAACACATTTCCACTTTCGCAGCATGTCGATGGAAATTAACGGACGCCTTCACCGTTGTTTGCCGGCTGGCCACTCCAACCACGGATTCGATTGTGAAAAAGCGCGGAAAGATCGTCGTTCTCCACTTCGCGGCCCAAATGCCTCTGGCAGGCGTCGCATGTCAAGCGCTGCACTATCTCTTGGGGATCGAACAACTTGGCTATGAACCTTGGTATATTGAAGATAGTGGAGCCAATCCTTACGATCCGCGGCTGAATAGCGTCGTGATGACGTGTGACTACAACGTTGCCTATCTCAGACGAATAATGGAGCGTTACGGATTTGGGGACCGGTGGGCCTATTGGGATGCGATCCAAAATGTTTGTCACGGGCTGTCTTGCGACCGTATGCGGTCGCTGTACAGTGAGGCTGCGGCCGTGATCAATCTTTGCGGTGCGACAAGGTTACGCGAGGAGCATCTTGCTTGTCCTATCCGCATCATGATCGATACCGACCCCGTCTACGAACAGATTAAATACGCAATGGCCGACCGAGCGTCGCGCTCATATCTCGACGCCCACACCCATTTCTTCACGTATGGCGAGAATCTCGGGGCACCGGATTGCCCAGTACCACTGTGCGGTGTGCCGTGGCGCGCGACTCGGCCACCGGTAGATTGCCGCCTTTGGCCTGGACCGCGCGACGCACCCTCATGCTTTACGACCATCGGCACATGGGAGAACAAGGGTAAGAACATCGAATTCGAAGGCTCCAAGTATATTTGGTCAAAACACGTGAATTTTTTGCAGTTTCTCGGTCTACCAAAATGCCGCCCGAGGACATGTTTTCGCATGGCGATGCTGCCGCCCGATGAGCATGTGCGTGCCGTGATAGAAGGGCGCGGTTGGAGCCTGGTGGATCCCCGTCCGATCTCGGCTGATATGTCGCGCTACCACGACTTCATAGTCCATTCAGGCGGCGAGTTTACGGTCGCAAAAGACATTTATGTGCGGTCGAACAGCGGGTGGTTCAGCGATCGTAGCGCTTGCTACCTCGCCGCCGGTCGGCCAGTAGTGACCATGCGCACGGGATTCAGCAAATTCTATCCGGTCGGCCGCGGCCTCTTCGAATACGCCACCCATGAACAGGCACTCGCTGCCATCGATGCAATTACGGCTGATTATCCTGGTCATAGCCGCGAGGCACGAGCGCTCGCTAGGGAGTATTTTTCCTCTGATCGGGTCGTCGGCGCGTTGTTGGCGGAGGCCGGGCTCTGACCCGATTAACCGCGGCGTCACGGATCGCGCCAATGGAACTCGGCTTTTGCGATCTTGAGAGTGGGGGCAGACACCCTTCCTCAAAAATGCTTCCTCGAATTTAACCATGGATGTTTTCGCGGCCTGGCTCTCTGCCAACCCCATTCTCGCCAGACCGCCGCGTGTATCGTCGTCCCCTCGTATCTCTCACGAGTTATGCTGGAGCCGGGCCTCCTTAGGGCTGACGATCCTCGCCATCGTTCTCGTGCTAGTCACGTTCCGCGACTACGGCGTCACCTGGGACGAAGACGCTCATAACTGGTACGGAACCTTTGTACTCGATTACTATCTGTCATTCTTTATTGACCGTAGTGCGCTTCATTGGCGTGATCTCTACAACTATGGAGCGATCTTTGATACGGTCGCTGCAGCGCTGAACCGAGCTTCTCCGATCGGGATCTATGAAACCCGACATCTTCTCAACGCTCTAGTGGGCATTCTCGGACTGGTCGGCTGCTGCAAACTAGGTCACGCAATGGGCGGTGCGCGTGTCGGGTTTCTCGCTGCTCTCTTTCTCTTTTTGACGCCGAACTACTACGGGCAGATGTTCAACAACCCAAAGGACATTCCCTTCGCGGTCGGTGTCGTGTGGGCGACCTACTACACGGTCCAGATCGTGCCGGCACTTCCGCGACCGCCGCACAAGCTGTTGATCAAGTTCGGCGTGGCGGTCGGAATGACGATGGGGGTGCGTGTTGGGGGCTTGCTGCTACTTTGCTACCTCGGTCTGTTGCTCGCGATCGATGGCATCTGGAGAACATTTGCCGCACGACGCCCTTCCTTGCTTATCAAAAGCGCTTGGAGCGCATTTTGGCGCGTCTTTTTGCCGGCCGTGGTGTTCGCGTATCCGGTCATGCTGCTATTCTGGCCCTGGGCGCAGACCGACCCGATCGAGAATCCGCTACGCGCCCTCGCCTTTTTTGCTCATCAGACCTTTCCATTCGCCACTCTGTTCGACGGACGGTTCGTGCCCGCGACGGATCTGCCTTGGACTTATCTTCCTACTTATATTGCGCTTGCGCTTCCCGAACTCGTCCTGGTTCTTTTGCTATGCGCTCCAATCCTTGCCGGGACCGCTATCTTGCGTGAGTGGCCCCATCTTCGTCGCGAGCCGGTGCTGTCACATTTTGTCGTGGGGTTCGGAATTGTCTTTCCCATTGCCTTTGCGATCACGATCAAGGCCGTACTGTTCGACGGTATGCGCCACTTTATCTTTGTGCTGCCGCTGATCGCGGTTGCTGCTGCCCTGGTAGCCGACCGGGCAGGCACCCGGCTCGCGGGCCTCACCTGTCGGCGGCCGATCTATGCGATGCTTTTAATCTACGGTATTGGTCATGTTTCCATTATGGTAATGCTGCACCCAAATCAATATGTTTACTATAACGCTTTCGTCGGCGGTGTCAGCGGTGCACAACACAAATTTAAACTTGACTATTGGGCGAATTCCTACGCAGAAGCAGTACGAGGTTTAGAGAATTATTTGTACGCTTTATATGGCCCAAATTTTGAGGATCACGAGTTCACGGTCGCAGTATGCGGGCCGCCGATTTCCGCTGACTACTATTTTCCACCGAACTTTCGCTTTACTCGCCAACGCGCGCAGGCCGATTTCTTCATCGCGTTCACCAAAGACAATTGCGATCGTTCGCTGCCGGGTCGGCCTGTTTACCGGGTCGAGCGCATGGGAACCCTTCTCTCTGTTGTACTTGATCGCCGCGGTTCATTCGCCGAGCAGCGAACAACTAAGCGACCACTGGGAGGTGCGTTGCCGGAGCCTGCCGGGGGACGGGCCATCCCTTGATCCGCTTGTGATGAAACCCATAAGGCGCGGCGGAATAAGCACGTCTGCGATAGCGTTTTGCGGTTGCGGCCACGATCGGACTTCACACAATTACGTCCCAAGGGCGGCGGATGGAACGTTCAGAATATTATAAGCTCGACCGCCTCGAGGACCGAATGTGGTGGTTCGCTGCCAGTCATCGAAACCTGCTGACACTTTCGTGGCTGCTGGTGCCACTCAAAGCCGGTGGGCAACCGATCCTGGATGCAGGTTGTGGGACGGGTGGTTTCCTCGTTCAACTGGCGGCCCGCTATCCCGATCGCTCCCTCTTCGGGCTCGACGCCGACGCGTTAGCCTGTCGGCGCGCGGCCGCCAAAAGCGCCCAGCCGGTGTGTGTCGGATCGATCAACGCACTTCCCTTCCCAGAAGGCGTATTTGCGGCAGTCTTTAGCGTTGACGTGTTGTGCCATAGCGCTGTCGATGAGCGCTCTGCCGTGGTGCAATTCCGTCGCTGCCTCGCGGATAATGGCTGGCTGGTCATCAACGTGCCGGCATACGGCTGGATGTTGTCGCGACATGACGCCGCGGTGCACAATGTCCGGCGTTACACCAGGAAGGGGCTGCGCCGTCTTTTAGAAGCTGCCGGATTGCGGGTGGTTTACGCTACATACTGGAATGCCGTGTTGTTTCCAGTGATGGTCATAACGCGCAAGGTTCTGCCTAAGCGTGGCGGGGCGAGCAGCGATGTTGCGGAATACCCTCGCCTGATCGATTTGCTGTGCCGCGCCGTGACCGCCTGCGAAACCACCTTATTGAGAAGGGGATGGAGACTTCCATTCGGCGGCTCGGTTATCGCCATCGCTACCAAAGGCGGCCCTGCTCGTGGTTGAGAAGGTCAAGGCTGTGCCCCGTCGCCTCGCGCTGTCGATCGTAATCCCAGTCTACAACGGCGCGAGCAGCATCGCCCATCTGGTTCGTGCGCTCGAGAAGCTCTCGATCGCGGATGGACACGAGATTGTGCTCGTCAACGACGGTAGTGCCGATAATAGCCTTGCAGTGTGCCACGCTCTGTTCGATGAGGCGCGGGTACCAATGACGATCGTCAGTTTGGCGCGGAACTACGGCGAGCACAATGCGGTAATGGCCGGACTGCGCTATGCGAACGGGGCACACGTCATCACAATGGATGATGACCTACAGAACCCACCGGAGGAGGTTCAACGGCTTCTAACCTTCGCCCAATGCAACGGCAAGGATGTAGTTTACACCTATTTTAACGACAAGCGGCACCCGGTGTGGCGCAATGTGGCCAGTCGCTTTGCGAACCGGGTTGCGGATTTCATCCTCGATAAACCGAGAGGCTTGTATCTGTCGAGCTTCCGTTGCATGACTGCATTTGTTGTGCGGGAGATCATTCGCTACGAGGGGCCATTTCCCTATATCGATGGGTTAATACTGCAAGTGACGCATGACATCGATCGACTGCTCGTGGACCACCTTCCACGTGCCGCCGGCAGCAGCAACTATACGATGCGCCGGCTCTTGCGGTTATGGATGAATATGTTCATGAACTTTTCGGTAATGCCTCTGCGGATCAGCACAGTAACCGGCTTCGCCTTGAGCGCGCTCGGAGCGGTCGGGGTGGCTATGGCGGTCGGCGAGGCGCTGCTCTATTCTCCGCCGCCGGGCTGGGCCTCGCTGATGGCCGCGGTGTTGCTGCTGTCAGGCGTGCAGCTATTGATACTCGGTATTATCGGTGAATACCTTGGCCGACTCTATTTGACAGCCAACCGGAGGCCTCAATCAGTGGTTAAGGAAGTGCGGCATACCGAGCCCCGAGATCGCGCCACGAAGGGGTCGCCAATTGGATCCGCGAGCGTGCCTGAACACGTCCGTGGGCTATAACGCCAGCCTCACAACCGCAATTCTGTTCGTGGTTGGCGGCAGATCTTATTGAGATTGGCGGCCGATTGTTCGGCCAACGGTGGTAGTTGGACAATTTCCTAGTTCACTAACAATAGTTGGCTCGGTAGCCATACATTGTGGCGCTAACGAAGATCTCTATCTCCGCATTGCAATTCCACTGGCTGAGAGATGGCAGGTCCGACGCTCTTTCGCCACCGAACTGATAGGTCAGCGCCTTCTCTGGCCCTTTGGAGCAGCCAAGCATGATGCCACAGAGCTGGCGACGGATCTGCCATGAGTGTAAGCATTTGTTTGCGCTCGACTATTGCCTGGACGAACGGGCCGTAGGTGGCGCTCAGCATGGGGGCTCCTCACTCACAAATGAGAGACAGACGGTCAACAACGCCATGTGCTCGCCCGCATCGCCGACCATCCAGCGTCTCGGCTCGATCACCTATCCTGGCACTGGGAAAGACCTGCCGATCGTGCCGCCGCCTAAGGCAGTTGCGATGTCGGGTTTGGCGGGCTCTCCGGGCAGCGCCTCGGCGGTTCATACGTATTGAGCGAGCTAGCCTTACCGATTAGCTAAGCCGGCTGAAAAAGCCTTCGATTTGGGTGATAACGTGGTCAATCATCTCTTCGGAGATCTGCGGATGCATCGGCAGGCTTAAGATCTGTCGTGCGGCGCGCTCAGTTACACCGAGGCCGGACGGGCCGGTAGCGAGGCGGCCACGATATGCAGGCTGCAAGTGCACCGGCACCGGATAGTGGATGCCGGTACCGATCCCCGCGGCGCGCAACCACTCGCGCAACGCGTCACGCTCGGCGAGACGGATCACATATTGGTGAAAGACGTGCGTCGTGTGAGGACGACGCTTCGGAAGCGCCAGCGGCAATTTCGCCAGGCTTGAATCGTAACGGTCAGCGATGGTATCCCGCCGCGCGTTGTCGGCCGCGAGGTTTCCGAGCTTGACCCCGAGGATCGCCGCCTGGATGGGGTCGAGACGCGAATTGATGCCGACGCGGGCGCTGACGTAGCGCTCGCGCCAGCCATATTCCCGTATTTCACGCAGCGCCGTGGCGAGAGTCGGGTTCCCGGTGACGACCATGCCCCCATCGCCGAGCGCACCGAGGTTTTTCGTCGGGTAAAAGCTGAAGCACCCGACGTCGCCGAATGACCCGGTCGCTCGACCGCGGTAAAGCGCGCCGTGGCTTTGCGCGCAATCCTCGATTAAACGCAGACCATTGGCGCGGGCAAGGTCGCAGAGACCAGACAGTTCGGCCGGCTGGCCATAGAGGTGCACTGGCAATATTGCTGCAGGCCGACCTGGGGGCGGCACCTGCAACGCTCGCGAAAGTTCGTGCGGCGACATCGTAAAAGTTCCTGGCTCGACATCCAGTAGCACGGCAATCGCGCCGACCCGTTCGATCGCCGCGACGGTCGCAACTGCTGTGTGCGACACGGTGAACACGAGGTCGCCCGCGCCAATGTTGCAAGCACGCAAGGCAAGCTCAATCGCATCCGTCCCGCTTGCGCAACCGACGGCGTGATCAACACCGACGAAATCGGCAAAGGCGGCTTCGAACGACTCGACCTCTCGGCCGAGGATATAGCTCCCGCCCTCTAATACGCGAGAAATAGCACGGTCAATCGCGTGCTGTTGCGCGATATAGCTGGCGCGGGGGTCGGTCTGGGGAATCGGACCAAGAGGCGCTGTCCCGACCACGCGTCCTCACAGATAGCAAGCCAAATAGCGACGATAATAGTCAAGCGACCGCCGAAGCCCGTCGGCGAGGCAGACGCGCGGACGCCAACCAGAGATAGCACGAAATCTGCGGTCGTCGGTTACAAAATCACCGATATCAATGCGCTTGCGCTCCGCCGGAAACTCCCGGATCTCGTATTTCCCCCCTCCGAAAGCCGCGATAATGGCTTCCGCCAGATCCGCCAAATTGCACGGTTCGTAGCCGCCAACGTTGAGTGCCAATCCCTCGGCTTCCTGGGTCACTGCGGCATAAAGGAACGCTTCGGCGGCATCGTCGACATAAAGAAGATCCCGACGCTGCTCGCCGCCCCAGACCTCGAAGGGCTGCCCCTCGATCACCCGGCGCAGCCAGATGCCCAGAAAGGTCTGTCGAGCATCCTTGATACGCATTCCCGGCCCGTAAACATTGGTCAGACGCAAGGAGCGGCTTTTGATCCCATAGACGTCGCGAAAAAGCAGGTGGTAAGCTTCCCCTGCCATCTTGTTGACACCGTTCACGTCGACCGGCCGCAGCGGATGGCGTTCGTCCACTGGGAGATAGTCCGGTCGGCCATAGATCTGGCGCGTTCCGGCATGGACGATCGTGATACCCGGATTAACCGCGCGGCATGCCTCCAACAGTTGGAGTTGGGCCGCGCAGTTTATCGCGAGATCGTCTCCCGGCGCCGCCATTGAGTCCAGATGGCTTGTCTGCGCGGCAAGGTTGAAAAGAAAATTTTGGTCAGCTAGTAAGCTTCGCATAATATAGCCACCACGAATATCACCAACGTTGACTATGACGCGATCGCGGATATCGGCGATATTGGCGAAATTGCCACCGTATTCTGGAATCATACTATCAACAAGAAGAACCTTGGCACCAAGGGTCACGAGACGCCGGGCCAACGCTGAGCCGATCAAACCCAGACCACCAGTGATTACCACACGAGCGCCGCTAAAAACTTCGAGAGGCAAATCGGGATTCGAGCCCACCTTTTTCTCGCCCGTTCGACAGCCACGTCAGAACGCATATCATCGCGTAAGCGATCTGCACGCGGCGCCCGTATACCACGAGACGACAACGCTGCCGATTGAAGAATTATTCCAGAAAAGACAGGTTCTGGCGTATTCGGAGGACGAGTTGTTGCGCAAATTCGGGAAGTTAGCTCATTGTCTGCTGTCCGATGCCGGAAACTCCGCAGGCTCACGCTGCATCAACAGTTTCGACAACGGAGGACGGCGAGCCTTTGTCGGGCTGGAGACCAAAACAGGGAATAAGCAAGGGCTCAGGTTGGACAGCAACCCGCCGCACCGATGCGACACGATTTGGCTTTGCACAAAGCCGGACCAGCAAATTTGTTTCCGGACTAATTATCCGCCAGCAACGGCTTCCATGGCGGGTCGAGTTCCACCACGCCCGTTGGAGCGAGGGTTTCTTCGTATAATGACCGCGCCTCGATGGCGGGTCCGCGCCGCGCTCCAAGCGCCCTCACGCGGATTGTGCGGGAAAGAACGCCTTGCGGAACAACGATGATATCACCCACCCGGATCAGATGTCTCGCCTTACTGACGACGATTCCGTTGAGCATAATCGCTTCAGCCATGCAAAGGCGGGAGGCCAGTGAGCGGCTTTTGGCGAGGCGGGCAAACCACAGCCACTGATCTAGGCGTCGGCTTGTCGGTTCTGGCGAACCGCTTCTGCTCAAGTGAGGTTCAACTCCCAAAGCTTGGCGAACGGATGCCCTTCCGTCGCCGGCGGCCGATGGCAGCTTTTACGAACGCCGCGTCGGTTGCGCCGCGGTCCGACAAATTTTTCCTCGCCAGCGCGAATTACTGCACGGTAGCCGAGAGCTGCGAGCAGTCGTCGCAGAGCCGACCGTTCGAGCCCTAAAACTGCCGCTAATTCTTCCGCCGAGAAAGCGCCGACCCGGGCGAGACGCCGCGCTGCGGCCGCCAGCCGTTCCAACCGATCGGGACGCAGCGCGAGCCCGCCGAGCACGCGGAGGCCTATCGCTGTGTAGAACGACGCCGGTAACGTCGGATCGATGTTGATCACCTTGGTGAGATGGCGCTTGGATGGCAGCGGCGCCCCTGGCCGGCCATGTTGCACCGCCCACAGCAGAGCCCGAAAGCGCACACTATCTATGCGCTGCATCGGCTCGAAATAGATGCTTTCGGTGCCGAAGCGGAGGCCAAGCCGGGTTAGCGCAATCCGGTCAGGCGGTTCAAGAGCCTTGAGCTGATCGCCGACAGCCACCCTCGGCACGCATCCGAGTTCACTGACCAGCAGAAAGACGAGCCCCCGACCGACACTACCGAGCGGTAAGGCTTGTGCTGCAAAGAGCGGTGCCAACCGACGCTCGATCTCAACGCGCAAAAAAGCTCGCAAGCGCTGTTTTATCTTTTCGCGTGCTTCGCCCTCGACAAAGTCGCCGGCCAGTAGATCCACCTGTGGGGCCAGCGTCCGGTTCCCCGCAACTAATCGGCCGACGCCGCTCCCGTGCCAACGCAGCATACCGCTGTGGTCGATCGAGAAAGCTTCATCCGCATCCGCGACGAGGCGCCGTATGCGGGTGGCAACCTCCTGCCGCGCCACCCGACTTGCGGCGGCAATCAGCATCCGGGCCTCGGCATCGTCAACTGCGTCGGGTACGAAACACAATCCATCGAGTCGGCCGACATAAGTCCCCTCGACGCAGACCTCACCCGACTCCGATACCGAAGCCAACGGTTCGCCTTCGGATGCAAGGTGGCGGATCAGCAAAGCCGATCGTCGATCGACAAAGCGCTGGGTGATGCGGTCGTGCAGTGCATCGGAGAGCCGATCCTCAATACCACGGGCGCGCTCCTGCCACTCTGCCGCGTTATCAACCCAGTCACCGCGATGGGTGATGTAGGTCCAGGTACGAATGTGCGCGATGCGCGCCATCAGCGTGTCGATGTCACCATCGACCCGATCGAGATTTGCCATCTGGCCGGCGATCCACCCAGTTGGAAGCCGCTGTTCGAAGCCGGCGAGATGGCGAAAGCAATGACCAAGCAGCCGAGTGTGGCTGTCGGTCAGAGCCTTGCGAAAATCAGGAATCTGACACACCTCCCACAGCAGGCGAACCGCCCCGGGATGTACCGCCAAGTTGATCACTTCCTGATTGCCGGCGAGTACTCGTAAGGCGCGATGGTCGTCGGCTTCGCGGGCCTGGATCAGACCGGGGATCGATGGGCGCTCGTCGAGACTTTTCAGCAATGCCCCGATCGACTCGAAACGCAGCCGCGTGTTGCGCCAGTTCAAGCGGGTGAGCGGATCGAAGCGGTGCGCCTCGACCGCCTCGATGATCTCCGGATCCAGCGGCCCCTGCTCGGCGGTGGTGCCAAAGGTGCCATCGCTCATATGGCGCCCCGCACGACCCGCGATTTGCGCGATTTCGGCAGCATTGAGCCGACGCGGTCCGCGACCGTCGAACTTGCCGATCCTGGCAAAGGCAACATGGTCGACATCCATGTTGAGCCCCATCCCGATCGCATCGGTGGCGACGAGATAATCGACTTCGCCGGCCTGGAACATGCCGACCTGCGCGTTGCGCGCCCGCGGGCTGAGTGCGCCAAGAACGACTGCTGCTCCGCCTCGCTGACGGCGGATGAGCTCGGCAAGAGAGAACACGTCGGCTACGGTGAAAGCAACCACGGCGCTACGCGGCGGTAACCGTGTCACCTTTTTGTGGCCGGTATAGGAGAGTGTCGAAAAGCGCGGCCGACTTATGTACTCCACATTGCGAATCAGCCGACGCATCAACGGTTTGATCGGGTCGGCACCAAGGAACATCGTCTCCGCAAGACCGCGGGCGTGGAGGAGGCGCGCGGTGAAGACGTGACCGCGCTCGGGATCGGCGCAGAGCTGTATTTCATCGACCGCCAGGAAATCGACTTGGCAATCGAGCGGCATCGACTCGGCCGTGCAGACGAAATATGACGGGTTCGGCGGCAGGATTTTCTCCTCGCCGGTGATTAGGGCAACCGCGCGAGATCCCCTCAACTTGGCGATGCGATCGTAATTCTCTCGGGCGAGCAGCCGCAGCGGGAACCCGATCATGCCGCTACGGTGGCCGAGCATGCGATCGATGGCGAGGTGCGTCTTGCCGGTATTGGTCGGCCCGAGGACCGCGACCAGGCGCGAAGCGGGGCTGAGCTTGGCCATAGGCGAAGGTATCAGGCCGAGGCGACGAGAGAGCAAGTGCAAACGGAGGGAGCCACGTAGATATGGCGGTTTGACCCCAGTCCGGAGGCGCGTCTTAACCAACGGGACATATTTTTAATCAGTTTGTCCTCATATCGGACGGGGGCATCAGCCGTGCTTGCTTACATCGTGGGGAGGGGCCATGTGGGCTACGCACCGGGATGTGGGACCTCTAGGGCCAATCTTGATGGTGATGGAGCACCGGCCCTAATTTGGTTCAGATTTCGTAATACTGTCGGATGTGATGGCATCGCCGCTTTGATCCATCGCTTGCCACATGATCGAGGACGGCGGGCATCTCCAGCCCTTGCCGCTATCGGTCCGGGAAGCAGGCAATTTGATCCGGGTGCAACTCACCGCTTGGAAGAAGGTGTGGGCCGTGTCGAGATTGGCGGTAATAAGGTCAAAGGAATCGGTTAGGGTGGCTGCTAGCGGGCCGAGTGGCACCGAAGGATATGCCGACGAGGCAGAAGCGCTCGTAAAGCAATACGAGAAGATTTCCTTTGCCGAGGTCCACCGACAAGTCATTCATCTGATCCCGACCGCGCCATCCCGAATACTGGATATCGGCGCGGGAACGGGGCGAGATGCGGCCGGATTTGCCGCCATGGGGCATAGTGTAACGGCAGTCGAGCCGACTGCCGAGTTGCGCCTCAGGGCGAAGTCCCTCCATCCTGAACCGCAAATTCAATGGCTGGACGATAGCCTACCGGATCTCGTTCATCTGCACGAGCGCAGCGAAATTTTTGACGTGGTTATGCTTACGGCCGTCTGGATGCATCTTGACGAGCTGCAGCGGCGGCGAGCGATGCCGCGGGTGGCAGGCTTGGTTCGGGCAGGTGGGCTGATGATCCTCTCTCTGCGTCACGGACCGGTTCCATCAGGCCGGCGTATGTTCGAGGTCACGGCGGATGAGACAATCGGTCTGGTGCAGGAACAGGGCCTAAGAGTGATACTAAAATACGATCATCAAGACGCGCTTCTTGGGCGCCCCGGAGTAACCTGGACGCGCTTAGCGTTCTCGAAGCCGCAAAAGGCAGCGTAGTGCCGACGAAGGATTTTGCGTCGGCATCGGCTCCAGCCGGCTCGCACCGTCTCTTCAATCCTAATCCGTAGCTGAAGGCTGCGGTCGCCGGCAAACTGAGACGCGCGGGCGCCCGGACCACCCTCGATGGTCCGGGCGCAGCGCGGCGTGACCCGAGGTCGCGCCGTCACGCAGCCTTGCCGCGTGCCAAGACGTGGACATCGGCGGTGGTCATCGCTTTGCCGCCGATCCCCCAGTCTCCGCTTTCCACCTCCTCGACCAGGCAAAGCGTGACCTGGCGCATGTTTTCCCCTTCGATCGAGACCATCGCGTCGGTCAGCTTGCTAATGATCTGGCGCTTCTGTTCGTTGCTGAACACGTCCTTGATGACTTGAACTTGAATAAGCGGCATTGAATTTCTCCGATAGTTCGGGTTGCTGTTTCGGTGCTCCAGCGAGATTTGAGCCGTTGGCCGGTCTCGCTGGCACGCACGCATAAATGGCGACTACGCGGCCGAAAGACTTTGAGCAGCACTTGATTTGCTCCTGAGATAGGCTTGATTATCTCTTGAGAGCGGCTTGGGAGCCCGGTTTGGGGGCGCGAACGTGCAACTTCTCTTTGCCGATCACCTGCTCGATACTGATCGCCGCGAGCTGCATCGCGGGTCTGAGCTCGTTGCGGTCGAGCCGCAAGTCTTCGACTTGCTGGTCTATTTGGTCCAGAACTGCGACCGCGTCGTCAGCAAGGACGATTTGATTGCCGCGGTCTGGGATGGCCGGATTGTTTCGGACTCGACCCTAACCAGCCGCATCAACGCCGCGCGAACAGCGGTCGGCGACAACGGCGAAGACCAGAAACTGATCCGCACCATCGCCCGCCGAGGCTTCCGCTTCGTCGGTGCAGTGCGCACAATTGGTGATGAACCGATGTCTGCCGCCGGCTTGCCCGCGGATGAGCTGCGTGGGCCGTCACGTCTATCCTTGCCACCCACCGACCGGCCCGCCATCGCCGTGCTTCCCTTCGTCAACATGAGCGGCGATGCAGAGCAGGCATATTTTTCCGACGGCATCAGCGAGGACATCATCACTGCGCTCTCCAAGCTGCGCTGGCTGTTTGTGATCGCGCGCAACTCCTCCTTCATCTACAAGGGCAAGGCCGTCCACATGAAACAGATCGCCGAGGAGCTCGGCGTCGGCTATGTGGTCGAGGGCAGCGTGCGCAAGAGCGGCGATCGCGTGCGCATCACGGCGCAGCTCAACGACGTCGCCACCGGCAGCCA
>Ga0126378_10001463_pt1 | contig 17530 bp, 13 predicted proteins | sample PanSoiMetPlot_23_FD_92587 | JGI IMG/M metagenome (GOLD analysis project Ga0126378, IMG submission 92587) | Tropical forest soil microbial communities from Panama - MetaG Plot_23 | ecosystem: Environmental > Terrestrial > Soil > Tropical forest > Bulk soil | place: Panama | collected 2016-02-17
GACGTGGTCAAGAGTCGACTGCAAGAGGTCAAGCGCGAGGCAAATGTCCTGCGGGATGCCTATCTGGCAATGCATTGAAATGTCCGGCGAGGATATCAACCGCACCGGACAGGAGGCGTGAATGGTTGGGACAGCGAAGGCGAGCTTCCAACTCGGCATGTCGGACCGAGGTCGGCCGGCCGTCAGAGTGACGAGACCCGGAGAAACCTCGTGGACGCAGTACGAGTTCCGCAGCAAGGCCGAGGCTGAGGCATGGTTGGGCGCCCAGCAGGCAAACGGGACCTTCGATCGCTCGAGTGATCACCCACTCGAAGCTCCGCGGGAGACCGACTAGAGGGCCGAGAGCTGCCCCTCCAGCGCCAGAAGATCGGCGGTCGCCATACTCCGGAGCGCCCATGACATGTTGAACCACTCTTAATGTGAGGTTGAGGCAACAAAAAGCTTGCCGCATTACGCAGCGTCGGGGGTCGTCGGTGCGTCGGTCAACGGCGCGGCCCATGACGTGTTGACCGGAATGAACAAGCGGGTGAAGGGCTTCAAGATGCACCCCACGAGCTACGTCTTCTGCGAAGAGTGGCATGTTTGACCGACGCCACTTAGGGATACCACAACTCGAGTTCCGCTGCTCGACAAACACGGAGCGGACGAAAGTCCTGATTGTAATGGACCAGAACAGGTGGGCGATCGTGGATAACCTTTTAAGTTGAGATGACCGCGTTCGTTCTCAAATACACGAAAGCAAGCCCGTGGGATATTCGTGACCATCGTACCCGGCAACGAACGTGATCTCGCCTTGAGCCATGCTGTCGTCGCGGCCATCGTCTCGCCGGTGCTACCTGGCATGCACTATCCCTCGACATCAATAGAGGCGCGAATTGAAGCTGCGATCCCTCGCTCGCCGAATCCTTCTCGCTGGTATCCTCCTCTGTCTCACCGCGTTCCTGATCGAGGTCACCTATCGCTTCTATCTCTTCGGCTTCGCAGCGCTCAGCTATGACAAGGTCGACAGCGTCGTGGGGATCGGTCGCGCCGGCGTGCTGCGCAGCTCCACCTATCCGGCATCCTTTACGAGCTGATCCCGAACCAGGATCGCCTGTTCGATTTGGTGCGCCTGCGAACCAATTCTGAGGGCCGGGCCGACGAGGAATATGCAACAGCGAAGCCGGCGACCGCCTTCCGAATCGTGCTTCTCGGGTCCTCCTATTCGATGCCGGTCGGTGTACCGCTCGAGCAGTCCTGGCAGCAGAATCTCGAGGGCCGGCTCAACGGACTCCACAACGGCAGACACTATGAGGTCATCAACTTCTCCGTCGGGGTTATGATCCGATCCAGTTGCTCGGCGTACTGAAACATAAGGCGATGGCCTATGACCCGGACCTCATTCTCGTCGATGTGACGCTGAGCAGCGCGCCATTGATCCGTCCCGAGGAGGTCTATCGTCACCTCCTTCGTGGTCCAGCCTCGCACCCACCCTTTCTAGCACAGCTTCGCGCTCGAGAGCCTGGGAGACTCCCTATGGAATCTGTCATTGGCGCTGCGTCGTGCAGTGCATGAACTGCGCTATGGCGGCCCTCCTCCGTTGCCGCAGCCTTCGGCGAGATTCCTGCAGAGCCTCGACGATCTGCGAAGCTACGCCGCCGATCACAACAAGAGACTGTGCTTCGTGATCCTGCAGCACGATCGCCGGCTCGTGCGCCAGACGGCGGAACTCCGTGCGGAGGTGGAGCGCGGGGGCGGTTGCGTGATTGACACCTTCCCCGGTTTCCGCGACGAGCCCTATGACGACCTCACGATTCTAAGGATAGACCCGCATCCGAATGCGCGCGCCCAAGCGATCTTCGCCCAGGAGGTGTTTGCTTTCCTGGTCGCGCATCGGACGCTCGAAGGCTATGGCACAGCAAAGGTTCAGCGCTGAGACCCATTCCATCAGAAGCCATCGCTTTCCGTCGTCAGCTTGGCGAGAGCACCTGCTCGGCCAGCCGGCTCTCGGCCTCGGCGAGCAGCTTGTCAAGCCTGGCGTTGAAGCGGTCAACCGGCTTCACCGCGGGCTTTCCAACCAACCCGCGGCCTGCTGCGGCACGGCTTCTTCACGGCGCCGAACGCCATGGGCGAGACTCGCCGGGCAGAGCCGTCGGTCGCCAGCCCCGGCCTGGGGTGTGGCCTGCAGCGGCGTTTCGCGCTTGGCGCAGCCCTAATGACGACGGCCCCGGCTTGCCGATGGCCCGCGCACGGCGGCAACATAAGCCCAGAGAGGCGGATCATCCGGTGGATGTCGGTCGAGTAGCCTGCTTCTCCGAGAAATTGCGAGGGACTTGTGGGGAAGGACACAAGGCGTAGCTAAGCCTATTATGGCACCTACGACACAATTAACGCGTTGTTAGCTACGCTATCGTACTCTCTATCTAGCACATAATCGTAGATAATATAGTTGTATTCAGCATTAGTTTGAAACCGAAACATAATTGCGACGCGGTTGTCGATCGGCGCAAACTTGCTGAGGCGTGAAAAGGCAAGAGCGCTTACGGGGAGGATCAGATGATGCGCCTAAGCCGAGTGCCGACCGCGCCTCCCCTGTACGCAATTGTACGCAGTATCGTCTCCGATTTCGATTGAACCGAGATTGAGCTACTTTAATCCAGTCGGCGTTATTTCCTAGATTTTCACGTTGTGCAGAACGGCGGGTGAGAATGCTCGCCCCGCACTGAATGGGGGAGAAAATTCATGATCTTGAGCAAGATCCAGGCCGATGTGTCGTTGCAGACGGCTAGTTACGCAAACAAAAATATGATGGCACGGGCTTTTTTACGGCGGCATTACCGTGATGCGCGAACCTACGAGCTCAAGCTTCAGGGCAATTACCTCACCATCGGCAAAGCCGCGGACCAAAGCTCCGAGACTCTTGGAGACATCTTGCCGCCGACGCTGACTTGGCTGACGCCGAGGGGGCTGACCGGGGCTGGCGCGGAGCTGATGGTCGGGCATGTGCCGGTCGCTCGCGAGAACTGGAGTTTTGACCACGCGCGGCGGACACTTTCGTTCAACCAGGGTAAGGGCGAGGCGCACCTTTCGGGGGTACTCCACATACTTGGGATCGGCGCCGAGATGCGCGGCTTCGTGCAACGCGGCGCACGGATGATGCTCGTTTCCGGTGGACTTGCTCCGGTCTACTACGATTGCCAGGTCGCAAAGGACGCCGTCGACAAGGTCGGCCAAAAGTCTGTGACCCTCCGCTGGGATGTAAATTCCGACGAGTGGAAGAAAGCCCCCTGGAGCCCTACTTCCCCGTTCCGCCTGTCCTATGGGATCAAAAGCTCCGGCAGCTACGGGGGGCAATCAGTGTATTTCGTCGAGGTCGGATTCGAGGACCGCACTGATCCGACTAACGTCAAAGTCTGGAAACCTGCTGGCGGTAATATCGGCAACTACACTGCATATGCCACGCCGAATATGTTCCTCGATTTCTTTGTCACCGATTTGAAGCCACCCTCGGATGCGCTGTTCCCATTGCGCCTCAATGTTCAAATGTCGCCCGATACAAACACTTTCAAAGGGGCGATGCTGACTGGCAGTGATGACCTGTCCGGCACGGCTTATGGACTGATTGGGCAGTATGGTGGGACCGCGAACGGGCTTTACGCGGTCGAGCGCGATGGTGAGACGGTGGCGGTGCTCACCGCTGTGAATGGGGTCTTCGGGATCGATGGCAATCTCGCGACCGGGATTCGACAGACGGCGGGCGGCGTCGCATGGGACGGGCTGGAATATTCGCATCAGATGGCCGGCGGACTTCCGGACCGAGGCCTTGTCAGGCTGTCCTCGACCGGGCAGTTCGGCCGTGACCGGGAAAGCGGGGTGGCGCTGCGCCGGATTTCCTCGAAGGAAGCGTTTCGGCTCGCCAGGAAAGCTCAAGTGTCGGGGCATCTCGGCGCGGTCGCGAGCAATCTCATTGGAGAAACGCTGAGCATCACCGAGCTCGAGAAATTTACCCAGTTCGGAATGCCCGACGGCAAGAACTACCAGGACATGGTTCAACAGAAGGCGACCGAGGATACTTATAACATCCTGCTATACTACATGGATGACAAGCTGCGGCAGAGTTTCATTTCAACCACGAAGCCGACACTTGATCCCGATATTCTGAACATCGCCATGATGAAAGGTTCGGGTGGAGAGGACCCTGCAGCCTTTTATAGTGGACTGGGTGTGGCCTATATCGCCTCGAACCAGGGTAAGTTTTCCAGCGATGTAAACGCGGCTTACCTGAACTGGAAGCGGGCGAATGCCTGGCTCAACGACCAGTTTGGGCAAAGCAAAGTGATGCAGGCCCAGACGCCAGCGCTCTATGCGCACCGGTATGCCGGGATGAATCCGGTCGACAAGTATCTCGCCGACCAGCGCGACAATGATGCGCGGTACGATCCCAGCCTGAGTGCCGAGATCGACAAGTGGATCGCCGATACCGTCGCCTTGGCCGCCGGCGATGCCAAGGCTGCGGCCAACATCCTGGCGGATATGACGGTCCTGAAATCGACGACGCTCAATAACCGGGTCTATTGGGCCTATGTGATGTGCCGGGTGTTCATCAGCCCAGCCTACCTCACGTTCCTGCAGGCAATAGCAATCAGTCCGGACCAGGGGTCCGAGGCAAGTGATTTCGCGCGCCGTATCCAGGAGACCAACGCGCTGCTGTCTGTTCTGGATCCTTCGGGAGTGTTCGCCAAGAAATTCACCGAGATCCTAGAGGCCTTCAACCTCGCGACGATCCTTCCGACGATGGTTGATTACAACGGCAATGCGGTGAGCATGCTCGATGGTATAAACGCCGCGCTGGATCAGTTCGTTAAAACCTATCTGAACAGTCCTGCGCCGGGCATGGCGGCCGCGGCGGCGGCGATACAGCAGGCGATGAGCCAGAAGCAGATCGAAAATGTGCTCAATGTCTTTGCCAACATGATGTCGGGCGTGGCGGGAAGTCATGCCTTCGAGGGCGCGATCGAGCGTTTCAGAAACAAGGTGGGTACGATCGTGGCCGGGGGGGCCGACTTCGTGGTCGCGGGTATCATGACCGCGGCCATCAGCTTGGCGATCATCAATCTGGTCACCGGAACCGTCAAATGGACCGATCTGTCGACCGGTCAGCAGATCACCTTCGTCACGGCGTGTGCGAGTTTCCTCGCGATGACAATCACAAAGATGGTGACCCGTGGTATCGCCGTGACACTGGTCCTGGAAGCCGATGAGGGGTTCCTGGCGGGAGTGAAGCAATTCTTCAACCCCTTCCTAATGAAAAATGTCCAGAACGTGGTGGCCGAGGGCATCAAGGGCTGGCTGGTCGGTGGTGCCGAAGCCGACGCTCCGGTGTGGCACGAGAATCCGCTCTACGATGGAGAGTGGCGGATGAATCCGCTCTACGAGGGAGCGGTGCTCGATGACGTGGCGGTGCTCGAGAGGACCGCCGCCCGGCGCGCGGTAACTAAGATACTTGGTGCCAATCTCGATGAATTCATTGCGACGCGCCTCGGAGCGGTCCTTGCCCTGGCCGGCATCGCCTTCGCGATTTATGGCCTCGCAACCTCGACTAATCCGTACGAGATCGCGGCCAACGTGTTTTTCTTGGTCGCCGGAACCCTCGACCTTTTCGTGGCGGTCGGAACTTGGGCCATCGCATCGGCCGCGGAAGGCACGGTCCTGGCGATCGGCGGCATCGCACTCGCGGCGATCCTGCCTTGGGTCAGCGTCTTCGCCGTCGCGGCGCTCATTATCGGCGCGGTGATCCTGATCGTGATGTTATTTGTCGACAAGCCGCCCGATCCGCTGCTTGTGTTCGCGCAGGGACCAGCCGCCGATAAGGGCTTCTACATGCCCAACAAATTCGCCGCCGACTATCTCGAGGTGTTCCAGCCGGTCGGTGAGCCGCAGCGGCTCGGGCTCAGCCTCTCCTCGGACAATTCCGGGCACAGCTTTCTCACCCTGGGGCTCGATGGCAAGGTCAGCCAGGGTCCGATCGATGAATCGGCGCATACAGTCTTCTATATGCGGGTCGATTCCTCCGGCCGGTCGAGCTTTGCTGCACCGCTCCTGGATCAGAGCCAGAAACGAGCGACCCGGGTCCTCGCGGTTGATCCGGCCACGGGGAAGCTGACTGGCGTAACACCGACCCCCACGACTCTGACCGATCTAAACGTGCTCTGGATCTGCGATGCGACCAGCGCGGGCACCAAGGATGGCGATAACTACGAATCCGGAGTGTTTGTGCTGACCAACGCGGGGCAGCTCCAGGCCAACAAGACCGAGCGGTATCTTGGCACGGATGGAACGACGCCGGTGATGTCGGCCACACGCGTCTCCTGGAACATTCAAATGGAGCCGGTGCGGATTCTCGGGGTGAGCATGGACGATGTGGTCCTTACAACCAACTTCAGGGACCAGACCTTCACGCCGCGGCTGCTCAACATGTGCAGCGGACCCCTGACCTGGACAATCAGTCCCGCGCCGCCCGCCTTCATGAAGTTTGATGCGACGACCGGAAAGTTCGCGCAGATGCTGCAGACAGCACCCGCCGGGACGGCGACGACGGGCTTCATGCTCACGGTCGCGAATGCGATCAATCAGGTGACGACGACGTTCAATTTTACGGTGAAGGCCGCCGGGACGTGAGACCTGGCAATGACCAGGCTGCGAGACCCCGTCTAACGGAGGCTCTGTAAGTGACTACGGACCCGGCGCTTGATGCCTTGATCGCGGCGATGCCGCCCTTTGGCGACAATTCCTTCGCCGCGGCCAGCACCAATGTGATCGTGAACAAGATCAAGGCATGCACACCCGGAAACCGATCGCAGTTGATCGGAACCGGGCCGAGCTTTCGGTCGATCTTTTTTCCGAAGTATGCGCCGCTGCCGCTGGAGCCTGAGGTCGGTCCTAGCTTCGGCCAGCAGGACCAGGCATTTTCCGATTGGTCGGTGGCACTGCTCTGCCAGGCGATGAGCCGTCTGATCGCCGAAATGCAACAAGCCCTGATGCCGGCCAAGATTGACGCCGCGGTCGCGGCCGCGAACAGTCTCACCTCGGGTTTTCCCCGGGTTGCATGGTACGCTAAGGCGCTGGCGAGCACCTCCGGCGGCGTCGCCTCGGCGATGAGTGGCATAGGCGCCTCCGCGCGCCGCGCCGCGCTCCAGAACTATCTCGACGCGCTCGGCTCTCAGAAGTGGGTGGATTTCAAGATGGCCGAGGGCGGGAATTGGACCCACTCCGACTGGGAACTCTATCATCACTATGTCAAGCTCTGTGCGCTAGGCGCCAGTCAGGCGCAGGTCGATGGATTGATCGGGACCATCAAGCGGCTTGGGCTCGCGGTCCCGGGAAATGTGGATGTTGGCACCTGGATCGCCTATGCGCCCTGGGGCTGGACCATCGACTATACGGCGATTCAGACCGACGCATTGCCGGGTATGACGCATGTGAGCTGGATTCCCGGCGGCGAAGGACCTGCGGTCGAGGAAACCAACGGTGATTCCTGGGAATTCATTGCGAACTCCCAGCCTGGCAACGGATTTCGTACCCCGCCGCCGAGTTGTTTCAGCCGCGATACCCAGGTAGTGCTCGCGGATGGCTCGCTTCGGGCAATCAATGCGGTTCGCGCGGGCGAGATGCTCGCAACCCCGAACGGCCCGAAACCCGTCATCCATCTGGTCGAGAGCCTTTTGGCCGGCAGGGACTTCTGTCGATTCGAAGGCGCTGGTTTTGCCTTCACCGATGCTCATCCATTTGTCGCGGCGCCTGTGTTGCCTGGAGAGCGATCGGGGTTCTTCGCGGTCGATCCGGTCGGTGCGATGCTTGCATCTCCGGGGATAGGCGCGCTCGGAGTGGTCGGGAGCGAGAGGCGGCCGCGCCTGTACGTTTATGGGTTGGATGGCGATGTTTCCTTTCCAGGGATCAGTCGGGAATCGCCTTCCGCGGATGGGGCGGGCTTCGCGGACGTGACTTTCACTCGGGAGATCGTCTACGACCTGGTTCTCGATGTCGGGCCGGATGGAGTCAGCGAGTATTTCGCGGGAGACGCGGCGCGGCAGTATCTGGTCTCGAGCGAGGCCCCGCGGTTCGACGATCTTCCAGAGGCGACGGAAGCCTTTGTCGGTCTGTTCGAGAATGCGCGGCTGGCGATTGTGACGGAAATCGAGCGCTTCGAGCGGATACATCACCATGACTTGCTGCTCGCGGGCACAGCCGGATCGGCGCGACTACTCTACGCCGCAATTCGCGACGTCCAGGGCGCGGATTTCGCCGAGGCACCACCACGCTCGCGCGATCAGGCCCGTGTCCGCGCGGCGGCCCTGCTTAGACCCGTCGTTGACGGTGCGGGTTATGCGGCACTGCGCGGGTTGACGGGCACCGATGGCATGGCGTTTTCGATTTTGGCAAACCGGTTTGGCCCGCCGTTGCGGTTGGCCTGCGCAATGGGCTGGCGGCGCATGGAAGAAGTGCCGGGCACGCTTGCAACTTGCCTCCTAGTCGATGTCGACACTATCGAACTGGATGCGAGCCTCGGAATTTCGATCGAGGAGGGCGACGCACTTTCAATCAGGCTTTCTATGGAGGAAATTGTCCTTCGCAGGATGATCGACTATCCGAGAGGTCGCATGGCCAGGCAGGCAGGGCACGCGTTTCACGAAACCGCTTGTTTCACCGACTGGCGGCCGAGCGGCACAGATGGAAATCGGTTCTGGACAATATCCTTTTTTCTCGCCGATCGGCGCTCGGGGCGCGATCTTCAGGCGATCGCCTCGGTGCCGCTGCCATCAAAGTATCTAGGCCAGGCAAGGTTTCACGCGGCGCCGATCTTCACCGACGCCGGAAAACGATGCGGCCACCTGACATTCGAGGTCCGGACACTTACCGACACCGCTTGGGAGGTGGAACGAAACGCACGGGCGGCATGGACGCCTGCTCGGGCAAGCGGCTTCGCCGCGGCGCTCGGCGGCGCAGCGGGAAGGTTGCTTGGAGGGCAATTTCCCCGATACATGCGCGCATTCGCCCGAGGCGCCTCGGCGGAAGCACTGAGTTTGTCGCAAGTAGAGTCAAAAAACTGAAATGGCCGACAAGCCTGTTCCTTCTCTATTGGGGCGGGCTAGTGTCAAGCGCTTTCCGGCTCTTCCTTCGATCTGGCGGTGATGTCGCTCGCAGGATCCTCGCTTAGCGGTGGGGCGGATCCCTTCAGCACCAGGTCGTCGCCATCCACCACGAGCCGGATGCCGCGCTCACAGGTGCGTGTAGGGCGCAAAATTGAAAGAGGGCAGATCAGGCGGCCAGTTGATAGACGTGATGTAAGCCTCCCAGGACTGGCTCTGCGACCACTTTGGTGCTCTGACGAGCAAGCTTCCTGGAGACCGGTGCTCAAGGGGCTCGTTGTCCGATCGATCGATGCGGACGCCATTGGTTGAAGTAGGTAATATATTCAACCAGCACCCGACGCAGGTGGCGTTCACTGAAGATGAGAATGTGATCCAGGCACTCTTGCCTGACCGATCTCACCCAGCGCTCGGCAATGGAATTGGCCTGCGGCGCCCTAAACGGGGTACGAATCTGAGTGATTCCGAGGCGTTCCAAGCGTCGATCGAAGAGCGCACCGTAACGGGTCGGTGACCGAAATTCCATCCTTTCTCATATTGCTCGCCGACGCGGAGGGCCTGGCGAAGCGGCGGGACGAGGGGCTAGAACATCTCGCCGAGGCCGAGCGGCTGATAGCCGAGACTGAGGAGCGGTGGGCCGAGGCCGAGTTGTATCGCGTCCGGGGGGAGTTGCTACGCGCCGGTCGACCTACAACGATCCCGAGGCTGCTTTCGACTGGAGCGACGACAACTTGGCCGAGGTCGACCTCGGCATTTTCATCAGGGCGGCCACCACCGCCGAATTGGCCGCAGCCATTGGGGCGAGGCCCGAGGCAGTCGCCGCCGCGTTAGAACGATGGAATGCCGCGTGCCGCAATGGCGCCGATGAGGATTACGGGCGCCCCAAGGCGTCGATGATGGCTCTCGAAAATCCCCCGTTCTATGTCGCCCGCGTTCACCCGCTTGTCTCCAATACGCAAGGCGGGCTGGTCCATGATTCCCTGCACCGCGTTCTCGGGGTGGACGGCGCGCCGATCCAGCGGCTCTTCGCCGCGGGCGAGATCACAAGCGTCTTCGGGCATCTCTATCTGTCCGGCGGCAATCTGGCCGAGTGTTTCGTCGGTGGCCAGATCGCCGGGCGAGCCGCAGCCAGCATCAATCCATGGCTCTAGTAGGTCTTCGCCGACACCGTAACCATGGGAGGGAGACGCATATCGGCAGCGGAGTGCTGATCAGTCGCCTGATCGCGGGCGTGACGCAGGCCTGGCTAGGCACGCGCAGCAGAACATCACCAACCTGTTTGCCGTCGTCGGGACGGAAAATGCCATAGCGCCGCTGATCGTATCGCTCGTCGGCACCTGTGGCTGCCGAAAACCTCAGCGCGGTCCGCAAAGTTCGCGACGCACTCGATGAGTTCGTCCAATTCGTTCTCGGACAGCGCGATAGTTATGGCAAGTGGCTGCCTGAGCCCGACGATCTGACGAGTAGCGGCAATTCCCGAAAAAATTGTTGACATGCTGTCCCGCGGTCTTTAATGACATCGCGACTTCGGGACGCGCTTGTCTGTCTCGAAGCATTCCTGGGCAGCAGCCGCATCGCAGCAGCCCGTCGCGATCAGGTCCTTGTACAGAGGGCCGGCGGACGGTTGTCTGTTGGTTGCTGTTTTCTTCGACCTGATCCTCTGCACCCTGATGACCGGGCCGCAAACCGCCCTGGTCAACGCAAAGAGACGAGGTCGATATGCTGCCCATACGCTCTCGCCCGCGACCTGCGGGCGCCGCTCATCAAGCCGCTTCACCAGTGTTGCCGCCTCCGGCACCGCCTGCCGAAAACGACCCCTCGGAGTGGGTCCGCCACCTGTCCCTGGCCATCGAGCCTCGACCGGTGGCGGGGCTACGCCCTGCACGTCGTAATGCGCGCACCCATTCGAAGAGGCAGATCCACCAGGTTGCGGCCAGCATTCAACAGTTCGGCTTCATCAATCCCATCGTCGTCGACGAGGAGGGTCGGATTGTCGCCGGCCACGCCAGATGGGAAGGAGCCAAGCTGCTCGGCCTCGACAAGGTGCCGACGATCCGCATCGAGCACATGACGGAGGCCCAGAAGCGGGCCTATGTCATCGCCGACAACCGGCTCGCCGAGCTGGCCGGCTGGGACGACGAGCTCCTGGCGGTGGAATTCGAGGAGTTGGGCGCACTGGATCTCGACTTCGAGCTCGAGATTACCGGCTTCGAAACCGCGCAGATCGACCTGCTCATCGATGGCCCGACTGCCGCTTCCCAGGCCGACCCCGCGGATGAGTTGCCACCGATCACCGGCAGGGCTCCGGTCAGTCGAACGGGGGATCTCTGGCTGCTCGGCGAGCATCGCATGCTTTGCGGCAATGCCCTTGAGGAGAGCTGCTACGACAGGGTCATGGGCGATGACCGCGCCCGGGTCGTGTTCATCGACCCGCCGTATAATGTACCGATCCAGGGTCATGTCTGCGGCAGCGGGCGTATCAGGCATGCCGAGTTCGCCATGGCGAGCGGCGAGATGTCCGAGGCTGAGTTCACATGGTTCCTGGCGCAGGCATTGCAGCGGCATGCCGCCTTCTCGGTGGACGGGGCCGTTCTCTACTGCTGCATCGACTGGCGGGGTGCCCTGCCCCTACTGACTGCCGGCCGGCAGGCGGCCCTCACCCAGTTGAACCTCTGTGTCTGGAACAAAAACAATGGCGGCCTGGGGAGCTTCTATCGCTCAAAGCATGAGCTCGTGGCCGTGTTCAAGGTCGGCGATGGGCCGCACCTCAACACCATCCAGCTCGGCGCCCATGGCCGGTATCGGACCAATGTGTGGGATTATGCCGGCATCAATACCTTCCGACCGGGCCGGATGGACGAGCTGAGTATGCATCCGACGGTCAAGCCTGTGGCCCTGGTGGCCGATGCCCTGAAGGATTGTTCACGCCGGGGCGAGATCGTGCTCGACGGCTTCGCTGGCTCTGGCACGACCGTGATCGCCGCCGAGAAGTCCGGGCGACGGGCCAGGGCCATCGAGCTCGAGCCCGGCTATGTCGACGTCGCCATCCGGCGTTGGCAGACGCTGACCGGCGGCTCGGCCCGGCACGCCGACTCGGGGCGGACATTCTCCGAACTCGAGGCCGAGCGGCCCAGCAGCCCGGCCCCGGGCAACCTAGCCGAGGGGGGCGTGTCATGAGCACTGTTCCCGCTCGTCCCCGCATCCCCATGAAAAAGGGGTGCACAGCCGCTCCTGCAGATACGGGGCGCACCAGCCTACCGCCGGTCCGCCCTCGACCCCGGCCACCAATCGGAGATAGATTGCCGGGGCATCAGATCCCGAGTCCTGATGCCCCAGCCTCTCCCGAAACCCCCGAGACCACCTGCGGAGAAGGTCAACACCTCTCCGCGGAGGAGCGACGGTCCCGGCCCGACTCCACGGTCGGCTACCGCCGTCCGCCGACCGTCCATCAGTTCAAGAAAGGGCAATCCGGGAATCCCAGAGGCCGGCCACGGGGATCCAAGAGCATGAAGGTGCCGCTCGACGAGGAACTGTCATCCACGGTGGTGATCCGCGAGGGCGGCAAGCAGAGAAAGGTCTCCAAGCGGCAAGTGATCGTAATGCGGCAGGTCAACAAAGCCGCCGCAGGCGATCCCAAGGCGACCGAGATGGTCTTCAAGTCCGAGGGAGTCCTCCAGCGAGCGGGGGGTAGCACAGCGGGCATCAACAATCCGGAGACCGTCGACGAGGGTCAGGACGAGATCAATGCCAACCTCCTCAAGGAATTCGCGCGGATGGTTCTTGAATCGCCCGAGGCGTGGCGCTCAAACCCAGACGCTGAAGAAGGAGGGGTAGATGACGAGTCCTGACCCCGACCTCGCTTCTCACCTGCAGCGGCAGTACTTTTACTACTTCCTGCGTCGGGTGTTCGCCCACCTGCACCCGGGCGAGCCGTTCCTCGAGGCCCCCCATGTCGAGGCCATGTGCTTCGCTCTCCAGGAAGTCGCCGAAGCTCTTGTGCGAAACCTGCTGATCACCTTGCCGCCCCGGTACCTCAAGTCGGAAACCGTCTCCGTCGCCTTTACCGCCTGGATCCTCGGGCACCACCCGGAGAAGAAGATCCTGGTGGCGAGCTATGGTCAGGAGCTCGCGGCCAAGCTCGCCCGGGACTTTCGACGGGTCGTCGAGTCCGAGTGGTACCAACGCCTGTTCCCGGCGATGCGCATCGACGAGCGGCGGAATACCGCGCTCGAGGTGGAAACCACCCGCAGGGGCTGCCGCAAGGCGATCTCCCCGGGTGGAGCGGTAACGGGGTTCGGGGCTGACATTACGATCGTTGACGACCTGGCAAAGGCCGAGGATGCCCAGTCCGAGTCCGCCCGCCGGGCCGTCAGGAGTTCTACGGCCAGACTCTCTACTCGCGGATGAACGACAAGGCCAATGGCGCTTTCGTCGTCGTCCAGCAGCGCCTGCACGAGGACGACTTCGCCGGCCACCTCATCGACAGCCAGCAGTTCCGGCATCTGAACCTGCCCGCCATCGCCCAGCGCGATGAGAGCATCCCGCTGTACTTCGGGCGCCAGTTCCGGCGGCGGAAGGACGAGGCGCTGTGGCCTGCCCGGGAGCCTCTCTCCGTCCTCGAGGAGGCCCGCCGGACCATCGGCTCGGCCAAGTTCTCCGCCCAATATCTTCAGAACCCGATCTATGGCGAGGGCAACCTGCTTCGCCCTGAATGGTTCGGCACCTATGGCGAGACGCCGCCGCGGGAGTTCTTCCAATACGTGGTTCAGAGCTGGGATACGGGGATGACCGCGGAGCCCACCAGCGACTTCACTGTCTGCACCACCTGGGGCTTCCGAGAGAGCAGATGGTACTTGCTCGACCTTCTACGTCGCCGGCTCGATTACCCGGACATCAAGCGCGAGATTGTGCGGCTGAACCTCCGCTGGCAGCCCGCCATCATCCTGATCGAGTACGCGGGAACGGGAATCCCTCTCACCCAAGAGCTCTTTAACGAAGGGCTTGCAGCCCTCAGGTTCGTCAGGCCGCAATCCGACAAGGTGACCCGGGCGATTGCACAACAGGCCAGGCTCGAGTCCGGCCGGTTCTTGATCCCGGAGGAGGCCGAGTGGCGGGAGGACCTTCTGCACGAGGCAAGGGCGTTTCCCAGCGGTCGCTACGACGACCAGGTCGACAGCTTGGTCCAGTTCCTTTGGTGGACGGGCTGCCGCAGGGGCATGGCCTAGCAAGATCGCATGCAGAATGGCGGGCGACCCCGTGGGCGAGGCTCCCGCAATCGGCAGGTTCATTGAAGCATTGCCCACGCACCGCAAGTGGCATCTCCGCCCTCGACGGGACCGCTCAACATGCCTTTAGCTCAAGCGAGGGCATCACCGTGGACGCCCGGATCATCTTGTGACGCATTCCCCATGAACAAAGCCATGGAATGATCGCGGATCTCGCTGGATCGTCCCAGCAAAGCAAGCGTGAGTGCTCCTCCGGTGGCAATGGAGCCGCCCGCTCATGGAGGACATCATGCCCAAGCTAACGGATACCCAGCTCGTCATTCTGGCCAGCGCGGCCAAGCGCGCCAACGGCGCGGTGCTGCCACTACCGAGGAAGTCGAAACTCCAGCCCGAGCAAGTTCAGAATGCCCTAGCCACCCTGCTGGAGAAGAAGCTGGTCGCCGAGGTGGCCGGCTCCCAGCAGGAGGCCGCCTGGCGAACGGATGATGATGGGCAGCCCATCATGCTGGTCATCACCCAGGCCGGCCTGGGTGCCATCGCGGCGGCCACCGACAAGCCGGAGACCCACGGCACCACGGTCGCCAGGGCATCGAAGCGCAGGGCTCATAGTGCGGAAGCCGGCAGAGCGGGATCGCGACCCCGGAATAGCAAGCACGGGCGCGCCCCCTCGCCGCTCCGGCCCCACAATATCAGCCGGTCCCGGCGCCGACAGCAAGCAGGCCAAGATCATTGCCCTGTTGCGGCGTCCTTCGGGAGCCAGTCTCCCGGAACTGACGAGGGTGACGGGCTGGCAGGTTCATTCGGTCCGAGGCGCCATGTCGGGGGTCCTGAAGAAGAAGCTCGGCCTCACCATCGAGTCGGATAAGGACGTCAAAGGACAACGGCGTTATCGGCTGGCTCAGGAGCGCACATCATGAGAGAGGGGAGGCCTCCGCTTCGTCCGGCGCAGCGCGAAGGCGCCGGCGCCGGCCATGCCGTCGCCGCGGCCGGGGACCCGCTGGAGCTGGCGCCAACACTCGGCCATCCGTCCCCAGACCTGCAGAGCGGGCCGCCGGTCTCGAGGACGGCTCTAGACAAGCGGCTGGCGCAACTTGGCCAGATGGATCAGGCCGCCCTCAGGTCCGGCTGGGCGGAGCTGTTCGGCCGGCCATCGCCCCGGGAGATAAGTCGCCGACTGATGCTCTACGCCCTGTCGCACGACGCCCAGGCCAAGGCCTATGGCGGCCTGAAGGCTTCCGTCCGCCGCAAGCTTCTCCAAGCCGGCACAAGGCCGAAACCACCCGGACCAGAAGCAGAAAAACCCAAGCCTCGAGGGTCTCCGCCTCGTGGATCGCGCCTGGTCCGCGAGTGGCACGGGCTAAACCACTCCGTCGAGATCCTGGCGGACGGCTTTCTGTACAAGGGCCAGAGATACCAATCGCTGTCGGAGGTGGCACGGGCGATCACCGGGGCCCGCTGGTCGGGGCCGAGGTTCTTCGGGCTATGACCGGCCATCGCCACTGCGCCATCTATACCCGCAAGTCGACCGATGAAGGTCTGGAGCAGGACTTCAACTCACTACAGGCCCAGCGCGAGGCCTGCGAGGCCTTCATCAAGAGCCAACGCCATGAGGGTTGGCGGCTCCTCCCAGATGCGTTCGACGACGGCGGTTACTCCGGCGGCACCATGGACCGTCCCGCCCTCGCCCGGCTTCTGGCCGCCGTCCAAGCCAGCGACGTCGACGTCGTGGTGGTCTACAAGGTCGATCGTCTCAGCCGGTCGCTGGTCGACTTCGCCCGGATGGTCGAGATGTTCGACGCAAAGGGGATCTCCTTTGTCTCGATCACCCAGCAGTTCAACACCACCACTTCCATGGGCCGGCTCACCCTCAACGTGCTCCTCTCCTTCGCCCAGTTCGAGCGAGAGGTCACCGGCGAGCGGATCCGCGACAAGATCGCCGCCTCCAAGAAGAAGGGTATGTGGATGGGGGGCGTCGTCCCGCTCGGCTATGACTTCAAGGCGCGGAACCTGACGGTGAACGAAGGGGAAGCCACCACAGTCCGCCTCCTGTTCCACCGCTACCTCGAACTCGGCACGGTTCGCCAGCTCAAGGAGGTGGCGACAAGCTTGGCCTGGTAACCAAGCAGCGCAAGCAGGCGTCGGGAGGAACAACCGGCGGTCAAGCCTTCACCCGAGGCCACCTCTACCAGCTTCTCTCGAACCCGATCTATATCGGGGAGATCGCCCACAGGGGCATGCACTATCCCGGCCGGCACGAGGCGATCGTCGACCGCGCGACCTTCGAGGCGGTGCAGCGTCGGTTGAAGGAGAACGCCAACCCCCGGTCGTCGGCGACCAATGCTAACGCGCCGAGCCTGTTGACGGGCTTGGTGTTCGATGAGACCGGGGATCGCCTTTGCCCGACCCACGCCAGCAAGAAAGGCCGGCGCTACCGCTACTACATCTCCAAGCGCCTGATGCATCGCACGAACGACACCCGCGAGGGCTGGCGCATTCCGGCGGCGGAGCTGGAGGCCGCCGTCATCCGGGCGACATGCGACTTCCTGAGGGATGAGCTTCGCCTGATCGAAGTGCTCGACCTCAAGCAGGGATCCCCGGAGGCCCTGAGCCAGGCAATCACCCGGGCCGGGGCTCTCGCCACGGAGTTGGAGCAGGGCACCAACGACCGGCGGCGCGATGTGCTGCCCAACCTCCTCCTGCGCGCAACCCTGCATCGGGAGTCGATGCGCCTGGAGATCAATCCCTCAGGCCTGGCCGCGCTGCTGCGCATCGCAGCTCCGCCTTCGCAGTCAAGCTCGCCGATTCCCTTTGATGTAGCGGTTCGGTTGAAGCGACGCGGCATCGAGGCCAAGCTGGTCGTGCATTCATCGCACGGCCGACCCAAGGCGCCAGACCCGAAGCTCGTCTTGCTGCTCGCCGATGCTCATCGCTGGCTTGACGATTTGGTCACGGGACGCGCGGCTTCGCTTCGCGAGCTTGCCCGGCGGTATAACCGGGACAAGGGCGAAGTCAGCCGTACCCTTCCTCTCGCCTTCCTGGCACCCGACATCGTCGAGGCCATCCTGCAGGGCCACCAGCCTGTCGAGCTGACGCGTCACCGCCTCAAGCGGTCCAGGCCCCCGATCCGCTGGGATCAGCAGCGCGACCGTTTCGGGTTCAGGGCCCGACAGGGCTCGTCGA
>Ga0126378_10001464_pt1 | contig 17527 bp, 16 predicted proteins | sample PanSoiMetPlot_23_FD_92587 | JGI IMG/M metagenome (GOLD analysis project Ga0126378, IMG submission 92587) | Tropical forest soil microbial communities from Panama - MetaG Plot_23 | ecosystem: Environmental > Terrestrial > Soil > Tropical forest > Bulk soil | place: Panama | collected 2016-02-17
CGATCGTGAGATTCGCGCGAAAGCCCGGGCCGAGCGCGCCCATCCCGCTGTTCAGGCCGATCGCGCGCCTGACCGGGCCGTTCACCACGATGAGCTGGCCGGCCGGCTGGGTGGTGACGGCCTGCCCGTGCAGGTTGAATGCGGGATCGAGTACGGCTCGTGAGGCTGCGACCACCACGGGGAAGTACTCGGGCTTGCACCCCGCGAGCACGGCGCACGCCGCAACCCGCTCCAGCGTTGCCTCACCCATCGACGGTGGCACCAGCCCGAGCGTCTGCGAGCCGTCGGCACTGCCCAGCATGGCCGCGACGCGCTCGACGGTCGGCGGCACGACAGGGAGGCCGTCGGTCCAGCCACGCTCGAACATCTCCTCCAGTTCGTCGTCCGTCGCTGGCCTGGAGATCGCTGCAGCGACTTCGGGGTCGAGCGCGGCCTTGGACGAGCAGCCGGGCTTGAGCAACGGCTCGGTAGCTGGCGGCTGCGCCAGCGCGCCGACAGTCTCCGCGGCGCCAGCGTTGGCCGCGCCCAAGATCTGGCCGGCCTGGCGGATAAGGCTGGCCAATCGCGGCTGGTCCCAGCCGACGATCGTGCCCTGGATCACCTGATCGCGTCCGACGAGGACCGTGGTCGGCACGCTGACCAGCCCGTAAGCGTGCGACGCCAGGTACGGCGGCGGCTGCGACAAGACCCGGCCCGTCCAGCCGAGCCTGCGTGCCACCCGAAGCGCGACGTCGAGCGGGTCTTCGAAGATCGCCGCCGCGGTGAGCCCGGCCGCCTCCCAGCCACCGCAAAGCGGCCCGAGGGCGCGCAGCGCCATCGCGGAAGTCGGGCATTCCTCAGACACGAAGACGAGCAGCGCGGCGCCCCGCGCGGTCAGATCTTCCAGGCCGACAACGGCCGGGTCGACGCCTGCGACGGACAACGCAGGGGCGCGCTGGCTCTGCATCTGTCGCCCTTCTGGAGGCTGCACCCGGGCGGGGTTGCGGCCATGCCACCCCAGCACGCGAGCCTATCTGGTTCGCTGTCAGCTATGACTTCATCAGTCTCTGCCGAGGGGGACCTGCGGGCTGGCCCTCCCGACTGGTTCCACGAGGCTCTCGGCGCGCCCGTCGAGATCGGCTCGATCACCGTAGACGGCGCCGCGATCAGCTACCGCGCGTTTGGCAGCGCTGGCGGCGGCGGGATCGTGCTCGTGCACGGCGGCGCCGCCCACGCGCGCTGGTGGGACCACATCGCGCCGCTGCTTGCGCGCGCGGATCGCGTGGTGGCGGTTGACCTGTCTGGCCACGGCGACAGCGGCAGGCGCGATGTTTACTCGCTGGACTGCTGGGCCCGCGAGGTGCTGGGCGTGGCCGAGGCGGCGGGCATCGCCGACCCGCCGGTCATCATCGGGCACAGCATGGGCGGCTTCGTCGCGCTGCGCGTCGCTGGCCTGTACGGATCGCAGCTCGAAGGCATCGTGGTCATCGACTCGCCGGTCAGGGACATCACGCCTGAGGAGCAGGCCGCGCGCGACCAGCGGGCTTTCGGGCCGTTGCGGGTCTACCCGACTCGCGAGGCGGTGATCGCGCGGTTTCACCCGATCCCCGACCAGCCAGCATTGCCGTACGTCGCGGCGCACGTGGCCGCGACTTCGATCCGCGCCGTGCCGGGCGGCTGGAGCTGGAAGTTCGACCCTCGAGTCTTCGGCAGGCCGCCGCTCACTCCCGCGCTGCTGACCAAGTTCGAGTGCCGGGTGGCGCTGTTTTATGCCGAGCACGGGATCGTCAACCCGGAGACCAGCGAGCTCATGTACGACAAGCTCGGCCGCAGGGCGCCGCTGATCCAGATCCCGGCGGCTGGGCACCATGTCATGCTCGATCATCCGATCGCGCTGGTGACCGGTCTCCGCACGCTGCTCGCCGACTGGGAGCACTCGCTGCCGATCGCCGAGCGCTCGGCCTGACTCGCCGCGGGCGCTAGCGCCGCTCGGCTGCGAGCCGCAAGCCAAATCCGATCATCACGACCCCGGTCAGCCTTTCCATCCGGCGCCGGACGCTGGCCCGGCTCACCACCGCGTTGAGTCGCTCGCCGAGCAAGACGATGACGGCAAGCCACGCGATCCCTTCGGCGACGAAAATGCCGCCAAGGATCAGCGCTGTCGGCGCGACTGGTGCGCCATGCGGGATGAAGACCGGCAAGAAGCTGATGAAGAAGATGCCCACCTTGGGGTTGAGCAGATTCGTCCCTGCCCCGGTCAGGAACTCGGCGAGCCGACGCCTGGAACCTGCCGTCAGCGCTCGGGCTCGCTGTTCCTCGGCACCACGGCTGCGCCTGCTCCGCCAGATCAGTTGCGAACCGAGAAACAACAGATAAGCCGCCCCGGCCCAACGGACGACCAGGTAGCCGATCTCACTGGCCCGCACGAGCGCAGCGAGCCCAAGGGCTGCCGCGACGGCCCAGACCAGCAGCCCCGTGACCGTCCCGGCCGCTGTGGCAAAGCCAGCCTGGCGGCCGCCGCGGGAGGTATTGCGCAGCACGAGCAGGCTGTCTGGTCCGGGCGCCATCACAAGCAAGGCCGCGGCGGGCACGAATGTCAGGACAGCGCTCAGCATTTTTCCACTTTGGCACAGTCCTAGCAGCGTCGTGACGGCGCTGCCGCCGTCGTGGATGCGCGAGGCAGCCGTCGCAGGGCGCGAAGATAGGGTTCGGTCTGTGATGAGAGTTCCGCGGATTAGCTATGCACGCGGCACGGACGGCGTGAGCCTCGCATTCACGATCGCTGGCGAAGGTCCGCCATTAGTGTTCGTGCCCTGGGTGCCGTTCAGCAATCTGCGGATGGAATGGCAGAACCCGCGGCTGAACGCCGTATTCGAGCTGCTGGTCAAGCGGCTCACCGTGGTGCACTACGACGGGCGGGGAACGGGGCACTCGCAAAGAGACGTAACGGACCTCTCGCTTGACGCGATGGTGTCCGACCTTGAGGTCGTCATTGACCGCGCCGGGCTGGCGGAGGTCAGCTTGCTCGGCCAGTACAACTCATGCCCGCATGCCATCGCCTACGCCGCGCGGCATCCCCAGCGAGTCAGGCGGATGGTCCTGTTCTGCGGCTCGGCCCGCGGCTGGAACGCCATGAGCGCCAAGCAGACGCAAGCCATGCTGAGCCTGATTGAGCAGGACTGGGACCTGTTCGCGGACACGGCGGCGCACCAGTGGATGGGCTGGTCGGCGGGAGACGCCGGGCGTGCCGTTGCCGAAACGATCAGGGGCGCGGTCACGCCGCAGCTCGCGCGTGCCACGATGCAGGCAGCCAGCGCGGTCGACGTCACAGAATTGCTACCCGGCGTGGCAGCGCCGACCTTGGTGCTCCATCCGAGAGACATGACCCAGATTCCGGTCGAGGTCGCCCGCTCGCTCGCGATGGGCCTGCCGCGCGGGCGGCTGATATTGCTCGAGGGCGCGCAGCCTGTGCTATTCCCAGAGCAACCTGCCGAGGTCGTGACCATGCTGGCCGACTTCCTGGCGCGTGGCATCGAGCCTGCGGAGACGCCTTCGAACGGCGCGCCAGAAGGCAGGCGCGTCGCGCCCGCCTTCGATGGCCTGAGCGCTCGGGAGTCTGAAGTACTGCGGCTGGTTGCCGCGGGCGAGTCCAACTCGCAGATCGCCCGCCGCCTTGGGCTCAGCACGCACACGATCGAACGTCACGTCGCCAACGTGTACCGCAAGATCGGTGCCCGCGGCCGGGCCGATGCCACGGCATACGCTATGCGGAACGGCCTGGCGTAACACCCGATGGCGGTTTTCCGCCATTGCCCGCTGCATAGTTTCAGGGAAGCCCGGCACCGCCGCGCCCGCCTACGTTGACCTCAGTTCTGTTCATGACAGGTCACAAACGTGCGGAGGTCAGCCGGTGGCGAAGATGTGCCCGATCAACGCGCAGGAGCCAGGCCGGCCGGACTGGCTGCCTCGTTCCGCCTACCCATTCCAGATCCGCTTTGCCGATGCCGGCGGCACGATGATCCATTACATCGACGAAGGATCGGGGCCTGCGCTGCTCTTGGTCGGCGCCGGGCAGTGGTCCATGATCTTCCGCGACGTGATCATGCGCTTGCGCGGCGAGTTCCGCTGCCTGGCCTTCGACTTCCCTGACTGTGGACTGTCCCCGGACGCACCGGACCACGACCACAGCGTCGTTGCCGATGCCCGCATTCTGGAAGGCTTCATCGACGCGCTCGATCTTCAAGACATCACGATGGTGGTCCACGATCTCGGCGGACCGATCGGCTTCCTGGCGGCGACCAGGCGGCCCGACCGGTTCAGGGCGGTGGTGATCAGCAACACATTCGGCTGGCCGCTCGCAGGCTATCCGGCGGTGCGGCGAGCACTTCGAGTCGTCGCCAGCCGGCCGGTCGGCGCTGTCAACAACCTGACCAACGTCATCGCCCGGCTCACCGCGAGCCGATACGGCGTCGGACGCGTGATGAGCAAGGCCGACCGAAGTGCATTCCTCGGCCCGTGGCGTCGCAGGGCCAGTCGTCGGGCGACGCAACTGACACTCGCCGGGGCGTTGCGAATCGAACCGGTCATGGCTGAGGTTGAACAATCGCTCCGCACCGCGCTCGCCGACCTGCCCGTGCTGACGCTGTTCGGGCGCAAGAACGACCCGTATGGCTGGCAGGCCCGGTTCGGACAGATGTTTCCGCGGGCGACGGCCGCCGTCATTCCGGATGGAAATCACTTCCCATTCGACGACGACCCTGACGCCTACGCCGCCGCGATCCGCAACTGGTGGGCGCGGAGCGTAGCGACCCACGACAACGCATATACAAAAAGGAGTCAATCGAAATGAGCTCGTCTCACGTCCTTGGCAGGGGGCGCACTGCCCTGGTCACCGGCGCTTCCCGCGGAATCGGCCCGCTGATCGCCCGCGAGATCGCTAACCGCGGCGGGCACGTGGTGCTGACGGGCAGGTCCTCCGCCGACCTGAACGCGGTCACCTCGAAACTCGCCGCCGGCGGTGCCGACGTGTCGTTCATCGCCGCCGACCTGACCGAGTCCGGCGCGGCCGAGATGCTGGCCGGGGCCGTCGACCAGCAACACGGCGGCATCGACCTGCTGGTCAACAATGCCGGCGGCGATCCGTTGCGGGAGTTTCACGCAATGACCATCGAGGAGAACCTGCGCACGCTCCAGCTCAACCTGATCGCGCCGCTCGCGCTGACTCACGAGGTGCTCGACGGGATGCTACGCAGGGGCCGTGGCCACATCGTCAACATCTCGGCGATGGCCGGCCGGGTCTCGTTCCCCTACACCGAGGTCTACGCCGCCGCGAAGGACGGCCTGATCGGATTCACCCGCGTCCTTCGCTCGGATTACCACGCGCGCGGCGTGAGCGCCTCTGTCCTCATCCTCGGCGCCGTCCGCGGTGCGGGCCAGGGCCAGCGAATGCTGGACGAGTCCAGCATGAAGGCTTCGGCTTTCATGGTCCCTGCCGAGTCGGTCGCCCGGGCGGTAGTGAAGGCGGTGGCGAAGGACCGGGCCGAGCTGGTCATCATGCCAGGGCCAGGGCGCCTGCTCCGGGCGGTCATGGACTACTTCCCGGCACTGGGGCCGGCCATGAATCGGGCGGCCGGGGCAACCACCACGATGCAGAAGATCATCGAACAGCGCGAGGCAGCGTCAGACGCCGCGGCGTGACAACGGCACGGCCGAGCAGGACGTTGCCGTTGGTGATGTCGTAGACCGGACTCTCCGGGTAGTGGTACGTGACGAAGAAGGTGAATGGCCTGGCGGCGGCGGTGCTGGCGTCGATCGCGTACGCGGGAAAGCGGGTGTTCGCCGCTGGCCCGGCGAGCAGACGGCCGGATCCGGGCAGCCAGAGCAACCAGCCCGCCAGCTCGCCGCTGGTCATGAGCGCACGGCCCACCAGCCGCACGCCGCCAGTCGCGGTGTCGGCAAGGATAGGCACGAACCCGGCATAAGGGTGCTGGTGCAGCGGATTGACAAACACTGCGAGCGTTCTGCCATCAGCTGAGAACGCCGCATCGCCGCCCTGGCCGATGAAACCGAAGCCAGGAGGGGGCCGCACGGTCACCGTGCGGTGGGTAGTCGTATTGGTGATCTGCATCGGGCAGGGCAACTTGTGGCACGCGTCGGACCACCACGCGATCAAGCCGGCGCGCCCGGACGGCTTCGTCCACGTGGTCATCATGTAGCCGTGCCCGACCACCCAGATCTTGTGGGCGCCTGGTCGCCAAAGCCCGATCGCCGACTGCCGCGTGCCGGTGCTGACGATGATCCCGCCGGCGACCGCGTACGGCAGCGGAACCACGCGCCAGCCCGGCGGGGTGACGAGCCGCCGCGGCGGGCCAGAGCCGCCATCAGGCAGCACAAGCAGGCGGGTGTCTGACTGGGCGATGTAGAGGTTCCGCCCGCCCGCCGATGCGAACACCGCCCAGCCAGGCGCGACATTGCGGATCGCATGGGTGGCCAGGCTGTATTCCTGGATGTAGCCGCGGCCGCGGTGCTGCCCGGCCCAGTAGATCCCGTGGCCTGCGGCGATCAGCGTGCAGCAAGGTTCCTGCGCGAGCTGCGCCAGGGGTCGTTGGGCGAGCGTTGCCACGTTGCCGATCCGCAGCGTCCCGTCTCCGTCAAACCAGGCCACCAACGCCGCGGGCAGGCTGAAACGGGGTGCCTGGCCGCGCCCGTGACTGATCGAGCGCGCCGTCTCACGACCGTGATGCCCGGCGGCTCGGTACCCAAAGAGCGCACCGGCGGCCAGCAGCGCCGCGCCGAGTACTGCTGCAGCCATGGCGAGTCGCCTGCGCCTGCGGCGTCGCTTTGCCTCGGCAAACAGGGCAAAGACCTGTCGCGCCAGCCAGCCAGGCTCGACCTGCGTGGTATCAGGCCGGTCGCGGTTCTGCGCGTGAGGTCCAGTGATCACGGCCTCGCCAACCACATGCATGGCCGGAGAGTCATGGACCTACTATTACTAGGACCATTCGAGGTGTCAAGTGCCAGGGTAGGCGCTGATCCGGGCCCAGCTCGATGTATACGGTGGGTGAGGGGGGAAGGAGTTCGGACATGCCTGATGAACGCCGACACGAATCTTCGGACCTCACCGACTACGAGGTTCAGGAATTGTCCGATTCCGAACCGGATCAAGGTGATGATCCGGTCGAGCGGGGCGTGGTGCCGCCGCAGCATTGGTCCGCGGGGATGAAGTTCGGCACGACGGCCTGGGAGCAGGAGCAGGGTGAGTCGCTCGATCAGGCGCTCGCTGAGGAAGAGACTGATATCAGCTTCGACCCCGAGGACGAGCCGCCGGAGGATCCGGCCGGTGGCGATGACGCGGCTGATGAGCTCATAGACGGCCTCTTGCTCGACGATGGCGAGGATCCCCGCGCCGGCAGGCTGGTCGCCGAAGACGAGGGATCACATCCAGTCGACGAGGCCGATCTCGTCGCCACGGACACCGGGATCGACGGCGGCGCCGCGAGCGCGGAAGAAGCCGCAGTCCATGTCGTCGAAGACGATGACACCGACGTGCGCTCGGACGACGACCCGATAGCTGACGGCTAGCTCGCTCACGCCGTCCACGCGATCGGCAATTCCTTGACGCCGCGCTGGAAGTTCGAGCGCAGGTAGGACGGCTGGCCCGCGTAAGAAACGGTCGATGTGCGGGCTAGAACTTCGGCGAAGAGTGCGCGCATCTGAGTGCGGGCAAGCTGGGCGCCCAGGCAGAAGTGCGGGCCGTGGCCGAACGCCAGATGCGGGTTGGGGTGACGGCGAATGTCGAAGCGCTGAGGCTCGACGAAGACAGATTCGTCGCGGTTCGCTGCGGCGAACGAGACGACCACCTTGTCTCCGTCGCCGACGTGCTGCCCGCCGATTTCGCACCCCGTGGTTGCCGTGCGCCGGAACGTCATCACGGGGGTCCACCAGCGCAGCATCTCCTCGACCGCCGAGGGCATCAGCGCAGGTTCGGCGCGCAGGTCATCCTGAGCCGCCGGGTGCTCGAGCAGCGCGAGGCACCCGCCAGGCAGCCCGTTGCGCAGTGTCTCGTTCCCGGCCACCGCGAGCAGCCAGAATAGGTTCTCGAACTCTGCGACCGACACCTGCCCGCCGTCGTCATCGACCTGGGCCAGCAAGATCGACATCACGTCATTGCCCGGGCGCTGCCGTTTCTCCTCGGCCAGCAGGTGCGCGTAGGCATACAGGTCAGGAATCCCGTCGCGGGTTCGCGGATCCGGCATCCGGCCGTCTGCTCCTGGCGCTGGCCGCTCCGCCAGCGCCTGCCTGGCCATCGCCGTGCCGCCAGCCGGATCGAACTCGGCCGACGCGGCATAGTCCGGATCCTGGTAGCCGATCACCCGGTTCGACCAGTCGAAGAGCAGCCAGCGGTCCTGGTGGGGCATGCCAAGCACGTCAGCCAGGGCGAGCAGCGGAAGATCGGCGGCCACGTCCTTGGCAAAGTCGCACTCGCCGCGGGTGCCGGTGAAGATCCGGTCGCAGATGGCGCGTACATGCCCCCGAATGCGGTCATCAAGCTGCGCGACTGCCCGCCGCGTGAACGACCGGCTGAGCAGCCGCCGCAGCCGGGAATGGCCAGGCGGGTCCATGTTGAGCATCATCTGCCGCACGTAGCGCAGAGCCTGCGGCGTCGCCGGGTCGCGGGTCTGCGTACCGCCCAGCCAGGACGAGAACAGCTGCGGCCTGCTGAGCACAGATTCAACATCCCCGTGCCGCAGCACCAGCCAGAACCCGGGACCGGCCGGCCAGCCAAGTACCGCAGTCTCGTCCACCCAGACCGCGGGGGCATGGCTGCGGAGCCTGGCGAGCGCATCGAAGGGCACGCCGCTGACGTAGGTCGAGGGATCAAACACGATCTCCGTGTCAGTCCTGGCAGGTCGGGCCTGTGTCATTTCCGCCAAGACCTTCTCGATTCGCGGCGAACTCGCGATCCGAATTGACTCGCAACCCGGTGTTGCCTGCTGCCGACCTTAGACTGCCGGTGATGCGGGCGCGGTTGCGGGTCAAAGATGGCGGCAGCGGAGAGCCGGTGCTCGTGCTGTTGCACGGCCTCGGCGCAACCGCTGACGTGTGGGCCCGGTGGAGCCCGCTGCTCGCGACCCGCTGGCCTGGCCGATGGCTCGCGCCAGACCTGCCCGGTCATGGCGGCTCGCCGCCGCTGGCCAAGTACACCTTCGACGGGCTCGCCGCTGCCGTAGCCGGCGTCATCCAGCCAGGTGTCCCGGTCGTGGTCTTCGGACACTCGCTGGGCGGCGTCGTCGCCCTGGCCCTGGCCAGTGGCGAGTACCCCGTGCCGATCCGCGCGGTCATCGGCCTCGGAATCAAGGTCGCGTGGACCGATGAAGACCTGGACCGAGCCAGGGCCTTGGCCAGCCGGCCGATTGCCTGGTTCGGTACTCGTGACGAGGCTGCCGCTCGCTACTTGCGCGTCTCCGGTCTGGATGGCCTGATGCCCGCCGACGACCCGACAATCAGCTGCGGGCTGCGCGAGCAGGACGGCCGATGGCGGCTGGCCATGGACCAGGAAGCGTTCGGGGTCGGGGCGCCAGATATGGCGGACCTGCTCGCGCACGCGCAATGCGAGGTCACACTTGCTCGCGGTGAGAGCGACCCGATGAACACCGACGAGGAGCTAGCTCAGCTCGGCGTCGCGACCGTCATGCTCCCGGGCCTCGGCCATAATGCCCATGTCGAGGATCCCGACCGGTCGATCGCCCTGCTCGACCCGTATCGATAGCGGATGGCGGCAATACTGGCCGCTCAGCCTTGCTCGCTTCGCACGAGGTTCAGGATGCGGGTGCTCGGGACCCCGTCGAGCGCCGGGGACGATGCGGGCGAAGACCAGACGCGCTGGTGCAGGAAACGGGCGAATTCCTCGGCCAGCTGGGCTGTGTCGAACTCCAGGTCAAGCATCAGGTATTTCGAGTCATCGACGGGCTGGCGGATCGTGAAGCCGCGAACGCCGGCGTTGGCGCGCGCTGCCGCGAAGCTATCGAACGCCTTCTGCCACGTCTCGTAGTCGTGAATCCCGTGCTCAATGCGCAGCGTGGCCATCAGCGTCCCCTTGCATCGTTGTTCGCGCCATTGGCCGCCAGGCTAAGTCGCAGGCTGCGCCGTCTCTATCCCAGATTTCTGGGGAACCGACCACGAGATCCCGGAGTCGGCCGACCATCGTCGTACGCTCCTTTGGTGACCAGCACCTGGGCGCGGGCCAGAGCCCGCGAGCGCGTCGCGGCACTCGGCGCGGCAGGGCTGGATGACAGGGAGCTGCGCCGGCAGGTTCTCGCGGCTCTCGGTGAAGTGATCGATTTCGACGCGTATGTGTGGCTGCTGACGGACCCGCTCACGATGGTCGGTACTGCGCCGTTGGCCGAAGTACCCTGCATCGGCGAGCTGCCGGCGCTCGTTAAGGCGAAGTACGCGACACCGGTCAACCGGTGGACGGTCTTGGCGCGGCAGGCCTCGCGGGCCCGCCTGCTGACCGAGGCCGTCAGCGGCAACCTTGCCAGTAGCCGCGTCTGGCGCGAAGTGATGAGCCGCTACGGAATCGGCGACGTGGCCTCGGCGGTGTTCGCAGACCAGTACGGCTGCTGGGGTTTCCTCGACCTGTGGCGAGTAAGTGCCCGCGGGCCGTTCGACGCCGCCGATGCTGAGCTCTTGGCGAGCCTGGCCGCACCGCTGGCCACCGCCTTGCGGCAGTGCCAGGCACGGACCTTCGCCCGGCCAGCCGGCGTGCAGAGGCACGACGCCGGTCCGGTCGTGCTGACGCTCGATGAAGATCTGCTGATCATCAGTCGGACGGCTGCTTCCCGGGCCTGGCTCGACGTCCTGCTTCCGCCCGAGCCCGCCCAGCGCGCGGTCCCCGCCAGTGTCTACAACGTGGCCGCCCAGCTCCTCGCCGCTGAGGAGGGAATCGATGATCACCCTGCGTTCGCGCGGATCCACCTCGCCGAAGGCTTCTGGCTGACGATTCGGGCGGCCAGGCTTGCCGCCGACGAGGCGACCGCGCACGCCGGCGGAGCGGGCATCGTCGTAACGATAGAAGAGACGTCCGCCGCCGACCGCCGCGACGTGTTCAGTCGCGCGTTCGGCCTCACGCCGCGCGAGAACGAATTGCTCGCCCTGCTCGCAGCCGGCAGCGACACGCGGGCGATGGCGCGGCAGCTGGCGCTCTCCGAGCTCACCGTCCAGGACCATCTCAAGTCGATCTTCGCCAAGACGGGAGCGCGCGACCGGGTGACTCTGCTGTCGCGTGCCCTCGGCAGCAGAGCCGACGGGAAGGCGCGCTGGTGAGCGCGGTCAGAACGGAACCTGCGTGGTCAGCAGGCCCTCGGCGTGGCCGCGGCCAGAAATCAGGCGGCAGAATTCGACGGCATCGATCTCGATGACAGGGCCGTCGCCGCTCGTCCACGACCCGCCCGCGGGACCCGTCAGGTGCAGGGTGTAGGCCTGGCCGTGCCTGGCCGCCCATTCGGCGACGACGTCGGCGACGAGGATCCCGTCGTGCTCGGCAGTCAGGACGTGCCTGGCGCCCGTGGCGCGGGCGATGTCGGCCCGGTGCATCCACGGATCGCGGGTCAGGATGACGTCGATCAGGAAACCGAGCGTCCACGCCTCCTCGTGTCCGCCGACCGTCTGACGGTCCGGCATGACCCGACGGCGGATGAATCCGGGCGCCCGTCGCCTGGCACGCGCCGCTTTCGGGCCGCGCACAGCAAACCTGTCCGTGATCTGAGCCGGTGTCATGCCGTGACGCTCCTCGACCTGCAGCGCCGTGAGCGAGTCGATGAATGTCCCGCCGCGGGCGCGGACCAGTCTCAGCTGCCGATTGTTCTCCCTGATGGAAGCCGCCATTTCCACCATGCCGAGCGCGTGCGCCGCCATCGCGCGCACATCCCAGCCCGGGCACTCGGTGACTTTGGCCCAGTCAGCAGAGCCCAGCGAGCGCAGCATCTCGCCGAACCGCTGATACTCGGTTTCAGCGAGCCGCATCGCTGTACCGCGCGGCAGCGCCGAGGCAAGCGGAGTTCCGGACGCTGCGATTGTTACCGGGTTCTGCATGGTCATCGTGCCTCCCTCAAACGCGGGCCGGTCACTCCCACTTCGTCGCAATACATGTCAACGAGGCGCGGAAGCTGGCGGCGCCATCGGCTGCCTCCTGGGTCATTGGCGAGCTGCTGGTCGACGAAGCCGCCGACGATCGCGGTCCATAGGTCCAGGTCGGCCTGGCTGCGCACGCCGCACCGCGCCATGGCAGCCCGCATCCGCTCGTAGACCGCCACTGAGGCCGCATAGGCGTGCTCGCTTGGCCGGAACCCGGGGATCGTCCGTTGGTTCATCAGCTGGTGCCGAGCTGGATCGGCGACGGCGACGTCGAAGAACATCTCCGCCACGGCCAGCATCGACGCTCGCGGTTCCGCGGGAAGCGGCTGGATCTCGTCGAGACTCACGCACATCTCGTCCCAGGCCTCGGCGAACATCGCATCGTAGATCGCGTTCTTGGAATCGAAGTGCGAATACAGCGACGGGGATTGCATCCCGATCCGCCCGGCAATCTCGCGCAGCGTCACAGCTGCGAGGCCTTCGCGCCGGGCGATCTCCCACGCGGCATCCAAGATCTCTCGCCGCGTCGCCTCACGTCGTTCGGCACGCCTATCACGATTAGGCAAGGCGCTCATAGTTAGGCAGTATGCGAGCGGGTCGCTCGCATGTCAAGGGGCTGTCAGTGGATGTGCGCCTGCCAGTCCGCGGGCACCCGTCCGGCCGGCCCTGGAACGGGCTGGCTCGCCGGGTGATTTTCGGGCGGTACCAGGTCGGGTCCCGACTCGTAGAACTGGCCGTCCTGGAAGTTGTAGAACCACACTTCGCCTGGCTCGAAGCTGCGGATTACCGGATGCCCGGTCGCCGCGGAGTGGGCGCTCGCGTGCTGAGCAGGCGATGTGTCGCAGCAGCCGATATGCCCGCATTGCGCGCATCGACGCAGGTGGACCCACCAGCCCCGGCTCGCCTCGCACTCTACGCACACTGTGCCGGTCGGCACGGCCGACAGATCGATGCCCGGAATCGTTGTCATCGCTGATACGGTACCCAACCATCGGTTCATGGATCCCATTTGGGTAACGGCTGGCACAGGCAGGCCCGTCGCACTGGTTTCCCGACCCCTGCGGCGCGGAACATTTGGGCCATGAGCCGCACGGATCGCGAAGTCAGCGCGACGTCGGCAGAGCGCTTCTTCGCGGGCCTCGCCGAGTCCGGCCACATCGCCACCTTCGAACGCGAGTGGGCGACGATCAGGTTCGACATACTCGACCCTGACGAGCACGCGCACGCTCAGTCCGACAAGTCCGAGCGGTGGTACGTGACCATCGCTGACGGCAGCGTGTCAGTGACTCGCCAGGACCGGCCGGCAGATGCGGTCGCGCGGGTGAGCCGTCCGGACTTCGAGGCCATTACCTCCGGGCGTCTGAACGCTCAGGCCGCCGTTCTCCGCGGCCTGCTGACCGTCGAAGGAAAGATGGCCGCTTTGGTGATGTTCCAGCGGTGCCTGCCAGGTCCGCCGGGATCGAAAGGCCGAGTCGCGCCAATCAGCGCCAAGGCCGTCATGGCGCAGCGGAGGGATACGTGACCAGCGAGCTCGTCCAGATCCTCGAGGGAAACACCTTCGTCGTCAGCGACCACGGCGGCGATATCGAGGCCTCCGCCACCGATCCGACGGGGCTGTTCTCATTCGACACCCGCTTCCTGTCCACCTGGGTGCTGACGGTGGACGGCCAGCGACTCACCGCGCTGTCCTGCGACGACCTGCAATACTTCAAGGCTCGTTTCTTCCTGGTGCCAGGCACGAGCACCGTCTACGTCAACGCGACGATGACGGTCATCAGGCAGCGTGAAGTCGCCGACGGCTTCCATGAGGAGCTGCGGGTGCTCAACCACCGCGACAGCCCAGTCAACCTGCGGATCCGCATCGACGCGGCGAGCGACTTCGCCGACTTGTTCGAGGTCAAGGACGCGCTGAAGAAAAGCGGGCAGTACGAGACGCGTGTCGAACACGGGAGCCTCGTGCTCGGCTACCGGCGCGAATCCTATTTCCGCGAAACCTGGATCGGGTCGAGTCAGCCCGCCGAGATCGATGACAAGGGCCTGTCTTTCGATGTGACGATCCCCCCGCACGGCGAGTGGGCCACCATACTCGACGTCGTTGTCTCTGCCGTGACGGCCGCCGCGCCTGGCACGTCCGTGGCGGCCGATTCCCGGCCAGAGCGCCCAGGCCGGAGCGCCGGACGGCGCCTGGCACGCAGGAATATGGCAAGAGGCCTGGAGAAATGGCTCGAACGGGCGCCGGAGTTGCGCTGCGACTGGGAGCCGCTCGAGCAGATCTATCGCCGCTGCCTGACCGATCTCGCAGCGCTCCGGTTCTCAACGCTCACCATGCCGGGCAGATCCCTTCCGGCCGCAGGGCTCCCCTGGTTTATGACGATATTCGGTCGGGACAGCATTTTCACCAGCTTGCAGGCGCTCCCGTTCACCTCAGAACTGGCTGCCGCGACGTTGCGCGCGCTGGCCGAGCGCCAGGGGACGAGGATCGACGACTTCCGCGACGAGGACCCAGGGCGAATCCTGCATGAGATGCGGTACGGCGAGCTGACCGCGTTCGAGGAGCGGCCGCACTCGCCGTACTACGGCTCGGCGGACGCGACTCCGTTGTTCGTCATCCTGCTCGACGAGTACGAGCGCTGGACGGGAGACACAAGGCTGGTCAGGGACCTCGAGCACGCGGCGCGCGCCGCGCTGTGCTGGATCGACAGTTACGCCGACCTCCAGGGCAACGGCTACATCGCCTATCAGCGCAGGAACGCCACGACCGGGCTGGAGAACCAATGCTGGAAGGACTCGTGGGATTCGATCTCGTACCGCAACGGCGACCTGCCTGGCTTCCCCCGCGCCACCTGCGAGCTGCAGGGTTATGCCTACGACGCCAAGGTGCGCGGCGCCCGGCTGGCCAGGCTGGTCTGGCGAGACGACGTGTTCGCCGGCCGGCTCGAGCGCGAGGCCGCCGGCCTCAAGCGCCGGTTCAACAAGGATTTCTGGGTGCAGGACGGAGAATACTTCGCGGTCGCACTCGACCAAGACGGTCAGCAGGTGGACTCACTCACTTCAAACATCGGCCACCTGCTCTGGAGCGGGATCGTCGACAAGTCCAAGGCAAGAAAGGTGGCCAGGCACCTTCTCGGCCCCAGGCTGTTCTCCGGGTGGGGGGTGCGCACGCTGGCAGAGGGCGACGCGCGATACAACCCGATCGGTTACCACACGGGCGCGGTGTGGCCGTTCGACAATTCGTTCATCGCCTGGGGCCTGCGGCGGTACGGCTTCAGGGAAGAGGCAGCGCACATCGTCGCCGGCATACTCGAGGCCGCTCAGGTCTTCGCCGGCCGGCTACCAGAGGCGTTCGGCGGCTACCCGCGCGACTTGACCAGGTACCCGGTGGAGTACCCGACCGCCTGTTCCCCGCAGGCCTGGTCGACTGGGGCGCCGTTGCTCCTGCTGAGAGTCGCCCTCGGCCTCGAACCCGAAGGAGAGCACCTGCTCGTCGATCCTGCGTTGCCGAAGCGGATCGGCCACCTCGAGCTTCTTGACCTGCCAGGACGGTGGAAGCAGATCGACGCTTTCGGCCGCGGCCGCATCGACACCGACCGGTTGGAGACGCTCGCGACGCACGCAGCGTCTCGGTCGCGGAGGTAAACAGCCAGCGCCCTACGCCGGGATCCACGGCCCGGTGTCGGATGCACGCCAGCGCAGCACCTCGGCTCGGGTGACCGGTCCGCGGGGCTGCCACGGCGGCGGAAGCGCGCCTTCGGCGGCTAGCCCGCGGGCAGCCGGGCGGTGCAGTTCCAGCTTGTCGGCGGCCAGCGCGCACCGGGTCGCGTGCGCGTCGACGGCGAACAGCCGCGCGGCGTTGAGGCCGAGCACCTTGGCCTTGACCGCGTCGGTGAGAGCGGGGTACCGGTACCGGTGCTGGAACTCCTCGGAGATATTGAATGCGCGGAACGCCATGATCTGAGGCTGCGGCGGCCCGTACCAGACGCTGTCAGTCCCCCATAGCACCCGGTCCTCGCCGAGGCGGGACAACAGCTTGCCGAACACGTGCGCGGCCTGGACGGGGACGCCGAGCAGGCTGCGCCAGACGGTCGCCACGTCGGCCCAGACGTTGCTGTTCGGCGGCACCTTGTACCGGTCGAGCGCCGCGATCAGCGAGTCGACGCCGACGGGGTCAGCCGGGTTGTACGGGCCCTCGGGGTGAGCGGGAGTCCAGGCCGCGTGATAGACGACGAACTGCATGTCAGGGAACTTCCTGGACACAGCGACCATGTCCCCCGGCTGGTTCCACGTACTGGCGAAGTCAAGCAGTGGCAGGCCCTTGTGGGCGCACAGCACGCGGACACCGAGGTCGCGTGCGTGCTGGATCACCGGCAGCCCGACTGAAGGGTCATCCAGGTAGTACCCGCGCCCGCCCGGCCCCCAGGCCGTGTAGACCTTGAATGCTGACAGCCTCCGGCCCTGCGCGGCGGCGGTCATCCCGTCAAGCCGTTCTTTCAGGGAGCCGAAGTTCGGCGCGATCACGTTCTGCAGAAGCAGCCGCCGCGCGCCCCCGCGGGTCAGCGCGTCGACAAGCTGCAGGGTGTCCTGCGCGTCTGAGAAAGGCAGCGGGTCATCGGACCGGCCGGTGGCCGGCAGGTCGGACAGGAGCGCAACGGTAGTGTCGCTGGCCAGGAACATGTCATGCACGTAGGCTGCCCGGTCAACACAGGTCAGCGGGTTAGCCGAGGCACAGTCCGGCGGCACCATGCCGAGCACCAGGCCCAGCGTGGCCGGCGCGGTGTGACGCCACGGCAGCGATGGCATCACATGGTGGGTGTGCACATCGAAGATGAACTCGCCTCGGCTTCCCAGGACGGCCTCGCATTCGGGCAACTGCTCAGGAGACGGGACGGTGTAACTGCCGCCGGGAGTCGGCGAGCCGGTGTTCCCGGGCCTTCGCGGACCGCCCTGCGCTGAACAGGCGGCCAGGTTAATCGTCGCGAGCAGCGCGGCCATGCCGCCGGCGGTCTGCAGGAACAGCCTCCGGTCTATCGACAGCGCATCGGCAGCCGCGGCCGCGCGCTCGCAGGCCGCCCGTGCCAGCCGCACATGCCCGGGACCAGCGCGCGTCGGCAAGAACTCGCCGTTCGATACCGGACCGAGCGTTAGCGGCAGCCTGATCTCGTCATCCCTATGCCCCGACACGCACCCAGTATCGCGCCAACCGGCGGGAGACCCCGGCGATTGCGCCAGGCAGGACCCGGGGAGCCCTCCCCGGATGCTGACTCCGATCGCAACCCCGCGCCTGAGTGCGCGGTGGCATAGCGTGTCCGTATGACCGAGCGCAAGCCGGCCGGGATGAGCTTCACCTCCTGGATCGACCAGCAGATCGAAGAGGCTGCCGAGCGGGGCGACTTCGACGATCTGCCAGGCGCCGGCA
>Ga0126378_10001467_pt1 | contig 17521 bp, 15 predicted proteins | sample PanSoiMetPlot_23_FD_92587 | JGI IMG/M metagenome (GOLD analysis project Ga0126378, IMG submission 92587) | Tropical forest soil microbial communities from Panama - MetaG Plot_23 | ecosystem: Environmental > Terrestrial > Soil > Tropical forest > Bulk soil | place: Panama | collected 2016-02-17
ACGAACAGCACCTTCCTGCCTCGCGCGACCAGCGCCGCTGTGAGGTTGGCGATGGTCTGGCTTTTGCCTGTTCCCGGCGGGCCATGGATCACCAGGCTGCGACCGGACAGCACGGCCGCGATTGCGGTCCGCTGCGACGAGTCGGCGTCGAGCACGGAGTAATCCGCGTCAGGAGAGTCGAGCAGCGGTGTCGCGGCGTCATCGGCCGACAGCAGTTCCTGCGCGTCCGGGTCGCCTGCGATGGCTGCGACGACGTCACTGTCAGCGAGCAGGTCCGCCGCGTTCTGGATGTCGCGGACCATCGGTAGCTTGGCATAAGTGAAGGTGCCGATCACCTTCCTGTCCATTATCGCGAAGCCGGGGACCTCGGCGGCGTCGGCTGCCGCTGTCAGCGCCCGGTAGAGACGGTCACCGCGCAGGTCAGCCAGCTTGTCGGTGGCTGCGCCGTAGACGGTAGCCAGTTTGTGCAGCAGGACGGGATTCACCTCCGGCTCATCGTCCAGCAGCAGGTCAAAGTCGTCATGCCTGGCCCGGGTGGGCGTGATGGTTAGCCCGCGGAGCAGGACAGGCGCTGCTGGCTGGAGGAATAGCTCGTCCCATCGCGCCATCCCGGTCGCCAGGTATCCGGCCCTGATTCCGCGTTCCTCGAGCAGCTCCCTGGCCTTGCGGTAGATCACCTGGATCCGGCGGATGGCGTCGGCCCGGATATCGGCGTCGCGGAACAGCCTGGTCAGCCTGATGGACCCGGTGCCGGTGAAATGCGCGAGGGCATCAGGGTCGGCGTCGGCCAGGTCGAGCGTGCCGGAGCGCCGGTCCTTGAAGTACAGCAGCGTATTGCGCCCGCCAAGGTCGGTCAGGGCAGCCGCCCAGTGCTCCTGCGCGACCCTGATCAGCTCCGTCCGCCTGTCAGCCGCGCCGTTCTCAGCGCCGTTGCCCGCACCATTTCCACTGTCGGGGCCGCCGCTCCCACCGTCGGGGCCGTCGCGGTCATCCGAGTCGCTGTGGACGCCATCGGGGTGGATCGTCGCTTCGAGTTCGTGCGCGCCGTCGCGCGCTCGCAAGGCGGTATCGCCGGAGTCGCGCCCGTCAGGCGGAACTGCCGGCCTTTCGTCAAGTGCGTCAGCAGGTGGCTGCGACATCACACATGCACCTCGGCCGCCCGGGCGGAGCCGCTTCCGTCCGGAGGCATTGTCAGGAATGGGGTTGTTGGAAGCCTTCGATTCCGGCGCTAACGCGGCGCACGCTCAGATACCCGTTTCCGCAGGGATCATCCCCCCATTGGATAACGCTTGGCCCCCGTTGATGCGTGCCCGCCGGACCGTGGCCCCCGCCAATCATTTATCACAACTCGGTCGACTGTGGCTACCCGTTAACGACCTATTTGGGCCTTATGCTCGATCCACGCTCCTGACCTCACCGAACATAACGTCCGGGATTACCGCTAGCCTGACGGGCTGATCCCGGCCATGAGGTAGCGACCAGCCGGACACGGTCCGGGCATTCTCTCAGAGGTCAACCCGGATGGATCTCCTGGCCGATAGGTTCCGGCTCGTCTGGCTGCGGCCAGAAGCGGTTGATCAGCAGCCCGAATACGAAGATCAATAGCCAGGTGTACGGCGCTTCGTCTGGCGCTGCAAGAGCGACCGGAATGGAGGCCAGGAACACAACCGGGACGCGCGCGATCCGCAGCGCATATCGCAGCCGGACCGAGGCCGCGGACTCGCTCGCTAGGCCCGCCCGCGGGCGCGTGGCGTACAGCCAGATCACACACTCACCGAGGCCGGCCGCCGCCACGCATATGGCGTAGAAGACGATTCCCGCCGACCCCGAGGCCTTGCCCTCGAGCAGCCTGGTGGGGTACGGCAAGAGGGCTATCGTGCCAAGGAAGAACAAGTTGATGCTGATCAGGGGCCGGTCCAGGGCCACGATATACCGGAAGATGCTGTGATGGCCGAGCCAGAAGAGGCCGATCACGGCGAAGCTGATCCCGAAGGTGACGAGGCCGCGCGCGTCGATGCCGAGCTCGTTGGTGCTGGTCGGTTTCAGCACCTTCAGGTCGATGGCCAGCAAGGTGATGGCTATCGCGAAGACCGCATCGCTGAAGAAGAGCACGCGGTCGTATTCGATGAAGCCGGACCGGGCGAACATGAGCATTCCCAAGTGCCAATGACCGCCCGGCCGGTGGCGCCCGCCTTCGCCCGGCTCGCCCGGCACCGGCCCGTGACTCGCGTTGTGGTCATCGGTCACGCACTGGGACAGTAGCGGAATGACCAGTCCGATGGCGAGCGCGCCCGCGGCTGAACCTGGGCTGCTCGCGGGGATCCTGCCTCCGGGGACCGGGTCGGCCGAGGTATTCGGCGGCGAATGTGACGACGGCGAGCTTTTCCCGGCCGAGGCGGACCTGATCGCCGGAGCGAGCCGGAAGCGGAGGCAGGAGTTCACAGGGGTCCGTGTCTGTGCACGGCTCGCACTCGCGCGGGCCGGGATCCGGCCCGCGCCGATCATCCCGGGACTGTCGGGTGCGCCGCAGTGGCCGGCCGGAATGGTCGGCAGCATGACTCACTGCGCTGGCTACCGCGCTGCTGCCGTCGGCCGGGCCGGGACCTTCGCCGCCATAGGCATCGACGCCGAGCCGCATGACGCGCTGCCGGCCGGAGTCTTGGCTAGGGTGGCGTGCGAGTCAGAACGAACGGCGCTAGCCAGGCTGAGGGCACGGGCGCCTGGGTTCTGCTGGGACCGGATCTTGTTCAGTGCCAAGGAATCGGTGTTCAAGGCGTGGTCGCCTCTGACCGGCCACCGGCTGGCGTTCATGGAGGCGGAGGTCGGCCTGCACCCCTCAGGTACGTTCGCCGCGCGGCTGCTCGTGGCCGGGCCGGTGGTCGGCGGGCGGCGAATCAGCCCTTTCAGCGGGCGGTGGGTGGTTGGCCACGGCCTGGTCGTGACGGCCGTCACCGTGCCCGCTAGTTCCCTTTGACGTTGACGATCTGGCGCAGCACATGCCTGATCTCGACCAGGTCCTTCGAGTCTTCCATGATCACGTTGATGTCTTTGTAGGCGCCAGGGATCTCGTCGAGAAACGCGTCGGTCTTGCGCCATTCGATGTGCGCCATCGCGGCGTCGAGTTCGGCGCGGCTGAACCTCTTGCGGGCCGCCGACCGGCTGTACGCGCGGCCTGCTCCGTGCGCGGATGAGTTCAGCGCGAGCTGGTTACCCTTGCCCGTCACGATGTAGGACCTGGTGCCCATGGAGCCGGGTATCAGGCCAGGCCGTCCCGCCGATGCGTCGATGGCGCCCTTCCGCGACAGCCACACCTCCCTGCCGAAGTGAGTCTCGCGCTCGGTGTAGTTGTGGTGCGTGTTGACGGTCTCCTCGGGGTCGACCGGCTGGCCGGACCAGATCTGGACGCAATCCACCACACGGTGCATCATCTCCTCCCGGTTGAGCAGCGCGAAGTGCTGCGCCCAGCGCAGGTCCCTGATGTAGGCCCAGAACTCCTCGGTGTCCTCTGCCAGGTACGCCAGGTCAGGATCGGGCAGCGCGATGCGCTGTTTCGCGGCGAATTCCTGGGCTTCCCTGATGTGCCGCTGCGCGAGCTTGTTGCCGACGCCCCGAGAGCCCGAGTGCAGGAACAGCCAGAGCCGGTCGGCTTCATCGAGGCTGACCTCGATGAAGTGATTGCCCGAGCCGAGGCTGCCGAGCTGCAGCCGCCAGTTCGGCGCGATCTGCCCGGCGTTGTTCGCGCCGTCGCGCTGCTCGAGTTCGGCGATCCTGGCGCTCGTCTTGTCGCTGTAGATGCGGCTGTTGTGCTTGCCGGCAGACAGCGGGATGGCCCGTTCGATGCCCCGGCGCAACGTCGCGAGGTCGCCTCGGGCCCTGGCGTCATGCCCGGTGAACTGGGTGCGCAGGGCGATCATGCCGCAGCCGATGTCGACACCGACCGCCGCCGGGATGATAGCGCCGAGCGTCGGGATGACCGATCCGACGGTTGCGCCCTTACCGAGGTGAGCGTCCGGCATCAGAGCAACGTGCGGGTAGATGAATGGCATAGCGGCGGCGCGCTCGGCCTGGGCCCGCGCGTTGTCGGCGAGTATCGACGCCCAGCTCAAGAGCTTGCTGTTGATCTGCTCCATGACACTTTGATCTGCTTCATGACACTCTCCGTCGGCTCGTTAACGGTAGCCACGCGCGATTTCCCTGGCACCCGGCCCCCTCATAGCGCCCGGTATCGGCCTGTCCGAGTGCAATGCCTGAGAAGAGATCCGAGCAAGCCGCCCGGTCGGCGCCGGCTGCTACGTTGGCGCTGTGGCCAGGCCTGCAGGCGTCGACGTGAACAGTCTGCGCGCGCTGCGGCGAGCAAGGGACCGGCTCGACCGCGACTACGCTGAGCGGCTCGACATGGTCGCGCTGGCCGCCGAGGCCGGGTACTCCCTCGGCCAGTTCATCAGGGCCTTCGATGCTGCCTATGGGGAGACGCCCGGCCTGTACCGGACCAGGCGCCGGGTCGAGCGGGCGTGCGAGCTGCTGCGCTCGGTCAACCTGACCGTCACCGAGATCTGCATGCTGGTGGGGTTCAGCAGCCTCGGAACCTTCAGCCGGCGGTTCGCTGATATCGTGGGGCGGTCGCCTACGGAGTACCGGCGTGAGGCAGCGCGGCTCGGCGGCCCGGCGCCGATACCTGGCTGTTTCGCGCTGATGTTCCGGACCGGCATGCGCGCCCCTGCTCCGGCCGAGCCGGCCCGCCCAGGCTCCGGCTCCGGCTGCTTGCAGCTGCCTTCGACCGGCAATCTGCCGGGAGACCGCAATTTCGGAGAAGCGAGGACTACGCGCGCCGCCATACGGTCAGCTCGTTGGCAACGTCCAGGGAGGACATGATGATCACCGGCGTCTCGATTGCGACGGTCTGGGTGCTCGACCAGGACTCGGCGAAGGAGTTCTACACCAAGAAGCTCGGCTTTGACCTCACCACCGACCTCCAGCTCGAAGGCGGCATGCGCTGGCTCACCGTGCGGTCGCCAGGCAGCCAGGGCCAGGAGTTCCTGCTGCTGGACCCTGCTCACTCGATGCTCGACTCGGACACCGGCGCGCAGGTGCGCGAGCTAGTCGCCAAGGGCGCTCTCAGCCCCGGCGTGATGGGCACGACGGATTGCCGCGCCGACTACGACGCACTGGTCGAGCGCGGCGTCGAGTTCATCCAGCCGCCCGCGGACCGGCCGTACGGCATCGAGGCAGTCCTGCGCGACGATTCCGGGAACTGGTTCAGCTTCACCCAGCGGCGCGCCGCAGCCTCCGACTGATCTGCTGTCGGCAGGGTGGCGGGCCGACCCGAGCGTTGCGCACCTGCCGGCCTCAGGTCGCGGAAGCGGCTGGTCAGCAGCGCCAGGCCAGCTAGCCCCGCGGCGAGGGCGAACAGGTATCCGGCGGCCGCGCCATGCGCGTCGACGAGCCGGCCAGCCAGCGGCGCACCGATCGCCGTCCCGGTGGCGGCAGCGGTTGTCAGCCACGACAAGCCTTCCGTCCTCTGGTCGGCCGCCACCACGCGCTCGGCGATGCTGTACGAGCTGACCAGCGTGGCGGAAATGCCGAGGCCAGCGGCGAAGATCCCGGCCGCGACGGCGGCCACGCCGGGCATGAGGGCCAGCGGCCCGACGCCGAGCGCGGTGACCGCGTACGCGGCGCGCAGCCTGGCCGCCTCCGAGGCCCGCCAGCGCCGCGAGCCGTACCAGACGCCCGCGATGGCGCTGCCCAGCCCATAGAGCGCGAGCAACGGGCCCGCCATCGCGCTGGCGCCGTGTTCCTGGGCGAACGCGATGGTTGCCAGATCGACGGCGACGAACAGCGCTCCGAGGCAGATGTGGATGCCGATCAGGACCCGCAGGCCAGGGCTGCGAAGCGCGGTTGCGCCGCCGCGGGCGCGGGCGCGGACCGGCGGCTCGGTGGCCCGGTTCCTGGTCAGCCCGATCACTCCCGCCAGGCTCAGCGCAAGCGTCACCAGCAGGCCGCTGACCGGCTGCACCCCCGTGACGAGCGCGACGACGAGCACGGGAGCGGCGATGAAGATCACCTCGTCGGCGATCCCCTCCAGGGAGAAGGCCGCATCAAGCGCGTGGCCGCGGCCTCCGAGCAGCTCACTCCACCGGGAGCGGACCATCGGCCCGAGCGCGGGCATCGTCGCGCGGCTCAATGCGCCCGTGACGATCAGCGCCCAGTCCGGTGCGTGAGCGACGGCACAGCCCGCGAACGCGGCCGTCGTGGCGGCGAAGATGACCGCCAGCGGCCGCAACACTCGCGCCTGCCCGTGCCGGTCGGCCAGCCGGCCGATTCTCGGGGTGACGACCGCGAACAGGACCGCGCCTGCCGCCGACACGACGCCTGCTATCCCGTAGCGTCCGCTGACCGAGACGATCAGCATGACCTGGGCGATGCTGAGCATGCCCATCGGCATCCGGCCGATGACGCCAGGGACCGCGAACTGGAGGGCGCCTGGGGTCCTGAGCACTGCGGCGTAGCGGTGCAGGCCGTGATCAGCGTGCGGGGATTGCGTAATAGCCGTCATGCTCTGCACGCTAGGCCGCGACCGGATTACCGGTAAGCTCCAATTCGATGCCCGTACAGTGGTCCGGTTTGAGCCCGGAGGTGCTGCTCGCGCTCGACGACCCGCTACGCGAGCCGGCGGGCGGCCCCGCTCGAGGCATTGGCCGCTCACGCCCCGGACGTGGCAGTAACCGGCCTGGCGGCCGGCTTCCATGCCGTGGCACATCTCACGAACGGTCTCGCTGAGCGGGACGTCATCGCCGCCCGCCGGCAGCGGTCGATCGGGCTGTACGGCATGAGCGATCATCGATCAAGCGGATCACGCGTCCCCGCGCAACTGGTGCTCGGCTTCGGCAACCTGAGCGAGCGAGCCATAGCAGCTGGGATCGTGGCGGTCGGCGACTTGCTGCGCGGCAGCGGGAAGGAGCAATGACGGCATGCGGGATGACCAGATCACAACCTCGTGGCCCAACGGGACACACCGGCGACGCGCTCGCGACGTCGGGATTAGCTTCCAGGGCGAACCAGGGGAGTGGAATGCGATCACTGACGTTCCCGGCCTCGAGGTGGGGTACGCGACGCTAATTTCGGGAGACGGGCCGCTCGAGGTTGGTCGCGGGCCGGTCAGGACCGGGGTTACCGCGGTGCTCCCGCTGGGGCGGGCGCGCGTCGGCAGTTCGTGCCCGGCCGGCTGGTACTCCCTGAACGGCAATGGCGAGATGACCGGAGTCGCCTGGCTGGACGAGACCGGGGCGTTGTCGCTGCCAGTCGGGATCACCAACACCCATGCGATCGGGCCGGTTCACCGCGGAATCATCGAGTGGTCGATCAGCGTGAATCCCGCCCTGGCGCCCCGCTGGCACCTGCCTGTCGTGGCGGAGACCTGGGACGGCTACCTCAACGACATCAACGGCGGGCATGTCACGCCGCAGACCGCGATCCGTGCCCTCGACGGCGCCCGCAGCGGGCCGGTCGAGGAAGGTTCGGTGGGAGGCGGCACGGGGATGAACTGCTACGCCTTCAAGGGCGGCACGGGAACCGCGTCCCGTCGGGTGCAACTCGGATCGCGCCGTTACACGGTCGGCGCGCTGATGCAGGCCAATTTCGGCAGCCGCGCCGAACTTGTCATAGCCGGTCATCACGTGGGTCAGATGCTCAGCGAGGACAACCCGATGGAGGAGACCGACTGGCTGGTGCCGCCCGGTGCGGGCTCCTGCATCACGATCATCGGGACCGATGCTCCGCTGATGCCCGGCCAGTGCAAGGCGCTGGCCCGGCGGGTGCCGCTCGGCCTGGCCCGCACGGGAACGACGGGAAGCCATTTCTCCGGCGATCTCTTCCTGGCCTTCTCAGCGACCAACGTCGGCGCGCTGAACAGCTCGCTCGACGCGCCCGAGGCGGACGGAACGCTGTCACGCATCGAGTTCGTGCCGTGGGGTCAGATGGACCCGCTCTTCGCGGCCGTCGTTCAATGCGTCGAGGAGAGCGTGCTCAACGTCCTGGCCGCGAGCACCACGATGATCGGCCGGGACGGTCATCGCAGCCCGGGTTTCCCTGTTGACCGACTTGGCCAGCTTCTAGGTAATCCGTAAGTCGCCGGAGCGGGAGGGTCACGGGCTAGCGGGCCAGGTTCGGGCTAGCGGGCCAGGTTCGGACTAGCGGGCCAGCCTCGCACTAACGGGCCAGCTTCGGACTAGCCGGTGAGACGGGCGGCCTGGGCATGCAGGTAGCGCTGGTGGGGCAGGCTCGCCGAGGCGCGGCTGGCCGCCTCGAGATAGGCGGACCTAGCAGCCTCCCGGTCTCCTGACATCTCAAGCAGGTGGGCGCGGACAGCATGAAACCGGTGGCTGGCCGCCATCCGCTGGTCGGGTTCGAGGCGTGCGAGCAGGCCGAGCCCCGCATCGGGACCCCGGACCATCGCGACCGCGACCGCGTGGTTCAGCGCCACAACCGGGCTCTCGGAAACCCGCAGCAACAGCTCGTAAAGTGCCAGGATCTGCGGCCAGTCGGTCGCCTCGGCCGTCGCGGCCTCGTCGTGGACCGCGGCGATCGCGGCCTGGAGCTGATAAGGCCCGGGCGTCCTGCGGCGCAGCGCGCCGGTGATCAGGCGCACACCCTCGCCGATCAGGTTCGCGTCCCAGAGGCTGCGGTCCTGCTCGGCCATGGGAACTGGCTCACCGCCCGGCCCGGCACGCGCCGGGCGGCGCGCTTCTGTGAGCAGCATGAGCGCCAGCAGTCCCGTGACTTCGCCGTCCTGCGGGAGCAGCCGGTGGACTATGCGCGTGAGCCTGATCGCCTCGGCCGACAAGTCCGGGCGCACCAGTCCTGGCCCGGATGTAGCGGCGTAGCCCTCGTTGAAGATCAGGTAGAGCACGTGCAGAACGGCGGCCTGCCGCTGTCCGCGCTCGGCCGCCGCTGGCAAGGCGAAGGGAACCCCGCTGTCTTTGACGGCCTGCTTCGCCCGGGTGATCCGCCTGGTCATGGTGTCGTCGGGCACCAGGAACGCTCTGGCGATCTCCGGGGTGGTGAGCCCTCCGACTGCGCGGAGAGTCAATGCGATCTGCGAAGCGGGCGACAGCGAGGGGTGACAGCACAGGAAGAGCAGGATCAGCGTGTCGTCGCCCTCGGCGGTTCCGGCGTCGGCCGCCGGAGCCAGCCACTGGCTCGGTACGAGCTGGCGGGCAGCGGCTTCCTCACGCCGCTGGCGGGCCTGCTCGGCCCGGAGCAAGTCGGTCAGCCTCCGCGATGCGACCGTGATCAGCCAGCCGCGCGGATTGCCCGGGACGCCCTCGGCCGGCCACTGCGTGGCCGCGGCGAGCAGTGCCTCCTGCACCGCGTCCTCTGAAGTGTCGAAGTGCCCGTAACGCCGCACTAGCGCGCCGAGGACCTGCGGCGCCAGCTGGCGCAGCAGGTCCTCGGTCTCAGTGCCGGTCGCGGCCACGGTCAGGCTTCCAGCTCGTCCCTTGACTCCGCGATCGGGCGCACATCCGCCTTGGCGCGAGCGCGGACATGCTCAGGCCCTGGGGTTTCTGCGAGCCTGGCGGCGATCTGGGTGGCCCGGTCGAAGCTGTCGCACTCGACGATCCAGTACCCGGCGAGCACCTCCTCGGACTCCGGGTACGGCCCGTCGGTGACCACGGGCAGGCCGTTCTGCAGCTGGATCCTGCGCGTGTGCGCCGGGGCGGTGAGCCCCCTGGTCTCGACCAGCTCACCGGACTCCACCAGCTCCTTGGTGAACGACTCCATGAACGCGCCCAGAGCCGCGAAGTCGGCAGGTGACCAGGCCTGCTGACCCTCGCCTGGCTTCCCGGCCAGCGCGTCGTAGTCCTGCTGGGACCCATACATCAGGATCATGTACTTCACGGGATCTCTCCTTCCCTTCCGGCGCCCTTCTTCGCGCCTTCCGGATGAGACGTCGGTGCCACGACTGCGACCCGGACATGGGCCTGCGACTTCCGAGAAGAGATTTCGGCGGCGAGAGAGCCGCGCTCTTCCCGAGATTCTGTGGTCGCGGATCGTTTCAGCGCCGCAGTGGTGGGAAGCGGATGGCTGCGGTGCCGCGCCGGTATGGGGTGCGCCGGCGTGGCACTTGCAGTCGTCGCGGATGATGCGGACGACCGTGACGCCGTTTGCTTGGTTCGACGCGGCATACCCGATTGAACACTCCGAGCCGTAAGATGCGGCTTGTGTCGAACATGGTGGCCCGTAGGCAGCTGCCAGGGTGGGCCGCGCTCAGCCATATTCTGCATTGGGCTCGCACTTACCGCGTTGACATCGCGTGGGTGATCTTCATCCTGCTGAACCTGCTCGCGATGCGATTGGTTCCGGCCTGGCAGACCATTCCGTTCCTGATCATCTGGGTCAGCCTGACGGCACTCTACGGCTTCAGGCTCTGGCACCTCGGATCGACACTGCTGACCGTCGTGACGATCACGCTTGCGACCGGCGGGCTGATCGGATGGCAGGTACTGCGCGGCAAACAGGATGGCGACTACCTGGCCGAAGTTCCGCTGCTCGCGATGATGTTCGTGGTCATGGTCTGGCATTCCCGCCGGCGGGGCGCCGCGATGGACCAGATGAAGCGTGTGTCGGAGCACAACCTGGTCCTGCTTGATCAGCAGCGGCAGTTCCTGCAAGACGCTTCGCACGAGCTCGGCACCCCGATCGCCATCGCCCTCGGCCATGTCGAGCTGATCGAACAGTCGGCAGCCGACGGGGATATCGCGGCAGATGCGCGGGTAGCTGCCACCGAACTCCTGCGGATTCGCCGGCTCACGAGCCGGCTGCTGCTCCTGGCGTCAACCGACGCCCCTGACTTCCTGCACCTGGCCCCGGTCGATGTCGAGGAGATGCTGGTCGAGGCCCTGCATCGGTGGAGCCATGTGCCACGGCAGTGGTCGCTGGGAACCTTGACGGACGGGTGGGTGCAAGGAGACGCGGACCGGCTGACGATGGCCCTGGACGCCCTGATCGAGAACGCGGTCGACCAGACGCGGAAGACCGACAAGATCGAGCTCAGCTCCCGCCGCCGGGACGAGACGGTAGTACTCGCCGTCAGTGACTCAGGACCAGGCGTGCCAGCGGGCGACATCGACCGCATCTTCGGCCGGTTCGCCCGGGTCGATGCCGGACGGAACAGGACGGCCGGAGGTTTCGGCCTCGGTCTCGCGATCGTGAAGGCCATCGCAGAGGCACATCAAGGCACCGTTCATGTGCGCAACACGGTCGGCCGCGGCGCGACGTTCGAACTCCACCTGCCCGCAACCGCGCCAGGCGCGATTCAGCCGGCCGGCCAGCGAGCGCTCCTATCTTGACAGCCAGTCCTGAAGCCTGACCTGAGAACCGCCCCCGGGAACACTCCCAGGAACCCGTCGCGGCGATCCGTCCCCAGAGCCCGTCGCGGCGACCCGCCCCCGGAGCCCGTCGCGGCGACCCGTCCCCGGAGCCCGTCGCGGACACCGTCCCGGGAACCCTGTCCCGGCGACCCGTCCCCGGAGCACGTCCCGGGAACCCGTCCCGGGAACCCGTCCCGGCGACCCGTCCCCGGAGCACGTCCCGGGAATCTGGCCCTCGTCCAGCCGCTCTGGACAACCCTCGCAGCGACGCGCATCGTTAGATAAACCCGCGCGAACTGGAGGCTGCCTTGAGTGACTACGTCATTGTCGGAGCCGGCTCAGCGGGATGCGTGCTCGCCGCACGGCTCAGCGAGGATCCGGACGTCCGGGTGAGCTTGATCGAGGCTGGCGCGCCGGATACCGCGCTGGAGATCCACGTACCTGCGGCGTTCGGCAAGCTGTTCCAGTCCAAGTGGGACTGGGATTACCTGACAGATCCCGAGCCTGCTCTCGATTCCCGGCGGCGGTACCTGCCACGGGGCAAGATGCTCGGCGGCTCCTCGTCCATGAACGCGATGATCTACATCCGCGGCAACCGCGCCGACTACGACAACTGGGCGGCCATGGGGGCGACCGGCTGGGGCTGGGCCGATGTCCTGCCCTACTTCCTGCGCGCGGAGGACAACGAACGCGGGCCCGGCGACCTGCACGGCACGGGCGGTCCGCTGACAGTCTCGGACGGCCGGTCCCGGCACGCGCTCATGGAGGCATTCCTCGAGGCCGCGCAACAGGCCGGCCACAAGCCGAACGACGACTTCAACGGCCCCGAGCAGGACGGCGTCGGCTACTACCAGCTGACCCAGCGCAACGGCATGCGCTGCAGCACGGCCGTGGCCTACCTCCATCCGGCGCTGGAGCGCCCGAACCTGGAGGTCATCACCGACGCCCTGGCGACCAGGATCATGTTCGACGGCAGTCGGGCAATCGGCGTCGAATACGAGCGGCACAACGAAACCTCCCAGGTACTCGCCGACCGCGAGGTCCTCGTCTGCGCGGGCGCATATAACTCACCGCAACTGCTCATGCTCTCCGGCATCGGCGTCGCGGCCGAGCTGCAGGCCTACGGCATCGAGCCGCGGGCCGACCTGCCGGTTGGGGAGAACCTGCAGGATCACATCAACGTGGGGATCGGGTACCTGACGAACACCGAGTCGCTGCTGACCGCTGAGACGCCTGCGAACATCGCGCTGCTAGAGCAGGAGGGGCGCGGCCCACTGACGTCCAACATCGGCGAGGCGGGCGGCTTCTTCCGCACCAGGGACGATCTTGAGGCGCCGGACTGCCAGCTTCACGCGGTCCCGGTCATGTACCTCGACGAGGGACTCGGCCTGCCCACCGATCACGGCTTCGGATTCGGGGCGTGCGTGCTGAAGCCGGCCAGCCGCGGCAAGGTTTTCCTGCGCTCGCTGCTCCCGAGCGCCAAGCCCCACATCGTTCACGGCTATTTCACCGATCCAGCCGACCGGGAAACAATGATCAACGCGGTACGCGTTCTTGCCGACATCGCCGCCCAACCCGCGCTGGCCCCGCACCGCCGTGCCGACCTGCGGGTACCGGCGTCTGACAGCGACGCGGATATCTGGGAATTCACGAAGCGGGAGTGCCAGACGCTGTACCACCCGACGAGCACGTGCGCGATCGGCTCGGTGGTCGACCCGCAACTGCGCGTGCTTGGCTTCGACGGCCTCCGGGTAGTTGACGCCTCAGTCATGCCAACGGTGATCAGGGGAAACACGAACGCACCGACCATCATGATCGCCGAGAAGGCAGCTGACCTGATCCGCGTAGGCTGACCGCGCACCGAGCGATCCCGATCGGCCCTCGCGCATCGGTGTGAGGCCGCAGCCTCGCATCGCTGCAAGGCCGGCAGCCCGCCATGGGGTGCGATGCCGGCAGCCCCGCATCGGTGCGAGGCCGGCAGCCCGTATGGGTGTGTCATTGGTTGCGGAAAATCAAGACACATTCCGCACCCATGGGCAGTGGCCCATGGGTGCGGGATGAGCTCAGCCCGACGATCATCCCCTTCTGCGCGCTTTACGGCTGCTCGCGAACAACTCAGCTGGCGGCGATGGAGACGGCTCGGCGGTCGCGTCAGTCACCGGCCGGGCACCGCCAACGAACCGGCCAAGATCACCGCCGTGGACGATCCCGCCGGGGAATGGGTCGGCCGCGACGCGCCTGGTAAGCCCGGCGACCGGCAGATCATGATGCGCGGCGGCCACGACCAGGTTGCCGAACCTGCGTCCGCGCAGCACGCCGGGATCGGCGATCAGGCAGGCATGCGGGAACACGGCCAGGACCGTGGCGACCCTGGCGCGAGCATGCTCGAGCGGCGGGCCATCGCCGATGTTGACCGCGTAGATGCCGGACGTCGCGAGAATCCGGTCCGCCGCGGCGGTGAACTCGGCCGAGGTCAGATTCGCCGGGGTCCGGCCCCCGGTGAACACGTCGGCAACGATGACGTCAAACGAACCGGGACGCATGTGTTCCACGCTGGCGCGCGCGTCAGCGACCCTGATGCGTATCCCGCGGGTCGTCTTGCCCAGCGGCATCCGGCGCCTGACCAGCTTGACGAGGGCGGCGTCGCAGTCCACGGCGAGCTGGCGTGAGCCGGGCCTGGTAGCAGCCACGTACCGTGCGAGGGTCAGGGCGCCTGCGCCAAGATGCAGCACTCGGAGCGGCAGCCCGGACGGCGCAGCGAGGTCGAGCAGGTGGCCGAGCCGGCGCACGTACTCGAACTCCAGATGCTCCGGGTTGGCGAGGTCGACATGGGACTGCGGGAATCCGCCGGTCAGCAAGGTCCAGGCGGTCGGCCGATCGGGATCCTCGACGAGTTCGGCCGGCTCGGCCTGGTCGGACATATCGCCCATCGTGCCGCCCATCGTCGGCCGATGTCCACTTGAGACGATGGATCGATGAGTGCAACCAGGCTCGTCACCCTGGCCGACGCCGACGCCCTAGCCGAGTTGTACAGCGCTAACCGCGACTTCCTTACGCCGTGGGAGCCGGTGCGGAACGACGACTTCTACACCGCCGATGGCGAGCGCGCCGTCATCGGGGACGCGCTCGCCAGGCATGCGCAGGGCACAGCCCTGCCGCACGTCATATGCGACGGCTCGGGCCTCGTGGCCGGCCGCATCACCCTCAACAACATCGTGCGAGGCGCGTTCCAGTCGTGCGATCTCGGCTACTGGGTCAGCGCGGCCCTCAACGGCCGCGGCCTGGCCACCGGCGCAGTCAGGGAAATGATCGGCCAGGCCATCTCCGGGCTCGGGCTGCACAGGATCCAGGCGGCCACGTTGCCGCACAATGCGGCGTCACAGAAGGTGCTGGCCCGCAACGGCTTTACCCAGATCGGCATGGCTCCTGAGTACTTGCACACAGCCGGCCGCTGGCAAGATCATTTCATTTACCACGTTGTCGCACCGGGCTAGCTCGCCGGCACGTGGTCCAGCACCTCCTGCCGCGCCGGCATGGCAGCCCGGCCGGCCGGCTGCGCGGGCAGGAACACCGCGGCCAGGACGGCGCCGCCTGCGGCGACGCCCCCGGCGACGAGGCAGCCGATTGACAAACCGTGCAGGAATGCCGTGGTCGATGCGTCGCGCAGGGCCAGGCCGATCGCCGGATGGCCAGCCGCGGCAATCTTGGCCGAGACACCATAGGCCGCGCCGACAGACTGGTGGGCGATGGCCGCGATCCTGGCCGGCAGGCCGGCCAGCATTCCAGTCGCGAGCCGCGAGGCGTACAACGACGCGTAGACGCTGCCGATCACGGCGACGCCCAGCGTTCCGCCGAGCAGGCGGGTGGCATCGTTGACGGCCGAGCCGACGCCGGCATGCCGCCGCGAGACCGCGCCCATGATGGATTCGGTGGCTGGCGCCGACGTCAGGCCCATCCCGAGGCCGTACACCACCATCTGGATGGAGATGATGCCGTAACCGATCGTGCCAGTTGTCACGGCTGCGACCCAGCCATAGAAGCCCGCCATCGCCACGAGTCCCGCGGTGACGACGAGCTTGGTACCCGCTCGCACAGCAAGCTGCGTCCCGGCCACCGACCCGACTCCGACGGACAATGCGACGGGAAGCAGGTGCACGCCGGTGGACAGCGGCCCGTAGCCCCGGATGAACTGGAAGTACTGGGTCATGAGGAAGATGAACCCGAACAACGTGAAGAACGAGACCGTCACCGCGCCGCTGGCGGCGCTGAAACGCATGTTGCGGAATAGCCGGACGTCCAGCATCGGATGGGAGGTCCGTTGCTCCCAGCTGATGAAGGCGGCGAGCAGAACCGCCGAAAGGGCGAATCCGGCCGCGCTGCGGGCACTGCTCCAGCCGTAGGTCGGCGCCTCGATGATGGTGAACACCAGCACCGCCATCAGGCCAGTAGACAGGACCAGGCCGGGCAGGTCGGTCCTGGCCGCGGCGGTGTCCTTCGAGGTGGGGACGGCGACCGCGGCCAGTGCCGCGCCGGCCGCCGCCACCGGCCCCATGGCAATGAAGATGCTGGCCCAGCTGAAGTGCTCGAGCAGCCAGCCGCCGACGATCGGCCCGAGCGCGATCGCCACCCCGGCACTTGCGCCCCACAGGCCGATCGCGCGCGCACGCTCCGCGCGCGCGGTAAATACGTTGGAGAGCAGCGACAGCGTCGCCGGGAAGGTCATGGCGGCACCGAGCCCCATCACCGCCCTGATCGCGATGAGCTCAGCGGGCGTCGATGTGAAGCCGCCGGCCAGGCTCGCCGTGCCGAAGACCGCGAGTCCGGCCAGCAGCATGCCCTTGCGGCCCAGGCGGTCGGACAAGCTTCCGAACGTCAGTAGCAGCGCCGCGAAGACGAGGTTGTAGGCGTCGACCACCCATTGCAGCTGGGTAGTTGTCGCGTGCAGTTCCCGCACCAGGCTGGGCAGCGCGACGTTGACGAGCGTGGTGTCGAGGTTGATGGCGAACGCGGCAAGCAACAGCGCGGCGAGTATGAGAGGCTTAGAGCGCATGGTTGAAATATTCAACCGATAGGATCAAAAAGTCAAGTTATTAGTGTTGGAAGTAAACTCAGTCTGAGGTAGCCTGAGAGGGTGCGAACTTACGGCCAGTACTGCTCTGTGGCCAAGGCACTTGATGTCGTCGGCGACCGCTGGACTTTGCTCATCATGCGCGAACTGATCCTGCAGGGGCGGTGCCGCTATACCGACCTCAAGGATGCACTGCCGGGCATCGCCACCAACCTGCTGGCTGAGCGGCTGCGCGACCTTGAGGCAGCCGGACTTATCGGACGCGAAGACGCGGCGCCGCCCGTCGCCACGACGCTGTACCACCCGTCGGAGGCGGGAGCCGGACTGATCCGTGTCCTGACGGCCCTCGGGGAATGGGGGATCAGGTACATGGCGCAGCCGGCGGACCGCGACGAGTTCCGCAGCCACTGGTTCGCGTTCCCGGTTTCGCTTTTCCTGCACGACCGGGAGCCGGACGGACCGCCGCTCGCCATTGAACTGCGAACGACGGACCGCCCGGCCGTGATAGAGGTGGCTGGCGGCGAGGTCCGCACCAGAGTCGGCACGACACCGTCTCCCGATCTGGTCCTGCGCGGCACCCCCCAGCTCGTACTCGGCCTGCTATCGGCCCATATGACGTCGGCGCAGGCGCGAGCGGCCGGCCTCGAGATCGAGGGAGACGTCGCTATTCTCGCGCGGCTGCAGCCAGCAGATCCCCGCTAACGGACCCGGTAGAACGCAGTTGGCTTCCAGCCGTATCCGTAGTGGACGAGCCCGACTCGGGTCCCGTAGTCATGGGCGCCGAAGGTGTAACCCCACCTGCGGAACAGTTCTACGTGGCCGCTCCCGTAGAAGGCGAGGTCGCCCATCCGCGGGTGCCTGATCCGGACCAGCTTGCGGCTGGCCAGCATTTGTTCTGTCGTTCTCGGCAGGCGGATTCCGGCGTGACGGTAGGCCTCCATCACCAGTCCCGAGCAGTCAAAGCCCGGGCCAGTGCCGCCGTACACGTAAGGATGGCCCTTCTGGCGGGCTGCCCAGCGATAGGCGCGCAGCCTTGCTGGTACCGGACGCCGGATGGATGCCAGCCTTTGCTGCTGGCTCGCGGCCG